>Ga0137415_10005072_pt1 | contig 13022 bp, 13 predicted proteins | sample CZODoug3_1_1_16f_FD_183082 | JGI IMG/M metagenome (GOLD analysis project Ga0137415, IMG submission 183082) | Vadose zone soil fungal communities from Angelo Coast Range Reserve, California, USA - CZODoug3_1_1_16fungal (Hybrid Assembly) | ecosystem: Environmental > Terrestrial > Soil > Vadose... | reverse complement strand
TGTATCGCGTGCACGAGGTCGGCTCCCGCCTGGCTCTTCAGTACATATCCTTTCACGCCCGCGCGCAGAGCCTCAGTGACGTACTGATCCTCGTCGTGTTGCGTGAGAAGGATGACCTTCGTTTTGGGAGCGGATTTTTTCAGCTCGCGAGCGGCATCGACGCCATTCAAGACTGGCATGCTGATGTCAATAATGGCGACGTCAGGTTGCGTCTTCTGTACCGAGCGCAGTGCCTCTTGTCCGTCGGAGGCCTCGCACACGATTTGAAATCCCTGTTTTTCGAGGAATGCCCTTAATCCTTGGCGGATTAAGGCATGGTCGTCCGCTAGCAAGAGGCGTGTCGTCATCATTCTATGACCAAGGTTAGAAAATCCCCTAACTGCAGGACAATCAGGTATTTCCCTCGATTTCTCTGGGGTAAAGACCCGATGGCTGGCAAGGCGGGCGAAAGGAATACTCTAAGCGTATTTTCTTGTTTCTGAGACTGTTCCATTTTGCGGCCTCTCTAGGGTCGCAAATGGTCCATTCAGGCCTGTACAAGGCCCCTGCGCACGGCGTAGCGCACCAGGCTTGCAGTCTCGTGGATATCCAGCTTTTGCATGAGTCTCATGCGGTGCGACTCCGCCGTTTTCACGCTGATACCTAGCAGGGAAGCAGCATCCTTTGTGGATTTTCCTTCCGCGATCAACTGCAGCACCTGTCGCTCGCGCACAGTCAAGGGATCTGCAGGCCTGTCCGATTTTGACCGGTAAGCCTCCACCACGGCGCGCGATATTCCTGGGCTTAAGTAAATTTCTCCTCGGGAGACCTGCTGAATTGCGTGAATCAGGTCGCTTGCGACCTGATTCTTCAACACGTATCCCTTCACGCCGGCTTCGAGCGCTTCGTGCACATATTGCTCTTCTTCATGCTGAGTGAGAAGAATTGCTTTCGTCTTCGGACAAGAACGGCCCAGCTCGCGGGCGGCATCAATGCCGTTGAGCGTCGGCATGCTTATGTCCAGCACCGTGATATCCGGATGATGCGTTTCCGTCAGGCGGACGGCATCCTGTCCGTCGGATGCCTCTGCCATGACCTGAAATTTCTCTCGCTCCAGCAACGATCTTAGACCTTGGCGCACGAGCACGTGGTCATCCGCGAGTACGATTCGAATTGGCATGGTTACCCTCCATTGGAAGTCGGATAGAAAGCTCGGTTCCGTGGTCTGGGCGGGATTCGATCCGCAGCGTTCCGCCGATGGCGCTCACCCGCTCTCGCATGGCAATTAATCCCAGGCCCTTCCGGCCTGTTGCCATATGAACCTGGCTGGAGTCAAAACCCAGGCCGTCGTCCCGGACCGAACAGCACAGCACATGATTTTCTCTCCACGCGCGAATCCACACTCCGCTCGCCTTCGCGTGCTTGACGGCATTGGTCAATCCTTCTTGTACCGTTCGATAGAGCGCAGTCTCAACGACGCTGGGCAGTCGCCCGGTGACAGTCGCCTCGATGTGGATTGGCAAATTCGCTCGTTTTGAAATTCCGTCCGCCAAAAACCGGATCGCGGGAATCCACCCTAGATCATCTAAGATCGTTGGCCGAAGCTCATGAGAGTATCGTCGCAAATGTTTTTCAACTTGGTTCAGCAATTCCTTAATCCGCGTCACCTGTCCTTGCTGTGACTCGGGCAACTCCAGAGCCAATTCGGCTAGCGCCAGGTGTACCGCTACGAGCAGTTGTCCAGCCTCGTCGTGCACGGCGTATGCGATGCGCTTGATCTCCTCTTCCAGCGTTTCGTTCAATTGCCGCAGGGCCTTCACCGCATCCTGAAATCCACGGTGCGCCATCTCATAAGGCGACAAACATTCCGCAAGGAACTCACCGCTCGCCCGGACCAATTCCTCCCGCTGTTTCTCATTCTCCACATCGCGAACCAATGCCAGTACAGCTTGGTGATGCATTGAAGCCATTTCCACCAGACTCTTTTGTTCGGTGAGGGCTCGACGGCCGAGTTCATAAGCTCGACCCAGTGCAGGTTCGCCCCTCCTAGACACATATTCTTGCAGGCAAGAGCGGTACTCGTCCTCAAAGCCCTCTTGCGGCTTCGCCTTGCGTCGAATGGCGCCCTTCATGGACTAATTCCCGTCAAACGCGTGATTAAAACAAGCGCATCGTCATTTCCACTTCGATACTGCTCGAGAATTCTGTCGGCCGCCCTTTGCGGATTTTCCTTCGCGGTGAGGCTCTCGGAAAAATCGTTTCGGACTCCATCCGTCGCAAAGAAAAGTGTGTCTCCCCGTTCGATCTGCAGCACTGTGGCCTGAAGAGTAGGTAGTTGGGAACCGACAACGCCGCCTCGCAGCAGGAGGGACTCCCTCCCATTCCCTCTTTTCGCATTGCAGTGCATCAATACTCCTTGCACATTGCCGACGCCAAGCCAGGTCATCATGCCATGCGCAGGTTCAATGAAAGCAAGGCTCAACACGATCCCGCGAGTTCCTCTGAGTTTCTCGTGGCATCGTTCAACGAGAGAGATGATTGGTTCGTCGGCGAAATTCTTGAGAAGCGCGCCTGCGGTTTTCGAAGCGTTGGCGGCTTCTTCGCCATGTCCTATGCCGTCAATCGCTGCGATCAGGACCCCGCTTTGGTTGCAGCAAACCAGGTGGTGATCGCCCGACTCGCCTTGGCCCGGCAGGACGTACTTGGCAACGCCATATTCGACCATCGGTTCTTTTATTGTCTCCACTTCTTCACCGTCACGATTGTCCCCCGGCCAGGTTGGGAGGTAATCTCAAATTCGTCCATCAATCGGCGCACCCCAGGTAACCCAAGTCCCAGACTTCCAGAAGTAGAAAAGCCATCGCGCATAGCCTGCCGAATATCGGGGATTCCCGGACCGTCATCGCTGGCGATGACCGCAATGCCTTGGCGGTTCAAGCCATTCACCATCTTTATAGTCACTTGGCCCTTGCGTGCGTAGGACACGATATTCCGCGCGAGTTCTGAGATCGCTGTGGCAATGAGTGTGGCGTCGCCCGTGGAAAACCCGAGTTCATTCGCCATCACCCGGCCCTTCTGGCGGGCTGCGACGATATCCTGGTCCGAATTGATTGCCACCCGAATTTCCCCAGCCGACACAATGGCTCTCTCAGTTCGCAGTCTTGAACTTGTCGTTTAAGTAGGCTAGACCTTCTTCCAGGTCTAGCGCCGTCGCAACTCCTTCAAGCGTCAATCCCAGCTGCACCATTGCAAAAGCCACCTCTGGCTGAATGCCCACAATTACCGTCTCCGCGCCGCGCAGCCGGATCATGTGGGCGATCTCTCGCAGCGTCCGCGACGCAAACGAGTCCATAACGTCCATCGCCGTAACATCAACGATCACCGCGCGGGAGCGAAACTTGACAACCTGCTGCACTAAGCCCATCCGTAGTTGATTCAAGTCCGCGTCCGAAAGCGCGGCCTGAAAAGTGGCGATGAGAAACGCTCCCTGTTTGAGAATCGGGACTTCCACGTGGCCCTTCCTCCGCTTTGCTTAGCGTGGCTCCGCTAGTTTCTCAACCTTATATCCCAACAGTCTTTCTGCCTGCTCGATGCCGCCCTGCAAGTCGCCCACGGTATTCATCTTGCCCAGGTCCACGCCGATGGTTACCAGCGTCTGCGCAATTTCTGGAGAGAGTCCCGTGACAATGACGGTCGCGCCGAGCAACCGCGACGCCTCCACCGTTTGCACCAAGTTGTTCGCCACCGTGAGGTCCATGGCCGCCACACCGGTGATGTCAATGACCACGACTTTGGCGCGGTTGGTGCGAATTCCGCGAAGCAACTGCTCCGTTAATTGGCGGGCGCGCTGCGGATCGATGACTCCAATGATGGGAAGAATCAGCAGCCGCTCGCGAACCTGCAGCACGGGAGTGGAGAGTTCGCGGATGGCTTCCTGCTGCTGGCGAATGACGCGCTCGCGCTCTTGCACGAAGCCGACTGCCACCGTGTTTGCGATGCGGTTTGCGGCTGGCTCGTAGGCGTCCAAAATTCGATTCAATTTCTTGAAATCGTTCTGGTATTTGGCGAACAGCGAACGCGCCAGCACGTCGCGCAGCAACAGCACGATCCCCACGACTTCGTGCGTCTCTACGCCTCGCGGAATGATGCGTTCCGACAGGTTGCGCGCGTAAGCTTGCAGCGCTTCGAAGGCTTCGGTTTCGAGAGCCTCCACATAGCTGTCGTACACCGACGTTGCTTCCGCGAAGATCTCTTCCTTGGTCATCGCGGTGAGCAGGCGCGTCTCGGTGATGCGCACCACCCATTCCTCGCGCAATTGGGTTCGATTCTGTCGCAAGTGCGCCACTAGTTCTCGAAGCAGCTCTGACGGTTCTTCCCGGTTTGCTTCGGGGAACGCGGGCGTGCCTTCTCGTTTCGCCATGAAGGTTTTCTCCTAGGCTTGAACAGTCCTTTTACGGGTCAATCCGGTACTTGAAGACTCCAGGGACCTGTTAGGCAATACCATTCGTGACTCGCTTTCTCAATCAAGTAAATCCCCGTAATAGGACTCAGGTAAACACCTTAGTACACGGGAACACTCTACCCCAAGCCCCTCTTTGCGTGAAGTACTTACGGCACTCTGCGGAACCAGCCTGCGAAAGCCAAACTGGCAGTTCTGGGATAGGGTATTTACCCTACCAGCCGGAAGCAAGGCCCCGCACGCGCTCTGGGAACTCCAGGTCCGCTACGGGGGAAACATTGCCGGTGAAACGTTATTTGCCCCCCAGCACGTCAAATGGCTGCCCCCATAAGGGGTTGGTGTGAAGAAGCCCATGCATTCTCCGGCAGTATTCGCGTGGTCAAAATTGAAGAGTAAGGGTATCGAGATGGTGTTTGGCATCGGGCTTGTGCCTAAGCAAGCCTTCTGGATTACAGTCATTTGTCTGAGCTTCGGCGCGTATCGTACCGTCGGTTCTCAACCTGCCCAGCCTCAGGCTGGGCAGCAGTCATCCTCGCAAAATCCTGCCTCGGCGCGTCCGGTCGGAGCCATAAAGGCAATTTCTGGGAATACCATTATTCTGACCACGGATGCTGGCAGCGACCTGATTGTTCAAATCCAGGATGCCACGAAATTCATTCGCATTGCGCCCGGGCAAAAGGACTTGAAAGACGCCAGCTCCATTCTGTTGACGGACCTCCAAACCGGGGACCGCATTCTTGTGCGCGGCAAGCTCGCCGACGACGGAAAAACGGTTCTTGCGGCTTCGGTTATCGCCATGAAGAAGGCGGACATCGCGGAAAAACAATCCCACGAGCGCGAAGAGTGGCAAAAACACGGCTTGGGAGGACTGGTAAGCAGCATTGATGCCACCAAGGGCACTATCGGCCTTTTGTTGCCATCCGTGGCCGAAAAAAAGGCTGTGGCCATCCATCTTTCCAAGGACACCGTTCTCCGCCGCTATGCTTCCGATTCCGTGAAATTTGACGACGCCAAGCCCGCTCCCCTCGACCAAATCAAGCCGGGTGACCAGCTTCGCGCTCGCGGCACTCGCAGCCCCGATGGCGCTGATTTCGCCGCCGATGAAATCGTCTCAGGCACGTTTCGCAATATCGCCGGCACGATTTCTGCAATCGACGCATCCACGGGCTCCATCGCCGTCCAGGATCTCATTTCAAGGAAACTCACCACCGTGAAAGTCACGGCCGAATCTCAGTTGCGCAAACTTCCTCCGCCTATGGCGCAGCGAATTGCCGCGCGCCTGAAGGGAACTCCACCGGAAGCATCGTCCTCCGCGCCTAATTCGAGCGGCGCTGGCTCCTCCGCGAGTGCAGAACAAACAACAAGAGCCAGCGGTCCGGTATCCGGCGGCTCAGGGGTCGGCGGGTCCGGCGGAACGGGAAGGCCCGGCGGGGGCACTGCCGATCTGCAACAGATGATTAGCCGCATGCCGGCCTCCGCGCTTTCGGAGCTGCAGAAGGGCGACGCCGTCATGATCGTGGCGACCGAGGGCGGAGCCACAGGCGTTTCCACCGTGATTACGCTTCTTGGTGGGGTTGAGGCTATTTTGGAGGCCTCCCCCAAGAGCAGCCCGTCCACAATTCTTTCGCCGTGGAGCCTCAGCAGCGGGGGTGGCGCCGAAGGGGCCACACCGTAATGCTTCCCAGCCTTAATCAATATTTGTCTACTCCGGAGATCGGATGAGTTTTCGGCGCGTTCGAATTGCTTTCTTGAGTTTATGTTTCTTTCTGTCGATTTTTTCAGTTGCCGGAAATCTAGCCGCGCAGGCGCCGACCGGCGGACTGAATGGCGTAGTCACCGACCCTTCCGGCGGAGTAATTGCCAAAGCTGCCGTCCGCTTGACCAATTCGAGCGGCGCTTCGTTGGACACCACCACCAACCGCGATGGCTTTTACGAATTTAAGGGATTAGTTCCGGGTGCCTACACTCTGAAAGCGGTCGCGAAAGGCTTCGCGATTTTCACTCAAGAAGATATTCAAATCCTTCCAGAGAAGACCCAGCAGTTGAACATTGGGCTTGTCATTCAGGTCGAGGAAGAAAAAGTCGAGGTTACGGATTCCTCCACCAAAGTTGATGTCGATCCCTCGAATAACGCCGGCGCAGTGGTCATGAAGGGCAAGGACCTCGAAGCGCTTTCCGACGATCCTGATGAGCTGCAATCCGAACTCCAAGCTCTTGCCGGGCCGTCTGCTGGCCCAAACGGCGGCCAGATCTACATTGACGGCTTCACCGCCGGACAGCTTCCTCCCAAAGCCTCCATCCGCGAGATTCGAATCAATCAGAATCCGTTTTCCTCCGAATACGACAAACTGGGCTATGGCCGGATCGAAATCTTGACGAAACCCGGAACCGACCAGTTGCACGGCCAGATCTTCGTGAGCGGCAACTCGGACGCCTTCAATTCTCGCAACCCGTTCGAAGGCACGGCCCAGCAACCCGGTTATGATTCCACGCAGTACAGCGCCAATATTGGCGGCTCTTTGGGCAAGAAGGCTTCCTTCTTCACCAACATCGAACGGCGCAACCAAAACGAACTTGCCGTCGTCAACACTCCTTTTGTGGATCCGGCTACCCTGCAAATTACGCAATTTACAGACGCCTCACCGAACCCGCGCACACGGACGAATTTCAGTCAGCGGTTCGATTATCAAGTCACTCCCGGAAACACCCTTACGGCGCGCTACCAGTATTGGCGCAACAATGAGAACGGCAATGGCATCGGGACCTTCAGCCTGCCAACTGTCGGTTACAACGCGCTCGAGACGGAGCATACGTTTCAGGCCAGCGACACGCAGACGCTCAGCTCCCGCACGATCAACGAAACACGCTTTCAGTTCGTTCGCGAAAGCAACAATCAGAATCCGCTGAGCACTAGTCCCACGATTCAAATCCAAGGTGCGTTCGTCGGTGGCGGCAATACTTCGGGTCGATACAATGACACGCAAGATCGCTACGAGCTTCAGAACATCACTTACATGACGTTCGGCAAGCATTCGCTCAAATACGGTGGCCGCGCCCGTGTCACAAAGGAAGACAACGCATCCGATTCCAGGTTCAACGGTTTGTATTCTTTTGGCTCGCGGACCAACCCGGGTGGAACAGCCGCTTGTGCGGCGGCGTTCATTCCGCCCGGCACTAGCCAAATTTCTGGGATTCTGGCTTACCAGATTACTTTGAACTGTTTGGCCCAGGGCGAATCCATGGCCACCATCATAGCGAACGGAGGCGGAGCCAGCTTCTATGCGCTGAACTTCAACGCGACGGGGAGGGCCGCCGCTAATGAGACTTGGGCGGATGGGGCGCTCTTCTTGCAGGATGACTGGCGCATCAGGACAAACGTGACTCTCAGTTATGGCTTGCGCTACGAAACGCAAAACAATCTCGGCGATCATGCCGATTTCGCGCCGCGAGTCGGGCTGGCTTGGGGAATTGACGCCAACGGAAAAAACAAATCACCCAAAACCGTTCTCCGCCTGGGATACGGCATCTTCTACGATCGCTTCACGTCGGACCTGGTCCTGCAGCAGCAACTTCAGAATGGCGTCATCCAGCAGCAGTTTCTTGTCCAGAAACCGGCCTTCTTTGATCCAAATCAGGCTGTGCTGCCCACCGATCCGAATTTTCAGGCATCGCCAGCCACTCCCCAGACCGTTTACCAGCCGAATCCCAACTTGCGTACGCCCTACACCATGCAGACCGGAGTGACCCTCGAGCGCCAACTGACAAAATCAGCCAATCTGTCCGTCACTTATCTTAGTTCCCGTGGCAACCATCAGTTCTTCACAAATTTCACCAACGCCAACCAAATCCCGCCTGGCGCTCTCGCCGCGCCACCACCCAGCCAGATTCTCTACCAATTTCAATCCGAAGGGGTCTTCAAGCAAAACCAATTGATTGTGAACAGTAGCATTCGCATGGGCGCGAAACTTTCGCTCTTCGGGTATTACACTCTGAACTACGCGAATAGCGATACGTCGGGCGCATCGAGCATCCCTTCGAATCCCTTCGATCTCCAGCAAGACTATGGCCGGTCATCCTTCGATGTTCGCCATCGCATTTTTGTCGGCGGCTCGATCGGTTTGCCGCATGACTTTCGCTTCAGCCCTTTCATGATTGCAAGCTCCGGGTCGCCCTTTAATATCACGACCGGGCAGGATTTATACGGAGACGCCGTTTTCAACACTCGCGCAACCGTGGGCAACTGTTCCGTCGGCACGACCGGCGTGAAACAAACCCCGTATGGCTGCTTCAACTTGGTTACTCTCCCAGGAGTGCCTGTCATTCCAATCGATGACGCCACGGGACCCGGCCGCTTCACATTGAATGTGCGCTTCAGCAAAACATTTGGGTTCGGCGCGAAGAAAGAAGCGGCGGGCGGTCCAGGTGGCCCTGGCGGCGGCACGTTTGGCCGCGGACCCGGCGGTGGTGGACCTCGGGGCGGGGGTGGCGGAGGAGGTGGCGACCGCGGCGGCGGCATGTTTGGCGGAGCGCCCTCCAACTATCGTTATAATTTGACGTTCAGTGTGAACGCGCGAAACATTTTCAATAACGTCAACGTTTCAAATCCAGTCGGGAATCTTAGCTCACCCATCTTTGGCGAATCCAATGGGCTTGCCGGCGGGCCGTTTTCTTCTTCGACTGCCAATCGGCGCATCGATTTGCAAGTTTCGTTCAATTTCTAAATCCGGTAGAATCCGGCCTGAGGCCGGAATGAGGAAACGGAAAAAGATTTTGGACAAGGGAACCGAAGCCCGGCGGGCGGCGCGCAAATCCGGAATCGCGCCAGCCGTCACGCGCGTCATTCCCGACAAACGGAAACGGCCTCCTAAGCACAAAAAACAATTGGTTGAAACAGAACGCGACTTGGCTTGATCCGAGTTCTGTGGCAGCTTCTTCGTTTACTGTAGTTTCCTCGTCCCATACTCAGCGCCACTTTCGCTGCCCACACTGCAAATACTTCAGGCCCGACCGGGCCTAATTTTTCGAACTTCATCCCGGTTTGTTGGTGGGGACCACTTCATCGGGGCGGAAAAGGGGTGCCAGAGATATTTTTCTGCGCTCGGCTAGATGCGCGGCGATAGCCTCTAAATCCTTTTTGTCAAAGCCCATGGAACTGATCTTCACTGTTCCGCCCGAGTCGATCAGAAAAATCGTGGGCACGTTGGTCAGTCCGTAAGCGTTGGAGACCACGTAGCCGTTTTCGTCGTCGAGAAGAATCGGAAAAGTGATCCCATACTCCTTCGCGAATTTCGTTGTCGATTTCGCGTCGTCCTGGGAGATCCCGAGAAAAGTTGCGCCGTCGCCGCCGTAGCGTTTGTAGAGGCGCTCGAGAAAAGGAAACGTGAACTGGCAAACAGGACAGGAAACTTTGAAGAAGACGGCGACGACGGGGCCGCGTTCCAAGAGGGTGTTGAGCGAGTATTCCTTGTTGTCGAGAGATTTGAGCGAAAATCCGGGAGCCGTGTTCCCAGTAACGATGTGCGTCATGTGGTCCTGTTTTCCCATCCAGCGTGAAAGCCGCCGCAGAATTCCCATTCCTGAGTGTAGCGCGAGAAGAGTCTACTCGCTGGCGTCCTTAATATCCTGACGGGCTCTGCGCAGAGCTTCTTTTGCCTCGGTCTTGGCGTCGGAATCCGGCTTCAGAAGATCAATGGACCTCGCGAGGCCCATGGCTTTGCCGCCTGAGGGGCCGGCGCAGGCGTCGGCGACGGGCTTGGGCTTCACGCCAGTCACATCCCATTTCAAGCAAGAAAAGTCGATCTGCAAACTGTGGCTGACGCGGAGGGATGCGATGCAATCGTCCAGGTACTTAAATACGGAACACGCGTCCTGCAAGTTTTTATCTTGCGGCAAAATTTCCTGAACCTGCAGCTGATGCGTCAGCTTGGCTTCCAGGTCGCCGTTCGAAGCGAGCTGGTCGTTGGCCGATTTTGGGTCGCGCTTGAACAATTTGGCCGGATTGTATTTTTTGGGATTATACCAGGGGGCAGACTGCGAAGCTGACGCCGCATCCTTGGAGTCTTGCGCTGAGCCGGGAAAGGAGCCGAGGAAAAAACACAGTGCGGCCGAAAAATGGACGAACGAGTAATGTCTCATGCTCACCTGTCCGAGGGCTGAGAGGCCTATTCAATTCATACCTCAGATTTGGCATGTGTGTCGAGAAGGGGGATGGCAGCTTTCCTTGACGAGCGCGGCACGTTCATCGGCTATGGTGACTTGACGTTTAAGGAAGAAGCGGGGATACGTAAGGTTCTACTCTTAGAGATCAAGTTGAAAGCGAAAGTTCAGGATGAAACCCAAGGAGCCCAAGCCCCATGGTGCAATCTGTTGATACGGGTGATTTCCATGCGGAACTGAACGAGGTAGACACATCCTACCGCCCGGTCGATTACGTTTTCACTGCCTGCATTCTGGCGCTGGGGGCGCTGGCATTTTTCTCGCGCGATAGAGCCAGCGGTTTCTTGTACGACGATGTCTACTATGCCGATTGCGCCAGGTCTCTGCTGGAGCGCGGATTTTACGGCATTGCCGGCCGCCCGGAAACCACCCAGCCGCCAGGAGTATCGGCAATCCTCGCTTTGTTGTGCCTCGCCGGAGGTTGCACGCGCGCCGTTTTCCTTGGAGCGATGGCGGTTTTCGAGATGCTGGGGTTCCTGGCCTGTTATGAATTGCTTCGGCGCCATGCACCGCGAGCGGTGGCTGGCGCGACATGTCTGTTGCTGATGTCTTCTTCGCTTTATTTCGCGCTGGCTACTCAGTGGATTTCCACCTGTTTTCCGTTCCTGTTTGCGACCATGACCGCTCTGCTGGCGGCTCGAAAGCTGGACAAAGCGGCCAACTTCGCGCCTCGAATAGCGTGGGCGTGCTGTCTGTCCGTGCTGCTCGCAGCCTCACTGATGTTCGGTTCGACTGCGATTGCCCTGCTGGGAGGCATTGTTGTCTGGATCGGTGTCAGTGCCGTTCAAGATCGCCGGCTCGGCTTGAAGCGATTGAAGATATTTGCCGCAGTGCTTCTCGCGGGAATCGCGGTTGAAGTCATTTGGATGAGCCGCGCGCCTTTTGATGAATGGCCGCGAGTGCCCGGCTTTCCTGGTCCCTACTTCCAACAGTTACTCCTGAAAGACGGACACAACCCAGAACTAGGCAAGGCCACGCTCGGCGATATTCCCGTCCGCGTTGGCAAGAAAGCGTTCGAGCAGTCCCTGATGGTGGCGAACGCCCTCTTTCGGCGGTGGATTGATCCTTCCTGGGCGTCAGTACTGATCGCCGGTCCTTTCCTTCTGATCGTGGCGGGATGGGGTTACTCGGTATGGAAGACGGGAGGTGGGCTTGAGGAATGGTATTTCGCCGGAGGCGACCTCATCCTGCTCCTCTGGCCCTGGAGACTGGATGAACGATCCTTCTTGCCACTGGCGCCGCTTGCCTGCCTGTACGTTTGGCGGGGCGCGCTTGGGCTTGGTTTTCTCGCGAAATACCACGCGCGAGCGTTGGGAGCGGTTTGGCTGCCCATCGCGGCGGCTCTCGCCAATACCAGTTGGCGCTGGATGCATGGAATCGCGGCATCCGGGCCAATCAGCCACGCTGGATTGCAGGATGAATCGTCATTCGCAGTATGGACGCTCTCGGGGATTTTGGCCCTGTGGATGGTTTGGAAGGGGCCGGCTTGGATGGACTCGTTCGGTCTCCTCGGAAATCGGCTTTCCCGCTTAATTGGGCTGTTTAGGTTGAATCCAGAAAGCCTGGCAAAAGCTCTCGGGGCAGCTGTTGTCGCCGGCCTCATTTTCATCGGGGTCAGAGAGCAACTGAACATGCGGCGAAGCAATCTGGATTTGAACTCTGCGCAGCATCAGGCCCCGGCGGATCTTGAGGCTGCATTTTGGGTGCGCGAGCATACGGACCCGAATGCGGTCGTTATGGCCAGGCAAGTTCCTATCACGTATCACTACTCTGAAAGAACGATGGTGTGGTTTCCACCGAGTTCGAATGGGCAAATCCTGATGGAGGGGATCCGGAAGTACAACGTGAACTATGTCATCTTGATTCGGCGCAAACAGAGCTACTTTCTGCCCCCGGAAGAGGATTGCTTTGCCGCGCTGCTCGCGAATAATGCCAGCGAATTCCGGCTGGTAGCCGACACTCCTAAATATCGAATTTACAAGATACAAGCCACGCCGCTGAACTGAGAGGCCCACAAGGACATCGGTGTTACACGAGGACGCGAGTTCTAGTGAATCTGTTTAGTTTTGCGGGACATGTAGTCCATGAGGAGATACTGGCCGAGCGTATAGGGCGTGGTGAAGTAGGCCTTACCGCGGCACATTTCTGTGATTTTTTGGACGAAGTGGACCAGGGAATAGTCGCTGGCCAGCATGAAGGTGTTGATCATAATGCCGGCGCGCTTGCATTTGTTGACTTCTTCGAGAGTCTGGCCGACGACGAAGGGATCGAGGCCAAATGCGTTCTTGTAGATGCGGCCGTCTTCGAGCGTAAGCGCGGAGGGCTTGCCGTCGGTGATCATAATGATTTGCCGCATGTCCTTTTTCTG
>Ga0137415_10005071_pt1 | contig 13023 bp, 16 predicted proteins | sample CZODoug3_1_1_16f_FD_183082 | JGI IMG/M metagenome (GOLD analysis project Ga0137415, IMG submission 183082) | Vadose zone soil fungal communities from Angelo Coast Range Reserve, California, USA - CZODoug3_1_1_16fungal (Hybrid Assembly) | ecosystem: Environmental > Terrestrial > Soil > Vadose... | reverse complement strand
GGCGGCTTCTACCTTCACGGCGCTTACGCAACGCTCACCACTCTAGTTCCGCATGTTCGGCTGGAGCCCTATGTCCTTATGAAGACTCCAACGGTCGAAAGCCGTCAAGGGATTCTCGGTCGCGAGACGCTCGTGGCTCCCGGCATACGGATCACAGGCAAGTTGCCCGCCAACTTCGACTACAGTCTCGAGGGTGTCTTGGAACGCGGCGCCTTCGCCAATGATTCCATCCGTGCGAGTGCCGGTTATGTCAAGGCTGGCTATACGCTTCACTCCCTGCCCTGGAGGCCGCACCTTCAGGCCGAGTACGATTACGCGAGCGGCGATCCCCGCCGGGATCCATCTGTCGTGAGGACTTTCGATCAGTTTTACCCGAGCAACCACGACGTTTTCGGACTCACGGATGTTTTCGGTTGGCAGAATATCGTCCAGAGGCGCCTCAACATTGATTTTCATCCGGCAAAGTCCCTGTATGTTTTACTGCATGGCGAAACTTTCGATGTCGCGAGTACCAACGACTCCGTTTATTCGGGCGGTGGCGGCGTACTGGTGCATCCACCGTCCGGCGGATTCGGAAGTGACAGGATTGGAACGGAAGTCGACGGTGCATTGCAATACGCGTGGAAGCGCATTCCTCTTCTTTGGGAACTTGGGATCGGCCACTTCTGGCCCGGCGCTCTCATGAGCGCAAACAATCACGGCGCACAACTTACGCTGGCCTATTTCCAACTGACCTACAGGCTCAAAGTAGGTTCGGGAACTTCTAGGCGTATTAACTCCGGAACGTATTCAGATACTGGAGGCAACTAAAATGACCTGGCATGAGGCGGAACGACGTAGCGTACATGGCAAACATTTTGCCCATCAAGTTGGCCGCAAACATCCCTACAGAGTAATCGCGGAGCGGACTTTGCCGGGTTTCGGCCCGGAACCTTATATGGGTCCCCTCGAAGGCGATCCTGGAATCCAGACGTCGGCAAAAGAATTCTCAAACTTCTGTAACCTTCTAGACATTATAACATCATAATGAGTGAGAAACGAAGGCTTTCGAGATTCGCTCTTGGCTTTCGCGCGCTCGACAACGATCGAGAAAAAGAGAGGCTTTTGACTATGAACCAACTTACTCAATCATTGGAGCAGGAAGGTAGCAGCCGTTTCTTAAGCAGAGGCCTTGCATTCTTGGCAAGACCTTCGGTAGCTGTTTGGGCTGCTATCCCGCTACGGCTGATTGTTGGCTATGGCTTCATGGAGCACGGCCTCGCAAAACTGTCTAAGGGGCCCGAAAACTTCGCCGCCATCCTGCATACGATGGGCGTGCCCGCGCCTCATCTCATGGCATGGCTCACCATTCTGACCGAGCTCATCGGCGGTCTCGCCGTCCTGCTCGGAGCTTTCGTCGCACTTGTAAGTCTGCCGATGGCTGCGGTTCTCGTGGTAGCGATGCTAACTGTCCATCTCCCCTATGGGTTCAGCTCAATCAAGCTGCTGAGTGTGACGTCCGGCCGGGCCCAGTTCGGGCCGCCGGGCTACGAGCTTGATCTGCTCTATCTTGCTTGCCTTGCGGCGCTCGTATTCGGCGGTTCCGGGCCGATGGCTATAGATGGCCTCCTTAGAAAGTGGAGAAAGGGCGGGCATTCATTCTTGGACCAATCCCATTAAGGGGTGCCGAGGCGTGCCTTGAACAAGCAACGAATCGTCAGAATCGCACAAATCGAAGGGAGAAGTACCTTGAACAAGAAACGAATCACTCGATTCGCTAAATTAACCCTCACGGCCATAGCAGCCCTCACTTTCGCGGGCTATGCGGAAGCGAGGAACCATCCAAAAATTATCGTCACGCGTCCTGCGGACCTTCCCGAACTCGCACGGAAACGCGGCCAAGCGATGCTGCTGCACGCTACCGGTGATGGCAGAACGCATCTTTATATCGAGCAGAACGATGGCGCGCGGCTAGCCGTCTTTGATGTGACCGACCCAGGCCACGTCACAGTAGAGGGCTCGGCACAGGTTGATGCTCCTGGTGCGTTCGACTTTGTCTCCTCGCTTGGAGATTACGCAGAACTGGTTCGGTTCCGGAACGGTCAGGGAGAGGCGGTGCTGGACCTACACAAAGTAAAGACCCCGACGCTTAACAAAATTCAAGGCCTGGACTTCCAGGGCTCGACGGAGCGACTGGGTGGCGATGGACTCATAGTCGCTGACGCAAACGATCCAAACTATCAAGTTGTCGACCTCTCGAACCCCGTTGCCCCCAATCCCGTTGCCGAGGTGAAGCATGTTCTTGAAAAGATAACGAACGACGAGACGGGCACAACTTTCCTGCTTGCGGTAGATGGCTTGTACGTTATCAGGCGGCCAGCTGTGGAAGAGGAATACGAGATACATCAGCAGCAGATGAGCGACCCCGGATAATTACATGCAGTATCTCCTGGACAATGAGTGCGAAATCCTTCTCTGCGTAACAAACGCAGTGCTGGGCTCCGCGATGACGCGGAGCCTGGGTTTCCTCGTTGGTAGACGCGAAGAAGGTGCCGAGAAGTTGGATGAAGGCACGTTGGCGTGGGCCGAGATGGAAGTCGAAGGCGTCAACGATTTCTTGTCGCGTAAGGCGCAGACCAGGTGGACCGTGCCCACAGCGGCTTGGTTCATCTGACTAACAAAATCGAGGGGGCTTACCGTTCATGAGAGACAAGGTAGTTTTCATCACAGGGGCAAAGGGAGGTCTAGGGTCCTTCATCACCCGACGGTTCCTAGAGACCGGCGCAACCGTTGTAGGCGCGTCCCGAAGCATTTCCCAGCAAGACTTTCCAGGACCCAATTTCACTGCGCTGGCCGTCGATTTCACCAAAGCGGTCGCAGTGAACGACGCGGTTCAGTCCGTCATCTCTCGTTTCGGCAGACTCGATGTGCTTGTCCACCTGTTAGGTGGTTTTAGAGGTGGGGAAAGCGTCGCGGAAACCGACGACGCCACCTGGGAACAAATGCGCGATCTAAACGTGACATCAGGGTTTTATGTGCTGCGCGCGGCGGTCCCACATTTGCGAAAGTCCGGAAAAGGACGAATTGTGGCCGTTGGGAGTCTGACCGCAGTCGAACCGCATCCCCAACTCGGGGCGTACATTACGTTCAAGGCTGCGCTCGCGATGTTGGTCCGCACGGTGGCGCTTGAAAATAAGGACGCAGGCTTGACTGCAAATGTCGTCTTGCCAGGAACCATAGATACACCTGCAAACCGCAAGGCCATGCCCAACGCTGATTTTTCGAAATGGATTCAGCCAAGGGACGTTGTGAATTTGGTTCTCAGCCTCACTGCCGACCGCGCCTCGAAAATCACCGGGACAGCTATTCCCATCGGTGGCCCCAATGTATGAACGAGCCGCAACTCTGCTCGTAGACGCCCTCTATTTTTACGGCATAGCCGGGTTGGTTTTCGCGATTGCCTTCGTCACAACCGGCGTGAAACGTATCGATTCGCAGGCAATTGGCAGCGGCGTTGGCTTTCGTGTTTTTATTTTTCCGGGTTCAGCTGCCCTCTGGCCCCTCCTACTTCGCCGGTGGATTTCTAGAACTGCCGAGCCCCCAGAAGGAAGGAATCCGCACCGATGATTCAGCCCCTCCGCAAAATTCACCATCGCGTCTTTTTCGTCCTTGCGTTGTTGCTACCTGCCCTTTTTGTCAGTGGCATCGTGTTCCGCTATTCGTGGCCGACTGCTAACCAATCGCGAAATCTGAGCGCACACCCGCAACCTTCGGGAGGAACGCCATGAGCCATCAATATCAAGCCATTGCCTGGAATCGCCAAAAACGCGTCTACGATATTGTGCTGGTCGCCGGAGTCACGCTCTATCTGACGTTGTTTATCGAAGTCAGCGCATTTCTCTTTCCCTATGCTACGGCGACAACTTTGATTATCCGCGCGGCTGGATCCGCCGCTTTCTTGCTTCTCCACATCGTCCTCTGCGTCGGGCCGCTCTGCAGGCTGGACCCGACGTTTTTGCCATTGCTTTATAATCGCCGGCACCTCGGTGTAGTCACTTTTGTTCTGGGAGCGATCCACAGTGTGGCCGCAATCAGGCAATTCCACAGTCTCGGGGATAAGGATCCTCTCGTCAGCGTCTTGACTTCGAATCAAGATTTCAGAAGCCTCCCGGACTTCCCCTTTCAGCAGCTGGGCTTTCTCGCTCTTATAATTCTTTTTCTTATGGCGGCGACGAGCCATGACTTTTGGCTCAGGAACCTGACTCCACCCCTGTGGAAGACTCTGCACATGCTCGTGTATGTGGCTTATGCCTTGCTGGTTGCTCATGTGACTCTGGGCCTGCTGCAGTCTGAAACGAGCCCACTGCTCGCGGTTGGCACCGGCTTCGGGCTGTTGATTGTCATCACGCTTCACGTGGCTGCTGCTCGGCGGGAAGCCAAAGTGGATAGCAAGAAGCTCGGTCCGGTTGCGGATGGATTTGTATACGCCTGCGCGGTCAATGGGATTCCAGAGAAGTGCGCCACAGTTGTCTCTGTCAATGGCGAGCGTGTCGCGATTTTCAGGCACGACGGAAAAGTGTCAGCGATTTCGAATGTCTGCCGCCACCAAAACGGCCCACTGGGTGAAGGCAAAATCATCGATGGCTGTGTGACCTGCCCGTGGCACGGGTATCAGTATTTACCGGACAACGGAGCCTCTCCTCCGCCCTTCACTGAAAAGGTCTCCACGTTTCAAACGAGGATCGTTGATGGGCGCGTGTGGATCGATCCCAGACCGAACCCGCCAGGCACTTGGGTCGAGCCCTCGCCAATCGAAACCTCAGAGGTGATGGCATGACCGAGTTCTATGTGGGCTCTCTTCCGAAAGCACCTTCCGGGATTGCCCGTAAGATGAAGGTCGTCATTGCCGTGCTATTCGCTGCGGCGACAACCTGCGCCATTGGATTCGCGGCTGTTCAACGGACTTACTCACGATCGTTTTTCGAATCTGGGAAGATACGCACGTTCTACGGGGCCATCGAAGCAAACCCATACCCGACTCTACTTACATCGCCGGACGCGGCGAATTCCAGTGGATTGCGTTATCTGTTGGTAGCGAATGGAAAGCATGGTGCTGATAGCCAAGTGGCCGCCTACGTCGGCAAGAGCGTGCGTTTACGAGGAAGGCTGATTCACCGAGATGACCAAAAAATGATCGTGCTGTCTGACGGTTCAATTGCCGTGCTCGGCGACCTCCAGCAGAATCAAGTGGCACCGACAAATTTAGGCGAATTTGATCTTGTGGGTGAGATTGTTGATAGCAAGTGCTACCTCGGCAACATGAATCCCGGCAACGGCAAGGTGCACCGCGATTGCGCAGTACGCTGCTTGAGCGGCGGCATTCCCCCCGTTTTCGCGACCAATGACTTCCACGGCTCTCCTGCGGTTCTACTACTGACCGGCCCGAATCAAAAGCCGTTGCCCAAGGAAGCCTTTCTTGATCGCGTGGCTCAACCAATGCGGATTCATGGGAGGGTCATGCAGATCGGCAATTCATTGCTTTTGGAGACGGAATCGTCTGCCATTGCTTCTCGAAGTTTTCGGAATCCACCTAAGCAAGGCCGATAGGAGATCGACGACTATTTCAGGAAGAACTTACAGGGGGCTTCCACACGTCGCGTGGGATACGCGATCAGAAGCTGTCTCAACCAGACGCCTTTCGAACCAGGCGTGTCACGAACTGGACGAGATCTCCACTGTAGTGCAGCCCTTTCGTAATCGACTGGACGACAACCTGTGTAGTAAGAAGTCCGTTCAACGCGAAAAATCGGACTCTCAAAGACGAAATAAAGGAAGAACCTATGCTCAACGTTGTGATTGACGATGTCATCCATAAAGCCCACCGCGGAGAACTTCTTGTCGACTTGATTAGCCGGACGGGGGGATCGATTCCTCACGTTTGTTATCACCCACAACTAGGGCCCATTAAGACGTGCGACACCTGCATGGTCGAAGTGAACGGGCAGCTCGTACGGGCGTGCACGGCTACTGCAAATGAAGGGATGAAGATATCGACGAGGTCCTCGCGCGCCTCGGCTGCGCAGGTTGAGGCCTTCGATCGCATACTCAGCAGTCACCTTCTTTATTGTACCGTTTGTGACAACAACAACGGAAACTGCACTATTCACAACACAACCAAGCTGCTGGCCATTGAACATCAGCGCATTCCGTTTCAGTCCAAGCCCTACGAGGTCGACAGCACGAATCCGTTCTACCGATACGATCCCGATCAGTGCATCTTGTGCGGGCGATGCGTGGAAGCCTGTCAGAACGTCGAGGTGAACGAAACGCTTTCCATCAACTGGGAAGATCCACATCCGCGCGTGCTCTGGGACGGCGGCTCCACGATCGGAGAGTCGAGCTGCGTGTCTTGCGGTCACTGCGTCACCGTGTGTCCCTGCAATGCGCTCATGGAAAAGACCATGCTCGGTCACGCCGGCTTCTTTACCCAACTTCGCAAGTCTGCGCTCAAGGGCATGATCGAGGTAGTCAAGGGCGTTGAACCCGAGACGGGCTACGGAACAATTCTTCAGGTCTCGGAAGCGGAAGAGGCCATGCGGGAGCACCGCATACGCAAAACCAAAACGGTTTGCGCGTACTGCGGCGTGGGATGCAGCTTCGACGTCTGGACGAAAGATCGTCACATCCTTAAGATCGCGCCGGAGCATGGTCCTGCGAATGGCATTTCTACCTGCATAAAGGGAAAGTTTGGCTGGGGGCATATCAATAGTGAGGACCGCCTTACTACGCCACTCATCCGCGAAGGAAACCGGTTTCGCAAGGCCAGTTGGGACGAAGCTCTCAGTCTGGTGGCGCGCAAGCTTTCAGAGCTGAAAGCCCAAGATGGTCCTGACTCCATCGGATTTATCTCCTCCTCGAAATGCACCAACGAAGAAAGTTATCTCATGCAGAAACTGGCTCGAGCTGTGGTCGGTACAAACAATATCGACAATTGTTCGCGCTATTGCCAGGCGCCTGCAACTGTGGGGCTGTTCCGCACGGTTGGTTATGGCGGCGATTCCGGCTCGATCTCCGATATGGGAAAGGCGGACCTGGTCCTCATTATTGGCAGTAACACCGCGGAAAGTCATCCGGTCGCAGCAACGCGTATCAAGAGTGCTCACAAGGTGAACGGGCAGAAGTTGATTGTTTCCGATCTTCGCGAGAACGAGATGGCGCGGCGTGCAGATCTCTTTTTGCATCCCAAGCCCGGCACCGACTTAGTCTGGCTGAGCGCGATTACTCGTTATCTGCTCGATAACGGTCAGGCCGACGCGAAGTTCCTTGAGCAGTGGGTGAACGGGCTAGAGCAGTATCGCAAGACCCTTGAGCCTTTCACCATGGAAGCGGCCTCTCGCATCTGCGGCCTGCCAGTCGAAACTCTGAAGACTGTGGCACAAATGATCGCCGCAGCCAAGAGTATGTGCGTTCTCTGGGCGATGGGAGTTACGCAACACAACCAGGGTTCTGACACGTCGACCGCCATCTCCAATCTGCTTCTCGTAACGGGAAACTACATGCGGCCGGGAACCGGGGCCTATCCGATGCGCGGTCATAACAATGTGCAGGGAGCGAGCGACCACGGCTCCATGCCGAATAACCTTCCGGGATACCAGTCGGTGGATGATCCAGAAGTCCGAACCCGCTTTGAGTCAGCCTGGAAAGCAAAACTTCCTTCGACGAAAGGATTGGACAACCATCAGATGGTCGAGGCGATCCATGCTGGGAAGCTCAAGGCAATGTATCTCATCGGAGAAGACATGAGCCTTGTTGACTCGAACGCGAATTTTGTTGGCGATGCCTTCTCCAAGCTCCAGTTCTTTGTCGTTCAAGACATTTTCTTCAGTAATACCTGCCGCTACGCCGACGTTGTGCTGCCGGGAGCGCCCAGCTTGGAAAAGGAAGGTACTTTCACCAGTACGGAGAGGCGGATTCAGCGCCTCTATCAAGTCCTTGAACCGCTCGAGGACTGCCAGCCGGATTGGAAGATCATCCAGGATCTCGCTAATCAGATGGGGGCTGACTGGAAGTATCAACATCCTTCTGAAGTGATGGATGAAATTGCGTCGCTCACTCCACTATTTGCGGGAGTGAACTACGAACGCCTGGAAGGATACAAATCACTGCAGTGGCCGGTTGCGGCGGACGGAACCGACGAACCTCTCTTATATACCAAGGAGTTCGCTTTTCCCGACGGGAAAGCGCGTTTGTTTCCCGTCACATGGATCGGTCCCACCGATTCACCGAATGCAGAGTTTGATCTCCACTTGAACAACGGCCGCCTGCTCGAACACTTCCACGAAGGAAACTTGACTTTCCGTACGGAGGGCATTCGCGAGAAAGCTCCTGACACTTTTGTCGAAGTCTCTCCCCAACTTGCGGAAGAACGCGGGATTCAAAGTGGTACTTGGGTGCAATTGGTCTCACGTTACGGCAAGGTACGCGTTCGTGCGCTAGTCACTGATCGCGTGCAAGGGCGCGAACTCTATATGCCGATGAACTCGGTTGAGAGTCCTGTCAATCGACTGACGAGCAGCCACACCGATCCTGTAACGAATACGCCGGCATACAAGGAGGCGAGCGTTCACATGAACGTGTTGTCCGAAGTTGGTGAGAGCCCGTTACCTCGAATTAATTCCCGTTTCGGGCATCCTACTCCGCAGCACGGAGTGGAAGTCGAACGCAAATGGAAACGAGCCGACTATACGCCTCCGGGAAATGGTCTTGTCCAGTTGCAGACGAAGTAGGGCACCAGGGAGAAAACTATGGCTCAACCGATCCCTCTACAAGTTCCGCCGCGCGATCCGGCCCGCGAATTGCGCGCCCGACTGGACCGAATTCCCGAAGAACACGGGGAAGCAATCTTGGTCGCTTGCGACGTACTCCAGGAGCTGCACGACCGAGGCGTTTTGGAAATCGTGCGAGGTGCTCTTGCGGCAAGTGATGACATTTTGGAAAGAGTCGTTGACAACGCCAAGACTCCTGAGGCTGTTCGGGCTATTCGCAACCTAATCTTCTGGCGGCAGATTCTTGGCAGCATTGAGCCGGATTGGTTCAAGGGAATCTTCCAGGCGATTCCTGAGGGCATCGCCCAAGCCACTACTGATCGAGATAAACCAGTGAGTATCTTCGGCCTGGTTCGGCGACTCCTTAGCAAAGACAGTCTTCGCGCTTTGGCTGCAGCAGTCGATTTCTTGCAGGCGCTGGGACGTCACCTGCATTCACTGCAGTCGAGCTCTGCCGCGAAGAAAGAACTGAAGGAAGAACTATAGAAACTTGGGAACCATGAAAACGAATCGTTGGGCTATTGCTGTTGCCGGAGTTTTTCTGCAGATCGCTTTGGGCGCCGTATACGCTTGGAGCGTGTTTCGCGTACCACTTGCAAAACAGTTTGGCTGGAGCATTTCCGAAGTTACATTGACATTTACGATCAGCATTTTCGTGCTTGGCTTGGCGTCATTCTTTGGCGGCCTGTGGCTGAATCGTAAAGGTCCCCGAGTCGTTGCTCTGGTCGGTGGACTTCTCTATGGCGGGGGCGTCTTTCTTGCGAGTTTCTCTGACCACAAACTGTGGTGGCTATATCTGAGCTATGGCGTCATTGGCGGAATTGGACTGGGATTCAGTTATATCGTTCCAGTAGCGGTTTTGGTGAAGTGGTTCCCCGAGCGACGAGGGTTGATTACCGGCATTGCAGTTGGTGGGTTCGGAGCCGGTGCTCTAATAACCGCTCCAGTGGCAACGGGACTCATTCAGAACTACGGCGTTCTTTCGACGTTCGCTTATCTCGGCATCGGATTTCTCATCGTGACCGTAACCTGTGGTTATTTCATGCAGAATCCGCCTGACGACTGGAAGCCGGAAGGATGGACGCCCACTGCGGCACAAGTCGCGCAAATATCCAGCCGTGATTACACGCTGGGAGAAACCCTCCGAACCTGGCAATGGTGGGCGTTGTGGCTGCTTCTGTTTCTGAATACGTCCGCGGGTATTTCGGTAATTTCCCAGGAAGCTCCCCTATTTCAGGAATTAGCTGGCGTAAGTGCCGTGATCGCTGCTGGTATGGTCGGAGTAGCGAGCATCGGCAACGCTTTCGGAAGAGTTTTTTGGGCTTGGGCATCCGATTCGCTCACACGACGAGCGACGTTCATCGTAATGTTCCTGGTCCAGGCGGTTCTGTTCTTCGGCCTTCCCGAAATGAACTCGGCTAAGGCGTTGTCTGTAGTCGCGTTTTTGATCCTCATGTGCTACGGAGGCGGGTTCGGAACGATGCCGGCCTTCGCCGCGGATTACTTCGGATCCAGGAACGTTGGCCCCATTTACGGTCTTATGCTCACGGCATGGGGTTCCGCGAGCGCATTCGGCCCGCTGCTCATCGCGTACATGCGGCAAACAACTGGCTCATATCGTGGAGCGCTCCACGTTATCGCGGCGATTATGGCGGTTTCGATGCTCTTGCCTTTTGTTGTTCATCCACCAAAACGGATCGAGGTCGATCGAGCAGGTTCTGCCGAACCTACTCGCGTGCCGGCAGCCTAGGCAGACTCAGACCGCTTTCGCTTCCCAGGCTTCCTCTGGTAAATCATAAGTTACTGGAACGGCGGCACCACCTATACACAACAAAGCCATCTGTAATTGGAAAATGATTGGAAATGCGGTTGGCATTCTATTTCGCAACTCGTAGAGCTGCGTCACCACAGGGCACAAACTCCTGTCACTGAGATATACCTTCAGGAGCTGACTCAACGAGAAACCCTTCGAACCAGGCGTGTCGCGAAGCGGACGAGATCGCCTCTGTAGTGCAGCCTTTCGTAATCGACTGGACGGCCGCCCGTCGAGTAGGAAGTTCGTTCGATACGAAAGATCGGGCTCCGCCGTTTCACTTTGAGCGCCGCGGCGACCTCGGGCTGAGCTTCCACAGCGTCTAGCTTATACTCGGCCTCAATCAGCGGAACATCGTATTTACGTTCAAGAAGTGAAAAGATAGGCTCGACCTTCAGGTTGTTGGTGATGATTTTCTTACCGATCTCCAAGGGGAGAAAGGTCTCATCGAAGGAGAGGGGAATACCATCGGCCAGGCGCACACGACGAATTCTGACGACGCGCTCGCCCTTTGTCAGTGCGAGTTGACTGGCCACGGTCGCATCGGCAGTCACAATTTCTTTACCAATCACGCGCGCCGCAGGCTTGCGGCCAAGTGCGTGCATATCCTCCACAAATCCGCTCAGCTCTGCAAGGTTCTGCGTGATCTTGGGCGCAGAAACGAATGTGCCTTTGCCGCGGCGAATCTCAACAAGGCCGCGGCTCACAAGATTCTGAATAGCCCGACGAACGGTAATGCGGCTGACCCCGAATCGAGCAATGAGACGGTCTTCCGTTGGCAGCTGGTCGCCGACCCTTAGGTCTCCACCGGCGATCTCGCTGGCGAGGACCGTTTCGACGCGTGAATAGAGAAGTGAATCCTGTGCGCCTGACATGAAGGCATTATAACGTCGTACTGTCATAAAGTTTGGCAATCCTGCGTGCATAAAGGACTTTTTTAAAGTCTGTAACCCTTCATGACATTATAACATCATAATGAGTAGCAGAGAACGTTCGAAATCGCTTTTGGGAAATTATTTATGGACCTCTTGCCCATAGGACTTGGAATGCGGTCAGATAAGAGACCCGCTGCGCCGCAGCGGCCTTCCTTCGGGGAAGCGTTGCGTTTCTGGTTCAAGCTCGGGTGGATCAGCTTCGGCGGTACAGCCTCCCATCTCGCCATCATGCATGACGAGCTGGTCGAGAAGAAACGATGGATCAGCAACGGAAGATTCCTCCATGCCCTGAGCCATTGCATGCTCCTTCCCGGCCCGGAAGCACAACAGCTTGCGATCTATATCGGTTGGAAGCTGCATGGCAAACGCGGCGGCATTGTTGCCGGAACACTCTTCGTGCTGCCCTCCATGTTTGTTCTGCTGGCTCTGAGCATGGTCTATGTCAGATTCGGCAGCCTGCCGTGGATTGCCGCGATGTTCAACGGGTTAAAACCTGTCGTCATCGCTTTAGTAATAGTCGCCTTACAAAGGATTGCCAGAAGAGCCCTGCGCGGTCCAGTGCAAGGTGCCATTGCGGTTGCTGCGTTTGCAGCAATGTTCTTCTTTGATGTCTCCCTGCTCGTGGTGATGTTTGGTGCCGTTGTTCTTGGAATCGTCCTGGGGGCGTTGCGGCCTGGCCTTCTCCACCACACTGGGGAAACGGCCGCTGAAGAGGATGAAGAAAGCTACTACATCCACCGCGGTTCGATAGCGCCAGAACCTACTCCTCTACTAAAGCCTGCTGTGAAGGTGGCTACGAGCGCGCTCTTTCTCTGGCTTCTGCCGTTGCCGTTCTTCTACATTTTTGTCGCTGACTTCCATTTTTGGCGAGACCTCGCACTGTTCTTTACCAAGACTGCCTTCGTGACCATTGGCGGCTCGTACACAGTAATTCCTTACGTGGCGAAGGTTACGGTATCGAAGCTCCACTGGCTGACGAAGTCCCAAATGACAGATGGTTTCGCACTGGCGGAAACGACGCCCGGACCTCTGATTATAGTGGTTGCTTTTGTTGGCTTCATCGCCGCGTACAACCACTTCCACGGCTCATTGTGGATGGGAACTCTAGGCCTCGTGGCAACGACCTTTTATACGTTTCTTCCGTGTTTCCTCTTTGTCTTTGCCGGTGCGCCGCTTGTGGAACGAACCCAAGACAAGCCCATAATCGCAGGCGTTCTGGAGCTGATCACCGCAGTCGTGGTCGGCGCGATCCTTGACCTGACGCTCTTTCTAGGGAAGGCGGTGATCTTCCCATCAGGGGTCGTGGGTTTCAAGCAGCTCGATGCAATCTCTCTGGTTTGGGCCTTGCTGTCGCTTTTCCTGCTCCAGCGACTCAAATTGAAGATCATTCCCCTGATTCTCCTGGGGATGGGGTTCGGTTTGATTTGGAATTTCCTAGGCCGATGACGACGACACAATTCCCGGATGGTCG
>Ga0137415_10005070_pt1 | contig 13024 bp, 11 predicted proteins | sample CZODoug3_1_1_16f_FD_183082 | JGI IMG/M metagenome (GOLD analysis project Ga0137415, IMG submission 183082) | Vadose zone soil fungal communities from Angelo Coast Range Reserve, California, USA - CZODoug3_1_1_16fungal (Hybrid Assembly) | ecosystem: Environmental > Terrestrial > Soil > Vadose... | reverse complement strand
GACTCGCCGACGAGGCCGAGCGTCTCGCCCTCCCCGAGCGCGAAGGACACGCCATCCACCGCCTTGATCGTTCCCCAGCGGGTGACGATGTGCGTGCGGAGGTCGCGGACGTCGATGACGGCGGACACGACCGGGTTCAGAGCTGGCGCAGCTTGGGGTCCAGCGTGTCGCGCAGCCAGTCGCCGAGCAGGTTGAAGGCCAGCACGACGAGCAGGATCACGAGCCCCGGGAAGAACGACACCCACCACGCGATGGTGATCACGTCGCGGCCTTCGGCGATCATCGAGCCCCACGCGGGCGTCGGCGGCGGGATGCCGGCGCCGAGGAACGACAGCGACGCCTCGACGATGATGACATAGCCGATCTGCAGGGTGACGAGGACGACCAGGGTGTTGAGGGTGTTGGGCAGGAGGTGGCGCGTGATGACGCGCCAGGCGCCGGCGCCGGCGATGCGCGCCTGGGCGATGAAGTCGAGCTGCATCAGCGTCAGCACCTGGCCGCGGATCACCCGCGCATACCGCGCCCACAGGATCACCGCGATCGCGATGACGACGTTGGTGAAGCTGGGGCCGACGGTGACCGCGAGAATCAGCGCGAGCAGGATCACCGGGAACGCGAGCGTGGCGTCGGTGACCCGCATGAGCGTGGCGTCCACGCGGCCGCCGTAATAGCCGGCGACGAGGCCGATGGCGGCGCCGAAGGCGCTGGCGATGAGCACCGTCACCACGCCGGCCGCGAGCGACACGCGCGAGCCCCAGAGGATGCGCGAGAGCATGTCGCGCCCGAGACGGTCGGTGCCGAGCGGGTTCGCCCACGAGCCGCGCTCTTCCCACACCGGCGGCCGGAAGCGCAGCCGGAGCGACTGCTCGTAGGGATCGGCGGGGCTGAGCAGCGGGGCCAGCAGCGCGACGAGCACGAACACGACGATGATCGAGATCGAGACGACGGGCCAGCGGCGGCTGCGCTGTCCCGGCTCGGGACGGGCGGCGCGGTCGGGAAGGGCGACGACGCTCACCGCGAATACCTGATGCGGGGGTCGATCACGGCGTAGAGGCAATCGACGCAGAGGTTCACGGCCGCCACGATGACGGCGGTCGACAGGACCACGGCCTGGATCACCGGGAAGTCGCGCGAGGTGATGCCGTCGTACGCCAGACGCCCCAGGCCCGGCCACGCGAAGACCGTCTCCACCACGATGGCCGTGGTGACGAGGATCGCGAAGTAGATGCCGGCGAAGGTGACGACGGGGATGAGCGCATTCTTGAGCGCGTGGACCCACACCACCCGGCGCTCCGCCACGCCCTTGAGCCGTGCGAGCTTCACGTATTCCGAGTCGAGCACCTCGAGCATGCCCGAGCGCAGCAGCCGCATCATCCCGGCCACCACGAACCAGCCGAGCGTGAACCCCGGCAGCACGTACGCGGCCAGGCTGTCGGCCCCGCCCGCCGGCAGCCACTGCAATCGTCCGGCGACGAATTCGACGAGCACGATGGCCACCCAGAACGTCGGCAGCGACTGGCCGAGCACGGCGACGAGCTGCGCCGCCCGGTCGATGCCCGTGCCTTTCTTCACGGCGGCCATCACGCCGAGCGGGAAGGCGATGGCCAGCGACACGCTCATCGCGAAGGCCGCCAGCTTGAGCGAATTCGGCAACCGCTCGCGCAACAGCTCGTTGACGGGCCGGCGCGCGCGGATGGAGTTGCCGAAGTCGCCGGTGACCGCGCGGCCGACGAAGGAGAGGTACTGCGCGACGTACGGCCGGTCGAGCCCGAGGTAGCGCCGCGCGTTGGCGTAGTCCTCCTCGCTCGCGTTCATCGGCAGGATCATGTGCAGCGGGTCGCCGGTGGCGCGGGCCAGCACGAAGACGACCACGGACAGGATCGCGAGCGCGATCAGGGACTGGAGCAGACGGAAGAACACGAAGCGAAGCATATGAGCTCGGGGAGAGCCCGGGACTCCCCCCGACACCCCGTCCGCTTATTTGCGCGCCAGCTCGTCCAGGAACAGGTCGTACATCACGGAGCCCGGGTTCCACTTGCCGAGCGTCTTGGACGCCGCGTACGGCGAGTGCACGAAGACGACCGGCACGCCGTGGTGCTCGCTGCGCAGGCGCGTGTAGACATTGCGCATGAGCGCGTTGATCTTGTCGCGGTCGGTCTGGCGCAGGACCTGCGACAGCATGCCGTCGACCTCGGGATCGTTGACGGTGTCGTTCAGCTTCGACGGCGTGTAGCCCTGCTTCTCGAGGAAGGCGTAGGCCCCGATCCAGTCACGGTTGGCGACGTTGTAGTAGCCCACCGCGCCCGGCGCCTTGCGGTCCACCCACATCTTGCGGAAGGCCGGGTAGTCGACCGGGATGAGCCGGCTCTTGACGCCGATCTTCTCCCAGTAGCCGGCCATGGCCTCGGCGAACGCCTTGCCCTCGGGCAAGCCGGGGAGCTGGAAGGCGTAGACGTCCTGCGTGAAGCCGCCGGCGAGGCCGGCGTCGGCCAGCAGCTTCTTGGCGCGGGCCGGATCGTAGGCGTACGCCATGTCCGGCGTCACCTTGAAGCCGACGTCCTTGAATGACCACGTGAGCCCCATCGGGATCGCCGCCGGCTCCGCGTAGCCGCCGAAGATGGACTGCGCGATCTCGTTGCGGTCGATGGCGAGGTTGAGCGCCTCGCGCACGCGCTTGTCCTTGGTGGGCGGCGTCCGGCCGTCGGGGCCGAGGATCCACCACACGTGGATGAGGGCCTCCTCCTTGCGCATGTGCACCGGGAAGCCTTCCTTTTCCAGCTCCTTCACGCGCTCACGGCTCACGTCGGCCACGTCCACCTCGCCCCGGCGCAGCAGGGCGATGCGCGTGGTCTCTTCCGGCACCAGCTTGAACGTCACGTTCTTGTACTTGGGCACGCCGATGCGCCAGTGGCTGTCGACGGCGGTCATCTTGATGTGCGAGCCGACCACCTGCTCGACGAACTTGTAGGGGCCGGTGCCGACGGGCTTGCGGGCGAAGACATCATCGCCGTTGGCCTCGATATATTTCTTCGGAAGCACGATGCCTTCGGTGGACAGCGATCGCGACAGATAGGTCGGGATGATGAGCGTCGGCTCCCTGGTGACGATCACCACGCGGTCCGGCGCCGGCGTCTCGATGTCCGCGATGAGCGTGCGGAGCGGGCCCGCGTAGCCCGTGGTGGAGCGCTTGCTCATCGCGCGCTGCAGGCTGAACTTCACGTCGTCCGACGTCATCTCGGTGCCGTCGTGGAACTTCACGCCCTTGCGGAGATGGAACGTCCAGCGCTTGTGGTCGGCGGAGTTCTCCCACTTGCTGGCGAGGCCGCCGGCCTGCGACGGCTGGCCGTCGGGCGTGGTGCCGACGAGGTAGTCGAACATCAGCGACAGGTAGTACTTCACGTTGTGGCCCTGGAGCGCGGGATCCACCGTCTCCGCCGAGAAGCTCGACAGCGCGATCGTCAGCTCGGACTTCGCCTGCGCCCACGCGGGGCCGGCCACGGCGGCGACCGCGAACAGCGACATCATGATGATCCGGGTCGTCGATTTCATGGGTTGGTTGGTCCTCCGGGAGGCCCTGACCCTATCGCGGGATGGGCCGGCGGCGCAAGTCCGCCGGCCCTTCGGATCTAGCCGGCGGGCTTGAGCTGGCCGCGCGTCGCCTGGACGACCTGGTCCTGGGCCCAGTCCATGGCCCGCCGGGTCGGCATGCCGTGAATCGCCTTGGCGACCATGTCGGGCAGCACGTAGTTGTTCTCCACGCGGCGCACGGCATCGTTGGGCTTGGCAGGCCAGCCGCGCGGATGCGCGTACTCCGCCTCCTTCGGGAGCATCGCGAACTTCGGATTTCGCACCCAGATCGGATGGTCGGCGAGGTTGCGAAGCGGCGGCTGGTTGAAGGCGTTGGACGCGACGATCCAGGCGTCGAAGTTCTCCTTGCGGAACAGGAACTGGATGAACTCCTTCGCCGGCTCCACGTTGCGGGAGAACTTCCAGACGCCGAGCGCGTTGATGCCGGGGGCGCCGTGCGTGCCGGCCGGCCCCGCCGGGCTCGGATGATGGTTCATCTCGTCGGCGATCGGCATCTTGTTGGCGAGCGCCGTGTTGTACGCGCTGATCGGGTTGTGGATCCACGAGCCCTTGCCGGAGAGGATGAAGCGATTGTTGGACGCGTCGTCCCACGAGAGCACCTCGGGCTCCATGGCGCTGCTGTACAGCTCCTTGTACCAATCGATCACCTGGGCGGTCCTGTCGGACACGATCGCCGGCGTCTTGCCGTCGGTCTCGAGGACCTTGCCGCCGTAGCACCAGAACACGGACCAGAAGGTGGTGTTGGAGTCGCCGCAGTGGCTGATGGCGATGCCGACGGGATTGCCCTGCCGCTTGAGGGTCTTGCCCTGTCGCAGCAGCTCGTCCCAGGTCTTCGGATACTCGAGCCCGGCCTTCGCGAAGTGCGCCGTGTTGTACGTCGCGGGAAACGCGACCCAGAACCACGGCACCGCGCGCCAGCCCGAGCCCGTCTGGCACGACTCCGCCGCGAAGGGGTACCAGCCGCCGTACTGCTTGCCGAGCGTATCGACGACCGGCCCCAGGTCGACGAGCAGGTTCTCGAAGAGGAACGGATCGGCATGGGCCATGAGGACAATGTCATGGCCGGACTGGCTCTGGGCCTCGGCGGCGCGCTTGGCCGGCAGCTGCAGTCCGTGGATGGTGTCGACTTTGACCGTGAGCCCCGCCTGCTTGCCGAACGCCTCGGCCTGCCGGCGCAGCTCCTCGTCCGAGGCCGGCACGAAGTGGTTGGTGCTGAGGAGCGTGAGCTCGCGCTTCTGAGCATAGGCAGGAGCGCGGTCCAGCACGACCGCGGCGCCGGCCACCGCTGACGAGAGAAGGAACTCGCGGCGCGTCGTGTCACCCATGGCCGCCTCCCTCTGGCGTGGACGTTGGGCGGCAAGTATCACATAATGGCGCGCGCCGAAAAAGGAGATGCCATGCTCAAGAAGCCACTGACGCTCGCGTGCGTGCTGCTCACCGCGGTGCTGCTGGCCGGCGCGTCGCTCGTCTCACCCGCGCTCGCCCAGGGCAAGAAGCTCAAGATCGGCGTCGTCTACGATTACACGGGGCCGCTGGCCGGCGGCGGGTCCGACCTGCACGCGCTCGGCGCGAAGATCATGATCGACTACTTTGCGAAGCGAGGCGGCGTCGAGGGCTACCAGATCGAGGCCATCTACGCGGACGCCCAGAGCAAGCCCGACGTCGCCATCAACGAGGCGGTGCGGCTGGTCGAGCAGGAGAAGGTCGACATGCTGCTGGGCTTCTACTCCTCGGCCCAGTGCGTGCCGGTGGCGGCCCGCGTCGAGCAGCTCCGGAAGTTCATGTGGATCACCACGTGCATCTCCTCGGCCGTGCTGGAGAACCGCAATCTGAAATACGTGTTCCGGGTGCAGCCGAGCGGCCGCCAGTTCGGCCTGATGTCCACCGACTTCATCGCCAGGAACGCCAAGACGAAGCTCGGCAAGGAGCCCCGGGACCTCAAGATCGCCATCATCCACGAGGACGGCGCGTACGGCATCGACGTCTCGAAGGGCAACGAGGAGGGCGCGAAGAAGGCCGGCTTCAACGTCGTGCTGAAGGAAGGCTACGCGGCCACCACGCCGGACCTCTCGTCGCTGGTGATCAAGCTCAAGCGCGCGCGCCCCGACGTCGTGTTCCACACCGGCTACAACCCCGACATCGCGCTGTTCCTGCGCCAGGCGCGCGAGCAGGGCCTGAAATTCAGCGCGCTCGTCGGCCACGGGGCCGGCTACGGCGTGTACGACAAGCTCAAGGAGGCCGTCGGCAAGGACGTCAACCACGTCTTCAACGTGGACCCGATCTCCATCTGGCTCGCCAACGACAAGGCGCTCAAGCCCGAGCTGGCGCCGCTGATCCGGATGGTGGGCGAGGAGTACGACCGGGCGCGGCCGGGAACGCAGGTCCGCTCGGCCCACGTCGGCATGGCCGCCAGCAACACCTTCGTGTTCATGACGGAGGTCCTGCCGCGCGCGATCAAGAAGTATGGCGGCATCGACGCCGACGCGCTGCGGAAGGCGGCGCTCGAGGTGGACCTGCCCGAGGGCGGCACCATGCTCGGCTTCGGCGTGCACTTCCTCGGCGACGGCGCCATGGCCGGTCAGAACGACCGCGCCTTCCCCGTCATCTCGCAGTACATCGACGACAAGGCGTACGTGGTGTGGCCCAAGAGCCTGCAGCACCGTGAGCCGGTGCTCCCGCTGCCCTCCTCGTCGCCCTACGCGGCGAACTAGGAGACGACGATGCTGCCGCCGCTGCTTTCGAGCGATGGCCACCTCGAAGTCCTGCCCGAGCGCTGGACGCCGCGCATGCCCGCGAAGTATCGCGAGCGCGCGCCGCGGACGATCAAGCTGCCCGACGGCGGCGACGCGATCCTGGTCGAGGGGCAGGCGCCCTATCCCGCGCCCTTCCTCGACCTCCGGGCGGGGCGGACGAACGAGACGTGGCAGCCGTTCGGCACCACGGTGGAGGGCACGGCCGGCGTGGGGCCGCCGGAGCAGCGCCTGCGCGAGCAGGAGATGGACGGTCTGCTCGCCGAGGTGATCTTTCCCAACATGCAGGTGGGGCCACGACTCTGGCGCGCGCTGAGCGACGACGACGTCTACCGCGCGAGCGTGCGCGCGTACAACGACTGGCTGGCCGAGGAGTACTGCGCGGTCTCGCGCGACCGTCTCATCGGGATGGGCGTCATTCCGTGGACCAACCTCGACGACGCCGTGGCCGAGCTCGAGCACTGCGCGCGGCTGGGGCTCAAGGGCGTCAACCTCGGCGTGTTTCCCAACGGCAAGGCGTATCCGCTGCCCGAGGACGACCGGTTCTGGGCGGCCGCCATCGACATGAAGATGCCGCTGACCGTGCACGTGGCCTTCGATCGGCTCGGCCCGCGCGCCGCGCAGCCGACCTTCGAGTATCCGGGCGCCGACCCCGAGGTCCTCAAGAAGCTGGGGCCGCGCAAGATCGTGGAGTGGATCGCGCTGCCGTTCCTGAGCATCCCGCCCGCCATCAGCCTCGCCCAGCTCGTCATGTCCGGCGTGTTCGACCGGCTGCCGGCGCTGCACATCTTCTTCGCCGAGTCGCGGCTCGGCTGGGTGCCGTTCTGGATGGAGGAGGCCGACTACTGGTACGAGCGCCACCGCCACTGGGCCGAGCGCCTGCTGCACGTCAAGCCGCTCAAGCAGCGGCCCAGCGATTACGTGCGCCGGCACGTCTCGTTCAGCCTGCAGCACGTCGAGCGCGTGGCCGTCGAGCTGCGGCATCACATGGGCGTCGACCGCATCATGTTCGCGACCGACTTCCCGCACATCGAGTGCGACTGGCCCAACACGCGCCCCTTCGCCGAGCGCCTGTTCGCCGGCGTGCCGGCCGACGAGGCGTTCAAGATGGCGGCCACCAACATGCTGGCGTTCTTCCATCTCGAGGACACGCCGTTGGGCAAGAGCGTCCTGACGCGAGCGCCGACGACCGCCGCGCGCGCGTAGCGGATCACGTCGTCAAGCGGGCGGGCCGACGTCGACGAGACCGAGCTTCAGGAGCAGCTCGTCGCCGGGCTTCATGGCGCCCAGCGCGGTGCCGGACGGGGTGAGCGTGAGCGTGCCGCCGGGCGTGGTCACGGTGGCCGTGCCCTTCGCCTGATCGACGGCCGCGATCGAGCCGGTCACGGTGGCGACGCGCGTGTCGATGACGCTGACGGTCACGAAGACGACGTCGCCGGGCTTGACCTCGGCAACGACGGCGGGTGGGAAGCTCGCCCCCAGCGCCACGCCTTCGGCGGCCATCTCGATCCGTCCTGTCGAGGCATCCACCGCGGTCACGCGGGCCCTCAGCAGCGTCCGCGCGTCGGCGGGACCCGTCTCACGACCGCCACTGCCGCGGCCTGACGGCCCGGGTGCGCGGACTCGCGGGGCCACCGCCGGCGCCGCCGCGGCGGTGCCGGCGAATACGAGCATCATCCCGGCAATGGCGATGCGTGCCCTCATCGATCAGCGCCGCCAGTAGCCGTAGGGGCGGTAGTAACCGTAGACGGGATAGGCGGGCGCCACCACGTAAGGCCGGGGTGCGACGACCACTGGGACCGGGGCGACGACGACGGGCGGCGGAGCCACCGCGACGGGCGGGCCGACGGGGACGGCGATGCAGCCGGCAGCGAGGGCGGCGACGCCGAGCAGCAGGGCCGGGCCGGCGAGCTTGACGAGGGGCATGTTCGTTTCCTCCCATCTCGTCAGACGCCCAGGCCGGCGTTGTTATTCCGGCGACACGGCGCCCCACACCTCCCGCGCCACGGCCACGCAGAGGGCGAGCTTGGCCGTCTGGGCCTCGATCGTGACCTCGTTGCCCTCGACGGTCGAGGAAAAGCCGCACTGCGGGCTCACGCCCAGCTGCTCCAGCGCGATGTACTTCGACGCCTCGTCGAGCCGGCGCTTCAGCTCGTCCTTGTTCTCGAGCGCGCCCACCTTGCTGGTGACCAGGCCGAGCACGACGCGCACGGTCTTCGGGACGTGTCGCAGCGGCGAGAAGTCCCCCGAGCGCGCGTCGTCGAACTCGAGGAAGAAGCCGTCGTAGGGCATCTGCGTGAAGATCGTCTCGGCGATCCTCGCGTAGCCACCCTGCGCGCGCCACGCCGAGCGGAAGTTGCCGCGGCAGAGGTGCGTGCAGATCGTCATGTCCGCCGGCTTGTCGCGCAGCGTGGCCCGGATCATCTTCACGGAGAGCGCCAGCTGCGCGTCGGGATCCTCGCCGCGGGCGCGCATCTGGGCCCGCAGCTCCTCGTCGCAGAGGTACGCGAGGCTGACGTCGTCGAGCTGCAGGTAGCGGCAGCCGGCGGCATGGAGGTTGGCGATCTCGGCGCGATAGGCGGCCGCCGTGTCCTCGACGAACGCGTCGAGATCGGGATAGACGCGCCGGTCGACGCCGCGGCGCCCGACCTGGGAGTAGAGCATGTTGGGCGAGGGGATCGTCAGCTTGGGCGTGCGGGTGACGACCGACGTCAAGAATCGGAACGCGTCGACGAAGATCGCCTTCGGCCGCGTCACGCGGCCGGTGATCTCGAGGTCGGGCCGGGTGAAGTGCAGGTCGCCGCCCTTGCCGTGGAAGGTGACCGGAATCGTCTGCCCCTGACTCGACCAGCCGCCGAGCTGGAGCAGGAAGTCCATGTGCCACGACTTGCGGCGATGCTCGCCGTCGGTGATGCCCTGCAGGCCCACGGCCTCCTGCAGCTTCACGACCTCGCGGATGGAGGCGTCCTCGGCCGCCGCCAGCTTCTCGGCGCTCGCCCGGCCGGTTTCCTTCTCGAGCCTCAGCGCCTTGAGCGAGGCGGGACGCAGCAGGCTGCCGACGTGGTCGGCGCGGAACGGCCCCCGCGCGATCACTTCTTCAGATGGCGCCCGAGGAACGCGAGCATCTTCTCCCACGCGTCCTTGGCCTGCGAGGGACGGTAGCGGTCGGCGTTCGTGAAGTTCAGGAACGCGTGGCCGGCGCCCTCGTAGCGATGGAACTCGTGCGTCTTGCCGTGGCGCGAGAGCTCGGCGTCGATCGTGTCGACGTCGGCGGGCGAGGGGTTGGTATCGTCCAGCCCGAAGAAGCCGATCATGGGCGCCGTGATGTCCCCGGTGAGATCGAAGGGGGCCGGCCCCTCGCCCCACGGCTTCATGATGTTGCCGCCGTAGAAGACGCCGGTCGCGCGCCACGCCGCCGGTCGCGCGCCCGCGAGCAGATAGCTGATGCGCCCGCCCATGCAGAAGCCGAGCACGGCGAGATTGGTAACGCGCACGTCTTTCAGCGCCCGCAAATGCGCGATGGTGGCGTCGGCGTCGGCGATGATCTCCTTGTCCCGCAGCCGGCCGATGCGCGCCATCATGTCCGCGCCGTCCTCGGGCTGGCGGTGATAGAGGTCGGGCGCCGCCGCCGCGTAGCCGTGACGCGCGAGGTCGTCCACCCGGTCCTCGATGAACTTGTCCAGGCCGGGGCCGTGCATGATCACGACGATGCCGGGCGCCTGCGCGGCGCGGGCGGGGGACTTCGAATAGATGCGCATCATGGTTGTCCTTTCCCGGGCGCCTTGTGCAGCGCGCCGTCCTTCATGATCATGCGCAGCGCGTGGCGATGCTGTAATACTTCGATGTCGGCGAGCGGGTCTCCGTCCACCAGCAGCAGGTCGGCCAGCGCGCCGGGCTTGATGACGCCGAGCTCGCCCGGCATGCCCATGAGCTCGCCGCCCAGCCGCGTGGCGGCGACCAGCGTGTCCATGGCCGAGAAGCCGAGGATCTTGACGAAGATCCAGAGATCGCGCGCGTAGGTGCCGTGCGGCGTGAAGGGGAAGCCGTAGTCGCCGCCCGGCAGCACGCGGATGCCGCGCTTGCGCATCTTGCCGAGCACCTCGACGCTGACCGCGAGCTCGCGCTCGAACCCCGCCGAGCCCTCGGCGGTGACGCCCCACTGGCCGGCCGCCTGGCTCAGGCTGTAGGTGATGCCGAGCGCGGGTCCGACGAAGATGCGGTCGCGCGCCGCCTCGAGCGCGTCGAGCGCGCGCTCGTCCGCCCAGTTCGCGTGATAGATGACCTCGATACCGTGACGCAGGGCCACCATCACGGACTCGGCGCTGCGGCAATGCGCGGCCACGCGCAGCTGCGCCGCGCGCGCGACCTCCATGGCGGCGGCCACCTCGGCCTCGCTCATCGGCGTCTGGTCGGAGGGATAGCTCGACGTCCCGGCGTCGCCGGAGAGATTGAGCTTCAGCAGGTCGACGCCCTCGCGCGCGAGCAGCCGGCACACGCGGCGGATCTGCTCGGCGCCGTCGGCGACCCAGCAGAACGTCGGCGTCTCGTGGTGCGGCAGGTGCAGCATGTTCGTGTCGCCGAGACCGCCGGTGACGGTGATCTCCGGACCGTTGGCGAGCAGCCGCGGCCCGGGCACGCGGCCGGCCTCGATCTCGCGCTTGAGCACCACGTCGAGCCGCGCCTTCGGCGACGCCGCCGAGAACGCGCTCGTGTAGCCGCAGTCGAGCATCAGCTTCGCGTTGCGCACCGTGACGAGCATGTGCTCCTCGGGCGGCAGGCGCGTCAGCTCCTGGGAGGTCATGTCCGCGAAGCCGAGGTGCGCGTGGGACTCGACGAGGCCGGGCATCAGGGTGGCCCCGCCGGCGTCGATCACGGTGGCGCCGCGCGCGGGCGGCGGCGCGGCTCCCGGCGTGACCTCGGTGATGCGATTGGCTTCGACGCGCACGGCGCCGGCGAACGGCGCCTTGCCGCTGCCATCCAGGATCCTCGCGTTCGTGATCAAGTAGCCGACCATGCGCTGACCTCCAGTGGATTCGGCAGCTTAATCGCCGCGCCGCGAGTGGTCAAGCGCCGGCTGCCGTCGCCGCGCCGCGTAATGGCGCCCCTCGCGGACTTCTGCTATCGTCCCCGCACTCTCGTTTCGGCAGGAGGACCACGATGAACGATCGTCTCGACCGTCGCAACTTCCTCAAGCGCACCGGCGTCGCCGGCGCCGTCGTGCTCGGCTCACGGCTGGGCCGTCCCCGCTCCGCCTCGGCGCAGGACATGACCGTCCGACCCGATCCCGCCGCCAAGCGCGGCGGCACGCTCCGCTACGCCGTGCACAACGCGCCGGCGCACTTCGACGTCCACCAGTCCGGCACCGTGGCCAACATCGGGCCGCAGAGTCCGATGTACGACACGCTGCTGCGGCGCAGCCCGAAGGACGGCCAGACGATCATTCCCGACCTCGCGCAGCGCTGGGAGATCTCGCCCGACGGCAAGAAGTACACCTTCCACCTGCGCAAGGGCGTCAAGTTCCACGACGGCGCCGATTTCACGGCCGAGGACGTGAAGGCGACCTACGACCGCATCGCCCACCCGCCCAAGGGCGTGGTCATCCCGCGCACGCCGCTCTTCGCGACCGTGGGCGACATCGTCGTGGTCGATCCGCACACGATCGAGTTCCGACTGACGGAAGCGCGGCCCAAGGCGTACATGCTCGGCGCGTTCGCGAGCGGCTGGAACATCATCGTGCGCAAGAAGACGCTCGAGGAGAACCAGGGCAACCTGCGCCAGGTGATGAACTACCCGGGCACGGGCCCGTTCAAGCACGTCTCGCGCAAGGACAAGGAAATCTGGATCATGGAGCGCTTCCCCGACTACTGGAACAAGGGGCTGCCGCTCGTGGACAAGCTCGAGATCTACCACTTCCTGCCGTTCACGCCGGAGCTGGGCGCGACGTTCCTGTCGGGCCGCGTGGATTACGCGCGGCTGCTCGATCCCGTCACGTGGCGGCGCGCCAAGGAGATGCCCGGCGTCACCGCCGCCAACTTCAACCAGTCGGTCATCCAGGCCTTCTGGACCAACATGCAGAAGAACAAGGCGCTGGCCGATCCGCGCGTGCGCCGCGCCATCCATCTGGCCATGGACCGTCCCACGCTGATCGAGGTCGTCAAGGACACGGCCCCGATGCAGGTGGGCGGCTTCGTCTACCCGTTCCACCCGATGTCGACCCCGCGCGCCGAGCTCGAGAAGAAGCTCGGCTATCAGAAGGACGTCAAGCCGGCTGTGCAGGAGGCTCGCAAGCTGATGGCGGCGGCGGGGTACGCTCAAGGTCTCCGCAATCTCGACTTCGTCGTGCGCGACATCCCGACCTTCAAGCTCTGGGCCGTCGCCATTCAGGCCATGCTCAAAGAACATCTGAACATCGAAAGCAACCTGAGAGTCGTTCAGACGTCGGTCTGGTTCGATGAAGCCCAGGCCGGTAACTTCGACTTGGCCATCAGCGCCATTGTGTCCACGCTGATGGATCCCTCCGACATCTTCAGCGCGTGGTACGGCAAGGACGGCCCGCAGAACTACTCGCGCTGGACGAATGCGCCGTTCCACGACATCGCCAGCCAGGTCGATCGCGAGCTGGACGACAACAAGCGCCGCGCGCTCGTGCGGAAGGCCGAAGACATTCTCGAGAACGATCCGCCGCT
>Ga0137415_10005069_pt1 | contig 13027 bp, 8 predicted proteins | sample CZODoug3_1_1_16f_FD_183082 | JGI IMG/M metagenome (GOLD analysis project Ga0137415, IMG submission 183082) | Vadose zone soil fungal communities from Angelo Coast Range Reserve, California, USA - CZODoug3_1_1_16fungal (Hybrid Assembly) | ecosystem: Environmental > Terrestrial > Soil > Vadose... | reverse complement strand
GCGCCAGCCCGAAGTCGAGAACCTTGACCGCCCCGTCGCTGCAGAGGAAGACATTGCCTGGGGAGAGGTCCCGGTGGGACGACGCCGCGCTCGTGGGCGTGGGCGCCAGCTCGTCGCTGCCGCTCTGGGGCACTGAAGCTGCTCCACGAAGACGCCTCTTCGGTCATCGAGAACGTCCTCGAACGTGTGCCGTTCGCGCCTGGTCGCAAGTTGCTCGAACGTTTCGCCGCGCGCGTCGGGCTCCTCAGCGAGAAGCAGCTCGCGGAGCTGGCGTTCGGCACCTTCTTCTACGCCGCGGTGTTCGCCGTCGAGGGCATCGGTCTGCTCCTGCGTCGCGCGTGGGCGGAGTGGTTGACGGTGTTCGCCACGGCCTCGTTCATCCCCATGGAGATCTGGCACGCCCTCCAGCACGGCACCGCAGGCAGCATCGCGGCAATCGCGCTGAACCTGGCCATCGTCGCGTATCTCGTTGCGCGAATCATGCGGCGCAGGCATCGCGCCGTGCCGGGAGGCCTGCCGCGCGAGATGCGCACTTGAGACCGTAGCTCCAACATTTCAAAGCCGGTACGCGATGAACCCGCCGAACGTCAGTTGCATGCGGCGCTCGGTGAGGGGACTGCGGCCTGCATCGCCGAGCAGGACCTCGGTACGGGCGATGGATTGCACGGACCAATGGCGATCAAGGCGGAGGATGGCGGAGAGCGCCAGCGAGGCGTCCCGCAGCCCCGCGCCGGCCGCAAATGTGGGAACCACCGAACCGAACGACAGAGCCGTCGCGGATTGCTCCGCATCGACTCCAAAGTAGGACCGGGTGTAGCGCGCGTTCGCCCAGGTCACGGTGCCCGTGGCGGAAACAACCAGACGGCGCAGCAATGGCAGCATGCCGGTGAGTCCGGCATCGACCACCGTTCCGTTGCCTTTCTCCTTGAGACCGGTTGCGTTCCCGTTCGCCCGGGCCGGGAAGCAACTTCTGGACCACGTGCAGTTCTTCCCTGCAGCCTTGCTCGCAAGACGCTGCTCGCACCCACGAAGAAGACGTCGTGCAGTCCCTCGACACCTGTTGCTCATCCCACCAACCAGTCTTGACAACGCATGATCAGAATGTCGCGCCCTTGAAGCACGCGGGCCCGGGTTCGCATCCGGCGACGCCGACGCCGCGCCATCCAGTGTGCTAAGAGAATTTCCCATTGGGTAGCGTATGGACACCATGCCCGCGGAGCCCGGCTCCGTCTCCCACTACCGGCTGCTCTCGAAAATCGGGGCTGGTGGCATGGGCGAGGTCTGGCTAGCGGAGGATACCCAGCTTCCGCGCAAGGTGGCGGTGAAGCTTCTTCCCAGGCACGCGGCGCGAGATCCTCAGGCTGTTGCGCGGCTGCTGCGCGAAGCGCAGGCCGCAGCTACCGTCGACCACCCGGCAGTAGTGACGGTCTACGAGGCGGGCGTCTGGTCGGAGGCGCCGTACCTGGTCATGCAACGGGTGGAGGGCGAGACGCTTTCCGAACGGCTCACCCGGGGACCGTTGCCGGTGGCCGAGGCAGTGACGCTGGCGGAGCGCGTCGCGGATGCGTTGGCCGAGGTGCACGCGCTCGGGATCGTCCACCGCGACCTGAAGCCTTCGAACATCATCCTGGGCCCGCGCGGTCCGAAGGTCGTCGACTTCGGAGTGGCGAGCCTGAAAGGGGCCGCCGACCTGACCAGCCCGGGCTCCCTCATCGGAACCCCGTTGACGATGAGCCCCGAACAGGTGACGGGCCGACCCGCGGACAATCGATCCGACTTGTGGGCGCTCGGAGTCGTCCTCTACGCCGCACTCACCGGCCGGGAGCCCTTTGCGGGCGAGACGCCCTTGCAGGTCGGATATTCGGTCGTCGTCTCGCAGCCACCGCCACCGAGCTCGTTCCGGCCGGAGGTTACACCCGCTCTCGACCAGGTCGTGATCAAATTGCTGCGCAAGGACCCCGCTCAGCGGTACGCGCGGGCGGAGGATCTCCTCGCCGACCTTCACGCCTGCCAGGCCGAGTTGAACGCCGTGGCGCCCGCGCAAGCGAAGCCCCCCGTACCGCGCGTGGCGGTGCTTTACTTCGAGGTGCTCGGCTCTTCACCGGAGGATGCCTTCCTCGCAGCAGGTTTGACCGACGATCTGATCGTCGATCTGACACGTCTGGGCGGATTGCGCGTCGCCTCGCGCGAGGACGTCCGCGTTTATCGCAACCGCGCCGTGCCACCGCGTACGCTGGGACGCGAGTTGGACGTCGACTACATCCTTCTCGGCAGCGTCCGCCGGGCGGGGAACCGGATCCGCGTGGCCGCCCAGCTCGTGCGCGCCTCGGATGGGCAGACGCTCTGGACCGATCGGCTCGATCGGACCCTGGAGGATCTGTTCGGCCTGCAGACGGAAGTGTCCCATCGCATCGTCGAGGCATTGCAGGTGGCGCTGCAGCCAGGCGAACGGGAAATGCTCGAGCGCATCCCGAGCAAGAGCACCGAGGCATATACTTTCTACCTCAAGGCGCGTGAGCTGCTCGACAACGGAACCAGCGAGGCGAATCGACGGGCCGAGCAGATGCTCCGGCTCGCCATCGAGCTCGACCCGGAGTTCGCGTTGGGCCACGCTGCCTTGGGCGAGTGCTATGCGGTACGCTCGCTGAAATGGTGGGGAGGTCCGGAAGTCGTCGAGCCGGCCTTGGCCTGCGCACGACGCGCGCTCGAGCTCGAGCCGGACCTCCTCGATGCGCACCTCGCGCGGGCGATCGCGCTTCGGGTGCGGGAGGACCCCGAGGCCCTGGAGGCCCTGGACCAGGTCATCAGGCTGGATCCGGACCACGCGGACGCGCTGACCTGGGCGGCCTTCGTCTACATGACGCTGGGCAAGCCGGAGCGGGCAGCGCCAATCCTGGAGCGCGTCCTGGAGCGGCATCCACGCCACTACCGCGCTGCGGGCTACCTGGCAGGGGCATACGATATGCTCGGACGCTCCGACGAACAGGGGCGCTCGCTGCACCGATGCATCGACGCATGCGTCGAAGAACTTCGACAAAACCCGGACGACGCGCTCGCGCGGGCCTTCCTCGCGATCGTGCTCGTGCAGAGCGGCCAGGTGGAAGGAGGCATTGCTCACGCGGAGCGGGCGCTTCGCATTGCGCCGGAGGACGGCCGCATCCGCTACAACGTCGCCTGCGCCTTCGCACGGGCCGGCCTGGCCGACCGCGCGCTGGAGCAATTGCGCGAAGGCATCCGCAGGACTCCCGGCTACTTCCATAGCTGGGCGCCACGCGACCCCGATTTCGCCACCTTGCGCGAGAACCCCGAGTTCATCCGGATGTTCAGCCGATGAACCTGTCCCTCGCGCTCACCTGCGTGGCCTAGAAGTCCGGATCATGCGCTACTTCGAAGACTTCGCGGAAGGACAGGTCTACGACTTGGGCGAGGTGCGCGTCAGCGAGCCGGAGATCGTCGAGTTCGCGCGCAAGTACGACCCGCAGTCGTTCCACGTCGATCCGGCGGCAGCGCAGCGCTCGATCTTCGGCGGGTTGATCGCGAGCGGCTGGCACACCGGATCCATGTACATGGGGCTGCTCGTGCGCGGTCTGCTGCAGGGATCCGCGAGCCTCGGATCCCCCGGCGTGGACGAGATGCGTTGGCTCAAGCCCGTCCGCGGGGGCGATCTCCTCCGGGGGAGGGTCACCATCACTTCCGTGAAACCGTCCTCGAAGCACGCGGGGCGCGGCACCGTCGGTACGCTCGGCGAGCTCTTCAACGAGCAGGGCGAACGCGTCTTCTTCGTGCGCTCTTCCGGGATCTTCGCGCTGCGGCCGCGCTGATCAGGAGGAAAGCACGGCGGGGATTCCCTCAGCCGCTTCCGCTGCAGGCCAGACCAGCCGCCGCGCGGCTGGCCTCTCGCGGAGATAACCCGCCGCACCGATCGCGATCAGCCCGGCCGAGGCAGTGAATGCCCCCATCCGGATCGGCGCGGCCAGGTCGACGTAGAGCAGCGATGCTCCGGTCGCGAGCAGCAGCGTCCACCCCGCGCCTTGCACCCGGGCCCAGACCCGGAGCGCGCGCAGGAGCGCGCCGTCGAGATCGGCCACCCGCTCCCAAAGGAGCTGCTCCTGCCGCCAGTACGTGTAGACCACGGGGATGATCTCCAGCGTCAGCAGCGCGCTCGTGATCAAACCGCCGACCATCGGCGCCGCCATCCGCTTCATCACCTCCGCGCCGGAACCCGTCGCCCAGAGCAGCGGAACGAGCCCTCCGAGCATCGCCGCGACCGTCATCAGCTTCGGCCGGACCCGCTGGACGGTGCCCTCCATGTGCGCGCGGATGATGTCGGAGAGGTCGCGGATGCGGCCGGCGCTCTTGCGGCGCTGATAGGCATTGTCGATGTAGACGATCATCACGATGCCGGTCTGGGCGGCGAGTCCGACGAGGGCGATCACCCCCACCCAGACGGCCGTCGACAGCCGGTAGTCGAGCAGCCAGAGCAGCCAGACGCTGCCCGCGAGCGCGAAGGGAACGGAGAGGAGGACGATGAGGACCTCGATCAAGTTCCGGAAATGCAGGAACAGGAGCACCACGATGAGGAGCAGCGCCGCCGGAACGATGAGCCGCATCCGGGTGGCCATCTTCTCCAGCTCTTCGTACTGGCCGGTCCACTTGAGGAAGTAGCCCTGCGGCATCTTCAACCGGCCATCGTCCAGCGCCGCCTGGACCACCTGCTTCGCCTCGCTCACGTAGCCGCCCAGGTCGCGCTGCGACGGATCGACGTCGACGAACACGTATCCGACCAGGAGCCCGCCTTCGTCCCGCACCATCGGGGGACCCCCGACGATGCGGATGTCCGCGACCTGGCCGAGGGAGACGAAGCCGCGCTTGGCGGCAGTGGTGACGCCCTCGCCCGTCAACCCTTGGAGCGCGGCCGGATCGACGCTCTGCCATTGGACCGCCGACCTCCCGCCGACGGGCCGCAGCGGCGGCGCCCCGTCGGACGGGTGTTGAGCATGATCCGGCTCGCTCTGGGCGACGGCCACGGTCTCGGCGCTCGCTGGGGTGGCCGCGCCCTCCGCCGCGGCGATGGGTACGAGCACGCCGCGGAGCCGTTCCAGATCGCTGCGCGCGTCCTGCGGGTAGCGCACGTTGATGGAGAAGCGATTGCGCCCCTCGACGGTGACGCCGATGGGCGCGCCGCCGATGGCCGATTCGATGGTCCGTTCCACGTCGCCCACGGTCAGGCCGTAGCGCCCCAGCGCGTCGCGAAGCGGAACGATGTCGATGTACAGCCCGCCTTGGTTGCGCTCGTACAGAACGCTGCGCGTGCCGCCGATGGGCTTGAGCAGCGCCTCCAGCCGGACGCCGGCCTTCTCGATCTCCGCGAGATCGGTCCCCATGATCTTGACGCCGACTGGCGTCCGGATTCCCGTCGACAGCATGTCGACGCGGGCCTTGATCGGCATGGTGAAGGCGTTCGTCCAGCCGGGGAGCTGAAGCGCGTCGTTCATCAGCGCGGTGAGCTCCGCCGGCGTGATGCGGCGGTGGTCGGGCCAGATGGGCCGCAGCGCACGCGCGAGGAGCCCAGGCGCCCACGCGGAATACCAGCGCGGGCGCGGAAGCATGCGCCAGTCCTGCACGGGCTTGAGGCGCACGGTGGTCTCCACCATGGTGAGCGGCGCGGGGTCCGTCGCCGACTCCGCCCGGCCCGCCTTGCCGAAGACGCTCGCCACCTCCGGGAAGCTGCGCAGGATCCGGTCCTCGACCTGCACCTGCCGCTTGGCTTCCTCGATCGAGAGATTGGGGAAGGTGGTGGGCATGTAGAGCACGTCGCCCTCGTCGAGCGCCGGCATGAACTCGTGGCCCAGGCTGCGCGCGAGCGGAACGGCGGAGAGCACCGCGAGGAGGCCGATGGCGAGCGTCGACCTGGGGCGGCGCAAGGCGACGAAGACGAACGGCTTGTAGATCCGGGTGAGCGCTCGCGAGATGGGGTGCTCCGCCTCGCTGCGAATCCGCCCCCGGAGGAAAAAGCCTCGCAGAGCGGGCGCGAACGTGACCGAGAGCAGGGCGGCCGAAAGCATCACGAAGGTCTTGGTGCAGGCGAGGGGCCGGAAGAGGCGGCCCGCCTGTCCGGTGAGCGTGAACACCGGCAAGAAGCCCGCGGCGATGATGAGGAGCGAGAAGAAGATGGCGGGCGTGACTTCGCGCGCCGCTTCCCCGAGCAGCCGGTTTCGATCCGCGCCGGGCGGCGCGCCCGCGAGCTTTCTGTGCGACGCTTCGATCATCACGATCTCGGCATCGACGGTGGCGCCGATGGCGATGGCGATACCGCCCAGGCTCATGATCGTGGCTTCGATGTCGAGCAGCACCATGGGGATGAACGACAGCGCAACCGCGATGGGGATGGAGATGATGGGCAGGAGCGCCGAACGGAAGTGGAAGAGGAAGAGGATCACGACCAGCGCGACGACGATGGCCTCCTCGACGAGCGCCTTCTCGAGCGTCGCGATCGATCGCTCGATCAGGCCGGTCCGGTCGTACGCCACTTCCACCTTCACTCCGGCAGGCAGCGAGCGGGCGAGCTCGGCGATCTTCTGCTTCACCCGGCCGATCACTTCGAGCACGTTCTCGCCCTGGCGGACGAGCACGATGCCTCCCACCGCCTCGCCGTCGCCGTTCCACTCGAGCAGTCCGCGGCGGATGTCGGGACCGAAGCGGACGGTGGCGACGTCCTTCACCAGGATGGGCGCTCCCAGCGGTCCGCGCGTGCGCAGGGCGGTGCGCTCGATGGCCCCCAGGTCCTGGATGTACCCGCGGCCCTGCACGTAGTATTCGCGGCCGGCGAACTCGAGGACGCGACCCCCTACGTCCGCATTGGAGTCGCGGATCCTGGAGATCACCTCTTCCACGCTGACGCCGTAGGCGCGCAGCCGGTCCGGATCGATGGTGACCTGGTACTGGCGCTGGAACCCTCCGACGCTCGCCACTTCCGCGACTCCCGGCACCTGGCCGATCGCATAGCGGAGCGTGAAGTCCTGGAACGTGCGCAGCTCGTCGAGCGCGTTGCGGCCGGAGGCATCCACCAGCGTGTACTGGAAGGCCCAGCCGACGCTGGAAGCGTCCGGTCCCAGGGCCGGGCTCACGCCCTCGGGGAGGCGGGCCCGGAGCGAATTCATGTACTCGAGGACGCGGCTGCGCGCCCAGTAGGGATCCGTCCCCTCCTGGAAGACGACGTGCACGAACGACATCCCGAACATCGAGTAGCCGCGCACGTCGGCGACCTTGGGCGCGCCGACCAGCGTGCTCACGATCGGATAGGTGACCTGGTCTTCGACGAGGATCGGGCTGCGGCCCATCCACTCGGAGTAGACGATCACCTGGGTGTCGCCCAGGTCGGGGATCGCGTCGAGCTTCAGGTGCCGGATGGACCACAGGGCGGCTCCGGTGGCGATGGCCGCGCCGGCCAGCACCGCCAGACGGTTCCTCGCGCAGAGCTCGATGATCCGGCCGATCATGGCATCGCCCGGCGCTACGGCTGCCCGCTCGCGCGCGCGGACTGCAGCGCGCCAGTCGCCTCACGGCCAGGGGCGAACGCCTCCACCGCGCCGCGCATCCGGCTCTCGGAGTCGACGAGGAAGTTGGCGGTCGTCACTACCGGATCGCCCTCCTGGAGGCCTTCCAGCACCTGCACCCGGCCATCGGCGTTCGCGCCGACGCGAACGGTGCGAGGCTCGAAGCGGCCGCCGCTGCGCGCGATGAAGACGTACTGCTGCTCTCCGGTATCGACCACGGCCTCTGCGGGCACCGTCACGGCGTCATCGGCCGGAACGTCGATGACCAGTGTGCCGGACATTCCGGGGCGCAGCCGGAGATCCGGGTTGGGGAGCCGCACGCGAGCGCGCAGCGTGCGGGTGTCCGGGTCCAGCGCCGGAAAGATGAAGTCCACGCTCCCGCGGAACGCCTCGCGCACCGGCATGCCGAGGAGGAGCTGCGCGCGCTGGCCCAACTGCACCCGGCGCACCTCCTGTTCATGCACGTCCGCCAGCACCCAGACGGTCGCGAGATCGACGATCTGGAAGAGTTCGGCGCCGGGCTGGATGTAAAGGCCGGGAAGGACGCTTCGCTTCGCGACGTAGCCGGAAACCGGCGCGCGCAGCGGGATGGCCAGCAGCGGCCGCCCCCGCCTGACGACCGCGTCGATGTCCCGCTGAGCGATCCCGAGGCGCTGCAAGGTGTTGTCTTCTTCCTCGAGCGGGCCCGCCGGCACGTTCTGCTTAGCGGCCCATCCCCTTCCCACCAGGAACACCTTCTGCGCGGTCAGGAGTTCCGGACCCGAAACGGTGGCGAGAATCTGCCCCTTCTCGACCCGCTCCCCGACCTGCGCGCGCACTTCCTCGACCCAGCCGGAGAAGCGGGTCGTCACGAGCGCGACGGTGGACTCGTCCGCCGAGACGAAAGCCGTCGTGCGCAACTGCGCGGTGAGCCGCTGGCGCGTCGCGACCGCGGTGCGAATCCCGGCGAGCTGGGTGCGCTCGGGACCGATCTCGATCGGAGCCAGGCCGGGCACTCCTCCCCGTTCCGGTGCAGCCGATTCATGGCGTGTGACGGGAACGAGCTCCATCCGGCAGATCGGGCATTCACCCGGACCATCCCGCAGGATGGTTGGGTGCATCGGGCACTGATACTGGCTGCCGGTCTTCACGAACCGCCGCGCCGGAGGCTCCGAGTACAGCCACGCGCCCGCAGCCGCGCAGGAGAGGACAGCGATCAGGGCCCAGCGCGCGATTCCTGCCACGCGCACTCCCGCAGGCGGTGCCTCCTCTTCGATTTCGCGCTCCACCGATCGCGCCTCCCGCAGCCTGGAGGGTGGAGACGGCTCCTGACGGGCGCAAGCTCGCCTGCCCGTTGCGCGCACATCGCGTGTCGGGAAACGGGCAGTTACCCGAGGTGCACCATGTGCGCGACCGACGGGACGCCCTGCGCATTGAGGATGAACAGCATGTACGGTCCCGGCGTGGCGAGATCCGGCACGGCGGGTGCCGTGACCTGCAGCGAGTTACCTCCCGACGAGCTGAACTGGAGCGGGACGCGGAGCTCGCTCGAGTTGAAGGTGTGCGTGACGGCGCCGTTGCGCATCAGCACCACGGCCGCGATCCCGGCGGCGTCCGGGGAAGAGACCTGGAACGACGCGCCGTACGCGAGCGAGTCCGGTGCCTGCGTGATGGCGGGCCGGGCCGCGAGCGAACCGTCGGAGTTGAACAGATAAGGCGGTGAGAACATCTCGATGTTCGGTTCGTCTGTTCCGGACGCGCCTTCTCCGCCACCGCCCACCAGCACCCGGGCATCGGGCATGAGCAGGGCGACGGAGTGGTAGACGCGGAGGATCGTCATGCTGGACAGCTCGGTCCACTTCTCCGTCGCCGGATCCCAGAGCTCGGCGGAAAACACTGCGTGGGTCTCGTCGTTGAAACCGGTCCCGCTGGTGCCACCGGTGATCAGCACCTTGCCATCTGGGAGCACGGTCCCCGTGACATGCCGGCGCGGGTGGTTCATCGATGCCGTGAAACGCCAGGCGGGAGAGGCAGCGTTGATATCGATCACCTCGGCAGTGTCGGTCGGCGGGATGGCGCCGCCTGCGATCATCACCTTCCCTGGGGCGTACATGACGGCGGTGCCATAGTCTCGATTGGCGAACTTCGTGGTCGGTCCGTCGATCCATTGGCCGACGCCCGTCGGATCGAGGAACTTGGTATGGCGGTCGGAACCGGCCAGGAAGACGCGGCCGCCTTGCGCGGGGAAGAGCTTCGGGTACCAGGGGACCGGGAACTCCGCTCCGGTGAGCTCGCGCCAGGTGCCGTCTGGATTCCGCACCTCCGGGATCTGGTTCAGCAGGTGGTCCGCGGTGTTGCCGGAAACGACCAGGATGCTTCCATCGGCCATGGTCATCGCGGTCGGATACCAACGCCCAGCGGCCATCGGCGGGGCGGTGCTCCACGTGGACGTGACCGGATCGAAGACATTGACGTCCGGAAGACCGTACTCGTCCTTGATGTGCCCGCCAGGAACGATCACCTGGCCGTTCGGCAGGATCGCGTTCCCGGAGCAGAACTCCCATGATGGAGCCTTTACCGTAGTGAACGTATTGGACGCGGGGTCCCAGACGGTGGCCTCGCCCAACCGGCTCCAGTTGAGGACCCTGCCGTCCTGCATCAGCACGACGTGGATGGGAACGACCGGCCAGGTCTCGACCGGGTCCCACTGCCCGAGCAGTGGCGGAGTCGTCAGCTGCACCGTCACCGTGGCGGTGGCGGAGCGGCTCGGATCCGCATGGCTGGTCGCAACCACGTGGAACGTCCCGACCGTCGCCGGCGCCGTGTAGAGACCGGTGGGATCCACCGTGCCGCCGGAGCTTCCCTCGCTCACCGACCAGAGCACCGCGGTGTCCGGATTACCGCTCACCTGCGCAGAGAGACGCCGCGTTCCGTTCACGGCCATCGTCACCGCCGCGGGCCGCACGACCACCTGCACCGCGCCAGGCCGCACCGTCACCGTCGCCGTCGCGGAGCGCGAGGGATCGGCATGGCTGGTCGCGATCACGTGGAAGGTTCCGGTGGTCGAGGGTGCCGTATAGACCCCGGTCGCATCGACGGATCCGCCGTTGGCGCGTTCCCGCACCGACCAGAAGACGGCGGTGTCGGCGTCGCCCGTCACCTGCGCGGAAAGTTGGATCGTGCCGCCCGGCGCCACGCTCGCGGCCGGGGGCGTCACGGTCACCTGGACGAGAGGGAAGTTCTGCGACGTACACGGGTTCTGCTGGTTCGCGACCGACGCGATGCGGGTCGTGCCGGAGGACAGGACGACGGTGCCGATGGCGCGGGTGGAGAAGAAGGTCTCGCTGAATGCCTGATTGCTGGCCGGTGGAGGCAGATCGAGCGTCCCCTGGTCGCCGGAGTTCTCCACTTTCCAGCTCACGGTCACGGTGGCGGGGGACGAATTCTGCACACTGAAGCGGTTCTCGCAGACGTACGCCAGCGAGATCTTCGAGACGTCGATTCCCGGCTGGTGTTCACCGGTCGACGCACCCTGGCCACATGCCGCAAGCAACGCGACGCAAAGCGCCGCCCACGCGGTTCCTCTCGAGCCCATCCCCGCCCCCCAACTTCAAGCGACCAGGCGGAAGGTTGCGATAACACTGCTCGGCCGCAAGCCCCCCGAGCGGCCTGCGCCGCTTTCGCTCATCTGCTCACGGTTGAACGCAGGCGTGGGCAGTGTTCGAGTACAGCGGCTGCAGCTGCAGGATGCCGGTGGAGAGTTGGAAGCAAGCGGCGGTGCCAAAGCACTTGTCGCCGATCTCCTGGCCGAGCGGATCTCGCCAGGCCGTGATGAATGGATCGGTGATGGTCTCGATGAACTCGTGCGCGGCGAAGATGCCGAGGGCGGTCGCTTCCGCAGAGAATGCGTTGCAGCCGGCCACGCTGCGCAGGCACGCCGTCCCCTTGGGATTTGGCAGATAGACGACCAGCAGGCTCTGCCCGTGGCAGAGTCCCCAGTAGTGCCAGGCGCAGAAGGGAGTGTTCCCCGCCGGAAATACGGACGAGACCACGAAGACCACGTCTCCGGCAGCCGGCGCTATCCCGCTCCTGTCCAGGGACCGGCAGGCCTGATCGGAGATCTCGGACTCGGCGGGATCCTCAGCTGGCGGCGCGCTCGAATCGAACAGGCTTCCCGCAAAGGAAGTCGTCGCGTGGGCCCCGCGCATGTACTCGTCCGTGACACGAAGCCACGCGGACCCGTCGAGCCCCTGCAGCAGCGACTCGAGGAGCGGGCGCGCGTCTGGAGGGAAGATCTTCTCGTCGCCCCACCAGAGGACAAAGGTGCGCGTCGCGGCGGCAACGGTTCCGCCGTGATCGATGAGGTCCAGCCGCTGCACCGTGACCGTCGCGACGCCGGTCTTGCTCGGATCGGTGCGGCTCGTCGCCACCACGTGATAGATGCCCTCGTGGTCGCCGGGCGCGACGTACTGTCCGAGCGCGTCGATCTTCCCGCCTGCATCTCCCTCATGGATGGACCAGGACACCTCGGCATCGGTCGTGCCGGAGAGGTGGGCGCGGAAGGCGACGAGGCCGCCTGTCTCCACCGTCACGGTCTCGGGCTCCACCGGCGAAGTCTGTGAAGGCCGCGCCACGTGCAGGGTCGCCACCGCGACCCTTGTTGGATCGGAGAGGCTCTGCGCGGTCACGTACCAGGTGCCCTCTGTCTGTGGGGCCGTGAAGAAGCCATCCTGACGAATCCTTCCTCCGTCGGAAGTCCAGATCACGCGAGTGTCCGCGGTCCCGGTCACCGTCGCGGCGAGCAACGTCGTCCCGCCCGGCGGAAGATCCGCAGTCCTGGGCGTGATGGAGACCCAGACGCCGGCGGGACGCACTACGCTCACCACCGCCGTCGCGGTTCGGCTGGAATCGGCGATGCTTGCCGCCACCAGATGGAAGGTGCCGGTGCCAGAAGGAGCGGTGTAGGTACCGGCTTCATCGATCGAGCCGCCTTGCGGACCCTCCGTCACCGTCCACGACACGCGCGGGTCCGTAGACCCGGTCACCGACGCGGTGAACTGCTGCATTCCGCCGGGCGCGAGCGTGATTGTCTGCGGCGCCAACGTCACCGAGATCGTGCTCACGGAAACGGAAGCGCTGGCGGACCGGCCTGGATCAGCACGGCTCCTGGCGATGACGGTGAATGTTCCGGGTGCGGCAGGTGCGGTGTAGATGCCGTCCTGATCGATGGTGCCCGCGTCGGTGGACCAGACCACCGCTGTGTCCGCCGTGCCCGCCACCGTTGCGGTGAAACGGATGGTGCCGCCTCCCGTGATGGCCACCGCGGCAGGATCGATCGACACTTCGACGCCGGAGGCCGCCGTCCCTTTCGGTCCGCCCTGGTTCGAACTTCGCCCGCAAGTCAACGAGATTGCGGCGCACAGCGCCGCCCATCCCGCTCGCCCCCTGGCGCGCATCCGCCGCCCCCAGGGCTCAAGTTAGGAAGCGGTGCG
>Ga0137415_10005063_pt1 | contig 13033 bp, 11 predicted proteins | sample CZODoug3_1_1_16f_FD_183082 | JGI IMG/M metagenome (GOLD analysis project Ga0137415, IMG submission 183082) | Vadose zone soil fungal communities from Angelo Coast Range Reserve, California, USA - CZODoug3_1_1_16fungal (Hybrid Assembly) | ecosystem: Environmental > Terrestrial > Soil > Vadose... | reverse complement strand
AACATCGAGCAACTCGTAGTGCTCGATGGGCACGGAAATTTTCTCGCAGGGCACGGGCGCGGGAAGGGCGTCCTCTATTTGACGGGACACATCGGCGCATGGGAGCTGTCGTCATACGCGCACGCCTTGTATGGATTCCCCCTCCACTACATGGCGCGGCCGCTGGACAACGCCCGAGTCAATGCGCTGGTGAACGAATACCGATGTTTATCGGGCAATCGGCCGATTTTCAAGAACGAGTCGGCGCGCACATTATTGAAAATACTGCGTGAGTCCGGAACGATCGGCATCCTTGCGGACCAAAACACCATGCCGGAGGAAGGCGCGTTCGTGGATTTCTTCGGCAAGACCGCGTGCACCACGACAGGAATTGCGCGCGTGGCCCTACACACGGATGCGGCGGTGGTTCCGGGTTACGCGGTCTGGGACGAGCGGATCCAAAAATACCGGCTGCGGTTCGAGCGGCCGCTGAAGCGAATATTGTCAAACGCGCCTCCGCCGCTATTTACCGCACCCGGTGCGAGCAAATAGAGCTGTGAGACCTGCCGTCCATTGATGGGCAGTTGCGCAACTTCACGCTCGCTGACATTCATGCCAATGCGCGCGCTGCTGGTGTCTATCGTCGCCAGTGCTCCGGAATCGACTAGAACCGTTGAGCTCACATTTCCCAATTGCAGGGTAATGTTGCGAGTTACCTCTTGGCCTACCTGCAAAACAACGTGCTTTTCCTCGTGATTCGCAAATCCGCTTTTTGACGCCACGACGGAGTAGGTCGATGGCGGAAGCTGGGCAAAAATGTACTGGCCTCTTGTATCCGTTGTTGCCTTATATTCCTGACCGGTCTTTTCATCGGTGACGGTGACACTTGTATCCGGTAGTACAGCATTGGATTGGTCATCGATGAGCCCCAGCAATCTGCTGGTGCTGGTTTGCGCGAAACCTATTGATACGAATAGAGATATTATGAAAATGGCCTTCAGAAAATTCATTCACGACTCCCTTAAAGAGAATCAGGCTTAGAACATTACAAAAATGTAATGTAATTATTAAAAACAGGTAATTTATTAACATTGTGTAACTTTGCAAACTTCCTGTTTCTTGAGGACTTAAACAGGCTGATCGCTTATGTGGTTTGATTTCTCGTATATCTGCAATTCTGGTAGTTTGTTTCCGCGAGCGAATTCAGATTTTTAAGGAGCCTGCAAGTATGGGTATCGTTTCCCGATGCGGCGTTTTTCTAACAGCCGCTGTCTTTGCATTTTCATCTCTGCCAGCCCATGCCTCTAATCCACTTCAAGTGAAGACAGATAAGGGAAAGGTTGAGGGGAAGAAGAGTGCCGATGGCGAAATTGGCGACTTTCTGGGTATTCCTTATGCTGCGCCGCCCATAGGGTCGTTGCGCTGGAAGCCTCCGCAACCTGTTGCCAAATGGGATGGTGTGCGCCAGGCGATGAGCTTCGGTTCGCACTGCATGCAGCCTGCGATCTATGACGACATGATCTTCCGCGATCCCGGCAATAGTGAAGACTGTCTGACCCTGAACGTCTGGACGCCTACGACGGACAAGAAGGCCAAGCTGCCTGTCATGGTCTGGATTTATGGCGGCGGTTATTTTGCCGGTGGTACCTCCGAGGCGCGGCAGGATGGCGAGCATCTGGCTGCTAAAGGTGTTGTAGTTGTTTCCATGAACTATCGCCTGGGCATCTTCGGGTTCTTTGTGCACCCGGAGCTGGTGGCTGAATCTCCGCAGCATGCGGCAGGGAATTACGGGCTCATGGACCAGTCGGCTGCTCTGCAATGGGTCCATAACAACATCAAGGCGTTTGGCGGCGATCCTAAAAATGTGACGATCTTTGGCGAGTCTGCTGGATCGTTTTCTGTCAGCTCGCAGATGGCATCTCTTCTCTCGCAAGGGCTATTCGCACATGCCATCGGTGAGAGCGGAGCTGCATTTCCCGGATCGGCCTTGTCCTTTGAGTCCGTGGCGCTGCGGGGAAAGCGAGATGTGGACTTCATCCAATCCGTTCTCGGCAAGAGCAATCTGGCGGCTTTGCGCGCGGTGAGCGGTGATGAGTTGCTGAAGGCTTCAATGGCCAAAAACGATGGACATACAATCCGATTCTCTCCCGATGTGGACGGCTATTTTCTGCCGGAGAGCGTGCAGTCTATCTACGCGGCCGGCAAGCAGGCGCATGTGCCGTTGTTGGCCGGATGGAATAGGGACGAAGCGACCGGAACCGTAACCAATGCGCCAGAGAAGCCCAGCGCCGCCACGATGCAGGCTTTGGCTCAAAAGGATTTCCCCGGTCAAGCGGATGAATTTCTCAAGGTCTATGCCGCTTCAGACGATCAGGGATATTTTCGTGCAGCGGCAGACTATGCCGGAGATCACTTTCTTGTCTACTCCACCTGGGCGTGGCTGGATGCGCACGGCAAGACGGGCGGTTCTCCCGTCTACCGGTATCGCCTTGACCTTCCTTCGCCGGGGGATAAATATCACCCTGTTTCGGCAGGGGCATTTCATTCCGATGACATCGAATACGTCTTTGGGAACCTCGATTCCCGGCAAGGAGCCAAGTGGCGTCCCGAGGATCGCAAGCTTTCCGAGCTGATCCAGACTTACTGGACGAATTTTGCCAGAACTGGCGATCCCAATAGCACCGGTCTTCCCAATTGGCCCGTCTACGAAGCTGCTAGCCAGTGGCTGGTGATGCACCTGGACGCTACGCCGCAGGTCCGTCCGGACGAGCACCGCGATCGCTATCTGTTCCTGCAGCAGGCATGGGGGAAGAAGAGGGAACAGGCAGTAGGGAATAGTCATTAGGGTTTAGGGCGCAAGATATATTCCGGGATGGATACTCCGTCTGCGAGCCGTGCATCGGGAACAAGGGCTTTCGGCTCCAGTCCTAACGGAAGCACGCCTGCCCAGACTGGCAGACTGTAGTCCTCTTCGTCGTCGACGGGTGGCCCGGTGCGTATTTTTGCGGAGGCTTCTTCAATCAAAAACTCCAGTACGGTAGTGGCTTTCAGCTCTTTTTCATAGGGGGCGCGCACTTCGTCCCAGCGTCCGGCGATCACGTGATCAGAGATTATGCGCAAGGCTTCTGTTTTTTGCTCATTGCCATCGATCTTGCGAGCCGTTCCGAATGCCACCACCGACCGGTAGTTCATGGAATGGTGAAAGGCTGATCGAGCCAGCACCAGGCCATCCACAAGGGTTACGGTCACGCATGCTGGCACGCCGGTTTCCAGCTCGCGCATCATGCGGCTAGCTGCTGAACCATGCAGGTAGAGCGTGTCTCCACTTCGCCCATATAACGTGGGGATCACAAACGGCTGCCCATCCACGCTGAATCCCACATGGGCCAGAAAGCCCGCATCGAGAATCGCGTGAATAGTTTCCGCATCGTATGCTCCACGAGTGGGAATTCTCCGGACTGTCGCTCTTGCAGTTACGTTCATTGTTTTACCCTCGTCTGATCCGTAATCCAGTTCACTTCCCAGGTCTTGCCCCCATCATCCGAAAATGACTGTTCAAAATGAGCCGAATTCGGAGTGATGCCCGACCAGATATACCGAACGAAGATGGTTCTGCCATGCCATACTTCCTGGTCATAAAACTCGCCGCGTCCATTTTTGAATTCGCCGACCGTAGCAGGCAGGCCCAGAGTACCGTCCTTGCTTGTGGCCCAATAAATACTCCACTGACGGGCTTGCGGATTGTACAGACGGAGAGTCAGGCCTTCGATGTGACCCGCTGGGCCATCGGTTTCAAACTCCTCCAGATTCGAACGCCCATCCCAAACCTTTCGCGTAACGGAAATACCGTCAAATTCGACCCAGTCATTGGAGTCGGCTAAGGGATGCTGGAGGCGCTTTAAGTGAATCTTCCAGCTCCCAATCTCGAAGTCGAAATCATGTTGGCCATCCCGCTGCGTAACGGCATTCTGGGAATTGGTTTTTGCTGCATCGGAATTTTCCTGCGCTGCATGCAAAAGCGTGGGCGATACAGCGATTGCAGACGCGATGAGAAGGCAGACCCAGTCGCGTTTCCTCTTAGCTGTTTTTAGGTTCTTCATTTCTCGTTGCTCCAATATTCAAGCTGCCGTGATCATTCACCTTCAAGCATGCAGGAAGATATGGTAGCTTTCTATGACCACTATTTATGAATTTGGTGATACCACTTTCCAGACAAGGCGAACCGTTATTCCGGCAGATCTATCTCGGATTGCGGCAAGCGATTCTCTCTGGGGCATTGCGCTCCAGCGATCAGCTTCCATCGACAAGAGAGCTGGCTGAGCAACTGCAGGTTTCCCGGACTGTTGTTCTACTGGCATATGACCAGTTGCTTGCTGAAGGTTTCGTCTCTGGCCACCGCGGTTCGGGGACGTATGTGTCGGCTGGCCTGAACCTGAATGCTCATAAGGAGAAGGAACTCTCCGCTAAATTGAGGTTGTCCCAGTTTGGTCAGATCGCGGCGGAAATATCGCCCACCGTGGTCTTTCCAAAACGCCGTTCTTCTCCGCTTCGTTACGACTTTGCCTATGGAAGAAGCAACATAGAATCCTTCCCCTTTGAGGCATGGCGGCGCATCCTGCTGCGCAATGCGCGAGAAGCTCCAGTTCGTGATCTTGACTATGGCTCTCCGGCTGGAAGCTCCGATTTGCAGGAAGCCATCTCCGCGCATGTCCGTCGATCGCGCGCTGTCGTTTGTGACCCGTCACAGGTGATGATCGTCAGCGGTTCGCAGCAGGCTCTCGACCTCGTGGCACGCGTGTTGCTGGAGCGCGGTGAACGTGTTGCCATTGAGGACCCGCAATACCAAGGCGCAAGGCAAATTCTTCTCGCAGCTGGAATCCGTCTCTATCCGGTCCCTGTAGATCGCGATGGTCTGATCATTCAGAAGCTTCCCGGCAAAGCTCGCGCCGCCTTCGTGACTCCCTCACACCAATTCCCAACAGGCGCTGTCCTTACCCTGAGCCGTCGCCTGGAATTGCTCGCGTGGGCAAAACGCCAGAATGCCATCATCGTAGAGGATGACTACGATGGCGAGTTCCGGTACGACGGGCAGCCACTGGAATCCCTGCAAGGGCTCGATCCCGAGGGACGTGTCATTTATATCGGGACGTTTTCTCGCACCATTTTCCCATCACTCCGCATTGGATATTTGATCGCTCCCAAGTCGCTTGTTCCTGCATTCTCGGCAGCGAAGTGGCTATGTGATCGCCATACAGCAACGCTGGAGCAGAGAACACTCGCAGAGTTTATTGCCAACGGAATGTACGAGCGTTGTTTGCATCGCATTCGCCGCAAAAATGCTTTGCGGCGCGAAGTTATGCTCCATGCCATTCACAAATACATCGGCGTTCGAGCAGAGATCACCGGTGATGGCGCTGGCGCGCATCTCGTGTTGTGGGCAAATCATCGTGCTTCGGAAAAGTCAATTGTGCAACAGGCAGGGTCCCGGCAAGTTGGCGTCTATGGCATTTCCCCATATTTTCTAAAGCCATCCTCGCGGACCGGAATCATGCTTGGCTATTCACGTTTGAAGGAAGCAGATATAACTGAGGGCATCCGGCGGCTGGGTGAAGTTTTCTGATCGAAAGAATTACACTCAGCACCCCATGATCAATCAGGGTCTAATAGGCGTTTTATAGACGAGTCGGGCTCCGAGTATCCCGCAAAATAAAGGTCAGGGCCTGACTTCGCATAGAAAACAGGTTAAGCCCTGATCTCAGCGGTAACAACATACTTGGCTCACAAAGGTCCGCTGTTCGGTCTCCTTGCAAAGGGCTAATGCTTGTCACATCCATGAAAATAGGAGTTATCTCGCTGGCCGTGTCTTGTCTGTACAAGATACCGGTGACGATGGCTCTCCTGCCTTAAACTCCAACCCACAACTGATTCCTTTTACGACTTACAGTTAGCCGCAATGTATTCGCAATTGACTGACTGGACGCTCTCTTATATATTAACATTGGAGCATAGGAACAAGAGCATGGCCCGACCTAAGAGCGAGGATAAGCGGAACGCGATCATGGAGGCAGCGGCGCGCGTGATCGTTACGCATGGGCTGAGCGCGCCGACCGCGCTGATCGCTCAGGAAGCTGGCGTATCCAACGGCTCGCTGTTTACGTACTTCGAGACCAAAACTGAACTGTTTAATCAGCTCTATCTTGAATTGAAGGTCGGGATGGCGTCTGCTGCCCTGGAGGGACTTCCGGCAAAGGCTAAGATTCGTGAGCAGTTCTTCCACATCTGGTCGAACTGGATGGGCTGGGCGGTATCAAATCCTGAGAAACGGCGCGCGCTGGCGCAGCTCGGCGTTTCGGACGAGATCACGCCAGCGAGCCGTACTGCGGGGCATAAGACCATGGCACGGATCGCTGAGCTGATGGAACAGAGTCGCGCGGCCGGCCCCATGCGCAATGCTCCGATGGGGTTTGTCGCTGCGATCATGAACTCTCTGGCGGAGGCAACGATGGATTTCATGGTCCAGGACCCAGCCAATGCAAAAAAGCACTGCAGGGCCGGGTTTGAAGCGCTCTGGCGTGTAATAGTGTGATTTTTTGAACAAATAAATGACTGACTAGACAAACAACTAAGTGGAGAGAAATATGTCGAAGACTGCTTTAAAAACCCCCTCAGGTCGCAAGGCGTACATCATCACCGGCCCGACCTCCGGCATAGGTCGCCGCACGGCACTTGAGCTGGCCAAGCACGGCACCGTGATCCTCGTCGGCCGCGACCGTGGAAAGCTCGACAAAGTGCAGAAAACCATTGAGCAGAAGGGCCAGCACGCAGTGTCGGTCGCATGTGACTTGTCGGATATTGCCAGCGTGCGACGCGCGGCTGCGGAGATCATCGCGCTGCATCTTCCGATTGCCGGCCTGCTCAACAACGCGGGCATCATGCAGATGCGCCCAACGAAGAACACGCAGGGCTGGGACATGACGTTCGCGACGAACCACCTCGGCCCGTTCGCCTTGACAGAGGCGCTCGTGCCGCATCTCCCCGATGGCACGAATGTCGTTTTCGTCGCCTCCGCGGTAGAAAATCCCGAGCACAAACCCGCCAAGATGGCCGGTTTTCGTGGCGGTCGCTATATCTCCGCAGAGGCGAGCGCGCGTGGGGAGTGGAAACCCGGCGGTTCTAAAATGCCGGGCGCGGACGCTTACGCCACATCAAAGCAGTGTACCCTCGCGACGGTGATGGCCTTCGCACACGAGACTCCACGGCTGCACTTCAACGCGGTCGAGCCGGGCGTAAATCCGGCCACCGGTCTCGCGCGCGATCATGGCGCCTTCGTGCGCTTTCTGTCGAAATACATCATTCCGCTGCTCGTGCCGGTGCTCATGCCCTTCATTAAGGTCTTGAGCACCCCGAAGCGAGCCGCGCGCATGATCACCAAAGTCCTGATCGATGCATCCGGTCAGACCGGTGTCTACTACGACGAGGGCCGCGCTCCTATGCAGGGCTCCGCCCTCGTGCGCGACCCGAAGTTTCAAAACCGCGTCGTCGCTGAGACGCGCTCCTTGCTTGCGACGACTCCAACCGTCGCGTCTGCCAGATGATGTTGACGGCCTGTGCACGCTAGAAAAGCAAGGCAGGGGACTCGGCGGCGGATTTTTCAACCCACAACCCACAAAGATGATGTTTTGTATGGCTTGCAGGTATTTTGGCAGTCCCCGCGTTGTTCTAAGTTGTTGGTAAACCGAATACGGCTACGCTGTCACGGTAGCTCATACCGACCGCCCTGACGCATGTGCATCAAGTATGTTGTTATCCGCATAAACAATTGATTTTAAATGATTTACTGAAAAACGGCTAGGGCAGCCCCTCAAAAGGCACAGAAAAGCCCAGGCTGGCAAAGCAACCTGGGCTTTCTAAATCCTAATCTTTGCTTCTCAATTCTGAATAGAGTGGGCGGCTGCCAGTGTATTGGCATAGCTGGTGGCAGGTACTGCTGGAGCAGCTGGAGCCTTGCTATTTACGGCTTCGCTGGCTGCGGGAACGCTTCCTGCATTGTGATTCGGTCCGAGGCCCAGTTTAATGAGGGCGCGGGAATCTGGTGTTAATTTGGTCTGCCAGCCGTGGTCGGATTGGTATTTCTGCATGGCTGTCTGGGAGGTATCGTCCCATTGGCCGGTAGGTTCGCCGCTTAGATAGTTTTCACGAATGAGGGCCTGTTGGATCTCACGGGCGCGGTCTGGATCGATCTGGCGTTGTCCCTTGATGACGTGCGAGGCGCGCTTGGCGTGCTTGGACGTCTTATGCCCGGAAGTTGGCGCACGGTGCGTCCGGCTGGCAAAAGCAGGAACCGCCATCAGCACGGTAGTCAACAGTATTGTCTGGCAGGCTCGAACTGAAAGCATGCAATGAAACCTCAATAAGGGGAGTATCGACCAATCTTAGGTGAGAGCTTAATGATCCGATTGATAAAAATCAACCAAAAGTAGACGAGGCCAGTTACTTTTTTGGTGGCCTGTGTACTTCCTGGTTCACATATCCATTCTAATATATCCACCCTGTGCCCGGAGTATTACCGTGCACAGGGTGGATATAGAGGGTTATTGGAGAGTGCCGCCGACGTAACTGCTTCCGCCGTTCGGGCTCTTGGGATTGACAACCTCAAAGGCAACATCCTGCCCGGTCTTGAGGCCGGAGACAATGTTCCGGAACTCCTGGACATTGCGAACAGGCTGCTTGTTCACGGAAGTGATGATGCCGCCCTGGAAATCGCCCAGGCCCACCTCATCGGCAAAGGACCCAGGCTTGACAGACTGGATCACAACACCGTGAAGGCCAGAAGGCGCATTCGATGGCAGATCACCGACGGTGATGCCAAGCTTCGTTCGTTCAGTGGCGGGAGCATTCGGGCTCGCGTTATCCTCATCGCCACCGCGCCCGTTTTGAGCAGCCTCAACGGTTTTGGTGCGATCATTGATTCCGACAGTTACCGTATCCTGCTTCCCGTTGCGGAGATAGCCGATCTTCACCGTAGAGCCAGGTTTCTTAGCAGAGATGATGTTGACCAACTCATCGCCATCCTTGATGGACTGGCCATCGACGGAAGTGATGATGTCACCTGCTTTGAGGCCAGCCTTTGCAGCAGGTTGTCCAGGTGTGACGCTGCTGATGAGCACGCCGCTCTTGAAGCCATAGACGCGGCCTACAGCGCTGGGCAGGTTCGACTGGAACTGGATGCCGATGCTACCGCGCACGACTTTGTGCTCGGGGCTGATGAGCTGGTTATAGACCTCAATTACGGTATTGGAAGGCATGGCAAAGCCTACGCCCTGGTAACCGGCCGATTGGGTGTAGATCGCGGTATTGACACCGATGACTTCACCGGCCATGTTGAGCAACGGACCACCAGAGTTGCCGGGATTGATAGCAGCATCGGTCTGGATAAAGTGCTGGAACTGGCCAGCGGAACCAGGCTGAATACTGCGGTTTTTAGCGGAGATGATGCCGGCAGTCACCGTTTTTGACAGAGCAAATGGGCTGCCGATGGCAACGGCCCAGTCACCCACCTGCGTGCCTTCGGAATTGCCAAGTTTCACGGTGGGGAGAGGATGATCGGTCTCGATCTTGATGACTGCGAGGTCGGTGTCTTTATCTACACCAACAACTTTCGCCGCGCGTCCGCCAATGCCTACGCCGTCAGGATCGGTGGAGAGACGCACGAATATTCTGTCCGCCTTATCGACGACGTGGTTGTTGGTCACGATGTAGCCCTTGGGATCGACGATAAAGCCAGAGCCGAGCGATTCCCGTACCTGACCGCTCTCATCCGGTCCCTGTCCTGGGCCGCCAAAGAAGCGGTTGAAGAAGTCCTGAAAGTTCTGGCTACCCTGATCGCCCTGGCCCTGGTCATCATCGTCACCGTTGCCGTCATCGGGCTGTTGAGGCGTTGGCGTAGGGTGCAGGGTGCGGCCGCCGCGGCGGCGGGACTGGATATCTTTGGGAAGCTGTTCGGTGCTGATATTGACTACAGCCGGACCCACTTCTTTGGCAATCTTCGTGAAGTCAGTGGAGAGATCGCGTGGGCTGGGAACTTTGAGCGGGGTCGCGTCGGAGCTGTCGACTTTCGACTCTTGTCCGTGGACGCCATGCGCTACTACCGAACCGACCAGAATGCCGGCGGAAAGCGTGGCGAGAATCGTAAACGTAGAAGCGAGACGGCGATAGCGGAGCCGTGCAAGCAGTGATTTCATTTCAGGTCTAACCTCGTGTGGTTGTATGCAACTTGGATTCTGTCCCACTCACTAGTATAGAGCGTGGGGAATGAGCAAGTTATGGAGCGAAGGAAATTGATTGGTTGAAATTCCGTGGGCTCTTCACTTCTCACTGATATCTTCAAATAATTTAGACGCATCAACCGCTCAAACGGTCACACGGCTGACTATTGGTTAACCTTCGTGCGCAGTTGGTTGTATCCGCCCGGGAAGTAATTCGGTTAAAACTATCCCACTTAGAATCAGCAATGCGCCCAGGCTTGCGCGTATGTTGAGGCGTTCGCCCAGAAAGAGGAACGAAGTTATCCAGGCAAATACGGGCTCGAGCGCAAGGATAAGAGCGGTGTGGGTCGCAGGCAGAAACTGCTGCGCCCAGCTTTGTACGGTGAACGCAACCGCCGTTGCCAGAACGGCTCCGATGAGAAGAGCGATGATAACTCTGGGCGTCCAGTGAATCCAGGGATGCTCGACGAGAGGCATGCTCAGGGCCATAAAGACGGCGCAGAAGGCGACCTGCAACACAGCCAATTGTTCAAATGCTACACGCGGTGAGAAGTGAGCAAGCGCCAGCATATGCAGCGAGAATCCGAGAGAACAGCCGAGCGTCAACAAGTCACCCAGATTGATCGAAGTGAAGTCGAAGCCAGCATGTGCTGGAGTCGTAAGCAGCACAATGCCAACAAACGCGATAAGCGCACCAACCCAGGCATTCCAGCGTGGAGCATGTGAAGCAGGTGGGCGAAGGAAGGGAAATGCCAGCAAGAGAGGCACCAGCACTACAACCAGTCCAGTAATGAATGCCGACTTGGATGGAGTGGTAAGCCTTAATCCGGCGGTCTGAAATTGATAGCCCATCGCCAGACAAAACCCAACTATTATCCCACTGAGCAGAGAGCGGCGTGTGATGTGTCCGATGTGCCTTCGATAAATGACGGCAAGGCATGCTGAGGCTAGGATCATACGGATGAGGTTGAAGAGTAGAGGCGAGACGTCCTGCAGTGCATCTTTGATGAGGACGAAGGTAGCGCCCCAGATGCACACTACGCCCAGCATAAGAAGATGTGCACGCATGGACCGGGACATATGGAAGAAGTTAACAGAAAGCCCGCTTCAATTTTTTACAAGCCAAGACTGTGTCATTCGCGTAAGCATGATGAAGTGTTTATCGTAAAGATGGCTGAAGTATAGATATGGAAGCGCAAGATACGTCCGCGACACAAGAAGTACCCAAGGGATCGCGCAAAGCCGCAGTTGCATTCATTTTCGTCACGATTGCTCTGGACGTGCTTGCGATGGGCATGATCGCACCTGTACTGCCGCGACTGGTCACGGACTTTCTGGGCGGCAATGAGGTCAGCGCAGCGCGCATCTTTGGCCTCTTCGGTACGGTATGGGCGGTGATGCAGTTCTTCTTCTCGCCGCTGCTCGGCTCGCTTTCCGATCGTTTTGGACGCAGGCCTATCGTGCTGCTGTCGAACTTCGGCCTGGGACTCGATTATCTGGTGATGGCCGTCTCGCCGAATCTTTCATGGCTCTTCGCAGGGCGCCTGGTCTCCGGGATTACATCTGCGAGTATCCCAACGGCGATGGCTTATATTGCTGACGTCACTCCGCCAAAGAAACGGGCAGAGGCTTTTGGCATGGTGGGCGCGGCCTTTGGATTAGGCTTTGTGCTTGGTCCGGCGTTGGGCGGCCTGCTCGGTCAGGTGAATCCTCGGCTGCCCTTTTGGGCGGCCGGGGCTATGAGCTTGCTGAATGCGATGTATGGCATGTTCGTGTTGCCGGAGTCACTGCCACTGGAATCTCGCGGGCAGTTTTCCTGGAAACGTGCAAACCCAGTTGGATCGCTTAAGCTTCTGCGCCGTCATCGCGAGCTGCTGGGACTGGGAGCGGTGCTCTTTCTGAGTTATCTGACGCAACAGTCCCTGATGAATGCCTGGGTGTTGTATCTGGACTATCGCTATCGGTGGACAAACCAGGCTGTCGGGCTGTCGCTTGCGCTGGTTGGCATTTGCTCAGTTCTGGTCGGTGCTCTATTGGTAAAGCGGCTGGTGAACAAATTTGGCGAACGCACTACCTTATTGATGGGATTAGGCATTGGCTGGATGGGCTTTGCCATATATGGGCTGGCTCCGACAGGCGCGCTCTTTTTGATTGGCGTTCCAATCATGAGCTTATGGGGGCTTGCAGGGCCAACTTCTCAGGGACTCATGACGCATCATGTACAGCCCAATGAGCAAGGGCAGTTGCAGGGAGCCGTACAGTGTATTCGCGGAATCACGGCGCTAATTGGCCCGAGCTTGTTCACGCTCTCGTTTGCGGCAGCGATCAAACCCGGCGTGCGATGGCATCTGCCGGGGGCTCCGTTTTTGCTGGCCTCGGCGATTTTGCTGTCGGCGTTTCCGCTGGCTTTGGTGGTGACACAGCGGGAGCGGGGTTAGCAGGCCCTATTTAGTTTCGTACACCGTCTTGCCATCGACCACTGTTCGCAGAACTTTGGTCTGGAGAATTTCGGGAGGAGCGGCCGAGGTCAGATCGCGGTCGAGCACTACGAAGTCGGCCACATAGCCTGGAGCAAGTTTGCCTTTCCATCTTTCGGTGAACTCACCGTATGCGGAGCCTTGCGTGTAGGCATAGAGGGCCTGGCTGATGGTGAGTTTTTCTTCCGGGTGATAGGTCATCGTTCCAGCTTCATTCATGCGCGTGACGGCGGCATAGACTCCGCGAAATGGCGTGATCGGCTCGACGGGATAATCGGTGCCGAAGGCCAGTAGAACGCCAGCATCGAGAAA
>Ga0137415_10005062_pt1 | contig 13033 bp, 8 predicted proteins | sample CZODoug3_1_1_16f_FD_183082 | JGI IMG/M metagenome (GOLD analysis project Ga0137415, IMG submission 183082) | Vadose zone soil fungal communities from Angelo Coast Range Reserve, California, USA - CZODoug3_1_1_16fungal (Hybrid Assembly) | ecosystem: Environmental > Terrestrial > Soil > Vadose... | reverse complement strand
GAAGAAGCGGGACCTACGAACAATTGGTCCGAACCGGCGGAAACTTACAGCAAGCTCCAGAATATGCTTAAAGGCGCGATGCGCGGCCGCACCATGTTTGTCATTCCCTACATCATGGGCCCGCCCGATTCGCCGCTCACGAAGGTCGGCTTTGAAATTACCGATTCAATTTACGTCGTGCTCAGCATGCGAATCATGACGCGCATGGGCGCGGTCGCCGTGAAGCGACTCGGCAACGACCCGGACGCGGAATGGAATCGCGGTGTGCACTCATTATTAGATGTCGATCCGGCGCGGCGTTTCATCTGCCATTTTCCACAGGACAACGCGATCATCTCGGTCGGCTCCGGCTACGGCGGAAATGTTTTGCTCAGCAAAAAATGTCTCGCGTTGCGCATCGGTTCGTATCTCGCCTGCAGGCAAGGCTGGATGGCGGAACACATGCTCATCCTCGGCGTCGAGTCGCCGCAAGGTCGCAAGCATTACGTGGCCGCAGCCTTCCCGAGCGCGTGTGGCAAAACCAATTTTGCCATGCTCATTCCGCCGAAACATTTTCGCGGCTGGAAAGTGACGACCGTCGGCGACGACATCGCCTGGATGCAGATTCGCGATGGCCGGCTTTTTGCGGTCAATCCGGAGAACGGTTACTTCGGCGTCGTGCCGGGCACGAGTTACAAATCGAATCCGAACGCGATGAAATCGATCGAACACGACACGCTTTATACAAATGTCGCTCTCACCGATGACGGCGATGTTTGGTGGGAAGGCAAAGACGGCGCGCCGCCCGCGCACGCGATTGATTGGCGTGGCAACGATTGGACGCCGGATTCGAAAGAAAAAGCCGCGCATCCGAACAGCCGTTTCGCCACGCCGATGCGCAACAACCCGGCGCTGGATGCCAATGTCGAAAAAGGCGAAGGCGTGCCGATCAGCGCGCTCATCTTCGGTGGACGCCGGAGCGATACCATGCCGCTCATCTTTCAAGCGTTCGATTGGGAGCATGGCGTTTACATCGGCGCGACCATGGCCTCGGAAACGACGGCGGCGGCGACTGGCGCGGTCGGCCGGGTGCGCCGCGATCCGATGGCGATGTTGCCGTTCTGTGGTTACAACATCGGCGATTATTTTCGTCACTGGCTCAAGGTTGGAAAACGCCTGACCAGTCCGCCGCTCATCTTCAACGTGAACTGGTTCCGCAAAGGCGAGGACGGCAAATTTCTTTGGCCTGGTTTCGGCGACAACATGCGCGTGCTCAAGTGGATCATCGATCGCTGCGAGGGAAGCGAAGCCGCGGTCGAATCACCGATCGGATGGTTGCCGCGTCCCGACGATCTCGATCTTGCTGAACTCAATGTGCCGCACAAATCCGTCGTCGAACTTCTCGGCATCGATCACGAGCAATGGCAAAAAGAGCTCGCCGGCCACCAAAGGTTTTTCGAGTCGTTAGGCGGCGTCGTGCCGGATGAGTTGCTCAGGCAGCGCGAGAAACTCGCCGCGCGCTTCTCTGAGTAGCGTACGCGTCTCGTGTGCTGGTTGCGGCGTCCCGGCCGCAACGAACTTTTATGGACTGGCCCTTTCGAAAAGGTGCTGGCTGACGCGTGCGCTACCCAATCTGATTTGCGTCGCGGTTGGCGCGCACCGAATATCTCCAGTGGGTTCGAAGGTTGCTGCAAAAAAACGCGTCACCGCGCCCGCCGCGACGGGTTGTGTGGAGATTCGCGGAGCGCGCCAGAACAATCTCAAAGGCATCGATGTCGATCTTCCCCTCGGTAAACTGACCGTCGTTACCGGTCCGAGCGGGAGCGGCAAGTCGAGTCTCGCTTTCGAAACGATTTACGCCGAAGGCCAGCGGCGCTACGTCGAAACGTTCAGCCCGTACATGCGGCAATTCCTCGACCGCATGGACAAACCGCGCGTGGACGATATCCGCGGCATCCCGCCCGCCATCGCGATCGAGCAGTCGAATCCGGTCAAGAGTTCGCGCTCAACCGTCGGCACCATGACTGAGATCAGCGATTATCTGAAGCTGCTCTTCCCGCGCATCGCGCGCGCGTTTTGTCCAAGCTGCGGCCGTGAAATCCGACCCGAAACCGCCAAGTCGATCGCCGATCAAGTGCTGCGTGAACTCGCGGGCCAAACCGCACTCATCACTTTCTGGGTGAGCGTTCCGGCGAAAACTGAGCCGCGGAATTTTTTCAGTTTTCTCCAGCAACAAGGTTATCTCCGGGTTTGGATTGACAGTGAAATTGTGCGCGTCGATGTCGATCCAAAAATCCAGCGGCTCGGCGCGCGCGTGCAAGTCATTCAAGATCGAATCGCAATTTCGGACGAGAACCGCGCGCGTTTGGTCGAAGCAATCGAGACCGCGCTACGTTTCGGAAAAGGTAAAGTAAACGTCATCCCGATTACAGAAAAAGAAAACGCCCAACGCTCAACGTCCAACGCCCAACGTCCAACGAATCACGAATCACGAATCACGAATCACGAATTCCCGTTTTCCACCGGCTGGCATTGCGCGCATTGCGACATCGACATTCGCCCGCCCACGCCCGGACTTTTCAGCTTCAATAATCCGTTAGGCGCATGTCCGGAATGCCGCGGCTTTGGTCGCACCATCGCGATCGATCTGAACAAAGCGATTCCAGATCGCAGCTTGAGCATCGCCCAAGGGGTGGTGCGTGTTTTTCGCGGCGCCGAATTTGGCGAATCGCAAAAGGATTTGCTCCGCGCCTGTGCCCGAGAGGAGATCGACATTCATGTTCCATTTGAGGAATTGCCGAAAGCCGATCAGCATTTCGTGATCAATGGTGAAAAACGTGGCGATTACACCGACGAGGATTACGAGGACGATCGCTGGTACGGCGTCCGCGGTTTTTTCCGATGGCTCGAGAGCAAAACGTACAAAATGCACGTGCGGGTGCTGCTCAGCCGCTATCGCGCGTACACGACCTGCCCAAGCTGTAAGGGCGGCCGATTTCAGCCAGAAACGCTGAATTATCGTATTGTCGCGGCGGTCTGTGACCGTCGGACGAATAAATGCGACGCTCATAGAGCGCCGCTACAGTTAAGTCTGGCTGATTTCGCTGCGCTCTCGATTTCCGATGCGCGCGATTTTCTCGCCAAGATCGACATTTCAGCGAGCGACTCGACCGCTGAGATGCTGCGTGACGAAATCTGCGCGCGCCTGAATTATCTTTGCGAAGTTGGCGTCGGTTATCTCACGCTCGATCGCTCCACGCGGACGTTGAGCGGTGGTGAAGTGCAGCGCGTGAACTTGACGACATGTCTTGGCGCGTCGCTCGTCAACACCCTTTTTGTCATGGATGAACCGAGCGTCGGTCTGCACCCGCGCGATGTTGGCCAGCTCGTGCGCGTCATGCATAACCTGCGCGACAAAGGCAACACGCTGCTCGTGGTCGAGCACGATGAAACGATCATTCGCGCAGCCGACAATTTGATCGATATCGGTCCCGGCCGTGGCGAGCGCGGCGGAGAACTGGTATTTAGTGGACCACTTGACGAGATGCTCGGTGGATCGGGAGCTCCGGGTGCGATGCCGAACAAAATCGCGCAGCGATCAAATCAGAGCCGCTTCGCGGCTTCGGGCTTAGCATCGCCCGCGGAGCGGCCGATCCACCAATCTCTCACACGTGATTACCTCGCGGGCCGAAAAAATATTCCTGTTCCCAAATCGCGACGGCAGTCTTCTTCCTCGATCAAGATCACCGGTGCGCGCGAGCACAACTTGAAGAATATCGATGCCGATCTTCCGCTCGGCGTCTTCACTTGTGTGACCGGCGTTTCCGGTTCCGGCAAATCGACGCTCATTCACGACGTGCTCTATCGAAATCTTTTGCGCGCAAAAGGGGAGCCATCAGATCAGGAACCGGGTGCAAGTCGATCCGTGACCGGTGCGCATCGCATCGGCGAAGTGGTGATGGTCGATCAAGCATCGCTTGCCCGGACCCCGCGCTCGACGCCTATTTTGTATCTCGGACTTTACGATCGCGTGCGCGAACTTTTCGCGGCGCAGCCCGAAGCGATGGCGCAAGGACTGACCGCGAGCGCATTCTCCTTCAATTCCGGGAGCGGGCGTTGCGAGCGCTGTTGCGGGACCGGCTTTGAAAAGATCGAGATGCAATTCTTGAGCGATCTCTATGTCCGCTGCGCCGAATGCGAAGGCCGCCGTTTTCAGCCGCACGTGCTCAAGGTGCAGTTGCACGGCAAATCGATTCACGACGTGCTCGAGCTGACCGTGACGGAAGCCATTCAAATCTTCGCGCAGATCGGCGAAGAGAAAACTCTCTCCAAGCCGCTCGAGGTGCTCGAAGAAGTTGGACTTGGCTATTTAAGGCTTGGACAACCGCTCAACACGCTTTCCGGCGGAGAATCGCAGCGGCTGAAGCTCGTTAGGCATTTGTCGGAAACGGAAAACGCTCAACCCGCCTTCGCCCGGGACGGGCTAGGCCGTGGCGAGCATTCAACTTCCAACCCGCCTTCGCCCGGGACGGGCTACGCCGTGGCGAGCGTTCAACGTCCAACAAAAGGCGACTCTGTCGCCATTGGCAATCTCTTTATCTTCGACGAGCCGACGACCGGATTGCATTTCGACGACGTCGCGATGCTGCTGCGTTTGTTCCAGCGACTGGTCGATCGCGGACATTCGATCGTGGTGATCGAGCATAACCTCGAAGTCATCAAATGCGCAGATTGGATTGTCGATCTCGGTCCGGAAGCGGGTGATGATGGCGGTGAAGTGGTCGCGGTTGGAACGCCGGAACAAGTGGCGAAAGTAGCGAAGTCGCACACGGGCAAATTTCTGGCACGTGTTCTGGGTCGCGCACGCGTCTCGCGTGTTATTCGCGGCGTTCTGCCGCGAAAGTTCAACGGCGTTTACTCAGATGATGAGACCGAACTAGCTCGCGCCGCAGAAGAACCGTTCGGCGAGACGCGTGTGCTACCCAGAACAGACGGCGCAATCGCAATCCACGGCGCGCGTGAGCACAACCTGAAAAACATTTCTGTGAAGATCCCGCGCGACGAGCTAGTCGTGATCACCGGCATGAGCGGTTCGGGAAAATCGACGCTCGCGTTCGACATTCTTTTCGCGGAAGGGCAACGAAGATTTCTCGACAGCATGTCGCCGTATGCGCGGCAGTTCGTCGAACAACTCGAAAAACCCGATGTCGATCTGGTCGAAGGTTTGCCGCCGAGCGTGGCGATCGAGCAGCGCGTGACGCGCGGCGGAGGCAAATCGACCGTCGCAACCGTCACGGAAGTTTATCATTTCCTGCGGCTCTTGTTTGCGAAAACGGGAACGCAATTCTGTCCCGATTGCAATTTGCCGGTCGAAAAACAAAGCGTCGCTGCAATCGTGAAACAAGTTGAAGCGGCGGCGAAACGCGGGCCGCTCAAGGTTCTCGCGCCGCTCGTGAAAGCGCGTAAAGGTTTTCACACCGATGTCGCGCGCTGGGCGGAAAGGCAAGGTTTCGACACACTCTATGTCGATGGAACGCTTGTTCCGGTCACACACTTTCGAAAACTCGAACGCTTTAAAGAACACACCATCGACGTCGTCGTTGGCGTGATCGACGCCAGACGAATCCTGAAAGCGCGCAATCTTACACAACGCGCGCTCGAGATCGGGCGTGGCACGGCCCATCTCCTCGACGCAAAGAATCGGCTCACGGTCATGAGCACCGAGATGAGTTGTCCCGGTTGCGGCCGAGCGTTCGAGGAGCTCGATCCCCGTTTGTTCTCGTTCAATTCGCCCCACGGCGCGTGCGAGGAATGCGGCGGGTTTGGCGAAATTTGGAACCAGGATCTGCAAACGGGCGACGGCGACGACGGCGATTCGGTTTTGGAGAACGAACTTGCGGCTGAACGCGAATCGGAATGGATCGACGAAGATGAGGCGCAGGAATGTCCGTCCTGTCACGGCTCGCGCTTGAACTCGATCGCGCGTTATGTGCGCGTCCAAGGGTTGGGCATCGACAATTTCACGGCCCGTTCAGCGAGTGAAGCGCGGAAACTGATCGAGGAACTGCGCTTTCGCGGGACGCACAACACAATCGCAGCGGAATTGCTGCCTGAGATCCAGCAGCGTTTGCGCTTTATGGAAAACGTCGGGCTCGGTTATCTCGCGCTCGGGCGTTCGGCCAAAACCTTGAGCGGCGGCGAATCCCAACGAATCCGCCTGGCCGCGCAACTTGGATCAAATTTGCGCGGCGTGCTTTATGTGCTCGATGAGCCGACAATCGGTTTGCATCCACGAGACAATTTGCGGCTGCTCGATACGCTGGCTGCGCTTCGCAAAAAGGGAAATTCGCTCGTCATCGTCGAGCACGACGAGGAAACGATGCGCCGCGCGGATCACATTGTCGATCTTGGCCCGCGTGCGGGCATGCACGGTGGCGAAGTCGTGGCGCAAGGAAGTTTGCGCGACATTAAACGCGCAAAAAACTCCGAGACTGGACGCTGCTTACAATCGCCCATCTCTCATCCCATCCGGAAATCGCGCCGGCCACTTCGCGATGTCGAAGGCTGGATCGAGATACGCGGCGCGCGCGCGAATAATTTGAAGGACGTTGATGTACGTTTTCCGGTTGGCCGATTATCGGTGATCACCGGGATTTCCGGCTCCGGAAAATCGACCTTGATGCATGACGTGCTGCTGCCGGCGGTGCGGGAGCAATTGGACAGGAAGAAGCGCAGCGGCGACGGCGAATTGTTTAAACTTGTGAGTGGCGCGGCCGAGATCGAAGCCGTTTACGAAGTCGATCAATCGCCCATTGGCAAAACTTCGCGCTCGACGCCGGGAACTTACGTCAAAGTGTTCGATGAAATTCGCAATCTTTACGCGCAATTGCCGGTCTCGCGGGTGCGCGGTTATTCCGCGAGCCGGTTCTCCTTTAATGCGGAAGGCGGCCGCTGCGAAACGTGCAAAGGCCAGGGTGTAATCAAGCTGGAGATGAATTTTCTGCCGAGCAGTTATGTGCCGTGCGAAGATTGCGGCGGGCGCCGTTACAACCCGCAGACGCTGGAAGTTCTCTACAACGAGAAATCAATCGGCGACGTGATGGAGATGACGATCGAGGAAGCGGCGCAATTTTTCTCAGCTCATCCAAAAATCGGGCGCGCGCTGTCGCTGCTCGTCGATACCGGTCTTGGTTATCTCAAACTGGGGCAGCCGAGCCCGACCTTGAGCGGCGGCGAGGCGCAACGACTCAAGCTCGTGACGCAGTTGAAACGCGGGGTAGGCCGCGCGCAAAACGAACAGTTGCGCAAGATGCGCAAACCGAAGTCGACGCTCTATCTTCTCGAGGAACCGACGATCGGTCTGCACATGGCCGACGTGGAACTGTTGCTCAACGTGCTGCATCGGCTCGTCGATGAAGGCAACACCGTGATCGTGATCGAGCACAATCTCAGCGTGATGGCCGAGGCAGATTACATTATCGATCTTGGCCCGGAAGCCGGCGCGGAAGGCGGCGAAGTGGTGACAGTTGGAACGCCGGAGGAAGTTGCCAAGAGCCGCATCAGCCGCACCGCGCCGTTTCTGAGACAGGTGCTGAACATTGCTGCGCGCAAGAAAGTGCTGTCATCCTGAGCGGAGCGAAGGACGTGGCATAGCGTGATCACACGTTCCGGTTTCGTTTCGTGTTCCAAGCTTCGATTGTGAGGGTGCCTCGCCCCGAAAGCGTTCGGGGCTCGGGATGACACGCGTTTGTATTGCGGGTATCGCGAACATCACTGACAATCGCCCGCGCCAATGCTCGCTTACTACCTGCACGATCTCGATCCGATTATTTTCCGGGTCTATGACAACATTGGCCCGCGGTGGTACGGCCTGGCTTATGTGCTCGCGTTTATTTGCGGGTACGCGCTCCTGGGTTTGCTGGCGAAACGTGGTTATGCAGATCTCCCGGCGTCAAGAGTGGGCGATTTCGTCACGGGTTGCGCGCTCTTCGGCGTGATCATCGGTGGCCGGCTCGGTTACGTTTTTTTCTACAAACCGGAAATGCTGCGCGAGCCGATCTCGATCTTGCGCGTGTGGGAAGGCGGAATGTCCAGTCACGGCGGGATGATCGGCCTCCTGCTTTTCACCCTTTATTACGCGCGTCGGCACAAACTTTCCTGGACCAATCTCGCCGACAACCTTGGCGTGACTGCGCCGCTCGGGTTGTTCTTCGGGCGCTGCGCCAATTTCATCAACGGCGAACTTTACGGGCGCGCGGCCAACGTTGCCTGGGCGATGCAGTTTCCGAAAGAATTGCTCGATCATCCGGCAGAAGCCGACCGCGCCGTTGCGGCGTGCGCGCAGATCGACCCATCGCTCACAACGCCAGAAGCGATCGTCGGCGCGGTCCATCGGCAGTGGCAAGTGAAAGAGGTTTTGCGGACAATTTTGACGCCGCGCCATCCATCGCAACTCTACGAAGCTTTCTTCGAAGGTGTCATCTTGTTCGCAATCTTGTGGATCGTGCGCACGCGCACGCGACAACCGAACGGAGTTCTGGCCGGTCTGTTTTTCATTTGTTACGCTATCTTTCGGATTGTGATCGAAACTTTTCGTGAGCCGGATGCGACGTTGATTGCCGGCTTCACCCGCGGTCAGTTTTTTTCCTTTTTCCTAATCGCGATTGGCGTCGCATTTGTCGTGGCGGCGAAAATGCGCCCGACGTTTCCGAAGAGGACGTCGGGGAAATGACGAAGCACGAATGATGAATGACCAAGGAAATCCGAATGATCAAAGAACCGAACGGCGGCCCGCGTTTGTTTTCATCATTCGGATTTCGTCATTCGTCATTTGAAGAAAGCCACTTTCGCTTTCGTGAAACGGCGTTATAGGTTTGCGCAGGTGACGCGCAAATGTTCCCTCCAGATTTGATCGCGGCGGGCGGCCTGCTTTTCGCGTTCGATCACGCGACGATCGCGGGCAAGGTCGTCCTTTCGCTGCTCGCCGTCGGTTCGATTTTCAGTTGGTCGATCATGATCACGAAATTGCGCGTGATCCAGTTTGCTCGAAAACAAAACGCGCGCTTTCTCGCCGCCTTTCATCAAGATCGACAACCGCTGCGCTTGTTTGAGAAGAATGCGCGGTTTCCGGGCTCGCCCGTGTTCAGCGTTTATCGCGCCGGCTGTCAGGAGATGACGTTCCATTTGCTCGGCTCCGCGGAAGTGGACGAAACTTTTCGGGCGCGGCTCGAAATCGCGGACAAGATTTCACCGGCGCAAATGGGCGCGGTTAACGCGGCGATGGAACGCGCGGTGGGCGAGACCGCGCTCGAGCTCGAGTCGCAAATGATCTTGCTCGCCACCGCGGTGAGTGGGTCGCCGTTCCTCGGATTGCTCGGCACGGTCTGGGGCGTGATGGACGCGTTTACCGGGGTGGCGGAAGCTGGCTCGCCCAGTCTTGCCACGATGGCGCCCGGTGTTTCCGGCGCACTCATCACCACGGTCACCGCGCTCTGCGTCGCGATCCCGGCGATGTTCGGTTACAATTTTCTCGTCACCAGCATCCGCGCCGTCGTCGTCGAGATGGATAACTTCGCCGCCGAGCTCGCCTCCGAGTTGGAGCACAAATACGTCGATCACAACGCGCGCGTGCCGGAGTTTCGGCGATGAGACGCTATTCCCAGCGCAACAATTTGACGACGCTGAGCGAGATCAATATCACCCCGCTGCTTGATCTCGCGTTTGTCTTACTGATCATTTTCATGATCACAACGCCATTGCTCGAAAGCAGCATGAACCTTGTCGTCCCATCGAGCAGCGCGCCAAATCCGCCGGTCAATTCGTCACAAGTGCAAACAATCTCGATCGATCGCACCGAGATAATCAAATTCAACAATCAGGTTGTCGATCCTGAAACGCTCGGCGCGCGTCTGATCGAGTTGAAGCGGATGAATCCGGATGTGGCAGTGGTGATTCGGCCGGATCGAGAATTGCCCGTGCAAAAGCTCGTCGCCTTGATGGACGCGTTGCAACGCGCGGAAATCACGAAGGTGGGTATCGCGACAAGAGCCGAGACGAAATAGACGATGGCGAAGGACGCGCGTTTTTGGCGCAACGTTACACTGATCGGACTCGCTCACGCTGCGATTCTGGTCGGATTGATCCGGTGGAGTCGCGAAACAAAAAGCTCAAACAGGCAAACTATTGTCTGGATGAACGGTGGCGCTGGCGATGGAGTTGCGAAAACACGAAGCGCAGCGACGCCGAAGCTGGCGAAAGCTTCAACGCCTCCTCCCGAACCGAGACCGTCGAAGACAAAAGAGGCCGAGGATGAACAACTTGTATTGACTTCGGCGAAAAGCGACATCCACCTGCCGACGCCGGCATCGACAATTACTCCGAAGCCGTCGGCAAATCCTAAGCCGACGCCAAAAGCAACGCCAAAACCCACACCGAAACCAACTCCTAAGCCGACGCCAAAAAAAACCGTTTTGGCCAAGGCATCACCGAAACCATCGCCGAAAGCGAAGCCCACTCCGGCCGAATCTGACGAGAACGACAAACAAGCCGATGCGGATGCGGAAAAGAAGAAGATCGCAAAAGCTGCGTTGGCGAAGAATGACGCGGGCGACAACAATTCATCGGAAAAACCGGTGAAGAAGACGACCGCGGTTCAAAGCGGCAGTGGCAAAGGAACTTCAGCTGGCGCTGACGGACACGCCGGCGGCGCCGGTAGTGCATCGGAACTCGGCTGGTACGGCAGCATGCTGCACGATCGTTTTTACAGTGAATGGATTCAGCCAACCACGGTCATTTCCTCAGGGACGAAGCTTTCCGCGCTGGTAAAAATCCGGATCGAGAAAGACGGTCGTGTTTCCGATTTCGAAATTATCAAACCCTCGGGCAACGTGGTGGTTGATGAATCGGTGGCGGCGACCGCGAAGCGGGTCACGCAAGTCGATCCTCTGCCCGACGGGATCGGAAGCGGCGGGCATTACGACGTAAGAATCAATTTCGAATTGAATTCAGCACCGTGACCCAGCAGTTACGGTTCGGGTCTGGTCCACCGGCATACGCCGCCGATAGGAGAGAAACTCGATTCATGCGTGTGTTCCACGGTTTATTTCCACTTCATTAGCCGCGACGAAAATACGTGCGGATTTGTCCGGGCATGTGCTTGGACCAACTTGTATATAAACGCAAGACTCGGCCATGCGCCTCGAATTGAGCAGGCTCTCTGCCCCGTTCTTGCCTTTCGGCTGAAAAAAGAACATAAGGCAGAGATGCGTTGGGTTTGGCCATTCAAAGCTCGCGTCGGCGATGACCGCGATAAAGAAGAGAATTGCTGTTCTGCGGGCGATGGACGGCCCGATTTCTTATGTGTCGGAGCTCAGAAAGGCGGAACGTCGTGGCTTTATCAACAACTCGAGTCACATCCCGATTTCTGGATGCCTCCTTTAAAGGAACTGCATTATTTTGATAAATTGAGCAGGATTAAACAAGCACCTCCTCCGCGCCGCAGAGACGAGCGCGATCTTTGCTTTCCAGAGAGCATCAAAGACCTGAGTGCCCGACCCTATATCGACCTGGAGAATTATGCGCGGTTGTTCGAGCCGAAAGGGGCCCTCCTCTCCGGTGACATTTCGCCAACTTATTCGATGCTGAACGACGAGATCATTCAGCGAGTCGTCAGTTATTTCCCAAACTTAAAGGTGATCTTTTTGGCGCGTGACCCCGTTGAGAGAGCCTGGTCGCAGTTGTCCATGGGGGTACGTCTCGGAATGATTAGTCGGTTTGACGTGACTGATATCGACGAAGTGATCCGGAATTTGCTGAACCCAGGGGTGCTCTTGCTCTCGCATCCGGGCAAGATCGTCGCGCGGTGGAAACGCTATGTTCGTTCAGACCTGTTTCGTATCTGCTTCTTCGATGACCTACAAAGAAATCCCACTGAACTGCGGCGCTCTATCCTCCGTTTTTTAGATGCCGATCCGGAAAAGCCAAGCGGCCGATTGAGGCCGGATTACAACAGCGACGCCCGGAGGGAAAAGCTTCGCTTGACTGACAAGGTGCGCTCCCATGTGGCTCAGTTTTTCAAGGACGAGCTGAAGGCCTGCGCGGCGGAACTGGGCGGGCCAGCTAGAGAATGGGCAGCGCGATACGGCTTTTCAGTGCTCTTTTTCTTCGCCTCGCTGGCGGACAATTTTGATCTCCTTCTCGGGTGTGATTGGCTCGCCTGAACCTTGGCGAGCGGAAGCTGTTCCACCGATGTTACGGAACAATGACGATCACGCGGCGGGACCGCGGATAACAATTCTTGCAAGGCGCTCGTCGTCCAGCAAATGTGCTTTCAACCGCCGCTCAGGCGCGCCTCGGCCAGATCGAGATCGCGTTGAATGCGGCGCAGTGCATCATCATTGATCACGCGTTGGTTGCGCAGATGGATGATCGTTTCGCGTTCGGCGTCGAGCGCTTTCTGCTGGAGCCGCTGATATTGCGGAGTCGCGATTTCGCCGCGGCATTCATCAGGATTGTCCGCGCAAAGTTCCAGTTGCTCGACGCGCTCGTCGTATTCGGCACGCAATCGGTTGATCGCATCCTGTGAAAATTTGCCATTCACGGTAAGCTGCTTGAGCAATTCAATCGCGGCCTTGTTCGCTTTCAGTCGCGCCAATCTTTCCTCTTCGTCGGTCGATCCATCGCTCTCGATACCAAGTTTCCGGATCACGAGTGGCAGCGTGAGCCCCTGAAAGACCAGGGTGGTGAGAATCACGGAGAACGTCAGGAACAAAATGTAATTCCTGCCGGGGAATGGGCTGCCGTCAGTCAAAACGAACGGCAATGCGAACGCAGCCGCGAGCGAAACAACGCCGCATACCCGCCCACGCGATGACGGCGACGTGTTGCCACGCCGGGTAAGGATCGCGCGCCCGCACTTTTTTGATGAGCAAACGAGGCAAATAAGTCGCCGCAAAGACCCATGCGACCCGTACCAGCACAACCGCGGCACTCACGAGCAATGCGTTCTCGATAAGCGCGAGAAGCGACTCGCCTTCTAGTGAGCGCAGGATCCCCG
>Ga0137415_10005061_pt1 | contig 13034 bp, 11 predicted proteins | sample CZODoug3_1_1_16f_FD_183082 | JGI IMG/M metagenome (GOLD analysis project Ga0137415, IMG submission 183082) | Vadose zone soil fungal communities from Angelo Coast Range Reserve, California, USA - CZODoug3_1_1_16fungal (Hybrid Assembly) | ecosystem: Environmental > Terrestrial > Soil > Vadose... | reverse complement strand
GGTAATGCTGCTCGGTAGAAGGTTAGGCGACGGCGGGTTGAGAACGGTCGCCGGGCTCAGGACGGTCGTGGGGGACGTCGTCACTCGGGGTGCTACCCTCGCGCCACCGTTTCCCCCTGAATTCATCGCCTCAGTTTCCAGAAGGAGCTGATGCCGTCGCAGCGTGAAGATCGACGCGTTGGGCCCGGTACTGCCCAGGGTGCTGGTCGGCCTCATGAACGCGAGCAGCTCATTGAAAAGTACGATCGGGCTGCGAAGGAGGAAGCTAAGGGAAACGGACGGCCCCACTGCCCAGATAAAGGCAGCTGCCGCGACCATCAAGAGGGGAATGAGGGGTTTTCGCTTCACTTTAAGCACCTCCGGTACGATGAGTTTAGCAGGTCCCTAGGGTAGAGGGAAGGGCTAAGTAACCGGGTGACAGAGCAAAAATCGTGCCACCCTAGCACACAATGACTGCCCTTTTCCCGCCCCATCGAGACTCAGTAGGCGGGACTGAGAGTCCGGAAGCGGAGGGAATGCTTTCCCTGACATGATCCGCCTGTGGAACAAGCTCTCGCTGATACAGCGGTACACGATCCTCAGCGCCGCCATCACTTTCGCCTTGGCCTTCGTGTTCTCGGAAGCGATGCTTCGGTGGATTGAACGCCTTGCCATCGAAGACGAAGCCAAGGTGGGGGCGGAACAGGTATTGCGGGCGATCGCCCCGCAGCTAAAATCCAATGACTTTGGCCGGACGCTTTCCCCCCAACAGCGCGCATTCCTCGATACGGTCTTTCGAGCCCAAGGAGGCCTGAATCGGGCGGTGCGGGTGCGGTTGTGGCGAGCTGACGGGCGATTGCTGTACAGCAACGTCTCTGAATCAGTGCAGACGACCGGCGTCAACCTGTCAGCACAAAACGGCTTCGCCGTTTTCGCCGAGCGCCAAGGACGGGTGGACCAAGCCGCGGCCGGGTTGGTGCGGTTCTTTGTTCCCCTCACGATCGAGGGGGAGACCAAGCCCATCGCCGTCTTCGAAATCTTCTACGATCTGGCTCACCGGCTGGACGACATCCGCTGGAGAGTACGCACGACCGTGCCGCTGGGATTCTTCTTCCTATACGTGGCAATCTTCGCGCTCGTCGATCGAGGGTCACAACAGTTAGAAAAGCAGAAGGCCGATCTCAAAGCAGCATCCATAGGGACCTTTCTGTCGCTGGCCAGTGCGATCGACGCGAAGGACACCTACACTGGCGACCACTCCTCCAAAGTGGCGGATCTTGCCGTATACGTCGCCCGCGCCTTGAAGCTTCCACCGGAGATGTTTGATGACGTGCGCATGAGTGGGCGCCTGCACGACCTGGGGAAAATCGGTCTGCCCGATGCGATCATCCAGAAGGCGGGTCCCCTCAATCCCGATGAGCTCGTGGTCATGCGCAATCACGCCGAGCGCGGCTTTCAGATTCTCCTCAAGGCGCCGCTCTCCGATCGCGTCAAACTGGCGGTGCGGCACAGTCACGAGCGCTGGGACGGCAATGGGTATCCGCAGGGATTGTCAGGTGAGAATATTCCGTTGATGTCGCGGATCGTGGCCGTGGTGGACGCGTTTGAGGCCATGACGAGCGACCGTCCCTACCGCAAAGGCATGCCCGTGCAGGTCGCCCTCGAGCGCTTGGAGCGAGATGCCGGGTCGCACTTTGACTCGCGCATCACAAAGATCTTCGTGCAACTCGTCCGCAAGGACGTGACCCTCTCCGCTCTTGGTACGCGCGCGGTCGCTTCCTCTTAGCCCCAAGGTTCACAATTCAGGGTGTATCGTCGTGTGAATGCGACGGACCCGCGTCCGCGCTTAGATCCCGGCACGCTCCTCTCGGCTAAACACTTTCTTTCGGGCAGGGATTTGTCGCTTCGAGGCGAAATCAGAAGAAGATTTTTCGAAGAAATCCATCCCACCTTTCAACACACCTCGATCACGCTTTGCCACACCACGCTTGCGATACGGGTGAGGGGATGCGACCGACGGCGCGGCAGTGCTGGGGAGGGCTTTTGGTTGCGGGCCTCCTCACCATCCCTGGATATGGGGCCACAGACCTCGACGGTACTCTACCTGCTCCGGTGGTTCCGCCCTTCCTCGCAACGGCTGAAGCACAGACCCGAGCCACGCAGATGCTGGTGTCCGCGTCGACGGTTCCGTCCGTTCCCGAGGCCCCGCCCCAACTGATTCAGCACGCCCTGTTCTGGAGTTCACCGGCCGCCTCCGACGCGATGACCGTCCCCCTCACCTCCACCGAAGCGTTCATCGTTGTGCAAGCCGGACAGACCCTATGGGCCATCGCCGAACAGCATAAAGTGACCGTTGAGGCGCTGCAGGCGGCCAACGACGTGCCCCGGGCTCCTCTGTTGGCCATTGGTCAGCGGTTGGTGATTCCCGGCCGCGCGGAGGCCGCCGTCCCGGCATCCACGTCGTCTGCTCCCCCGGTCCCTGCGGTGATGGCCTTGCACCCAGGCCACCCGATCTCCCGTATTGTGGGTGACGGGGAGACATTGTGGGATATTGCCCAGGCCTACGGCGTGTCAGTTGACGCGATCGTCGAAGCCAACTCTCTCCCGAATGACAACCTGATCTTCCCCGGCGAGCGGCTCGTGATTCCGATCCACACCGTTGGGGTGGCCGGCGGTGTCATACCCCGCCCTCGGCGACCGAGCATAAGCCTGGCCAACGTCTTTATGTGGCCGGCGCGGGGGCGTGTTACGTCGGGATTTGGGTTTCGGCGACACCCCGTGTTTGGTACTCAGGAGATGCACACGGGCATCGATATCGGGGCGCCGTTGGGAACTCCCGTCGTGAGTGCTCGAGCTGGCACAGTTATCGCCGCTGATTGGGAGGGAGGGTATGGAAAGCTCGTCCGGGTCGATCACGGAGATGGGCTGACGACGTCATACTCTCACCTTTCGCAGATTGCCGTCCGCGTGGGCCAACAGCTCTACCCCGGAGATCTGATCGGTTATGTCGGCAACACGGGGTTCAGCACGGGTCCTCATCTGTTGTTTGAGATCCGTGTCCACGGCCGGCCGCTCGACCCCCTGAAGTACCTGTAGGACCGCGCACCTTCCGTTCGCAGGGTCCCCCGGGCCTGTCAGTTTGCGGGCGCCTGCGTGTGCTGTCCCCGAACGTGGCCCGCCGATGTCAACCTCAAGGGGATCCGCGCAGGGACGTTGGTCACCGTAACGGTGAGTCTGGGCAGCATTAATTGACATTTTATTGATGCTGCTGTAGACTGCAGGTGCAGCCAGGAGACCGCCCCAGAAGGAATCGCCTCCCACGTCTTCTTTAGCTCTCCCAGCTCCCGCTGGATGGATCGCACCTTCACCCAGATGGGCGTCCTCTGGATGGCAGTGCCGCCGCGAAAGGAGACTCATCCACGATGAAACGAGTTGACCGCGCATTTCTCGCCGGACTCGTGATGATGAGCGGGCTAGGAGTGCCTCTGCCCATTGACGCTGGGTCTGCCGTCCGGATCGTCGTCCTGTCGGATCTGACCGTGCGGGCCGAAGAAGTGGGCATTTCCAGCAAGCAACTGACCTTGATCCACTTTGAGATGGGGGATGTCAGCATGGTGGCTGTCGGCGACCCCACCATCGTGAGCGTCACCGTCAAAGGACCCGATGTCCTGCTCAAGGCAACGGCCTCGTCGGGGACCACGAATGCGTTCATTTGGCAGGCAAGCCGCTACACCCAGTGGCTCATGGTCGTGCGCCAGGATAGCAAGGACGCGCGCCTCATCGTCGTTAAGGATGCGGGTCCCGTCGGACGCGAGGAGTCCCGTCGAGCGGCGAACCGGCCGGACCCTGATGGGTCCAATGTGACGGAGGTACAAGCGGGAGCACCTGCTGCGGACCGGTCGTCGGTCGGTGTCGGGGGTCATCCGGGTGAACGTCGGATCGTCAGCAGCCAACCGGCCCCGGACAAATCTGACGTGACGCCGTCGGTCACCAATCCTCCCGACCAGTTGGTTCTCTCCCAGGTGGCGATGGCCATTGCTCCGCGTGTGATCGATGGGCAGATCTTCTTCTACTACACGTTGGAAAATCACGGCCCAGAGACCCTGCTGACTGATGTTCTGCGGCTCCGGATTTTGGATCGCGACGGACATCGGCTCGCGTTTAGCATTAACCGGGTGTCGCCCTCTGGCCGCCTTGGGCGGCTGCAGACAAATGACGTCGAGTACGGAGTCATTGCCCTCGGTTCTCCAGTAAGCGGACTCGTCTTAGAGTGGAAGTTGGGGACGTTTGGTTCCGGCGCGCAACACCAGCTCCGCCTCGGCCTCCCCGCTCGCTCAGTTATCACCCCCTAGGGCCTTGGTTCAGGGCGGGGTGGCGGTATTGGGCTCGCAGGCCGAGCTCGCTTCGGACCGCCGGCTGGGTGTTGGAGCCCAACCCTCTGATCAGACGAGTCGCGCCTCGAGTCTTGCCCGCTCAGCCCGCTCGCTTCTCTGCCGCGCCCCGCGAGGGCGCCGGGTGTGACTTTTACGAGAGCCCAGCGGGTGAGAAGGAGCTCGCGGCGCAGTGAATGCAGTAGTGAGACATCTTTTTGATCTTTAGCGCGCTTTATGAGTTTCAACAGACGGCCAGTTTGAGCACCTAGGCTTTCGGGACTCAGCGGGTCTTGGTCTACGTCGTCAGGCCCCCAGGTTTGTGGATCAGGGAGCACCACCGGCACGGCCATCTCGCGTAAGGTGTGGGCTAGCACATCCACATAGTGCGCATGGCCCGGGCCGTCCGCAGGCCAGTCCTCGTCGTGACTCACCCGTTCCGTCCCCCCAGTGCCTTACCGGAGGCCGCGGATCCCGTAGCCTTCGGCCGTGGGTACAATCGTCACCATACACTTGGGGAACCAGACGCAAAATATGAAGCAGATGGGCACGTCTTCCCCACGCAGCTGCAGCAGCGGAATGATTCCGCGCCGGGCGTAAGTCTCCATCGAGTCCAGGTTAAACGGAAACGGCACGCTGCCGACAATCGTTTCTTTCAGAGACTCCATCGTCGGATCGCCAGGCCATCCCAAAATGGAGCCACTACTCTGGTCCCGCGAGGTGAACAAGTGGTGCCAATACGCTGCTTCAAACTCGCGGGCCTGGCGGGCGGGATCGTAATAGTCACTCGCCGCCGCGAGCGCCGCGTCGACTGCGCCTATTGGAGCGGTTGGCGCAAGCAGGATTGCCCCGTCATGTGGCCAGCAGCTCCGGTAATCCTTGTGCGGGATGCCCAGGGCATGCAGACCATTGTCGACCATCCACGGGTTGAGGGGGCTGGGCGGGATGCTCGCGGCCAGGGCGACCGCTGCCAGCGTCTGCACAAAGGTGGCCGGGATCAACATCTCGTCGTGGTCGTGATAGCTGATCTCGACGTGCTCATCGTCAATCAGGCTCAGCGTCCCGGGTGTCCCCAAAGGTGGCAGCACCACCGCCAGCCCCGGGACGGCGAGGCCTAGCAGGACAGTGGCGAGGACGCGACGAGCCATGTGAATCTCCGATCCATGCGGCCCTGCCCCGGGGGCTCGCGCGGGGGTGTAGTTAGGCGGAGAGAAAAGAGGTCAGGTGTCCGTGCAGCATACCATGCTGTCAATAAATTGTCAATAATGCTAGTGTCCAGATCCCCTGCTGGGACCCTAAGCCAAGTCGATGCCCTCCGCGCGCCGGGGCTAGCGAGAAATGCCGTCGGGGAGGCGTAAACGGCCTCCCCGACGCAGGATGGTGTGTTGGAGGTCTATCGTGCGAAGACGGCGATGCCTTGCGGGATGGGCACGAACACGCGATTATTCCCCGAGTCCGCGGCGACCGAGTGAGCATTGGTGCCGGTGGGGACGTTGGCGATCCACTGGTTGGTCGCCGCGTCGATGATCCCCAAGACGGGAGTCGCCGTGCCGCCTTTCATCCCGGTGGAGGTCATGAGTCGTGACGCCAGGTAGTAGCGGTTGTCACCGGGGTTGTACCAGACCTGGTCCGTTCCTCCGACCTCGGTGATCGTCGCGACGATGAATCCGTCCGTCGCGTCCATGATGAGCGTTTGGGCGTGCGCGCCTTCTGCGATCGCATCACCGCTGCAGCCTAGCAGCAGGTGCTGCTGGGGCCCGAGGGTCAACCCCGCCGGCATGCAGTCCTTGACGGCGTAAATCGCGGCGAGCTTCATCGTCTTGGGGTCAATCCGGTCGATTTCTCCCCCCGGATTCGCTTTGGTCGACGGGACCGCCTGATAGAACATGTCGTTGGCCGGATTCCAGACCGGTTGCTCGAGGCCGTTCGTCGCTTGAGGGTACACGATCTTCCCCACAACGGTTCGCGTCGTTGTGGAGATGAATGTGAGGAACGGAGGGTCATCCGCATCGTTGGCGATCAGAATGAGATGGTCTTGCGGATCGTAGGCGAGTTCATCGGCGCGGTTCTCCCCGCCCGTCGAGATGGTGGCCACCACTTCACCGGAGGCCGCGTCGACAACTTTCACCAGGCTGTGGGCATCGCCGACCCACAGCTGATGATCCTCAGGCACGAGGAGGACTCCATCGGGTCCGGACGTGTCGGGGTTTCCGGTAAACCCTTGGAACTTGCCCGCGGCGAGCGTCGTCAGGTAGGTATTGCTCGCGGTATCGACGACATCGATTCCTTTGTTGGTGCGATCCGCCACGTAGTAGCGGTGAGCAGATGAGTCAACCCACCCGATGTCATAGCTGAAACTGCCTGTGGGAGGGGGCACATTCGGGAGCGAGATCACCGTCAGCCGGGAGTAGGCCTGGCTGCGGGCTGTGAGGGTCATCGTGGACAACGCCACCACAAGACACACTGACCAGATCAGTAGGGTCTTCACTTTCATATTACCGCCTCCTCATACCCCGATTTCTGGTGGACCTTGCCAACGCCGTGCTAGGTGACGCGGGGTCAAAGAACATCCCGTCGATTCTCCACCTCCTTTCGCAAGCTCGAAGCAGGGGAAATTCCAATCTGAGAGTTCCACTGGGGAATGTGAACACCTCTCCTAGCGACTCGGGGGCAGTGGTGCTTGGCGGAGTTAGGCGATCTACAGCTGCTGTCAGTCCAGCAGGGCGGCGAAAAGGCGAGGAGGCCGGCTCCTCCCCCAGAAGATCACGGCCTCCGTAATCCAAATACCAGGCGGTTCTCACTAATGACCTGACGCATTGCTGCGACCCCCAGTGTGCGAAGTTCCGTGTGCGCACGCTCCACCTGGTCGGGGGTGAACCCTGCTGACGCGAGCTGGTCCTCAGCGGCTGGACTGTTGCCATTGGCGAGGCGCGCACGGAGCAGGGCTTGCGCCGCAGCGCTGGCCGATTGGGCCAAGCGGGCGGCATGAGCGGCCAGCCGTGCACGTGGCCCGCGGCGGAACAGTCGGTCCTCGGGACTGGCGCTGAGATCCTCCAGCAAGGCCTCGACCTCGCCGATCTCTGCCGCTTCCGCCTCGGCTTCGTGGCGATGAGCCCAGCGCAGAGCGCCATACGCGTGCTGCAGGGCCCAGCGCGCCACCCAATGCCGCAAGGGCCCGCGCGCCGGATCGTACGTCCTCAGCGCCTGAACGACGCCCAGCCAGATCTCTTGGCGGAGGTCGCCTCTATCCATATGGGGCGGGACGACGACTCGTTGAGCGACTGCATCAACGAGCGGCGTGGCCCAAGCGACGAAGCCCGGATCTGAACGGTCGACTGGATCGGCGGATCTGCCCGAGAGTGACAACACCAAGCGGATGGTGGTGGCCATCGGGGTCGGACGGTGCTTATCAAGGTGCTCTGGCACGATACCCTCCCGCGGGAGGGCGGCCGCGGGCAGCCCCACGAGTCGGGGCGAGCCGCAGCACGCCCCGGATCATGGTGGACAGCCCTACAAAGGGGGAGGAGGGGTCTCCTCATCCGCCATCCTAGCATAACTATCAGTAAATTATCAACTCATGCGGCGGATGAGGTCGGGTTACGAGACACGCGCCGCCCGCGCAGAAGTGCGGACAGCGCGTGTCTCGGGGAACTCGTGCTACTGGCGGACCGTGAAGATGACGACGAGGTTGGGGGACGGTGTGCCGATGATCGTCAGGGACAGCCGCGGTCCTTCGTCTTCGCTCCTCACCCTGATGTTGGTGATGGTGCCGACGGGAACGATGGCCACGGTCGGAACGATGGGGACGAGGTAGAAGATATGGCCCCGCAGCTTTGCGCCGGCCGGCGTGGTGAGCCTCACCAACTGCCCGGGCGGGATCTTCGCCTCCGGGGAGGCGAACACCAGAAACGTCCCGCGGTTGTCGCGCAAGACGAGTAACGTGTAGCAGCGGCCCGGCTGGACGACCACCTTGCCGACGACCAGCACCCTTGCGGGGCAGAACTGTTGGCCCGGTTCGTAGGTCACCGTGCGCTGCTTATTCGCAGGTGCGGCGAGTCCCGTCGAGGTGATGGCCAAGACGAAGAGACTCATTGCGGCGATCATGCGGATCCTTCGCATTTGATCCTGCCTCCTCGTGAGCATTTTGATGTCCTGTTGTTGTGTACGATATCGGCCGTGCTAGGGTTCCTTCGAATTCGTCACGTGCGCGATCGTACAAATCCCAAGACGGACAGCCAGACCCCAGGCCTTGAGAGGGACGATTCCCGCATGATGTCCTGTCTTCCCGCCGCGATTGGGAGCTTGTTAGCGCAGATCGCCCGGCGGGTCGGCGCGCGGCGGCGCGGGCAGACTGCGAGTGCGCTTATCGAGCAACTCACGATACCAATCAACCCGATCCCCATAGCGATGGACGGTGGCCGAGTCTGAGAAGATCTCGTCCAGGGTCCGGCCGAGGGAGGCGGTTAGAAAGACCGGGCTGGGAGGGTCACGACCATCGTGCAGTGCGTCGACGGCGCTCGCTGTATCCGAGACGCGTAGCGTCCGGTCGCCATCAGTCATGAGTTCGACCACCGACGGAAACGGCGGGTCTCCGCCGCGTTCACGGATCCGGGTCCATCTGACATCGTGTCTTCCTGCGCTGGTATCGACATCGGGGCGAACTGCGGCGGAGACGACGGTGTGGACTCCGCCTACCAGGAGGCTGAGTTCGGCGTTCTTGACCAAACTCCGCAGTGTGCGCCCGTGCGCTGTGGCGACAAGTTGCACCCCGCGTTCTGCGATCGAGGCGACCGCCGCCGCGTCCTCCTGGGTACTGATCTCGTCGATCACGATGAGGTCTGGCGAGTGATTCTGGACCGCCTCCAGCAACAGACGGTACTGGTCAGCCCGATTGGGGACCTGGATGCGGCGGGCGCTGCCGATGGCCGGATGCGGGATGTTGCCATCGCCGCCGATCTCGTTGCTGGTGTCCACGACGATTACCCGTCGGCGGAGGTCGACTGAGGCGAGGCGGGCCACGTCCCGCTGAAGCGTCGTTTTGCCGCTGCCTGGGGGGCCGAGGATGAGCAGGTTCTCCTGGCGCTCTAGCCACGGGCGGAGCGGATTGGCGGTCCCCGGGAGGTGGCGGCCAATTCGGATTGTGACACCGACGAGGTCTTGGTACCGGTTGCGAATTGCGCTGATGCGGTGCAGGGTGCCCTCGACCCCAACCCGATTGTCGGCACGGAACGCGCCCACCCGCTGGACGACGTACTCAAGATCCTCTACGCCCACCACATAGGACTGCACAAGGATGTCGCGCGGCAGCCGAAACTGGACCGGGCGGCCCAGGTCCAGGACCACCTCGGTCAACCGATCGCGAAGCGGAGGATCGATGAGCCGGCGCACCGCATTCGGCAGATAGGTCATCAGGATGTCGAGCTCGCCGGTGACCGAGTGAGATGTACTCATGGAAGAGTCCTCCCGGATCGTCTGACCACTCCGCGACCCCCCCCGCTCTCAAATACTACCTAGATTGCATGTAATACATAGCCTCTCAAAAATGCCGTATGCTACAGAGTAGTCGGACGTCTAGGTCACGGAGGGCACAGATGCCAACACGCCAGAGTCGAGCGGCGGGTGCACGGGCACTCGTCGCGCCCAAAGTCCCCTCGTTTCGTGAGGAGGAGTTGACCCCACTGGGGGGCGGACGGGTCGGTCGACCTCGCAATCTGCCTGAGCTTGTGCTGTTCGGGACCGGTCGGCTGATGCTCAACGTCGCTGCCGTGGGCTTGCTGAGTCCGAAGAAGCCCGTCCGCGCGATCCGGTTGTATCTGGCAGAGAAGGACTCCCATCGCTACCTGGTGATCCAGCCGGCGCCGGACTCGGCGGCGGATGCGATTCACATCTATCCCTCGGGGCGTCACTACAAGCGTCGCTGGCCCGCCGTCGTGCTGGCGTGGGCGAACGTGGCCTTGCGCAAAGTCGGCCTGGTCGAGCGCGCCCGATTTGTGGGGATCCATGACCATAAGCGCAACTGGCTCGTGTTCGATCTCAGTCGCCCCCGCGCGTTCCGAGATGAGGAGGGGCCGGACCCGATGCGGGAGGCGATCGATGTCTGGCTCCAGTCCGCTAAGCGCAAACGCACGATCGACCTCCGTGAGGCGTTGAAGGAAATCCAAGACGCCTGGGTGCGTTCCGCCGCGACGCACCACCCCCCGCGCGGGCCGTTCCCCTTTGATCGCCCTACTCGGCTTGGGGCATACATTCGCAAATACGCCGCCCGCTACGCGCAGATGGGCGTGAAGTTGGCGGGGGCCGGGACTCGGCCGCCCATCGTGCTGGACTAACACTCCTTGGGGTCAGCGCGCACAGAATATGTCCCAAAAACTCGCGATAGGAAGATCCTGCGCAGGACAGGGTACAGCACCGTCGTCTCTTGGCCGTCACAACCCCAGCGAGTTGTAAGTGACACCTTGCCGGGAGTCCGCAGCACGCTGGAAGTACGGGTGGACAGGACTTCGGCAATCAGGGAAAACGAGTCAGTGAGCCGGGCGAGCGAATAACCGGTCCGAGGTGGAGTGGTGTCTGAGGCTCAGCCGGTCGTGCCGCCCTCCCCTGCCGCGCAACGGCAGGCTCTGCGGGAGGTCGCGGCGCTCTTTTTTCAGCTGGGCTGGATTGCCTTTGGCGGTCCCGCTGCACACATCGCACTTATGCGGCGGGAGGTTGTTATAAGGCGGAAGTGGCTCACTGAACAGCAGTTCCTCGATCTTCTGGGAGCAAGCAACCTGATCCCTGGCCCGACCTCCACAGAGTTGGCCATCTACCTAGGCTACGCGCGGGCGGGTCACCTCGGGTTGGTCCTCGCCGGCGCGCTTTTCATCCTGCCCGCGATGCTCCTAGTTCTGATGCTGGCATGGGCCTACGGGCGCTACGGCGCCACGCCCCAGGTCGACGCGATTTTGTACGGTATTAAGCCCGTCATCATTGCCGTGATCGTGCAGGCGATTTACGCTCTCTTGCCCACGGCCGTGAAGACGTGGCGGCTGGGCTTGGTGGTCGCGCTGTCCGCCGCGCTGTACCTGCTCGGATTCAACCCTCTCATCCCGTTGTTTGGGCTGTCGATTTTGGTCATGCTCGCGGAGAATCGCGCGAGGCTCGCTCGTACTGCTGGCAAGGGGCGGATGGTGTTGGCGGTTCCTCTGACCGCCGCCGCAGCGCCGGTTGCGGTAGGCGCGGTAGGGTTCAGCCTTGTGGTCTTGTTTCTCACCTTCTTGAAGATTGGTGCCACGCTTTATGGGAGTGGCTATGTCCTCCTTGCGTTCCTCCGCGACGACTTCGTGCACCGGCTCGGCTGGCTCACGGATCACCAGCTCCTCGACGCGATTGCCGTCGGCCAGTTTACCCCCGGGCCCGTCTTCACCACGGCCACGTTCATCGGGTACCTCACCGGCGGCTGGCTGGGGGGGATCGTCGCCACGGTGGCCATCTTCCTGCCCGCGTTCATCTTTGCGGCAGCAGTCTATCCCTTTGTGCCGCGCCTGCGAGCGTCGCCGTGGGCGGTGACTTTCTTGGATGGGGCAAATGCCGCCGCTCTCGGCCTCATGGTGGCAGTGGCCTGGCAACTGGGAATAAGCAGCATCATGGATCCGGTCACCGCCATCCTGGCGCTGATCGCGGCGGTGCTGCTGATTCGCTCCCAGGTCAACTCTGCATGGCTGGTGCTCGGCGGGGCCGTGGTCGGTCTTGTCGCTAGACTCGCGCTGGGGTAGGTCGGAGAGCGTGTAGCCTGCTGGATACGCGGTGCTCGCTAGCCTGCAAAAAAGATTTGGGGCCGGTGCAGTTGCATCCGGCCCCACAAGTAGAGACTGCTAGACGTGCTACGGGTGGGCAGCTTCCTGTTGATCGTCTCCGAGTTCGGAGGGTCTCGCCGCGGCCTGGGTGGCGTACAGTGCGGCGCGGTACGCGTTGACCCGGCCGAAACCGTACTGCGCGTTCCGCCCGGGCTGCCCCAGGTGATCGGCTGACCGCCTGAGGATTTCAACGATCTGAGTAGGCTTCATGGATCCGGCTGCTGACGCTGCGAGGGCGGCAATACCGCTCACGTGGGCTGCCGCCATGCTCGTGCCGAGCATGAAGATGCTCTTCACTTTGGTCCCGCACGGGTAGTTCCGAGGGTCTGTGGGCGAGACGTTAGTATTCCTGATATAGATGAAGCTAGAGCATGCCGAGAGGACGCTGTCCATGGGCATTCCCAGAGGATTCGGGCTTCCGTTCAGGAGGGGCGGCAATTGCCGGCAGCCGACCATTCGGCCCGTGATTGTGACGAGAGGCATGCACCGATACGGCGTGTTGTTACCCCCGGGAGCGGCAAAGGTGACGATCGATTTTCCGAAGTCCGAGTAGGTCGCCAACACATCCGGGTTGGTTCCATACGTGGGTCCAACAGCCGAAACTCCCAGCACATGTTCCATCTGCGCCGGGAGCCGAACCATGCCCTCGATCCGGTCCCAGTTTATGCCCTCGTTTCCAGCCGACGCGACCAGGACAGCGCCCTTCTTGAACGCGTAGTTGATGGCTCGTTGGAGTGCCTCTTCCAGCTGGTCCAGACCTGGGCTGTCTTCCGCGAACCGTTCGCCAAAGCTCATATTAATCACGTTTGCCCCTGCGTCGGCCGCGTAGAGGATGGCCTTGATTATCGTGCCC
>Ga0137415_10005060_pt1 | contig 13035 bp, 13 predicted proteins | sample CZODoug3_1_1_16f_FD_183082 | JGI IMG/M metagenome (GOLD analysis project Ga0137415, IMG submission 183082) | Vadose zone soil fungal communities from Angelo Coast Range Reserve, California, USA - CZODoug3_1_1_16fungal (Hybrid Assembly) | ecosystem: Environmental > Terrestrial > Soil > Vadose... | reverse complement strand
AAACGTTCCGCGCCCACTTTTTTCGCCAGCAATTCGCAATGCGCTTGGAGCGAGAATCCCTGAGGAGCCTTTACAGTCGTCCAAAGTTTGTAGTCCGATCCGGCGCTGGCGGTGTCGGTCGAGCGGAGCACCACATGACCCGAAAACGGATCACGCTGGAACATCCAGTCGAATGCGGTGTCGATCTTTTCTTCCGGAACCTTCCATGCCACCAGCGCGCCCTCAGCCAGGTTGGTCGCAAGCAACGTTTGCCGGACGCGTCGGATCGTTCCCGCGCGCAACATCGCGGCGATGCGCGCCATCACAACCTCGACGCCCACACCCGAGCGATTCGCGATCTCTTCGAACGGCTCGCGAACGAACCCTTCGATCTTGTCTTCTGAAATGGCGAGAATTTTCGCGTTGATCGGATCGTTGTGCTCAACCGGAAGCATGCCAATTAGTCCGCCGCGCGGGCACGCTTGTCCAACTCCACGCACGCTTTTCAGATTGCGCAAATAAACACGGCCGCAAAGTGACAGCTACTGCCGGCAAGCACGAAGAGATGCCAGACGAAATGGCCATAACGCATCCGTTCGTTCGCGAAAAATAAAGTGCCAGCCGTGTAAGCGATGCCACCGGCGATCAACCAGAGGAGCGCCGACAACGGAATTGCCAGCGCGAGCGGACGGATGAACGCGAGTCCGATCCAGCCCGTTCCAAGGTAGAGAGTCATCGCAAGTCTCCGATGACGCAGCACGCCTCGTGTTGCTTTCATGATGACGCCGAAAAGCGCGAGTGCCCAGACGATCCCAAGCATTGCCAACCCGCCACCGCCGCGTAACGGGCCCAAGGCAAATGGCGTGAACGTTCCCGCGATTAACAAAAAAATCGCCGCGTGATCTATTACTTGGAGAAGAGATTTCGTGTCAGTATGGGGCCAACCGTGATAGAGGGTCGATGCCAGGTACACCAGCAACATCGTCGTGTTAAAGATGATCGTACCAATGAGAAAAGGGACGTCACCGTGGTGGAAGGCTGCCAGAAGCAGAATTGGGGTGCCGACGATCGCACCCACGAGCCCGATCCCATGGCTGATACCATTCGCCACTTCCTCGCCGGCTGATTGCGTCCAGTTCCGCAAGGGCAGCGATTCATCAATAGCATTCATCGCCTGCGATCATGCAACGCATATTGCGCGGATTTTGCCAAACAAAAAATGGTAGCGTGCTGTCGCCGGCTCGATGTTAGCGTTGAGCGCTTGCCGCCTCGTAGCGTTGCATACGCAGGTCGTACGCTGAACGTTTGCATTGAAGTGATCAGAGCGATTCTTTTCGACGCCGCAGGCACGCTCTTTTATCTGACGAAAACGGTGGGCGACCATTACGCTTACGTCGGTCGTGAAGTCGGATTAGATCTCGACGCTCAGCAACTGGAGAGCGCATTTCACTCGGCGTGGCAACGGATGCCGCGACGGCCGGCAATCGACGGTCCGCGCGAAAATGATGACAAAGGCTGGTGGGGCGAGCTCGTTAGCCGCGTATTCGATCGGGTCGCGCCTTCGTTGAGCGAAATTGACCGGGACAATTTTTTCGAAGTGGCGTACGAACACTTCGCCGAAGCAGGTGTGTGGGAGCTCTACCCCGAAGTGCCTGAAGTGCTCGAGCAATTACGGCCACGTTTTCAACTCGCCGTCATTTCAAATTTTGACGGGCGATTGCGACTCATTCTTCAACACCTCGGGATCTCGGAATTTTTCAGCCAGGTTTTCATTTCCAGCGAACTCGGCGCTGACAAACCCGATCCGGAGATTTTCCGGCGCGCATTAAAGCTAATGCGTCTGAATGCGAACGAGGTTCTCCATGTCGGCGACGACCCAGGACGTGATTGGAAAGCAGCGAAGGAGGCGGGCTTGTTAGTTTTTCAATTAGTTCGGCCAAGAAATTCGCTGCGAGATCTGCTTAAGCTGTAGCCGCGGCCCTGCGGGCCGCGTGCGACGCGTCTCACAGAGACGCGGCTACAATGGGTCGGCCGGGACTCGAACCTGGAACCAACCCCCGAAGGCTTTCGGGGCTGCTCAATCATCTTCCATGCCGCCTACGTCAAAGAAGGAATCCAGTCGGGAATGTCCGTTGTCATTGCTTCTGCATCGTCTGGGTCCGCAAAAGCCAGAGCGGCAGATCGCGCATTAATCGTGGGTTCGACGCGCCGAATTCGTCCGTGGCTGCGTCTTTTTCGTTTTCCATCACAGAGGCTGCAACGATTCCGATGGCGTTACCGGTTTCTGAAACGATCGGCGAGCCGGACATGCCACCTTCAATCGGTTGCGCGGGCTTTGAGACCCAAAGCGGACCATCACCCCTTTCCATCCACTGGACCTGGCATCCAAACCATTCCCCTTCCAGACTAAGAAGAAAGCCGCGGGCCTTCTCCGGTGCCTCAGTAATTCGGAACGGCGTAGCGTATTTCAGAAGCGCACGGTAACCGTCTGCTTCATCGGAATAGGTGTGCGTATCGGGAACGCCAACCACGGCTGCGTCGGCGATGGGATTTATGAACAGACACTCGCAAGCAACAGTCGGGGCGGAGCCGAGCGAGCCGAGCATGTTCCGGTAAACGTGTTCTTCGGAGTAAGCGATGCCGAACCCCGAAGGAAGCCAGGGCAAGCAATGGCTGGCAGTAACAACAAGGTGTTCACCGCGGTGCTCGACGACAAACCCGCGTCCCTCGCCAACGGTAATCACCGTGCCTTTGGGTTCTATCGCTCTGATCCCCATCTCTGGGTAAAGCTCTTGCGCTGCTTTTCGCATTTTCGGCCGGAACCATTCACGGATGTCGTTGCCGTACTTTGTCTGTGCTGGTTGTTCGCGTTGTTGTTCCTGCCGTTGGCGAGGGTCGGCGAGAATCGGTTTGTGAAAACCGGCGAGTATCTTCGTCTCTTCGGGTTTCATCACTTGGCGATGATAGTCATGAACATGGACTTAAACATCAAGGACAACGTGGAGCCGGTTACCTTGCCCACTATCGAAACCCAGCTCGCCTACTGGTCATCGCGGCGTCGATCTGATTTCCGGTGCGCTGCCATTCGGTCGGTTGCGGTACGGCACCAGACGCAATTAGGATTCCGATCGGCACTGATAGTACAAATCGCTTCGTGAGAGGGTTTGGGTCGGCCGGGACTCGAACCCGGAACCAACCCCGAAAGCTTTCGGGGCTGCTCGATCAATCGGTGGACTGCAAGATTGAAATCGCAACGTGGGGACTCTTTTTTCGCTTCAGAGTTTGCTCAAGCTTGCGGGCTTCGGTCGTTGATGGCAGTTCCTTTGCCGCGACAAGTTCGACGTGGTCCCCGAACCGGAGCGTCGTGTGATTGCTGCCACGCTTATGCTCGGCGATCCGGCGGTCCAGATTGTCAGTGGCGCCGATGTAATGCCGTCGAGCGCCTCGCAAGATGTAAACCCAAGCCATAGAAAATCGTTGGGTCGGCCGGGACTCGAACCCGGAACCAACGCCTTAAAAGGGCGCTGCTCTACCGATTGAGCTACCGACCCGCGCAGAGAGAAAGTTTCTAATCCAGTTCAAACGTTGCTGCAAGATTTGTAGCGGCGCTCTGTGAGCGTCGCATTCATTCGTCCGACGGTCATAGACCGCTGCTACAAAAAGCCAACAAATCGCGCAGCGAATTTTTCGCTCGATCCAACTGGAAGGTCGACAATCCCGCGGCGGTTGCCGCTTTCCAGTCGCGCTCGGGATCATCGCCTACGTGCAGAACCTGGTCTGACGGAAGATCGACAACTCTCAGCGCACGCCGGAAAATCTCCGGATCGGGTTTGTCTGCGCCAATTTCGCTGGAAAGAAAAACTTGAGAAAAGAATTTCGAGATGCCGAGCTGCTCCAGAATCATGCGCAAGCGTCCATCAAAATTTGAAATGACGGCGAGTTGGAATTGCGGCTGCAATTTCTCTAGAACATCGAGAACTTCCGGATAAAGCTCCCATGCTCCAGCCTCGGCAAAATGCTCATAGGCGATTTCAAAAAAATTGTCGCGGTCGAGTTCGCTGAGCGAAGGCGCCACTTGATCGAGGACAAAATCGACAAGTGTGCGCCACCAATCTTTGTCGTCATTCATGCGCGGACCGTCGATTGGCGCGCGTTTCGGCATTGAGTTCCAAGCCTTGGCAAAGGCGCGATCGAGTCGCGCGGCGTCCAATTTCAATCCGATTTCTTCGCCGACGAGCGCGTAGTGATAGCCCACACCCAGCGGAAGGTGAAAGAGCGTGCCGGCAGCATCGAAGAAGATCGCTTTGATCATTCCCATGTGGTTTTCGGTGATCGTCTTGAATCTCAGCTGAACAATCAGCACCTATCTTTCGGAAAAATCATCATTTTACTTCCCAAAATTGCTCAACTCGTCTTCTGTGGCGACGTTGATGAACGGGATGGATGAGATGCGCGTTCTGCCCAGGCGGACGCAATCCACAGGCGAAGAATTGGCGAATAGCATCAGTCACGGCATGGGCTTCATCGCCGCGCTGATCGGGACGCCGATCCTGCTCTTGGCCGCGCTTCAGCGCGGCAGCGCCGGATTTTTTATCGGCACAATCGTTTTTACATCGACAATGTTGCTGCTCTATCTCGGATCGACGCTTTATCACGCATGGCCGCAGACGCGCGCGAAATCCATTTTGCGTGTGCTCGATCATTCCGCGATTTTCTTGCTGATCGCCGGAACATACACGCCGTTCGCGTTGGGTCCGCTTCGCGGCGTTGGTGGCTCGACGATTCTCGGAATTATTTGGGCGTTCGCGATTTTTGGCGTTGTCATGAAGACGACGCGCGGTCCATCGCGTCATCCGAAGCTGGCGATGTCTCTTTATCTCGGGATGGGTTGGTTAATTCCGATCGCGAATCATCCCCTTGCGTTCGCGATTCCATTTCCGGCGTTGATCTGGCTCGTGGCCGGAGGCATCGCTTATACGACCGGCATATTATTTTTTGCGAACGATCGCCTTCGTTACAGGCATTTCGTCTGGCATCTGTTCGTCCTTGCCGGCACGGCCTGTCACTTTGTGGCCGTGCTTTCCTGTGCGAGTTAACTCGGAACGCGGCCTGATCTTAGCCGCAACACGCCGCGCGGGTACCGTTGGACAAATTTCTGCGCCCGGCGGATTAATTCGCATGCTGCCGGTAGAACATAACGACTCGATCAACGCAAAGATTCTCGCGATTTCGGAGGACAAAATCGAAGGCTTCGTGCGGGAGCCATTCGAGGAAATTGCGCGGCGCTCGAGTGTCGATGTCGATGTGGTGATGGCGCGGATCGCGGCCATGTTGCGCGCCGGCACGATTCGCCGGGTGCGCCAGACATTGCTCGCGACCAATCTGGCCGACGGCGCGCTGGTAGCCTGGAAAGTTCCCGCGGACAAGATCGACAATGCATTCGATTGGATGTTCCAGCGCGATCCATTTTCCGGCCATGTCGTCTTGCGCTCAACCGACACCGTCACCGCCGGATCGGAGTACAAACTTTGGACGACCGTGAAAGTGCCACACGGATTTTCTTTGCAACGGCACGCGGAGTTGCTCGTGAAAAAAGTTGGCGCGGAACATTTCCAACTCATGCCAGCAAAGGGAATCTTCACACTCGGCGTCGGTCATGTTCGCCGGAAAACGATTGAGCCGGGCAGCAAAGCGAGTGAGCCAGCGAAGATGATTCCGGTGCAGATTGTCGATCTTGACGAGCGCGAATGGAAAGTGTTGCTCGCGCTCAAGCGTGAATTTACGCCGGAAGAAATTCGACCGACCCCGTGGGCGGCGCGCGCGAACGATGCGCGTGTTTCGCTCGATGAGTTCTATCGCGTGGCCGAGGAATTGAACGCGCGTAAAATCATCGGTCGTTTTTCGACTTTTCTGGAACACGTCAAGCCATCAGCCGGCGGAGTTCGTGTCACGCGCTTCAACGCGCTGTTTCACTGGGCGGTGCCGCCGGGCCGCGAAATCGAAACTGGCGGCGAGGTCGGCCGGCATCACATTCTGACTCATTGCTATTGGCGCGAAGCCGGCCCGGAATTCAAGAACGTCAATATCATGGCGGTGGCGCATGGAACCGACAAGGAATTGCTGCTCGAACACAAGGCGGCGATAGATCGACATCTGCAAACGAGCGGCATCCCAGTTTCCTACACGAATGTCTTTTGGGGAGGCCGCAGCGAGATCAAACCATCGGAAATTTCGCCGCAAGTTTATCGCGAGTGGCTGCGCAACATGGAGACGTTACATCGTGATTCGTAAATCGTGAATCGTCGAACCGTTTTAACGATTCAACGTGGTCTGATTTAACGGCGCCTGGCGCATGAAAGCGCTCATCGAAAAACTGCGGAGCGGAGTCGATCTCCAGAGCAGCGACATCGGTTATGCGGTGGTGCTTTTGCTCTCGGACGAGGTCGAGGACGAAAAGAAAGTAGAGTTTCTCACGGCCCTGCATCAAAAGGGCGAAAGTGCGGATGAGATCGTCGGGTTCGTGCGTGCACTCATGGAGCGCGCTCTCGATCCAATGATCGATCCTTCCGATTTGCCGGGACCGATGATCGATGTCTGTGGGACGGGTGGCGCGGGATTGAATCTCTTCAATGTCTCGACGACGATCATGTTCGTTCTGGCGGCGGGCGGGGCAGTCGTGGTCAAGCATGGTAACCGCAGGGTCACGTCGCTTTGCGGCAGCGCGGACGTTCTCGAAAAACTGGGCGTTCCGATTCATCTGAGACCGGAGGAGTTAAAGGAATGCGTCAAGCGCCTGGGACTTGGATTTGTTTTCGCCGGGCAATATCACCCGGCGTTTGGTGTGATCGCGCAAGTGCGGGAGCGTCTGGCGCGGGCGAACACGCGCACCATTTTTAATCTGCTCGGCCCGCTCTTAAACCCGGCGCGGCCCCGGCGGCAATTGATCGGCGTTTTTGCGCCGCACTTCCCGCCGATACTGGCGGAAGTGCTGCGCCAACTGGGACGGGAGCGCGCTTGGGTGATTCATGGACTCGCGGAAGATGATGTCGGGATGGACGAGATTTCAATTTGTGGCCCAACCACCATCGCGGAGTTGCGCGACGACAAAATCACTTCGGCGGTTCTCGATGCACACTGGGTTGGGATCGCGCGAAGCACCCTCGCAGAGTTGCGCGGGGGCGGCCGCGAGGAAAATGCCGCCAGCCTGAAAGGGATTCTGGCTGGGGAAATAACCGGAGCGAAGCGCGACCTGGTCGTGATCAACGCCGCGAGTGGATTTGTGGTCGCCGGACTGGCCCGCGATTTGAATGACGGGATTGCCTTGGCACGTGAGCAAATCGACAGCGGCCGCGCGCTGGAGAAATTGCGCGCTTTGCAAAATTATCAGCCGAAAGTTTCGGCGTAGAGCCGAAGTGGATCGGCCGCTCCGCCGGGGCGATGTTAATTAATGCGACTTCGCCGCCTGGTTTTTAACATCGAGCTCGCCACGGGACGAGTTCGTCCGAAGGCGGACAATAGACTGCTCGATCCGCCCTCGTACGAAGCGAAAATTTCGCGATAAGTCCGATCTAGATTGCGCAGAAGCGCGACGGCAAACTCCTGCCGGTCCGCTGGTTGATCCAGCGCGATGGCCAGGGAAATGGCGTGCGGTCGCAATTCTTCGGAGAAATCCTCCACTGTCTGATTCACGTTAATTCCGATTCCCGCGATGGCGAGGTGTGGCGCATTTTCTTGGGCGCGCATTTCCACCAGCACGCCGGCGACTTTCTTTTCCTCGACACAAACGTCGTTCGGCACCTTGATCGTGGCTGCGAGAGCAAGTTCCTGCAGGATTGTTTTGGCAACAATCTCCGCGGCCCAGGCGGTGAGTCGCGCCGATTTGCTGATGTCGATCATCGGGCGTAACAAAATCGAGAACCAAAGTCCTTTGTGGGCGGCGGATTCCCAGCGGTTGTTGCGTTGGCCGCGGCCCGCGGTCTGATGTTCCGCGAAAAGAACCAATCCTTCTCTCGTGTTGGGCGTGGCCATTTGCAGAACCGCATCGTTCGTTGACGTGGTTTCTTCGAGGACGACAATCTCGCGGCCGATCGTGCATTCGCCCAGCGCGCGGCGGAGAGCTTCAGCCTCAAGGCGTGACATTCCTGATTTCGAGCGAGAGATTTATCGCCGGGGCCGAGTGGGTGAGTGCGCCGACAGAAATGTAATCCACACCGGTGGCGGCGATTTGACGGATGTTTTTCAAGGTGATGTCGCCGCTCGCCTCGAATTTCACTTTATTTTTCCGGAGCGCCACGGCCTCGCGCATTTCGGTCCGCTTCATGTTGTCGAGGAGGATAACATCGACCTCGTCTATTTCGAGAAATGCGCGCACTTGTTCGAGATGATCCGCCTCGACTTCAATGCGCACGCCTGGCCGCTCTTGGCGCAGCCGCCGAACCGTCTCGGCGAATGCGGATAATCCTGAATCCGCGACCAGATGATTATCTTTCACCAGCACCATGTCGTACAGGCCGAAGCGGTGATTAACGCCGCCACCCGCCACGACCGCTGCTTTTTCGAGCGCACGAAGCCCCGGTGTGGTTTTTCGGGTATCCAAAATTTGAACGCGAGGATTGTCTGCGGCATTGACAAATTTGCGGGTGAGCGTGGCGATACCGGAGAGCCGCTGGAGAAAATTCAGAGCTACCCGCTCCGCTTTTAGGATTGAGCGCGCCAAGCCGTCGATCTCGATGACGGTGTCACCCGCCTCGACTTCGGAGCTGTCCGCTCGAATCACTCGAGCGCGAGTCGCGGGATCGACCCGGTGAAAAACCCCGGCCGCCGTTTCCGTACCGGCGATAATCCCTTTTTCGCGCGCAATGATTTGGGCGGAGGCGTGCAAACCTGCCGGCACAAAAAACTCCGTAGTGACATCGCCCTCACCGATGTCCTCTTGAATAGCGATGGCAATTGGATCGACAGGATTCGAATTCATGAAAGCGGGGCGAGCTTCGGCGCTGGGTAAACGCATTTTCCCCGCACATAGGTCTCCAGGTTCGCGTGCGGACCGCCCCGATAGACGCAGAGCGCGAGCACGTCTTCGGTGGACAACGCACCCAGCGTTTCGCGGTCTTGGGGATAAGGAACAAGGGCGGCAAGATCGACAATAATCAGGTCGGCCTCCTTTCCGATATCGAGTGTCCCGATCACTTCGGCTTTGCCGAGAGCGCGGGCACCGCCGTGCGTGGCGAGATAAAATGCTTCACTCGGGCGCAACGGGCGCAGGTTCGCTTCGTAGGCTCTGCGCGCCTTCTGCACATCGATGGCCGCGCGCATCACCTGCCACATATTGAGCTCAGGTCCGGCCGCCACGTCGGACCCGAGTCCGATAGCAATGCCGGCTTTCAAGAGTTGGTCGAGTTTGATCAAGCCGCTGCCGAGAAAAAGATTCGAAGTCGGGCAATGAGCAACGCTCGAGTGCGCCGCCGCGATCGCCGCGATTTCCCGCGGATTCAGATGGATGCAATGCCCGAGCATGGTTTTCGGCGTTAGTAGTCCGCACTGCTCATAAACATGAGTGTAATCGCGCGCGCCCATACCCATATAAAGGTGATGAACTTTTTCGAGCTCCTCGCGATTTTCCGCGAGATGAGTTTGCAGGTAAGCATCGAAACGGGTGGCCAGTTCCGCCGCGCTGCGCATCAATTTTTCCGAACAGGTAACCGCAAAGCGTGGACTGAAAGCATATTCGAGTCGGCCTTCTTCAGTCCGGTGCCATTTGCGACAAAGCCGTTCGCTTTGCAACAAAGAAACCGAGAGCACTTTTTTAGGTTGGAGCTGGCCATAAGACCCGAGGTCCATCATCGTCTTGCCCAGGATAACGCGCAATCCGCTTTGCTTGGCGGCTTCGAACCCGATTTCGCAACTGTCTTCGAAAATCGCCGCATAGACCATCGCGGTGGTGGTGCCGTGGCGGGCAAGTTCGTGGAAAAATTGCGGCGCCTCGGCCCGCGCCTTTGGTCCGGTGAACTCGCGTTCGACAGGAAAAATGTGCTGGCGCAGCCACGGAAGCAGTTCGCTCTCGCCTCGGGCGACGGCGGAATATTGCGGCAGATGCGTATGGCAATCGATGAGGCCGGGGAAAACCGCCACCGGCCCCCGCTCGATCCAGCGAACCGGTTTGGGCCGTTGCCTCCGGCGAAGATCATCATAATCGCCCGTTGCGGAGATTCGTCCGTTTTCGATAATGATCGCCCCATCCCGCCGGCCGCGCAGGTCGCCAAATTCCGGCGCATCGATCAGGAAACCGCGAATGCCAAACAAGTCACCGTCCTCTTCCATAGCGCGCCACCTATGAAACATCACACCGCGGGGAGGCTGGCAACCCTGCAGTTCCCTCTACGCTGAAGGGCACAAAAAAGATTCGGGCAGCGCACGTCAAGGAGAAACAGCAAATACCAGAAACGTGCGACCACCCGAATCGCCTTAACCTGTTGATTTGGACACCAGAGCTCGGCCCACGTTCGAATTTTTTACGAAAAATTCGGACGAGCACTGTAGCCGTCGTCCTCGGGGCAATACGGCGCTGATGTGAACTGCACCTCAGCGTTGCGCTTGGCCGCGGCGACTGGCTACAACCGCAGCTCTGCCTGGGAGGCAGCTTGCGAGCGCGCGGCTTCCTCGCGAACTTCCTGCAAGAGCGACTTGAATTCGCACTTTTCCAGCGCGGCAATGAGGGCGGGATAATCGGGTTTGATCCGGAGATCGTCGATTCGCGCGGGCAATTCCAGATCGCAATCGAGCTCCACCATCTTGCGGTTCTGCAAGATCTGGTCGCGCGCGTTCGTCAGCTTTTCGCGCGTGCGCTGATTTTTCACTTTGTCGATCTTGGCAAGCAAAGCTTCCAATCCGCCGAATTCGCGCACCAGCGCCGCGGCGGTCTTGCGGCCGAGGCCAACGCCGGGAATATTATCGACCGGATCGCCGCTGAGCGCGAGGACATCGCCGATGAGCTTCGGTGACACGTCCCATTTTGCGGTCACCTCCGGCTCGCCCAGAAGCGCAAATGCATCTTTGGGCGATGCGAGATCGGCTTTCGCCGTCGTGTAAACTTTCACGCAAGGTCCAACGAGCTGAAACAAATCCTTGTCGTTAGTCGCGAGCACGACATCCACGCCACGCTTGCAGGCAGCGAGCGCGTAACAACCCATCAAGTCGTCCGCCTCCGTGTTAGGCAACGAAATGTTTCGGAAGCCGAGCAGGGGAGCGAGCTTTTGGATGAAATCGAGCTGCGGAATCATCGGCTGCGGCATCTCCTTGCGCGTCTCTTTGTAGGCCGGCTGCAACTCGACCCGCCGCTGGGGCAGGCCTTCGTCCCAAACCACCGCGCCCAGTTCCGGCCGCAGGTCTTTCAACATGCGCCGCAAAGTTTTTGTGAACCCGAAAATCGCATTCGTCGGTTCGCCGCGCGAATTCGACAGATTCTGAATCGCGAAAAACGAGCGGTAAACGTAATAGTGCCCGTCAATCAAAAGCAACTTCATTTCGAGAAACACGATTAACCGGTCGCGACGATTTGAAAACAGGCTTTTGTAAGGCGGCTGTGTCACCCGGCAAGGCCGATTGGCACAATCGCCCTACAATTTTGGCCGATTCGCGGTTAAATCATTGGCATGGCCGAAGAATGGATTGTCCGCGTCCAAGGCAAGGAATATGGACCGGTTGACGTCGAAACCCTGCGGGAGTGGCGAGACGAGGGCCGCGTGCTTCCTTCGAATCAAGCGCGACGCGCCGATGCCGATCTTTGGATAACCGCGGCGGAAATTCCCGGCCTGTTCGAGCCGGCCCCGATGGCAAGCGACCCGGCTGAAATTCCCCTTCGTCGCCGCAGCTTTGCCCACATCCTCGCCGAGACCTTGCGAATTTATCGGAAAGGTTTTTTTCAATTCTTCTATCTGACGCTGCTCGTGGCGCTGCCTTCCCTCTGCGCGCAACTGAGCGGTTCGGCGCTGGGCGCATCGCCAAATATCAACATGGATTTGCGCACGCTGATTGCGGCGGTCTTCACCTTTGGCATGCTCCTGCTCAGTCTGGCTGCCTGGCCGGTCTTTATTGCCGGTATTCAGATTCTAACGGCCGAATTGGCGGCCGGTCGCAAAGTACGAATCTTTGGCCTTCTCCACAAGGCGCTAGGGTTTTGGCCGCGCGTCGCGATCCTCTGCATCTTTGTCTATGGCGCTTACTTTTTTTGGACTCTGCTGCCCCTGGGCATAATCCTGATGTTCGCGGCTTCCGGGCCGTCTCTCATTTCAATCTTTCTGGCGCTGCTGGTGCTGGCCTTTCAGGTTTGGATCATTGGGCGCTTGTTCATGAATTTTTTGTTCTGGCAGCAATTCGCTGTGCTAGCCGGATCGGATGCGGCCAGCGCGCTGCGCCAAAGCAAGAAACTCGCGCGCAGCGGGCGCGACCTTCCCTGGTTTCAACGCCCGCTGTGGCGAGGCATTTTCCTTTTTGCAATCTGGTCGGCGTTTGTGCTCGCGCTCACCATTGGGCCTGAGTGGTCCGCGATCCGGCATTATTTTCACGAGCTCACCACCTCCCAGGATCCCCAAGCTCTGCTCCAGTCGCTCACGACCAACTACAAGCCTCAAGCTTTCAACTTCGCCAGCTTCCTGCTCGGCCTGGTGCAGACGCTGCTGCGACCGTTGCTCGGAATTGTGTTCGTCCTTTTGTATTTCGACTCGAAAGCGGATTTTTCCGGGGAAGGTGGCGATTAATAGGCCTTCGCCCAAATAACGCGCCGCGGGCTGGGCTCGCCGGTGAAGATACAGCGGCCGGGCTCGCCCGCCGCGGCGGTCGGGATGCAGCGGATCGTAACTTTGAGGTCGTTTTTGATTTGATCTTCGACTTTGCGGGAACCGTTCCAATGCGCGATGGCGAAGCCGCCGTGGATTTCCGGCTTCTCCGAATTTTTCGGCGTGAAGAAATCGTAGAACTCTTCTTTTGAATCGAGCATGCGCGTATTTTCGTCGCGGAATTTTCTCGCGCGCTCATAAAGATTTTGCTGGATGGAATCGA
>Ga0137415_10005059_pt1 | contig 13035 bp, 13 predicted proteins | sample CZODoug3_1_1_16f_FD_183082 | JGI IMG/M metagenome (GOLD analysis project Ga0137415, IMG submission 183082) | Vadose zone soil fungal communities from Angelo Coast Range Reserve, California, USA - CZODoug3_1_1_16fungal (Hybrid Assembly) | ecosystem: Environmental > Terrestrial > Soil > Vadose... | reverse complement strand
AGAGCAGCCGGCTTTAACAAAGGATCGATGGGAGTTAACGCCAATGCCATAGAATCTTTACTGAAAGATTCGAAGAGCTCGGAGAGCAATGAGAGATAAGCTCATCAATCGTAACGCCCTGCGGCTTCGCTATGAGACGTTCTTCCTGTCAATAGGTTGCTTGTCTAGGAGCGGCTTATGGCAGTCCGTCTATTATCTTGGACATTTCTTCCTGAGGCCACGCCTTGAGGCTCGTTGTCCGTACGTTTCCCTGACTCCCGAGCCAGACCGCGAACTTGTTGTAGGCCTCGTCACTCGGCATTTCAACAAGGCTTACGATGTCGTGTTTGCCCATGGTATACCAGATGTCAAGTTTTCCACCCAGCTTTCGCGCCATGGCCTTCGCATTCTCTGCACGCTTAACAGTCTCCTTAACGCTCCGGATGCCCTGTTCCGTCCAATTAAGCAACGCCACATAGTGAGGCATAGAAGCCAGGTTTGGTAGGGAATCTTAGAAAAGACTTCCGATATTGTCCATCTCTCCTACCTTGTCGAAGTCCTGATGTTCAGTTGCGCCCGCCGATTCCAATGAAAACGCTTCCTCGCCAACTGCAACAATCGCTCCCTCGATATTCCCGGATTACGGTCGAGAATCGACTCCAGCGTGATCCTGGATACTACCGTGCTCATCTCGATTGCCATGTTCACTCTCTGCTCGTTAGATAGGCTACGGAGCTTGGAGTTACTGGCTCGGCGAGCGCGCGGCTTCAAGTTCGTCGCTGTCTAGCAATCGCTTGGCGCATGAAAAGACGGGTTCAGGCAAGCGACTAGCGCCATTTTCGTCTGAGCCTGTCAAGCTTCCCTACCGCTTCAGAGTACGAATACTTTCCAGTGTCGGCCCCTGCCCAATCTTTCACGCTGGGCATAGGCTTGAGCACTATGACGCCCCCCGCGTCCGATTCTGTAATGTCTACCTTCATCCCTTCTCGTATTCCGTACTTTTTCCTTAACTGAACGGGTATGGTAACTTGCCTTTTCCTGGTAACCGTTGCTTCCAACAAATGCCAGCCGTCTAGTAGAACCTATTCAAGGTCCTCTTAAGCATCAAGGTCCTAACCGACTACTTGTAACGTGCCGGTCATCGTCGGAGGATGGAATTTACAATGATACACGAAGAATCCTGACGTATCGACGACGAGGGTGATATCCATCTTTGGAATACTCGTCGGATTCCCTAATGGTGTAGCCTCTGGCAATATAACATCCTTCGAGTATGGGGCGGCAAGCGTAAAACTGTGATGCTCGTCAGTGTATTGGTAGAAGTGAATCAACACCGTATCACCCTTGTTCACAACTATCATGTTCGGGTTGAACACGTAATGTGGAATCCCCGCTACCGTGTCGTTGAAAGGCAACTCGAGCGGGAACAGGAAGAATTCCCTAGTCTGAGGTGACGTACTGGCAAGTTGACGTGCCAGCGTCCCAGCCCCAAGCCCGGCTAGGCCGCCAAGAATTATCGACAGGATCGTCGCAACGATCAATATCTTGCGGACAGACCAGTTCGCCATCCTACTCGTTGTTGCAGTGGTGCTCATATGGGACGGGTCTGGCACGGTTTTGGATTCTTAACGGATCGCCAGAATCATTCACGAATTCCATACAAATTATGCCTCCCGAAGAATCGAAAGATAGAGTGAAGGATTGCTCGAATGGCAGGAGACTATACGAGGTTGACCGAGCCGAGCGACGATAAGTCAGCCAGACTGTTCATCTTGACCATGGCACCGGAGATCGTGTACAGAACATTACCGATGTACAATGACCTTGTCACATAGTATGCGGACACTACCCGGTCGACCGGGACCTGATCTGGAAAATGACTGATGGCACCTCTAAAGACGATTCCGTGCTCGGAACTAACCTGAAACACGTAAGCTCCCTGAGAAACGGCCTGAGTGTATGGATAGTATCCGTTAGAAGGCCCTTGTCCCCACACCTCGATCGGAATCACCAACAGATTGAGAGATCTGTCGAACAGAACCGCTTTCGCATCTGTCAGAGCGGGAGAACTTGTTCCGTGCTCGCCGATCGTAAAATCGCTAAGGTCAGTGGGCCTATGGGGATCTGTAACGTCGAACAATGAGATCTTCAAACCAAAGAATCGTGCCGCGTTCTCCCAAGCGACATCCTCGGCTGATTTCCCGATTCCGATCAGATGAGAACTATCGTATGGTTGCAGATAATCCGAGACGCCCGTCACATTCAACTGGCCTAACATGGTGGGATTGGCCGGGTCCTTTAGATCGATCACAAACAATGGATCCATCCGTTTGAAAGTCACGAGGTAGGCTTTGTCCCCCATGAACCGGGCCGCATGGAAAGTCTCGCCTGGAGAGATGCCGTCCAATCTACCGATGATCTTCATCGACAAGTCTAAGACGTACAGGTTCGTCATACCGTTGCTCCAGCTATTGCTCGACGTGACCACGCGGAAGTGTCCATTGTCCTCATCCATTGAGAACTGGTTCAACACGTGTCCCGGAACTATTCCACTCGCTTCATACTTGATGGAGGAGTCCGTGATGCTTATCCGATGGATCACTGTCTCGCCGCTGCCGTCCCAGACTGGCTGTGTTAGGAAGATATTTGTCAATGAAACATAGATTGTGCTGCTCGTCCCGAGAAGATACGACTGCAATATTGGACTAGCATTATCCTGGATCATGTTCAGCGCGACGACCGTCGTGTAACTGAACGCCTTGTCACCGACGTCCGAGTGATAGATTTGTGTCGCCGGGATCTCAGTCTTTCTACCGTTGAGAACCATCGCTGGCAAGGTATCATTGTATCTTGCGGGCCCACTGGATACTAGGTATACTACGTCGCCGATGCGACGAGACCCAACAAATGTCCCGTTGACTGTAAGCCTTGTCTGCAACGTTGGACTCGAGTGGTTGGTGAGGTCGTAGACGATCAGTGAAGTGTTCTGTTCTTGTGGCACCCAAGAACGGATGCAGCCGAGACATTGCGGAACCATCGGGGCAAAAGAAGTTCCAGCACCCAGTAGTGGTCCTCCACAGCTCGCGTAGCCATAATAGAAGTTTCGAGGCGCTTCCGTCACTATCGACAAGCGGCTACCGCTGACAAAGATCCCGTCAATAGACTGGTTTCCCACCGATATTCTTGAAACCAGTTGGGCATTATTCACTGGATAAGCGTCCACAATTGCAACCGTATTGTTCGTCACAGTGTAGATGTATTGTCCATCCGATTTGACAGTGTCAAGCTCGTCAACCCCAGCAACCTGGTTGTTGGTTTCCGAATGGGACGGGACGGCATTCACAGGCGAGGAATCTGCACTGTTCGCGGAGAAACGATTGGCAAGTGCGATAGGTCCCGCTGTCGGCGGGGCAGTCCAGCCATAACCGGTACCGTAATTGTAACGACAGTTGCTCTCCAGCAGCAGGAATCGTTGCAATTCTAGGTAAGAGTTGAATCTGACCATTCCATGAGCCGCAGGAACCGTAAGAAAAGTTGCCACCGGAAGCACTCCGCCAATAGTCAGAACGATAAGGAGTCCCATTCTCGCAGCTGGACGCATCATATCTCTCGTCTCGATACCCCTTGGTATGTCGGGGGCGAGCTTAATCCCAGTGTTTAGGACACGACGTCCAGATAGTGGAACGTTCCTGTCCAGTCTTCAGAACAGGCTATTTTCATCCTCGGTCTGGAACTTGAACAGCTCAGAAGGCTTCATGCTTTATCTAACGATCCTGGGAAGGGCAAGATTGAATTGAACGACCCATCGAATAGTTTCTAGGCTGATTTCTATTGCAGGATGAGAAGCAGAAGGAGCAGATAATCGAATCAGAGCTCAAAGGGATGACGCTCCGAGTCTACTGGCGGATTCTCGGTCTCGACAAGAATGAGAGCATTGGTGTCCGGTCAATCCAGAGAGCCCTAGGAATGAGCAGTCCAAGCGTCGCTTCGCATCATCTCGAAAAATTGAAAGGTCTAGGTCTACTCGAGAAAGATCAAACAGGCGAATATCACCTCGTCAACCAGGTGAAGGTAGGAGTCCTACAAAACTTTGTAGGAGTCATGGGCTTCCAATTGCCACGGTATCTCTTCTACTCGGCAATGTTCACGGCGATGCTAGTCCTCTATCCGATAATCTATCCCCCGAACTTCTCCCCTCACAATATCATGGCGTTCGTCTTCGGCATCGCCGCAGTAATTGTATCCTGGAACGAGACTGTTAGGGTTTGGAGGATGAGGCCGTTCTGATCATTGGACAAGCCGTTCTAACACCTAGGATTATCCCGTTGGACGTCCAGTATTATTGTCAGGGAGAGAGATCGACGGGAGACAGACAGGAGGTTGATCGTTGAGAAACTCGCGAAGAATCATGCTGCAACTTTCACTGGGAATACTCTGCGGCCTGATCCTGATACTGTTGCCAGCAGCGCTTTTGCCCGGACCAGCCAATTCACCAACAACGAACACCTGCTCAAGTTACTGCTACGGCCCGAGCTCCCTAGCGAACAGGTACCCACCTGTGGCTGGACCAGCCACATTGGGAAGTTCCTACCCAGGTGCTTCAATCCTGGGGATTCTCTTTCTAATCCTTCTACCTTCACTAGTATTCTCAGTTCTAGTCAGGAGATGGGCGAGGACGAGAACCGGTGGAAGAGCAACCTTTGAATGAAGAAATCAGCTACATGCAGAATCGTCCCATAAGCTCCCGTATCATCTACAACGTCATCGGAGGAAGTCTCACACTATTGTCGCTACAGTTGCCCTGGCTAACATTCAACGGCATCTATACCATGACTCTCCAACCGGGCGGACTATACATGATCGCATTTTACTGGATTCTCGCGGGAGCCATTCTCTCCTTCATATCTCGTTATGGCGGAGTGTTTACACTAATTGGTTTCCTTGCCTTCATAGCAACCCCGTACGGCTATTTTGGATCAGGACCAGGATTGTTACTGGCCTTTGTAGGTGCTCTGTTTACATTCGCGGGCGCTAGATCGTCCATTCCTTTCTACGTGGTGAAGGGACGAGAGGTCATGGGCGGAATCCTATACTCGATCGGGTTTCTTATTCTACTCACATTAACTGTCAGCATGTTCGTCTATGGAAATTTCGTCTCGGCTTTTCAAAAACAATTGATCGTCCAGCTACCATTAGTTCTCGTTGGGGTCTTCATGACAGGTCTCGGATTGAGAATGTACCTTTCCCAAGAGAAGAATCAATCACCAATTGAGCGACTCAACCCCCTGACCTAGCAAAGGGTCCAAGGCGATGAAACAGAACGCTGTTCTGGCTATCCTCGCAATCCTTGTTATAGGGTTCTTTCTCGCCCCGGTGATTCCTATCTTTGTTCCTTGTTACAAGGGTGGTGCCAATGGCATCTTCGGATACAGATTCGAGGGATGGCAATCTCCTAGCTATGCTCTATTTGGAATAGGAATCTCCACCACACCTCCGCAGGACTGTTATCTACCATGACCCTTGGGCTATTGTGAGCCCTGAGCTCGGAACAGAGCCCGCTAGATCCTCTAATTTTCAAACGTTGGTACTTATGCGACAGCTTCTGCCTTGGGAGCACCAGTTGCCTGGGTCCTCTCAGGAAGCAGAGAGAACCTCCCATCAGATGTTCGATAGACTGCCAGTTTTCCAACGGTTTCCCAATCCTGACCTGTCTGATGACGGACTTGAACAGTCAAAACCTCAGCGTTAGGATCACTTTTACCCGGCCATACTGTGATGCCCAGAAAGTCTCCGTTAGGTAGTCTCGTTGAGAAGCGTGCCTTGAACTTCTGCCCTTCCAATACTGCTCAACATTCTATAGGCTTGGAAGTGGAGTATTAAGCTAACCCGTTTCAGTATAGGAGAGTCGTTTCGACCGGGTCGATTAACATCGCGAGTGGGAGATGTACCATTCATTCGTTGGCCAAGCTTGTCCCTTCAGCGTGTTGCGGGCATGGGATTGGAACCCGCGAAACCCTCTTCTGCAACAAGAATGAGAGTGGAAACCGATTATATCCACCGGGTCTTGATTCCTCGGATCGCAGATATGTGGGGGTCATCCGTGATACATACGGCCTTCAGGAAGATCGCTGTTGCAGCAATGATACTGTCCGCCATCGGTATCCTATACTCCTGTCTTATCTCCGCGGAAACGACTGCCAGTTCTCTGTTGACTGTCATGATGCCAAAGTCCTTGCTCATCAGCTCTGTTCGAAGCTTCGCCGCTTGCCTGCCTTCCTTTTGAAGCGTGAGCTTGTAAACCTCATGGATGACAATTGAAGAAATGGTCTTGTTCTTCTCTTGACGAATCTCTTCGGTTGTTGATTTTACGACCATGCGATCTCTTGAGTAGTAATGTTCTACGAAGAACCTAGTGTCGTAGGTGGTTCTAGACATCTTCCTCTCGGAGTCGGTCTAAGAGACGCTTCATTTCTGAGACGGAAGCATGTTTCGAGCCTGAGCCTCCCAGGTCTGCAGTCGACAATTTCGGTTTCAACAGGACACCACTACCCGCATCAATAGCCTCAAGTCGAGAGCCCTCTTCAATACCATACTTTCGCCGCAACGCAACCGGTATTGTGGTCTGCCCCTTTCTAGTGACCACAACCTCTGTCATACTGATCAAGTACTACCCAAGTAAAGTACTACTTATCCGTTTTCTTACCTATCTTCAGCGGGCTCAGAGTGAGCAGGCCAAATCGATGCTTGAATTCGGTATCGAAGAGAACATCCGACCGACCTCTTCAAGGCCCACAGGAGATCTCTCTGTAAACCCTTCTATCTAGTGTGAGTTCGAACCCACGAAATTTGAATGTAAAGTGACGTGATGTTCTTTGAAGCTCATACATTAGGTCAGAGATTAATACTGAAATTACTGACGCGACTACAGTGGGTGAACCTCTTCGGTCGATCAAAAACAACCTCGTGAGGAGTTTGATACCGAGGCATTGGCGCGTCACTTCATGTCCTTCGCAGAAAAAGTGTATCATGGGTCTTCTCCTCTTTACGAACAGATATCCCGTCGTGTGTCAGAAGACCCGGAACTTTTGTCTCTAGCACTCAGCGCTAGGAAAAGCGAATTGAGTCCCAACCTGTTTTTCGGGGCTGTCCACTATCTTCTTTTGAGAGCAATTCGGCATCCACTCTCGTACTTCTATCCATCATTGTCCGGCTCATCTAATAGAGAGGATGATCCTTATCCGTTCTTTCGATCGTTTTGTTTTGAACACAGGAAAGAAATCGAAGGTTTGATTTCAGCGCGGCGGGTGCAAACGAATGAAGTGCAACGTTGCAACTGCTTGATGCCCGCGTACTCCGCGGTGTACCAAAGAGCAGTCAAGCCGTTATCCATAGTTGACTTGGGCGCGAGCGCAGGACTCCATCTTCTATGGGACCATTACGGTTACGACTATGGTGAAGGTAAAAGATTCGGCGACCCTAACTCACCAGTACAGCTAACTTGTGTACTGCGTGGCAACGTTAGTCCCCCATTTTCGTCTCGACTACCCGTAGTTGCCTACCGGGTGGGGATAGACCTGAATCCAATTGATCTGAACGACCCAGAGATGACGTTGTGGTTGAAAGCTCTAGTATGGCCAGAACATCGGAAGCGAATGGAGTCTCTCAACTCGGCCATCGAGCTCGCCAAGCAAATCCCACCAACGATTATCCAAGGCGACATCCTAACCGTTCTGCCAAAAGTGCTTTCGAAAGTCCCAGTTGACACGGCCGTTTGCATTACACATTCCCACGTAGTGTATCAATTCCCAAAAGAGTTGCGCGAGCGATTCTTTTCAGTGATGAATGATTGCGGAGCACATAGAGACATCTTTCACATCTCTTATGAATGGTGGCCTGGAAGGGACAAGCCGGAGCTAGAGCTATCGATTTTCGAGAACGGAGCCAAGCAGGAGCAATTACTCGCCTATTGCAACCCACACGGAGAATGGTTGCAATGGGTCGGATGAGTAGGTGGTGCGAGGGATGCCAGGGATAGGATTTGGACACCGGTTTACCGGTGCATAAAGGCAAACGGGGATTTCTCGCGTCGGAGCGATTCTAACTATTGGATACCCGATTTCCTTCTGCAGCAACGGCATCCGCCAACATGGCTAAGTGGAAAGGGACTTCCAAGACCTGAAATTCGTTTTTTCACCTTAATGCTGAAATAACAACTAGAAAGATGGGAATGACCGAGCCCGCTTCGCACAGAGAAGAACCAAGTATGCTACCTGTCCTGCGCATCAGGTAACCTAGTCCTAGCCCGAGAAAGAACGATACTAGTACGATGCCAATAAGAACTGATGAGAACTCTGCCTCTACTACGCTCATTGCAAAGATCGGAGCCTGTAGAAAGTTTGAGAGTCGAACTCCCAGTATCGGCTCGTACTTGTTTAGGAAAAGCCCTCTAAACCAAAGTTCCTCTTTGAAACCGTTTGTCAAAGCCAAGACCAGAAGGAAGGGGCTAAGGAACAGGAACCGACTTGGACTCATTCCGACCACTGATATTGCGACAACAGCAGAAAGCAAATAGAAGATGGCGAGAACCATTAATCCGACAACGGACCCTAGCTTTAGATCTCCTTTCCTTAGGAAGATAGAGGAGAGTCCACTCCCAGAAGCCAGTGTAAGCAGTAAGATGGGGATCATGACCACGGTTGTATCTACCAGCTGAGCCACGACATTTCCACTGAGCGTCGCGTAGAACGGATGCACACTGGGCACTATCAAGAATCAAATGCCGGGTGAACCATACAAAAGAGAAAACAAAGAATGCAAAGAAAACCTCCCAATACGTCTTGAAACGAACGTTTCCACGCAGCGCGATCGTGGTCAAGAGAAAAAACAATGGAACCGCTACGGTTCCGATCGAAAGGTCAGGTGAAACAGAGGAGACGGCGAAAACCAAGAACCCGCAAAGAAGGAATAATGCATAGAGGCCAAGGCGAAATCTGAAGCCCTTAGTGCTGGCTCTAGGCTTCTCTTCCAGACTCAAACACAACTGCGTTCCGTACTGAACAACTGTCTTAAAACGTCTCAACACCCGTACTGCTTTCCGAAGCGCGCCTGCTTCCTGCTCAGACTCGCCACTTTTTTTGGGGCGGGGGGGAGCACTAGCATAAGTTCAGATCGCATTGGTGAGCGCGTCGAGCTCACAGTTGAATTATTCGCTACGTTTTCATATCAATTGTCGACTAATCTCGTTGTCAGGGTGGAGTTTCTCGAATGGAAGGACGACAGGGATTGATCATAAGGAAAAGTAACAGGAATCACACCCTAACAGTGCCACCTGAGAACGTTCTAGCTTTCAGAGTTCAACGTCATAACTTGGATCATAGGCAATCAAAAGCGCTCAATCAGGTAGCGGCTGTGTGTGGAATCCATGCCCAGGTCATGTCCGCGGCTCGTGGTCAATTCTGGGCGAGAGTCGAAGGTATTGGACCAAGGGATACTCATAATGGTTTGTGGAAACAACGGAGTCTTGTCAAGACATGGTGCATGAGAGGAACTCTGCACATAGTGCCAAAGGACGACCTTGACATTTTTGCGGGTGCTCGCCGTAGAGTCTCCACAGACAGGGAAACGCAGTGGATGAAATACGTCGGCGTTTCTTACGGTGACCTTGATACTATTACTCATGCAATACGCGACGCTCTAGACGGTAATGCCCTCACAAGATCAGAACTAGTGAAAACAATTGGCAAGCACCTGAGGCCTAAACTGCGGCGGTTACTGAAATCAAGTTGGAATGAACTGATACATCCGGCCGCCTACGAAGAAGTACTTTGCCTAGGGCCACAAAAGGGCAATGAGACTACTTTTGTCTGCCCCAAGGACTGGCTCAAATCTTGGAGGATTCGTCTGACGCCTGAAGAATCTAGGGTTGCACTGCTTGAGCGTTATTTGAGGGTCTATGGTCCATCAGACAGATTAGAATTTGCAGCCTGGGCAGGCCTAGATCCAATTAACGCAAGACCGACATGGGAATCCGTGCTTGATAGGATGATAGAAGTCGTATACTGTGGTAGAAGAACTTGGTTACTGAAAGATGACCTGGATGCTCTGCTGAGGTCAGAGTTCAGAGACCCCGTAAGACTGATCCCGAATTTCGACGTTTACTTGGCAGGACGAGATAGACGAGTCCTTACCTCGAGCAAAGAAGAGCACAAGAAGGTGTATCGTGAAGCTGGATGGGTATCAGCCGTGGTACTGGCGCGGGGAAGGGTAGGTGGGGTGTGGTCAGTTAAGACTCAGAAGGAGAAACTACTTCTCAATATTGCACCTTTCGTCAAGTTCGGTTCAGATTTCCGCAGATTCGTTGAGGAGGAAGCTGAGGCTTATGCCGATTTCCTAGGCTGCTCATCTGGGGTAAACATCTCATGGTCTATATCATAGCTGGAGCCTTCCTTCGACATCACGCATGAAATTGGTGCGGGGGGTGGGATTCGAACCCACGAACCCCTACGGGACAGGGTCCTGAGCCCTGCGCCTTTGACCTGGCTTGGCAACACGGGAGACACCACAATAACATGATGCCTTCCCCCGCACGACAATAGACCAGGCTTTACCCCGCGATAAGATCGAGAAGAATACGCTCAGAAGATAAAGTCTAGAGCTTCTTTCTCGGGAGTAGCTGAGGGCCTTTACCCTCGAGAATGCTCACTTGTCCCCTTCACATTATCATACGCGAGTTGAACGAGTTCCTTGGCTCTTTCAACGCTCTCCTTGCCTGCAATCCTGAAGCTTACCCATCCCTCCTGATGATGCACGTCTGCTCGGTGATGCTCAGCCTTGCCTTCCCGAAGCACCCGTGCCTGCTCCTTCGGCGGCAGATGTACGTCCAAAAAAGATGGACCATGAGAATGCATGAATTCCAGTCCATGGACCCGGAACTCGGTCCCACCCATTCTGTGGGGTGCCTGGGTGACATTTGGGAGTTGGAGGACCCAGTCTATCAGGGACCGAAAAAGAACGTCCGGAGAACCTGTCTCGCTCCAACTCCGGGCCATAGATCACCGACCGACAAAGCAAATTCTCTCGACTGCATAGTTAAGGAATCGGGAAGGGTTCTGAAGCAAGAACACGGTCCAAGAGTGCTCCGACCAAAGAGACGCGGCCTTACCAGCAAGTGTCTTGTGAATTCGTCTCTGTCCGAGGCTGGAGAGGGAAAAAGTGATCATGCGGCGCCTCCTTCGTTAAGCGCACGCAGCATTCTTCCACTTAACAAATTTTATGCATGATCCAGCGAAGACGGTCGCACTCGCCCATTTTGAGCCCTGATTCGCAATCGGAGCACACTATTTCTGGCCCCCGATGTCTTCCTCGTGAATTTCCGCTATGTTTAAATGAATAGACCCGTTTCCGCAAAATGCTATTCCTAGCATTTTGAACGAGTTAGAACAGATCTCTCCTAAAATGAGGCGCCTGAGAAAGTAAAGTTGGAAAAAAGGGGGGTAGATTGTAGAGTTTCAAGACGTGGAAGAGACTTTCCGAATACTTTCACACTGGCCTCGTCTCCTCCCTGCCTTGGCATTGCAACCATTCCTTAGCTCGTGAGAACGATACTCGTCATTGGTTACCGGGAAGTTTTTCTCAGAGCTTCTCTCTTCCTCATGTCGCGTTTGACTACCATTATCGAGCCGAGAGAAACTAGGACCGTGTAAGGAGCGATGATCAACCATCCATAACTCATGACGCCTGCAAGCATGCCCGTGAGCCATCCAAGACTCCGTAACCGGTTCGATGTCCCCGGAAGCTGAGTAGAAGACGGGCGACTTACCACCGTCAAAGTACCGTTCTTCCAGAAGTTCGACCCGTAGTACCATTGCTGATCGATGATCTTTTGATACTGCCAAGAGACGAAGAAATCAATCATATGCGGTCCCAGTGTCTCGTTCGACGGAATGACAATGTTGATGGTCCGGTTTGCGGTCTGTCCAGTGCTAAGGACCGGCCCCTCTTTGATATATGAGCCGAAGTCTCCGGTCACATTCATGCCCAGAACCCTAATCGTGTCCTGCCCCGAGTTGGTGAACGCACCAACCAAAACGATAGTCGCACCAGGATACGGAATGCCATCATAGCTTGCCATGAAAACCAAGCACGTTTCGTAGCCAGCGCAGCTTTGAGGAGCGGTACTGAATGTTGCGGAAGGCCCTTCGCTCTGGCTGCCGGAAGGATCCACTGCAATAATCTGGAAAGTATACGTCGTGTTCGAGGGGAGACTGCTCATTCCAAACATGTTGTAAGCATAGTAGCTATTGTCCATATGCCACATACCATCCCATGCTCCATTGACCAATATCTTGTAATTCACAATTCCACTATCGTCGGATGCGTGAGAGTAGCCTATGTCGAGAGAACTAGATGTGATGCGTGTCGCGATTATTGTGTTACCAGCTGGCCAGACAGGAGGCGTTACGTCCGGTTGAACGGCGTCCAAGAATGGAGAGAGTCGGACCCGCGAGATCTTCGTTGCGGAAGAATTGCCTAGACCAAGGCAGTATGCAAAAGGGACTGCCAAGATTAGTAGCAATATCACAGTGCAATGCATACGTCTAGATCTAGGCAGCAAGACAAGTCATCCCAAGCACATGCAGAGAGACCGTTCAGGATATGATTGGTGCTGCCTACAGATAGGTTTTCCCCGATCAGCAATCCCAGAATATAATAAGAGATTTTGACAAACACTCTTCTTTGAAGACGTGATAAAGCGCCAGAACAAGACTTTTTCTGGGACGCAACTCCAGTAACTAGTTACAGGGAGGATTGGACTCCTCGACAGGTCTACGAACCAAAGCGACACCTGTTACCGCCCTCCAGGCCGGCCTCGACAACTGGTTCGCAAGGAACAGTGACAGGCTCAAGACTGTTATGAGAATAGTTTTCGGATTGGTCTGGCTGGTTGATGCCGTGTTCAAGTTCCAGCCAGAATTTGCCCAATCTTTTTCTGACTTGATATCTTCGACAGCCTCCAATCAACCCTCTTGGCTAGCTGGATGGTTCTCATTCTGGGCC
>Ga0137415_10005056_pt1 | contig 13041 bp, 10 predicted proteins | sample CZODoug3_1_1_16f_FD_183082 | JGI IMG/M metagenome (GOLD analysis project Ga0137415, IMG submission 183082) | Vadose zone soil fungal communities from Angelo Coast Range Reserve, California, USA - CZODoug3_1_1_16fungal (Hybrid Assembly) | ecosystem: Environmental > Terrestrial > Soil > Vadose... | reverse complement strand
TCGCGATCTCGACCAGTTGACGTTTGTCTCGTTCCGTGTTCCGAAGCAAGGCGTGAAGATTGTCGGCGTCGGTCAGGGGCCGTTCCCGATGAAGACCTTTCTCAAGAAGATGGTGAAAGATAAAGTGCGGCCCATGAAGCTACGTGAGGCGCTGCTCTATCCCATGGGCGGGATGCAGATGACGTTCCTCGACGACAGCACCATCTTGTTTGGCGATAACTCGGCCATGCACGGAGCGCTGGATGCCCGCGACGGCCTCTCGCAACGGCTGGATTCCAATCCCCAGGTTTCGGATCTGATGTCGTCGGTCGATTCGAGCCCCATCTGGAGTGTTCTGGATCAGGAAGGGACGCAGAATATGATGCGTTCGACCCTGGGCGATGCGGCCAAGCTGGCCGATTTTGAGACGGTGAAGAAACGTTTGCTGGGTTCGCGCTACGGCATGGAGTTTGGCAGCGGCGTGGATTTCAATATGGACGTGGTCACTTCCGACTCAATCACGGCGGCAACCCTTTCGGCGCTCATGAACGCAGGCGTGACCTACAAGAAGATGACTGCGACTGCGATTGAGAAATCGGCGCTCGAGAGTGTAAAGGTTACCTCCGAAAGCTCGAACCTGACCTTGAAGTTCAAGACGGATGAGAAGAAATTCGAGTCGCTGGTGGAATCGGAATTGTTTGCCTCGGTGGCGCGGTAGGGAACTCGGTGGGGTGGCGATCCGCTGCTTCACTTCTTCTTCGCAGCTTCCATTTGCTTGCGCTTTGCCTTCGCCCAGCCTTCTTTGTTCATTTGATGCGCTCGCGCCACCGCCAGGGCGTCCTCCGGCACGTCTTCGGTTAAGCAAGATGCTGCGCCCACGTAGGCGCCGGCTCCCAGGCGGATTGGCGCTACCAGCGTTGTATCGCTGCCCACAAAGACGCCGTCTTCAACGATGGTTTTGTGTTTATTCACACCGTCGTAGTTGCAGGTGATGGTACCGGCGCCGACGTTGACCCGCTCGCCGATTTCGGCGTCACCCAGATAAGTGAGATGGTTGGCTTTGGAGCCTTTTCCGAGGCGGCTTTTCTTCAGCTCCACGAAATTTCCTACGTGCGCATCTTCGCAGATCTCGCAGCCTGGGCGCAGATGGCTGTAGGGGCCCATTGAGGCGCGCGCTCTTATCGTCGAATGTTCAAGCACGCAGCCGGTCTGGACTAGTACCTGATCACCGATCTCGCAGCTCTGGATCACGCTGTAGGATCCGATGCGCGCGTCGCTGCCGATGCGGGTGGAGCCTCGCAACTGGACGAAAGGCTCAACCACGGTATCGGGGCCGATTTCGACGTCGTTGTCAATCACGCAAGTCTGGGGATAAAAGATGGTGACGCCCTCGGCCATGAGTTGCTGGCACTTGCCCAGGCGCATGTGCTGGTCGATTTCTGACAGCTCGGCGCGGGTGTTGCCACCCAGGACTTCGTGGGGATTGCTGGCTTGTACGGCGACGACGCGCTCTCTGGCCTTGCCGAGAATGGCGGCCATGTCGGTGAGATAGAACTCGCCGTGGTGATTGTCACTGCTCAGTTTGTCGATGTGGCTAAAGAACGGCTGGGCGTCGAAGGCGTAGAAGCCGGCGTTGATCTCGTGGATTTTCCGCTGGGCTGAGGAAAGATTTTTCTGCTCGACGATGGCCTGGACGTCGTCGCTGCCGGTTTTTTTGCGGACCACTCTTCCGTAGCCGGTTGGATTCTCCAACTCCGCACTCAGTAGGGTCATCGCGGCTTTCTTTGAGGCGTGGAAATCACGCAACAGTTCGATGGTCTGGGGGGTGATCAGGGGAGCGTCGCCCGAGAGCACGATGACCACATCGTAGGGGGCCAGGGCCTGGCGCGCGATCATCAGAGCGTGTCCGGTGCCTCGTTGTTCGCTTTGAAGGACGAAGCCGATGCCGGAGCCGGCGACGGCAGCGCGGACGCGGTCGGCTTCATGGCCGATGATGGCGTACACGTCGCTGGGGGGAACTACCTTGGTGGCGGCTGCGATTACATGGGCCAGCAAGGGCTTGCCACCGACTTCGTGCAGCACCTTGGGATGCTTGGATTTCAGCCGTGTTCCTTTGCCCGCCGCCATGATCGCGATGGCCATGCGAGTGTGGCTGTCATGCTTTGTTTTCGCCATTTGATCCAATATACCGCGAGAAGTTCGTACCGGGCAGGGGTTGGTTACCGTGGTTACTTAGGGTTTCGGCTTGGATCAGTTGCAGAACCGGTGGGGGCACGCCATTAGTTAGGTGGTTCTCGGTGAGAGGCGGCTGTCGCTGACCATGTGCTTTCGCTACGGGGTGGCGGCGCGGGTTCCGCTTGGGGCCTGGTTCGCCAGGTCCATGAGGTCGGCGGCGATGCGATCGGTGGCGTGGCGGGCTACCATGCCCGGTTCCAGGTAGTCCCCCAGCACTGGGATTACGCCCAATTCTTCGATTGCATCCAGGTCAGTGACGATTTGGTTGGCGCCTTCCAAGGCGTACTTGGCCTTCAGTTCCGGGGGGACGGGCGCGCGATTGATGAGCGCGAAATCGAAGATACGCTTGGTTTGCGCGTGGCGATTCAGGGCACGAATATGATCGGCAGCGGTCAAGCCGAGGCTCTCGTTGGCTTGGGTCATGAGGTTGCCGACATAAACCTTTACCGCCGCGGAATTGACCATGGCCTGGGCAATGCCAGGGACCAGGAGGTTGGGGATGAGACTGGTAAAAAGCGAACCGGGGCCGACGGTAATCAAGTCGGCGCGAGCCATGGCCTCCAGGGTTTGGGGTAGGGGCTGGACATTCGGCGGATCCAGAAAGAGTTGCTTGATGCGACCACTGCTGGCGGTGATTTTGGTTTCGCCACGAATCCTGCGGCCATCTTCCATTAAAGCCTCGAGCTCGACGTGGGACGTGGTGGCGGGATAAATGTGTCCGCGGGTGAGCAGAATTTCGGAAGACAGGCGGACGGCTTCGCTAAAGTCGCTGGTGATGGAGGTCAAGGCGGCCAAAAACAAATTGCCGAAGCTGTGACCTTCCAAGCCTCCTTTCACGAAACGATGCTGAAACAGACGGGAGAGCAGGGCCTCGTCTTCCGAGAGAGCGACGATGCAGTTCCGGACATCGCCCGGCGGCAGCATGTTGAGCTCTTTGCGCAGGCGCCCGCTGGAGCCGCCGTCGTCGCTGACGGTGACCACCGCACACAATTCGCTGATTTGGGCAACGCCAGGCTGTTCCGGTGTGCCGGCACGAGTCACGTAGCTCTTCAGTCCCTTGAGCAGGGTGGAAAGGCCGGTACCCCCACCGATGGCGACGACATGGAGGCCACGGACCGAAGAGGCCTTGCCTCGTGGCAAACGCCGGAAACGTCGCTGGGGATCTGCTACTGCCACGGCTAGCCGTCGTCCTCAGGACTGGTCGAGTCCGGAGAGAACTCACCCGCCGGGTCGGGATACAGGAGTTCGGTAAAGCGGGGATCCTCGGCCAGGTTTTGGAAATCGGAATCGTTACGGGCCTGGAAACGAAGAGCCGCATTTACCCGAATCGCGGAATCAAGATGGCGCAACGAATCTTCCAGATGACCGGTCAGGCAATCAAGCGCGGCCAATCCGTAGGCGACGTAGTCCGCTTTTGGCACCTGCCGAGAGAGTTTTTCCAGATGCTCGCGGGCGGTAACGTAATCGCCCACATTCATCAGCGAGACGGCATAATCGTAGTGCTCTTCAGGGCTCTTGAACTGGGCAGCGGAGCGCTCCAGATGCTGGTTGCAGGTATTGAGGTGCACCGAGACACGATCGGCCAATTCTTTGCTCGCGCCGGTCACGGCCTTCAGCAACAGACCCTTGGCTTTTTCAAATTTGCGCTCCTGCATGGCGCGAAGTCCGGTCTCGTAGTTTTGCACAGCCTGTGCAAAACGAGGATCTTCGCTCACCGGCTTCTTGGTGGTAATTTTCTGGGCCATCCGCAAAACCTTTCCCGAACTCTTCGTAAGTGCTCCTTTTTTATGTGCTTATAAGAAATCAGCCAAACCATTACTGCCAGTTTTAACTCATTTCGACCGGCAAGGTTATGACTGTTGGTCAAGGGGCCCAGAAAATCACCTGTGGAAAAGCTTTAAACATCCCGAATCAGCAGGTTATACGCGGACTCGAGTCTTCGTCAACCGGGGCCAGAGTCGCCCAAACCTCCAGTTAGCTGGAGAGACGTAGCTTGTTACGTCGACCGGCACGAACCAAAACCTAGCCAGCTCCGTACCTACAGAATTTTTCCCGCCCGCCCTTTCGGTGCCGATACACACTCACAAGCCCGGCTAGTTGATGGATGCTGCCGTGTGCAGGTCGATCTGCTTCCATTCACCTTTCATGATTCCCTGGCGAATCTGGACGGCGGTCTTGCCCTTCTGGTGCATGGAGTAGGAGTAGTACGCCTCTTTCAGGCAAACGGAGCACTGGGCCCCGTGGGTGCCCTCAAAGCAGCTATGCAGACTTTTGTGTCCCATGCCGCGATCGCAGTAGCAGTAGCACGGCTGCTGATGCAACACGGCAGGCATCGTGGCCGCCAATTCGTAGGCATGGGTCTGAAAGGGATACTGCGCATTCTCACCCCAGAGTTGCTCCTTGCCCAAAATCGGAGGCAGAGTAGTCCCCTTGGCAGGGGGGGCAGAATGGTATGCCGGCGTCTCGCCTTCCTGCTGGGACGTCGCCCAGGGAGTGGATACGACAAGAATTACGAAAGCTAAAAAGGCAAGGATTGATCCGCGTTTGATCAGGTTCAGATTGAATGCCTTCAGGCTGAACGGGTTGAGATTAGACCGATTTAGGGCAAACATGGTGCAAGCTTCCTTAGCTCGATAATTGTAACCTGAATCGCCGGGCGGTGGCAGTAGCCCGGAGGTAACCACCGGAAACTCGAGACGAGCGAAGACAAACTTCAGCGGGGCAGGATTGACCGTATAATAAGAGGCAACATGCCGGAACAAGCCAGTCCAGCGGAATTGCGTCCCCGCACGGAAAAGACCGCCGCTCCGGCTCCACCTCGAACGCTGCCCATGCTTTCGGTCTGGCTGCGCGACCTGATCATCTCCCTGGCGATTTCCGCCTTCATCATTATTTTTCTCTACCAGCCGGTCAAAGTGGAAGGCACCAGCATGATGCCTTCACTCGACGACCAAGAACGCATCTTCGTTAATAAGTACGTGTACCGGCTGGAGCCGATCCAGCGTGGCGACATCATCGTGTTTCGCTATCCCCGCGATCCGTCGAAGAGTTTTATCAAACGGGTGGTTGGATTAGCGGGAGACAGCATTCGCATCGAGGGCGGCCAGGTATTTGTCAACGGCACGGCGCTGGAGGAAGACTACGTTCCGCCCGCCTACTCCGACCAGCGCTCGTATTCTGAGATCGTGGTTCCTCCTCATAGTTACTTTGTGCTGGGCGATCATCGCACCATGTCAAACGACAGCCGCGACTTTGGTGCGGTGGACGTTGGCTTTATCTACGGCAAAGCGGTGTTTGGGTATTGGCCGATGGATAAGATGGGCCGGGTACGGTGAGAACTCTTTGCGTCCTTGGCGGGCTCTTTGCGAACTTTGCGGTTAAGAGCTTTTAAGCGCTGAGGGCGGCCAAGAGAAAACGCCAAGAGCGCGAGAAAATCCAAATCATCGAAATCATTTGTTTCGCGATTCTGGCATCCCTGCTAAAATCTCTAAAATCCACTCCCTGGAGCAGGAATGCAAGCTACGCTTGCGCTCGAAGACGGGCGAGTCTTCCGAGGCAAAGGCTACGGCGCCAAAGGCGAATGTTACGGGGAAGTAGTTTTTAATACTTCCATCACTGGCTATCAGGAAATTTTTACCGATCCTTCCTACTGCGGCCAAATTGTAGTTCTCACCAATCCTGAAATTGGCAACTACGGGACCAACGCGGAAGACAACGAAGCTACCCGTCCCTATATCGAAGGATTGATCGTCCGCGAGTTCTCCAGAGTCAGCTCCAACTGGCGCTCGCAGCAGGTGGCCGAAGAATATCTCGAACAATTCAAGATTCCAGTGCTGGCGGAGATTGATTCGCGCGCGCTGGTGCGGCATCTGCGCGACCACGGCGTGATGCGCGGCGTGGTTTCGACGCTGGAGAACGACGCCGACAAACTGGTGGCGAAGGCGCGGGCCATCCCCAAGATGGATGGGACTGACCTGGCAAAAGTTGTGAGTACCAAGAGCACCTATGTTTGGGAAACCGGGGAACGCTCCCATCTGCCGGACGAAGTCGTGGGTGTTAAGGACGAACCGGCGCGTTTTCACGTGGTGGCCTACGACTACGGAATCAAGCAAAACATTCTGCGCAAGCTGCGGGGCGAGGGGTGCAAGGTAACGGTGGTGCCAGCGCAGACTCTGGCGGAGGATGTGCTGGCGCTGAAGCCGGATGGCATTTTCCTGTCAAACGGGCCCGGCGATCCGGAGCCGTGTGCCTACGCTGTGGATAACATTCGGCGTCTGATGGGGCGGCAGCCGATTTTCGGGATTTGTCTGGGACATCAGCTGGCGGGAATCGCGCTGGGAGGGAAGACCTTCAAGTTGAAGTTTGGACATCATGGGGGAAATCATCCAGTGAAGCAGTTGCATTCGGGAAAGATTGAAATCACCGCGCACAATCATAATTTTGCCGTGGATCCGGATTCGCTGCCGCCGAGTGAAGTGGAACTGACCCATATTGATTTGAACGACGGGACGCTGGAGGGATTGCGGCACCGCAATCTGCCTTTGTTCTGTGTGCAATATCATCCGGAGGCCTCGCCTGGGCCGCATGATTCGCATTATTTGTTCAAGGATTTTGTGACCATGATGGAAGAGTGGAAGGGGTAGCTGCCGGGAAAGCGGTCCCTCCACTCGCCAGTTGATTCGCAAGGCGAATCAACTGGGTCGGTCGGGAATGACAGAGTTATAAAGAGGGACGGGATGGAGTTTTGAAGATAGCTGACAGTACAAATGCCCAAACGCACTGATATCTCGAAAATTCTGATCATCGGCTCTGGCCCTATCATCATTGGCCAGTCGGCGGAGTTTGATTACTCCGGGACGCAGGCTTGCAAGGCGCTCAAGTCCGAGGGGTTTGAAGTGGTGCTGGCCAATTCCAATCCGGCCACCATCATGACCGACCCGGAGATCGCTGACCGCACCTACATCGAGCCGCTGACGAGAGAGTATCTGGAAGAAATTATTCGCGTCGAGCGCGAGCTCTCGTCGGGCCAGGGATTCGCCATCCTGCCTACCGTGGGCGGACAGACGGCCCTGAATCTGGCGATTGAACTTTCCGACGGCGGGGTGCTCGAGAAATACAACGTACAACTTATTGGCGCGAATGTGGCGGCGATCAAGAAGGCAGAAGATCGTCTCTACTTCAAAGATGCGATGCAGAAGATCGGCTTGGACGTTCCCAAGTCGGCGCTGGTCAATAATCTCAAGGATGGACTCGAATTCGCCGGCAAGATCGGCTTTCCGGTGATTGTGCGGCCATCGTTCACACTGGGTGGCAGCGGCGGTGGGATTGCCTACAACCGCGAAGAACTCTTGGAAGTGCTGGCGCGCGGACTTGATTTCTCTCCTGTACACGAAGCGCTGATCGAAGAGTCGGTGCTGGGGTGGAAGGAATATGAGCTGGAGGTGATGCGCGATCTGCGCGACAACGTCATCATCATCTGCTCGATCGAGAACTTCGACCCCATGGGCGTACACACGGGCGATTCCATTACCGTCGCGCCGGCTCAGACTCTCAGCGATCGCGAGTACCAGGCGATGCGCGATTCCGCCATTGCGGTGATGCGGGAAATTGGCGTAGAAACCGGCGGGTCGAATATTCAGTTCGGAGTTCATCCCACGACGGGACGCATGGTGGTGATCGAGATGAACCCGAGGGTTTCGCGGTCGTCGGCGCTGGCCTCGAAGGCGACGGGATTTCCAATTGCCAAGATCGCCGCCAAGCTTGCCGTGGGCTACACGCTGGACGAGATTCCCAACGACATCACGCGCAAGACGCCTGCCTGCTTTGAGCCCACGCTGGATTACGTGGTGGTGAAAATCCCGAAGTGGCAGTTCGAGAAGTTTCCCGGCGCCGATGAGAACCTGGGCCCGCAGATGAAGTCGGTGGGCGAAGTAATGGCCATTGGCCGCACCTTTAAAGAAGCGCTGCTCAAGGGAGTGCGAGCGCTCGACACTGGCAAAAAAGTTGGGTCGGAAAAGATTGAACCGAAGATTCTTACCCAGCGACTGGTCACGCCGCATCCGGAGCGGCTTTCCTACATTCGCTATGCGTTGCGTCAGGGGCATACGGTTAAGCAGCTGGCGAAGATGACTTCCATCGACCCGTGGTTTTTGTATCAGCTGAAAGAGATTAACGATATGCAACTGGAGGTGGAGAAGCACCCAATGGAGTCGATTCCGACCGAGGTGCTGCGCGGGGCCAAGCGTATGGGGTTCTCCGATGGCCGACTGGCTGGGGTTTGGCGGCTCGACGGCAAAGGTGCGCAGGAAAAAGTCCGCCATCTGCGGAAGAAGCATGGTGTTTTGCCGGTGTACAAACGGGTGGATACGTGCGCGGCGGAATTCGAAAGCTTCACGCCGTATCTTTACTCGACTTACGAGGAAGAGGACGAGGCGGCGCCGACCGATAAGAAGAAAGTCATCATCCTGGGGAGCGGGCCGAACCGCATCGGGCAGGGAATTGAGTTCGACTACTGCTGCTGCCATGCGGCGTTTGCCCTGCGCGACGACGGGTACGAGACCATCATGATTAATTGCAATCCAGAGACGGTCTCGACCGACTACGACACCAGCGATCGTCTGTATTTCGAGCCGCTAACGTTGGAAGATGTGTTTGCCATCTGCGAGCATGAAGCCGCGTCGGGGGCGCCCGTGGGTGTGATCGTGCAGTTTGGCGGGCAGACACCTCTGAACCTGGCGTTGCCATTGAAGGCTTCGGGCGTCAATATCATTGGCACGACGCCGGAGTCGATTGACCTGGCGGAAGACCGCAAGCGCTTTGGCAAGCTGCTTGACGAACTTGATATCCCACAGGCCCCGGGGGCGATGGCGGCTTCGGTGGAGGAAGCGATCGAAGGTGCCAAGCGGGTGGGTTATCCGGTGCTGGTGCGTCCTTCCTACGTGCTGGGTGGACGGGCCATGGTAATTGCATACGACGAAGAGATGGTCGTCCGCTATATGAAAGAAGCGGTGGAGTATTCGCACGATCGCCCGGTGCTGATTGATCATTTCCTGGAAGACGCGATTGAAGTGGATGTGGACGCGCTTTCGGACGGCGAAGATGTGGTGATCGGTGGCATCATGCAGCACATTGAAGAGGCTGGGATTCACTCCGGGGACTCTTCCTGCGTGCTGCCCGCGGTGGATATTCCCGAGGCGCTGCTGGCGCGCATGCGCAATTACACGTTCCGCCTGGCGCGGGCGCTGAAAGTGGTGGGGCTGATGAATATTCAGTTTGCCATTCCGCGCATTGCAGAGGGGTTAGAGACCCGCACCCAGATGGACGGTAGCGGCACGATCTATGTGCTGGAGGTGAACCCGCGGGCTTCGCGAACCGTGCCATTTGTTTCGAAAGCTACGGGGATCCCGATGGCGAAGATCGCGGCCCGGCTCATGACTGGGCGCAAGCTGCGGGAATTTTTGCCGGAGTTTATTGAGCACAGCGCCGATCTCGACACGGGGCGGTGCTACTACGTAAAGTCCCCGGTGTTTCCGTGGAACAAGTTTCCCGGAGTTGACACCGTACTGGGTCCGGAGATGAAGTCGACAGGCGAAGTGATGGGCGTCGCCGACAACTTCGGGGAAGCTTTTGCCAAGGCTCAGGCCGCGGCGGGCCAGAAGCTACCCACGCAGGGAACGGTTTTTATCAGCGTCACCGATCATGACAAGCCGAACGTGACTGAAGTCTCACGCAAGTTTGTGGATATGGGGTTCAAACTGGTGGCGACGGCGGGAACGGCTGACGTGCTCGAATCCGCGGGCATGACCGTGGAGCGTGTCTATAAGGTGAAAGAGGGACGGCCTAACGTTGTGGACCTTATTAAGGGCGAGCGCATACATTTGATCGTTAATACACCGCACGGGGTTGATCCCTGGTTCGACGAGCAGGCGATCCGGCGGGCGGCGGTGATGGCGCGGATTCCGACCATCACGACGCTTTCGGCGGCGCGCGCGGCGGCAGAAGGAATCGCGTTTTTGCAGCGCGGAGAGGTGCATGTGCAGGCGTTGCAGCAGTTGCACGCGGAGCGTACAGTGAGAGGCCGAAGCGGCTAGTCTAGCCGCGGAGGTGCGGTATGGCGCAAGAAAATAGCATTCTGATCCGGCGCTGGTTTGAGGAGGTATGGAACAGCGGGCGCATCGAGGCAGTGGACGAGATGGCATCGCCCGACGTGATTGGCCACGGACAAGCCCAGCATGCGACCGACATCGGACTTAAGGAGTTCAAGCCTTTTGTGATGGGATTCCGTAGCGCGTTCCCCGATCTCAAGGTGACGATCGATTACATCATTGAGCAAGGGGACAAAGTGGTGGCTCGTTGGACGGCAACCATGACGCACAAAGGCGAGTTTCTTGGCATCGCGCCTACCGGGAAGAAAGCGACCATTACGGGCACTTCGACCCAGCGGATTTCGGGCGGCAAGATCGTTGAGGGCTGGGATAACTGGGACCAACTGGGGCTGCTGGTGCAGATTGGAGCCGTTCCCGCGACGCACTTTGTGGCGCCTGTGGAACGGCGGTCGGCCTAGTCTTAGTCTAAGTCTAGGCTGTTGTGGAAAAATGTAAGGTTGGAGAATAACCCACCACGGGGCTGAAACCTAGTTCATCTTGAGCGCCTTGGCGCTAACGCGGCACTCTTCCACGGTTGTACCTGCATCGGGTTCGTTCCTGCCGTACGCCTCCCGGTTAAAGATCCTTCGACTCCGCTGCACCTTCGCGGAGCGAAGTTCCGGCTCCCCTCACGATGACATTATGGGAAGGGAATTTGATAAGCTGGAGCCTGGACGTTCCAGGCGCTGAGAGTGGAATCCCATGCTACTTCACGGTATTTTTCCTCCGATTACGACGCCGTTCTATCCTGACGGCAACATCTACTTCAAGAAGCTCGAGCACAATGTCGAGCGCTATTCCAAGACTCCTGTGGCTGGCCTGACCGTATTGGGTTCGACCGGTGAAGCAATCATGCTCTCGGACGAGGAGCGGCGCCAGGTGCTGAAGGCCGCACGGGAAGCTAGTGCGCCGAGCAAGGTGCTGATCGCGGGAACGGGCATTGAATCGGCCATTGAGACCTTGCGGCTCACTGAGTATGCGGCTGAACTCGGTTACGACGTGGCCCTGGTGCGCACTCCGCACTTCTACAAGAGGGTGATGCAGTCCACGAACATGCTGGCCTTCTATCGCACGGTGGCGGATCGCTCGCCGCTGCCGGTAATGATCTACAACGTTCCGGGCTTTACGGGATACGACATCCCAGCGGAGGTGGTGGTGGAACTGGCAGGGCATTCCAACATCATTGGGATGAAGGAATCGGGCGGCGACGTTGAAAAAATCCGCAAGATGGTGGCTGCGACGCGGCAGGTGAAACGCACCGCCACCGTGACTGAGACTTTCGATGCCGTGACCCCGCGCATGCTCAAGGCGTCCAGCAGCAGCAACGGACAGGGCGGCGAACTGGTGCAGGTCGCGGCGCTGGGTGGCGCAAAAGCGTCGTCCGCCGCAGTCAGCGTAGTGAGTGGGATAAAAACCCGGCAGAAGGAAGTCGGGTTCCAGATAGTAGTGGGCTTGGCGCAGAAGCTGGAGCCGTCGCTGCAGGCTGGTGCGGTAGGCGGTATCCTCGCCTTTGCCGATGCGGCACCGACCGCCTGCTACGAGATATACGCTGCCTGGAAGGAAGGCGACGCGGAGTTGGCCCGGTCGAAGCAGGAACGAATTACAAAGGCCACCTCGCGGGTCTCGGGGGAGCTCGGGATTCCAGGCTTGAAGTATGGAATGGATCTGAACGGTTATTTTGGCGGCCCGGCGCGTTTGCCGCTGTTGCCGCTGACGGCCGCACTGAAGGCCGAAGTGGAGCAATTGCTGGCGGATGTTCGGAACTGAATTGCTGGGATTGCCTGGCGGCAGCCCCCAAAAGAGCAGGACCACCAAGGAAACGAAGAAAGCCTAAGGTGCTATAATTTGAACGAACGTTCGACCTATGGCCAGTATTTCTCCCATCGGCTCCCAGCTCCCGGCGCGGCGTCGCGGGCTTATTTCCGGGCCGCGTTTAACGACTCGCTTTGATCGACGCCTGGCCAAGATACTGGTCCATGCGACGAATGTTTTCTACGAAAAGGGCTATGCTGCCGCGTCGATGCGCGACCTCGCGCGTGTCAGCGGCGTTTCACTCTCTGGCCTGTACTACTATTTCAACTCCAAAGAGGAACTACTTTATCTGATCCAGAAAGACACTTTTGCCACGATTGTAGTGCGGTTGCAGGAGCGACTGCATAACATCGACGATCCGGCGGAGCGGATTCGCAGCCTCATCCTCAATCATCTGGAGTACTTTCTTGCCAACCAGAAGGCGATGAAGGTTTTATCCCACGAAGATGATGTGCTGAAAAATGGATTTGGCAGCGAAATCGCCGCCATCAAACGCGAGTATTACCGCATCTGCATGGAACTTCTGGACAACTACAAGCGCACAAGAGGACTAGAATTCTCCAGTAGGACGGCGGTGCTCAGTCTGTTTGGGATGATGAACTGGATTTACACCTGGTATAACCCCCGAGTCGATGCCAATGCCAAAGAACTGGCACGCGAAATGGGAGATATTTTCTTGCAGGGCATTGGCGCCAGCGCGGCCAATGGGTCGCGCAAGAAGAAATTTGTATTCTCGAGCTAAGACGAAATTTTTGACGATTGCGAAAAGGAGTTTGAGCATGGCGACTACAGTACAGCCAGCAAGCGGCGAGACTACCAAACAACTGATCAACTACCGCGTCGATGCCGGCGTGGCGGTGATCGAACTTTG
>Ga0137415_10005055_pt1 | contig 13041 bp, 10 predicted proteins | sample CZODoug3_1_1_16f_FD_183082 | JGI IMG/M metagenome (GOLD analysis project Ga0137415, IMG submission 183082) | Vadose zone soil fungal communities from Angelo Coast Range Reserve, California, USA - CZODoug3_1_1_16fungal (Hybrid Assembly) | ecosystem: Environmental > Terrestrial > Soil > Vadose... | reverse complement strand
CTGGGGCTGGGAGGCCCGGAACTTGTACCGAATCGCGGGTGTTTACCCTCGGGAAGCGAGAGTGTTCTCCTCTTTCTGCAGAATTTATGCGGAAGCGCTCACGCACCTGGATGTGCTGGCGGTGTGGTTCAACTTTGGCGAGAATGCAGCGCGCCGGCGCTTCGCACCGAAAGCAACGTTGACGGCATTGCGGGGAATCGAGCCCTACTATCATGAGAGGCCCTGGAGCCAGCACTTGGCCGGGAGACGCGTGCTGGTTGTAAGTCCCTTCGCCGACACTATTCAAGAGCAGTACCACCGGCGGCAGCAATTCTGGCGGGCAAAGCCCGAAGTGCTCCCGGAGTTCCAACTCATGACTCTTCGCTCTCCATTGAGCGCCTATTTGATTGCGCCGCAGTATCCCGATTGGTTCGCCGCGCTCGATGCGATGTGCAAGCAAATGGCATCCCTTGCGTTTGACGTCGCCCTTGTCGGCGCCGGAGCCTGGTCCATCCCGCTTGTGGCCCACGCAAAGTCTCTGGGTGCGTGGGCCATACACCTCGGCGGCGCAACACAAGTCCTGTTCGGCGTGAAGGGCAAAGCATGGGAAAGAAATGAGAAGATCACGGCCTTCTTCAATGAGGCGTGGACCCGCCCTTCGGCAGCGGAAAGACCAGAGGGAGTCCAGAAAATTGAAGGTGGCAGTTACTGGTAGAGCAGGTTAGGGCTGAGAGGCGGAAAGACAAGCAGATCAAACTCCGATGATTCAAAGCAACAGCGTTCTGGGGAGAATCGCCCGCCTTCCTTTGAAGTTCCTGCCACCCGATCTGGTCCTGCCAATCATGCACGGGCCTCTCCGCGGAAGTAATTGGATCGTCGGATCCGCTCACCATGCTTGCTGGCTAGGCACCTACGAACGCGAAAAACAGAAGCGGATCGCCAGTGAACTGAAGCCCGGGAGCGTTTTTTACGACGTTGGCGCAAATGTGGGGCTCTATTCACTCTTGGCGGCACGGCTTGACCCTGCTGGAAAAACGTATGCCTTCGAGCCCCTGCCAAAGAACACATGGTATCTTCACAGGCATTTTGAATTGAACTCTATCCACAACGCGCAAGTCTTGGAATTAGCCATCTCTGATCACGTTGGAACACATTCATTCTGTGTAACAGGGGATCGCTCTACGGGACACCTGGGACAGGATGGCAATCTCGTCGTTCGCACGGCAACTCTCGATTCTCTCTTGCAGGAGGAAGAAATTCCCCCGCCAGACTACATCAAGATGGACGTCGAAGGCGCTGAGCTGATGGCTCTCCGGGGGGCCAGCGAGTGCATTCAGCGGCACCGGCCAGCAATCTTTCTCGCCACCCATGGGCGCGACATGGAAACGGAATGCTGCCGGCAGCTCAATTCCTGGAGGTACGAACTGCAGGACATCGGCGATGCGACCATCCTCGATCGATCCGAATTTCTGGCGAAGTTTCGGCCCTGAAATCGACACCTCTTTGAAGTTTGTCGAAAACAGTAAACCAGGAAGGCCAGCCATGAAAAGGGCGCTGATCACTGGAATTACCGGGCAGGATGGAGCTTATCTTGCGGAGTTCCTTCTGAAGAAAGGCTACGAGGTGCATGGAATCAAGCGGCGGGCTTCGTCGTTCAATACTGCGCGCATTGACCACCTCTACGAGGATCCCCATGCTGGTGACCGGCGTCTTATCCTGCACTACGGCGACATGACCGATGCGAACAATCTCATTCGCATTGTTCAGGAAGTGCAGCCCCAGGAAATCTACAATTTGGCGGCCCAGAGCCACGTTGCGGTCTCGTTCGAATCTCCGGAATATACGGCCAACGTGGATGCGCTGGGCACTCTCAGGTTGCTTGAGGCAATTCGTGTCCTGGGTTTGACGGAGTCGGTGCGTTTCTATCAGGCCTCCACTTCGGAACTCTACGGACTAGCGCAAGAGTCGCCGCAGTCAGAATGCACGCCGTTTCATCCCCGCTCGCCCTACTCGGTTGCCAAACTCTATGCCTACTGGATCACGGTAAATTATCGTGAAGCCTACGGGATGTACGCGTGCAACGGCATTTTGTTCAATCATGAATCTCCCATCCGCGGCGAAACCTTCGTCACGCGAAAAGTCACGCGCGGTCTCGCGCAGATCAAAGCCGGCTTGCAGGATTGCATCTATCTCGGGAATCTCGACGCGAAACGCGATTGGGGGCATGCCCGGGACTACGTTGAAGTGATGTGGATGCTGCTGCAGCAGGGACTGCCGGAAGATTTTGTGATTGCCACGGGGGAGCAATACACGGTCCGGGAATTCGTGGAAGCGGCAGCCGAAGAGATAGGCATTCGCGTCTCGTGGCGGGGGCGAGGCCTAGAAGAACAAGGGATCGACTGCCATGGCCGCTGCATCGTCGCCGTTGACCCACGCTATTTCCGCCCAGCCGAAGTGGACGCCCTTGTCGGGGATGCCAGCAAAGCGCGGGCGAAATTGGGCTGGAGACCGAGGACCACGTTTCGCGAAATCGTCGCGGAGATGGTCGCATCCGATCTGCAAGCGGCAGAGCGCGATCGCATCATCCACCAGAACGGATATCAGGTTTATAGTCATCACGATTGATCCATGAACCCTTCTTCGAAGATTTATGTTGCCGGCCATCGCGGGCTGTTGGGTTCCGCCCTGGTCCGGCGGCTCCGTGCCGGTGGATATTCCAATTTAGTGGTCCGCACGCGCAGCGAGCTGGACCTTACCGAGCAACTGGCGGTCAGGGAATTCTTCGTGAAAGAGCGGCCGGAACACGTTTTCCTCGCAGCCGCAAAAGTAGGGGGCATCCTTGCCAATTCGACGTATCCCGCCGACTTCATCAGTCAGAATCTCCTTATCCAAACAAACGTGATCCACCAAGCCTACCTTGCAGGCGTAAAGCACCTGCTCTTTCTGGGATCAAGCTGCATCTACCCAAAACACGCTCCTCAACCGATAAAAGAAGAGTACTTACTCACCGGGCCGCTGGAGCTGACGAATCGACCGTACGCACTGGCGAAGATTTCCGGAATCGAGATGTGCTGGTCCTATAACCGGCAATACGGCACTCGCTTTCTAGCGGCAATGCCGACGAATTTGTTCGGTCCAGGAGATCGGTACGACCTCCATAACTCTCACGTGATTCCGGCGCTGATTCGAAAGATGCACGAGGCTAAAGTGGCCGGCGCGGATCGGGTCGTCATTTGGGGGACGGGAACTCCACGGCGGGAATTCTTGTACAGCGACGATGCTGCCGAGGCGTGCGTATTCCTGATGAATCTGGCGGACGACAAACTGGTTCCGCTTGTCGCGAATGGCCAGTTGCCTCCCGTCGTCAATATCGGCTGTGGCGAGGATATGACCGTCCGGGAATTGTCCGAACTTATCGCGGATGTGGTCGGCTTTTCGAAGAAGCTCGTCTTCGATCGCTTGATACCAGACGGGACCCCGCGAAAGCTCCTCGATACCAGGCATTTGACGGCCCTGGGATGGAAACCTTGCACCTCTCTACGAGAAGGCCTGGAAAAGACCTACCAGGATTACTTAAGACACGGCGCCCTCGCTCCTGATTCGCATTCAGTCGCTACCATCGCCGTCTAGAAGCTCCTCGATTCAACCGAAGCGAAATAGAAACCGCTCCTCCACCTCCGCTGACCGGCAGCGGAATCAAGGAAGCGAGGGTTGAGTTCAGTCTTCGCGCAGAGAAAAGCAGAGAAAGGAAGAGTCTTGCAGCAGACGGCGGACAGCATGGGCGTGGCACCGGGCACGGTGGCGGTTCGAGACGCCCGGCATTGTTCCGAGGCGGCCGAAAAAAACGGCTGCATCCTTTGCGGGGCATCACTCGACGTCAGCGTGGCCGGCTTGTTTGACACTCGTTTCGGGATGCCGGGATCTTATGAAATCCATCGCTGCGTTCGTTGTGGCTTCGAACAGACATTCCCGGTGCTGGCCCTCGCGGATCTCAAGAAACTCTACGAGGCACATTATAATTTCGGCGGAGAGACGGACACACTCTACACACGATGCCGAGAATGCTTTTTGTTCTCATTTCTCTACCGCTTCTGGACCCAGCTCGACGGCGATACCTCGTTTCACAAGACTCGCGGTTCCGGCCGTCTCCTCGATATCGGCTGCAATGAAGGTCGCGGATTGCGAATCTACGCCTGCAACGGATTTCAAGCGGAAGGGCTGGAGCTGAACGAAACCGCCGCCGCCGTGGCGCGGAAAGCGGGCTTCGACGTCGATACTTGCTTGCTTGAAGAATTTCATCCCGCAACTCCCTACGATTTCGCGGTGTTGTCAAACGTATTGGAGCACTCGCCGGATCCTCGCCAGATGTTGCGGGACGTCCATCGAATTCTGGCTAGTGGCGGTCAAGTCTGGATCAGCTGCCCGAACAGTCAAAGCTGGTTGCGGACGGTGTTCGGACGGTACTGGATCAACTGGCATGTGCCATTTCATACTTTTCACTTTTCTCCGAGCACTCTGCGGCAATTGCTTGCAGAGGCAGGCTTTGCGCAAACCAATGTCCGGCAAATCACTCCGGCGCTCTGGGTGGCAGAGTCTTTCATCACCTTCTTGTTTGCAAGGCCAGGCAAGAAAAACGGCCAACTGCGGAACGCGTTTTTGACCGCACTTCTCATGGTGTTTGCGAGGTTTGTTCTCTTTCCGGCGCTGTGGCTTGGAAACCGGCGCCGACGGGGTGATTGCCTGCTTGCGGTCGCGGCCAGGGTATAAGACATGCGCATCCTGATTCAGGGCATCAATTTTTTCCCGGAACCGGTGGGGGTTGGGAAATACACGGGGGAGATGGCCAACTGGCTGGCTGCCCGAGGGCACGAAGTTCGCATCGTGACGTCGCCGCCACATTATCCGCAATGGCGCGTCTTGCCTGAATACCGCGCCTGGAAATACAGCCGGGAGCGACACCCGGTGCGAGATAACCTTGAGCACCTCTCCGGGAACCCTCTTCCATCAGCGGCAAAAATGGAAGTGTTCCGGTGCCCGATCTGGGTGCCGCGCAGTCCTAATGGCCTGAGGCGCCTGCTTTATCCGGCAAGCTTCGGGCTGAGTAGTTGGCTCGCCATGTTGCTACAGATCGCCTGGCGCCCCGACGTGGCGCTGCTCGTCGAACCGACGCTGTTCTGTTCGTTCCAGGCCCTGCTCGTTGCACGGTTGTCCGGGGCCAAGGCTTGGTTACACGTTCAAGACTTCGAGGTGGACGCAGCGTTTGAGTTGGGAGACTTTTCCTCGCCTGTGGTGCGGCAGCTGGCCCAAGCTGCGGAACGATTTCTGATGCGAAGATTCGATCGAGTCTCCTCGATCTCGGGCCGGTTGGTCGAGCGACTCATCGCGAAAGGGGTGAATGCTCCGCAGTGCCTCTTGTTCCCAAACTGGGTGGATACCTCGGCGATCTATCCCTTACCCGGCCCGAGCCCGCTGCGCCAGAAGTTTGGAATTCCCGATCAAGCGATCGTCGCCCTCTACTCCGGAAACATGGGGAAGAAACAGGGACTGGAGCTGCTGGCGGAAGCGAGCCACCAGCTTGCCCCTCGTCGGCCCGATATCCAGTTTGTTTTTTGTGGGGAAGGGTCTTATCGCGACACCTTTAGCCGGCTGGCAGGAAAAGCCCGCAACGTCATGTTCTTGCCGGTCCAGCCGGCCGATCGATTGAATGATTTGCTCAACCTAGCGGATATCCATCTGCTGCCACAGCGGGCCAACGCAGCAGATCTGGTGATGCCCTCAAAGCTCACCGGCATGCTGGCAAGTGGCCGGGCAGTTGTGGCGACCGCAAGTGCGGGGTCGCAACTTTTCACGGTGCTCGATGGAAGAGGGATGCTCACGCCGCCCGGAAACGTAAATGCGTTTGTTTCGGCTGTGATTCGGCTTGCCGATGATCGCGATCTGCGGCGGCAGTTGGGAGAAGAAGCGAGGAAGTACGCAATCCGTTGTTTGCAGCGCGATGAAATCCTAGGGCAATTCGAGCTGGCCCTAATGAATGTATGCGGCCATTCCCAACTGGTAACCAAGGCAGGATTGTCGCATAGCCGGAACGGCAAACGACTCGTAGGCGCGAATCTTCCCGTAGTTGCCAGAAAGGTCGGGGGCAATTGAATCCGCAGGAATTCCGGACCACGGCCAAAGCGGCAAGTTCGCGGCACGAACAGTCATTGCTCTAGACGGTCTTGAAATGACTTGGTTCTCATCCCCCAAGGCCGTTGCTTTCTAGCCGACACAAGAGGAGAAACTCTTTATGCGAATATTCGTGGATTCCGCAGACCACAAGCAGATTGAGCAGTGGCTTCAACAGGGAGTCGTAGATGGAGTAACGACGAATCCCAGCATTATGTTCAAGGATGGCGTAGCGGACCTGGAGGATGGCGCGCGGAAACTCGCAGCCCTGTTGTGCGAGCGTCCTCTCAGCGTCGAAGTCACTTCGAATGATCGTGAAATCATGCTGCAGCAGGCGCGCAAGTTCGCCACCTGGGCCCGCAACATCGTCGTCAAGATTCCGATCATCAACGAATACGGCGAATCCTGCCTCGGCGTCATACACCAGCTCTCGCAAGAAGGCATCGCGATCAACGCTACTGCGCTCCTTTCCTTCAACCAGGCGCTGCTGGCAGCGAAGGCCGGCGCCACGTACGTCAGCATATTCGCTGGGCGCGTCGCCGATGAGGGCAACGATCCGGCCGTCGTCATCCACAACGTCCGGCGCTGGCTCGATGATTGGTCATTCTCGGCCCGCATCATCGTTGGCAGCATCCGCACGGTCATGGACATCCAGAATGCGGCGCTGGCCGGCGCACACATCATCACGGTACCGCCGCAATTCCTGCCCAAGATGATTGATCACAAGTACTCCCGCGAAACGGTTCGCCAGTTCGTGGAGGACGCCGAGAAAACCCTCGCGCAAATGAGCAAGGCCAAAGTCAGCGTCGCGGCTTCGGCCGCCCGATAAGTACGCCTTGCGTCCCACCCGAGGCGTTCCACCACGTCAACGCAAACCCATAACCGATCCACGAAAGCGAATTGTTCACATCCATACCGAAAGCGGACAATTTGCGGCTTACATACTCCCAGCTTCCAGCCGGACGACCTCTTCCGAAACCATCGAAGATCGGGAAGCGGCCAGAGGCCTTCGAGTTTGAAGCACGCAAACTGAGGAAGTAAGAAGAGGGCGACTCAATGGGGCAGAATTCCAAGACGCGAGTGGCGGTCATTGGTGCGGGAAGATTCGGCACACGCCGAGCGGCCGCCGCAGCCGTTCATCCCTTCACCTCGGTCGCTGTGGTTGCCGACGTTCACCTAGATCGGGCGCATGAGCTTTCCAGGATGATTGGATGCGCAGCCACCAGCAGCTGGAGGGAAACAGTGACCCGAGAAGATGTGGACGTGGTCATTGTTTCGACGCCCACCCATCTGCTTAGTCCGATCAGTCGGCTGGCCATCGAAGCGGGAAAACATGTTCTTGTCGAGAAGCCCTTCGGACGCACCGCCGAAGAGGTGCTTCCCCTGGTGGAACTCGCCGGGCGTATGAACCTGCGCCTGAAGGTGGGCTACAACCATCGTTACCATCCGGCTCTCGAGAAGGCTCACGATCTCTTCGTCCGCGGGGCCATCGGCCGGGCCCTCTTCTTGCGGTGTTGCTATGGGCATGGCGGCCGGGATGGATACGAGAGGGAATGGCGGACTCAGGCTGACGTTTCCGGAGGCGGAGAGCTGCTCGATCAGGGAGTGCACGCGCTCGACCTCTTCCAGTGGTTTGCGGGAAGTTTCCAAGAAGTGATGGGTTTCGTGACAACGGCCTTCTGGCCGATTGCACCCAGTGAGGACAATGCTTTTGTTCTCTTGCGCACCGCCGGCGGTTGCGTAGCACAGCTCCATGCCAGTTGGACGAATTGGAGAAACGTTTTTGTGTTCGAAGTTTTCGGCGAAACAGGGTCTTTGACCGTTTCCGGCCTGGGCGGGAATTACGGGCCCGAAAAACTCTGCTTCGCCTCTCGCCACGCGTATGGGGTGCGGCCCGAGGAAGAGTGGTTCGAGTTTTGCGGGAAGGACCGTTCACTCGAGCTCGAGTGGAGCGATTTTCTGCGGTGCATCGCCGAAGGACAGGAGCCCCCGAGCAGTGGCAGGCAGGGTTTGCAGATCCTCCAACTCGTTGACGCAATTTATCAATCGGACCCGAAAAGTCGTGTCGTACAGGGAGCGAATACGGACGCGCCTATTGCCGAGTCGGCACGTTAAGCAAGGTTTCAGGACAAACGAAAGGTGGAAAGTTATGGCACAAATAGCGACTGTTGGCCTCTGGCATCTCGGTTGTGTTGTTTCCGCGGGGTTGGCTTCGCTCGGACATACCGTGCGGGGGACCGACCCGGATGCCGAAACTGTTCGCCGACTTCAACAAGGGATACCTCCTCTCCACGAACCCGGACTGCCGGAAGTGGTGGCCGAACAGGCGAAGCTGGGAAGACTTACGTTTGTCATGACAGCGCGGGAGGCTTTCCAGGACGCCGAATTCATTTTCCTAACGTTTGACACGCCGGTGGATGAGAACGATGAGAGTGATCTCAACCCAGTGGAAGCCTATCTGGGGCAAATCGCGCGGCACGCGCGTCAGGACGCGACGATCGTAGTCATGAGCCAGGTGCCGGTGGGCACGTGTGAACGCTTTGCCGAACGATTGCATCGCGTCGCTCCGCACGCCTCCCATTCGTTGGTGTGTCAACCCGAGAACCTACGGCTCGGAGAGGCCCTTGCCACTTTCCTCCACCCTGATTTCTTGTTGGTGGGTGCCGAAGACGAGCACGCTGCCCGTGGTCTGCTGAGCCTCTACGACGGAATTCAGGCCCAGAAACTGGTGGTAGGCAGAAACAGCGCCGAGATGGCGAAACACGCGCTAAACGCCTTCTTGGCGACCTCCATCAGTTTTGTGAACGAGCTGGCTAATCTCTCCGAAGCGTGCGGCGCAGACATTGGAGAAATCGTCCGTGTGCTGCGCCTGGATCGCCGGATTGGCAAGCACGCTTTCCTCAGTCCCGGCGCCGGCTTCAGCGGCGGGACGCTGGGCCGGGATCTGCAGACTTTGCGTCGCCTGGGCGCCTCCAAAAATGAGAAAACTCTGCAACTGGATGCTACCGTTGCGGTCAACAATTCCCGCTTGAACGACCTGATTGGGAAGCTCCAACGCGAGTGCGGTGCTTTGTCCGGCTTGCGCATCGGTTTGCTTGGGCTCACTTACAAAGCCGGCACCAGCACCTTGCGGCGTTCACGCGCGCTGGAGCTTGCAAGAATGCTGCTGTCCATGGGCATCTCGATCCGGGCGTTTGATCCAATGGTGACCGAGCCGCGAGAGGGAACTCACGGCATCGTGCTCTGCGCGGATGCTTACCATGCCGCAAAAGCAGCGGACGCTGTATTTCTTATGACTCCGTGGCCGGAATTTCGGAGCCTCGATATGAATCGGCTGCGGCAGGCCATGCATCGGCCGCTGCTGATTGACGCTCATAATTTTCTGGACGTCGGCACGGCGCGCGCCGCAGGTTTTCGCTACCGTGGTGTGGGCATTCCCGGACAGAGGGAAGCATTGGCGGGAGTTGGAATCGGACGTGGGCAATGAAACTTGGCGTTGAAACTGTAGTCATCACGGGCGCTGGCCGCGGTATCGGGGAAGCAGTGGCGCATGCATTTGCACAAAGCGGCGCCAACCTTGTGCTGCTTGCGCGTACGCGTCGCGAAGTGGACCGCGTCGCACGCCAGACCGCGGAGCGAGGAGTGACTTCGATTGCCCTGGCTGGCGATGTTTCCAAGCGCCCCGACCTCCAGGGGATGGTGGAGGCAACACTGGAAAGGTTTGGCCGGATCGATGTGCTCATCAATGCGGCCGGGGTTTACGGCCCCATCGGCCCCTTCGCGCGCATGGACCTCGATCAATGGACAGCGGCGATCGAGATCAACCTGATGGGCACCGTTTTCGCAATCCATGCCGTACTGCCCTACATGCTGGTGCAACGTAAAGGCGTGATCATCAATTTTTCCGGCGGTGGCGCTGTTCAGCCGCTCCCGCGCTTCAGCGCCTATGGCACGTCGAAAGCTGCGGTTGTACGACTTACTGAAACACTGGCGGAAGAGGTGAAGGAATCCGGCGTGCGAATCAATGCAATCGCGCCCGGCGCGGTGAATACGCGTTTGCTGGATCAGGTGCTAGCTGCAGGCGAAAGAGCTGGGGCCACATTTCATGCCAAAGCGCTCGAACAAAAAGAAAATGGCGGCACGCCCCCAGAGCGGGCTGCAGAGCTGGCGGTTTTTCTGGCTTCCCCCCTGGGTCAGGGAGTGACTGGCCGGCTGATCAGTGCCGTGTGGGACGATTGGAAGTCCTTGCCGGCGCGTGCCAGCGAACTTGGCCGCTCCGCTCTATTTACTTTGCGGCGGATCGATGGGCGCCAGTTTCGCGAAGCGGGCTGATCTGCCGCGCAGCAGTTGCGCATCAGCATTTCACTAGCAGCAGAATCCAAATAAAAAAAGAGGTGAACTTGTGAAAGCACTGGTGACGGGCGGAGCCGGCTTCATTGGCTCCCATATTGCGGATGCTTTGCTCAAACGAGGCTACGACGTGCGCGTCCTCGACAATCTTGAGCCGCGTGTCCATCCGGCGGGGCGTCCCTCCTATCTCAACGGGGCGATAGAGTTTCTGCCGGGCGATGTCCGTGACCGCACGAGCGTCGAGCGCGCGCTCGCGGGCGTCGAAGTCGTCTTCCACGAGGCGGCCTACCAGGACTATATGCCGGACTACAGCAAGTTCTTCCATACGAATGTGGTGAGCACGGCTCTGCTGTTCGAGGTCATCCGCGAAAAGGGCATCGGCGTTCTGAAATTCATCCTCGCGTCGTCGCAATCGGTGTATGGCGAAGGGCAATACCGCTGCGCTCAGGATGGATTTCTGCTTCCGGAAGCGCGGGGTGTCGAGCAGCTCGACCACGGTGATTGGAACCTTCGTTGCCCGAAATGCGGCGGAGAGCTGGAGCCCATTCCACTGAGCGAAGAGCAAGCCAAGCCTGCCGGACCCTACGGGGTCTCGAAATTTGCGCAGGAGATGACTGCACTGCGGCTGGGAAGGCTGCTCGGAATTCCCACCGTGGCCTTGCGCTACTCGATCGTGCAGGGAGCGCGCCAGTCGTTCTACAACGCCTACTCGGGAATCTGCCGGATCTTCACCCGCGCGTTGCAATGTGGAAAGGCACCGGTCATTTTCGAAGACGGAAAGCAGCTTCGCGATTACATCCATATCTCTGACGTGGTCATGGCGAATCTCCTGGTTCTTGACGATTCGCGCGCCGACGGCCAAGCATTCAATGTCGGCAGCGGCCGCCCTACAACCGTTCTCGAATACGCGCGCGTGCTGACGCAACGGATGAAGGCGCAAGTCTCTCCCGAAACTCCCGGTGCATATCGCGTAGGCGACGTGCGTCACACGGTTTCGAGTGTCGCTAAGCTCGAATCACTCGGATGGAAAACCACAAAAGGCCTGGAGGAAATTTTCGACGACTATCTGGCGTGGCTCGAGGAGGCTTCCGATCGAAACGATTACTTTACGCCTGCACTCGAAGCCATGCAGCGCACAGGTGTTGTACGCCAGTCCGCTCGAGGCAGGCGGTCCGCCGCGGCCATCTGAGGGAAGATCATGGTTACCGAACCAATTCTCCACGCTGGCGCGGGAATCAAGAGTAGCGAAGCCGTGCGCGCAGCCGCCTCCGGGCGTGTAGCGCAGATCGCCAGCCTGCTCGGCCGCTCATGGGTCAAAGGACTATTTGTTTTTGCCGCCGACGCGGTCGCTGTGATCGCTGCGCATCACTTAGCGGAGATCCTGACGCGCCGCTGGATGAATGACTCCACAACATTCTTGACCCCCTCAAGCTACTATCTTTTCTATGTTCCGTTCTTCACCGCGCTGCTGTATCTGTTCGGGGGCTACAAGAGCCCTGACCTGCGGCGGCCGGAGAGAGAACTCGAACTCCTCACGAAAGGCGTCTCGTTTTCCTTCACCGCGCTCGCTTGCGCGAATTTTGTTCTCTTCAAATCCGTGGTGTTTTCGCGGTACGCGCTCGTCGAGTGGTACATTCTGGCGTTGGTGTTTCTCTTCGCCGGAAGGTTTAGCCTTCGTGCGATGTATGCGGCGCTGTGGCGGCGAGGCTTTGCTCGCCAGAAAGCGCTGCTGATCGGGCCCGCAGCGGGCCTGGCGGATTTTCAGCAGCGGCTGTCCATTCAGCGTTACCAAGGCTACGAACTGGCCGGTATCCTCGTTGAACCGGTCGCACGCACGGTCTCCGACACCATGCGATTCGCGCTGCCCCTTCTTGGTCCGCTCGCCGATTGGGAAGAAATTGCCGAGGCCCAAGGTACACAGCTTGTCGTGGTGCATCTCGATGAATCCGCGGCGGACCATTACCCGAGTGTCCTTGAGATCCCCCGGCGCTGCCAGGAGAAGGGTATAGAGGTCGAGGTCTATTTGCCGTTGTTTGGCGCGGCGGAGCTGCGTTGCGAACGCGACGAATTCTGCGGCTCCCTTCGTTTCTCTTCACCGCCGCGATGGTCGCGCGCCGCTCAGCGCGCAATGAAAGCCGCGCTCGACATTCTCATTGGTCTGGCCGGCAGCGCTGTAACGCTGGCGCTCTTGCCGGTCATTGGCGTCTTCATCAAATGGGAGGATGGCGGGGCCATCCTTCATCGGAGCGACTACATTGGCACCGATGGCCGCGTGCATCACTTTTTGAAGTTCCGGACGATGGTCGAAAATGCCGAGCAGATCCTCGAGAACGATCCGGCTCTCAAGGCTCAATTTGGGTTTTCCTTCAAGCTGAAGGACGACCCGCGAGTCCTGCGAGTTGGCCGTTTCCTGCGGAAGTATAGCTTGGACGAATTCCCCCAGTTTTTCAGCGTGCTCACCGGCCAGCTGACGTTTGTTGGACCGCGCGCAATCACTTCGGAACAGTGCGAGCGGTACGGTGAGCTTCTGCCGAAGCTGCTTTCGGT
>Ga0137415_10005054_pt1 | contig 13044 bp, 13 predicted proteins | sample CZODoug3_1_1_16f_FD_183082 | JGI IMG/M metagenome (GOLD analysis project Ga0137415, IMG submission 183082) | Vadose zone soil fungal communities from Angelo Coast Range Reserve, California, USA - CZODoug3_1_1_16fungal (Hybrid Assembly) | ecosystem: Environmental > Terrestrial > Soil > Vadose... | reverse complement strand
TGGTCCAGCTTGTCGAGGAACACCACGTCGGCACGGCCGACCAGGCCCGAAATCACGCCAAGATTGGCCGGATAGCCGGTCGAGAAGACGAGGCAGGATTCCTTATTGAAAAACGCTGCCAGCTCCGTTTCGAGCTGTTCGTGCAGATCGAGTGTGCCATTGAGGAAGCGGCTGCCGGTGCAACCTGAACCGTAGCGCTCCAAGGCGCCCCGCGCGGCCGCCAGCACTTCGGGATGGTGAGTCAGGCCGAGGTAGTTGTTCGACCCCATCATCACCCGCTCTTTGCCTTCGATGATGACGACGGTGTCTTCGGAGCGGGAAATCGGCTTGAAGTAGGGATACAGCCCAGCAGCCTGGACCTCGCGCGCCCGGGTGAAGTTCTTACACTTGTCGAACAGCGCGATGTGCTGCAGGGTCTCGGTGCGCACGAAGCCGGAGCCTTATGGAGAGCGGTGGTACAGCTTAGCCCTACGGTAGTGAAATGGCAAGGGTGAGCCGTTGCTGGAGTTAGCGACCCCTGTGAGGATTGGCACAGCTTTCGCGGCTTTGACACCCTACCCTAGATTGCGTGCTGGCAGCGACGCATCTGGTTCTCCGGCGGAGGGTCCTCGTGAGTTCACGCGTTGTCTGGTTTTTCAGCGCCGCCGCGCTCTTTCTTTTCATAGCTCCGCGCACCGCTGCGGCTCAAGATTCGTTGTATCCGCGTTGGGAAATTCCCGGCTTCGACTTTCGCCCGAACGGTGCGTGGCGTGTGCGCGCCGAGCAAATATCGGCGTATCGCCGGCAGCTGATCGCGAGCCGCAACTTTGCGGCTCTCAACGCGCCGATGGCGCCGACGCCGGGCGGCCCGCAAGGGCTTGCAACCGTCATGATGGGCACGCACACCGTGCCGGCAATCCTCTTCGGTTATGGCAGCACCGATCCATCGTTCATGCGGGACACCAGCCAGTATAACACGCTGCTTTTCAGCACCAGCCCACCGTTTGTCAACGGAATTCAGAATCCGTACACCGTACGCACGTTCTATGAGCAGTTGTCGAACAACCTGTTGTCCATGAGGGGACAGGTTTTTGGGTGGGTGCGGCTCGACTCCAACGAGACGTTTTATACGGGCACGCCCGGCACCTGCTCGGGCAATCCCTTCGGGAACACGAACTGCAACGGCATTTTCAGCGCGGCTGCGGTGAACGCGATGCAAAACGGCATGCGGGCGGCGCTGGCGCATATCGACTCTTTTGTCGACTTCGGAAAGTTCGATAACGACGGTCCCGATGGCATTCCCAACTCCGGTGACGATGACGGGTACGTCGATATGATCATGTTCGCGCACGCGACCCGTGACGGTGCGTGCGGCGGCTCCAGCAATAATCACATCTGGTCGCACCGCTTCGTCTTCGTCAATTCCACGCAGACGAACTATCAAGATTACGTCACCAACGACACGTCTTACTCGACCTCGCCAAACGCGCCCCCAGACCACCACATCCACATCAGCGATTACTTCATGGCAAGCGGCCTCGGCGGCAGGACATCGTGCGACAGCACGCAGATCATGCCGATCGGGACGGCGTCCCATGAGTTCGGCCATGCCCTCGGCCTTCCGGATTTGTATGACACGCGGGGACCGACCGAGGGAATCGGACAGTGGGGATTGATGGGCTCGGGCAACTTCACGGCCGCCTATAGTCCTTCGCGCTACGAGGCCTGGTCGCTGAACGAAATGGGTTGGACGACTGTCGTGCCCCTGACCACAAACGGCACCTACCGACTGCGGGCGGAGCCAATTGCCGATTCGATCTACTTGATCAATCCGACGGTCTCGAATCCGCGGAGCGAATCATTCCTGGTCGAAAATCGGCAGGGATACCAGTCCGACACCGCGCTGATTCGTATTCACTGCTTGCGGTCGGGTCTGAGTGTGCCGCCGTGCGGCGGCGGCCTCCTCATCTGGCATGTGGACCAGCAGCAAATCGCCACTCACGGATTCCACGCCGGCAATAGCGTCAACTCTGGGGCGATTCATGGCCTGAAGCTCATGCAAGCGGATGGACTGGATCAGCTCGACGATCCCAACGCGGCGCCGCAGCATCGGCGTGGCGACGCCGGCGATCCCTATCCGGGGGTGGCGAACAATCCGTCGTTCACGCCACGCAGCAATCCGGCGCCAACCATGAACTCGGATGGCAGTTTCCCGGGGTTCACCATCGATTCGATCCGCCTGACCGGCGGACCGGACAGCGAGATGGCGTTCCGGCTGCGCTTCGGCGCATTGACGATCGTGCGCGGGAGCGACACGAACGCCGTGGTTCAGGTCGACGGCAATTCGTTCAACGTGTTCCGCGATCTCTTTGACAACGGGTCCAGTCATACGGTCAACGACACGAACCAGGTCTCCCCCGATGGACGCCGCCGATTCCGTTTCTTGTCGTGGTCGGATGGCCTGGCACAGTCGCACTCCATCGTGGGCAGCCTCGCCGGGACAACGATCACCGCGAACTTGAGCAGCGATTACAAACTGATCGCCACGGCGGCGAGCGGGGGAACGATCCAGGCGGATACGAACGTCGATCTCGCCGGCGCCTTCATTCCGTCCGGCAGGGCAGTGACCCTCACCGCGACAGCGGGCGCGGGCAATTCGTTCTCCGGCTGGTCGGGGGACACGACGACGTCGAATACGGTCGTCGTCCTGCCGATGGGCCGACCGTACACGGTAACCGCGAACTTCCTCGGCGCGCTGACCACGGCGAACGTCGTCGCGCAGCTGCTCGGCCCGACGCAGCCGCTGACGACCGCGCAGATCCAGTATCTCGATCAGCACGGCAATAACAACGGCGTGTTCGACCTCGGCGACTTCCTCGCGTGGGTCAAAGCGACCGGTGCACCGCTGAGCCCGGCGATACTGCAAGCGTTGGCGCAGAAAGGAGGCCGGAAATGAAGCGCCTCCTCGGCTGCGTGATGCTCGTGTCTCTGATGACTGTGGGACTGAGCTGTGGCGGCAGTCCGACCGCGTCCGGCCCGGGCGTGCTGAAGGTGCGGCTCACCTCGCCCCCCGCCAATTCCGGATTGGACTCGGCGGTCGTCATCACGATCAATGGACCGGCCGCTCTTACGAGTGCGACCGCCGGTACCGGGCTACGGCTCTTTCAGCAGCCGCTCGGCGGCACAACGACGCGCTTCGCCTTGACCGGCCTGCTGACCAACGGCGCGACCATTCTCACGATCGGCGTGGCAGACCTGGGCGCGGGCAGCCAGTACAACGGCACCGTCGACGCGGTCGCCACGCCGAGCTACCAGGTGCGAACGCCGCTTGCGGGTTATGCGCTGGCGGTAACCCGCTAAGCCCGCAGCTCGGTGGCCTCTTCGGGAGTGTCCCACGCGTGGGCGAGATCGTCTTCCAGCCGGCGCCGCAGCTCCTGATAGGCTGTTAAGAGCCGCCGTCCTTCCTCTGTAAGCGTCGTCGCGCCACCGCCGGGACCACCCGCGCGCGAAACGACCATCGGCCGGCCCAGCGCCTGCTCCATCTGTTGGATGGCGCTCCATGCGGTGCGATAGCTTATCCCGGCGTCCGCGGCGGCATCCTTGATCGAGCGTACGCGATCCACTGCTTCGAGCAGCCGCGCTTCGCGATCACTGATGACCGGCACGCCGCGGCGTGCCAGCGTCACACTCGCTCTCGGAACCAAATCAGGGAATTGCATAGTGCCTCCTACCGCTCGGCGTTTGTTGCAGGTACGGCGCACCCACCGGCGAGCGACGCGAACGCCGGCTCGCCGTCAGGCAGTCGCAGCGCGAGCAACCGGCTGCGCCACTCCGCCAGCGCCCAGCTGCTGAATCGCTCCGCCATAGACTGCTCGGATGCCGAACGAATGACGTACAACGTGTAAGGGTTGCCGAGCGCGGTATCGGCGGCGAAAAGCACGCGCAGGTCCACACCAGTTAATCGCGTGAACGTCGGGAGATCGGCGAGCGCATAGGCGCGGCGCTCGTCGGCGAGTCGCAGAGTCGCCGCCTGGTCGACACCCGTCTGGATGTACCAGGAATCGCGCTTGCCCGGAGGCGCGATTCCCGCCGCTTGCCAGAGCGACAGCTCCTTGATGTGAGTCCCGGATGAATCCCCGCGTGATATGAAGGAAGCGCGGGTCGCAGCGATGCGATGAAATGCGTCGGCCGCGGTGCGGGCCGTCCTCACGCCTGCCGGATCCGACGCTGGCCCAACAACGGCGAATCGGCTGGCGACGAACGGACAACGCAGCGCCGCATGTCGCGGGGCGATCAGCAACCGCTGCTCGAGGCTTGGCGCATGGGTGATGACGACGTCGAGGTCACCGGCGGCTGCGGAATGAAGGATTTGTCCGGATGATCCAATCACGACGCGTACTCGGGCCGCAGGATGCAGCGAATCGAGCAGCGCGAGCGCGCCCGATTGATCGACGGTGTAGGTCGTTCCCAGGCGCAGGGTAGTGGCGCGCGACTCGCTGCTGCACGCAACCGCGGCTGCGAGCAGAAACGTCGGCAGGAGCCACATCGCTCGTCGATTCACGTTGACCTTCCATTCCTTCTCTTGCGGTATGCCGGAGCGGCCAAATCGTTCCGTTCGCTGCGCCAGAGCGAGACGAGGGCTGGAGCTGATTCTTCTGTGGCGGCCGTGCATCAGTCCATATTCGGCTGGTCGATGGCTCCAAGCTTCTTGGCAGACGCAAGTCGTTTGGCGCGAAAAATGCGATGCTTGTTCCAGCGATGACCCAGTTCCGTCGTTCCACCCTCGTGGTAGCCGCGTTCGGTGGGGTGGCTCTCATCCTTCTCCTGCACGGGTGTAGTGACGAAAAAACCACATCCCCGCGCCGGCGCGCGGCTACTGCCATCGCGCCCGATGGCCTAGTGAGCTCGATGCTGGGCGAGTGGTCTGCGGTAATGCCTGCACCGATCGTACAGCTTCATCTCCACCTGCTCACAAATGGCAAGGTGCTGAGTTGGGGCATGAACGGGGATCCGCAGATGTGGGATCCGGTCACGGGAAGCTTCACGGCGATGCCGAGCCCGTCGTGGCTGTTCTGCGCCGGCCATGACTTCTTGCCGGATGGTCGGCTCCTCGTCGCGGGTGGGCACATCGCGGCTTCGCGCGGATTGCCGAATACGAATTTCTTCAACGCCACAACCGGCGGATGGCAGACCGGCCCGCCGATGGCTGAAGGCCGCTGGTACCCAACCAATACCACGCTGCCAGACGGCGAGATGCTGACGATCGCCGGCAGCGATTCGAGCGCTGCGAACGTGACCGTTCCCGAGGTATGGGATGGGAGCAACTGGCGCCAGTTGACGGGTGCCGGTCGCGCGCTGGACTACTACCCGCGCACCTTCGTCGCGCCCGATGGGCGAGTCTTCTACGCCGGGGAGGATGGGAGCAAGTTCCTCGACGTCACCGGGACCGGTAACTGGAGCGACGGTCCGACGCGACTGTACACGACACGCGACTACGGTACAGCCGTAATGTACGCGCCCGGGAAGGTTCTGTACGTAGGCGGTGGTGATCCGCCGACCAGCACCGCGGAAATCATCGATCTCAACGATCCCGCACCACAGTGGCGGTTCACGGCCGCAATGACCTTTGCGCGGCGTCAGTTAAATGCGACCGTGTTGCCCACGGGGGGAGTTCTCGTCACAGGCGGCACCAGCGGGAACGGTTTCAATAATCCTATGGGCGCTGTCCACGCTGCCGAGCTGTGGAATCCGGAGACTGGGACGTGGCAGCTGCTCGCGAGCAATGTCGTCACCCGCATCTATCACTCGACGTCATTGCTGCTGCCAGATGGCCGCGTGCTGCACACCGGCAGCGGGGATGCAGCTGGGGCGGTCAACGAGCTGAACTACGAGTTGTTTTCGCCGCCTTATCTCTTCAAGGGTCCGCGGCCGACCATTACGACCCCGCCACCCAGCGCGGTAGTGTATGGTCAGACCGTGTTCGTCACGACGCCGGATGTCGCGAACATCGCCAAGGTGTCGTTTGTGCGGTTCGGATCGGTGACCCACGCGTTCAACATGGGCCAGCGTTTTGTGCCGCTCACCTTCACGCAAACACCCGGTGGCTTGTCGATCGCGATTCCGTCCAGCCGTACAGTGGCGACGCCCGGTCCCTACTTGCTGTTCCTCGTCACCGCCGACGGCATTCCGTCCATCGGGCAAATCGTGCTGTTGCGGTAGACTTCTCCGCCGACCGTTGCGTCCCTATTTTCGTTGGGGGGCGGTAGCTCAGCTGGGAGAGCACCTGGTTTGCAACCAGGGGGTCGTGGGTTCGAATCCCATCCGCTCCATCGTCTGAATCGTAGCAGGGAAACGAGCTTCCGTATCCGGAAGGAGGCGGGCTTATGAAAAGCGTCCCGCTCGGTTTTGCATTGCTGCTCGTATGGCCGGCCGCCGCGCCGGGTCAAACCACGTTCAGCCTCGCCGGCGGACGTAACTTCGCCGGGACGGTGCCGACTGAACTCCCGGCCTTCCATGGGTCCACCACCGGGGGGTTCGTGGTCCAGGCGTCGGTGAGCCGCCCGTACCACAATCGGTTTGGCTGGCGGATCGACCTCTTCGCTAGCCAATTCGAGCTAACGCAGCCGTCGGGTTTTGCGGGTGTCATGTGCCAGCGCACCCCACCTCCCGGAACGTGCTGCGGCATTTGCCCCCTCCGGACCGACAAAGGTCCCGTCGCCGTGAGGGGCGTCGCGGTGAATCAGCTGGTGAACGTGACGCCGGCGGAGTTCCCGTTCGGGATGTATCTCATCTGGGGCGCCGGGACAGACTACTTGTATCAACATCCCACCGCTCGGGGTGCCCTGCGTCTCGGCGCATCGGTCGGCGGAGGACTGACGCTGCCTTTGGCGGGTCACTTCCGCGCCTTTGTCGAAGCGCGCTACCACTACCTCTTCGACGGCCCCAGCGCACCGACTTGGCTCGTGCCCGTCACGATCGGTGTGCAGATGTAGGCATCCCTAGCCGCTTCAGCTGACACGTCCCATCTTGTCCCGTCCAGATCTTACGACGGAGACAATGAATGTCGATTGCGCTTCTCATACCGATCGTGATGCTCGCCCAGGCATCCCCGCCGCCTCCCCCTCCCCCTCCCCCTCCCCTTCGCATCGCGGCGAGCAGTTTTGCTTCGGTCGAAGTGCACCTCAACGCGCGCCGCATTGGGAATCGCTGGTTCGAGGAGGACGCGAGTCTCTCCGGCCCCTCGCGCATCGCGATCACGTACGGGCAGCCGCACGCGCGTGGGCGCAAGGTTGAGGGCGGACTGATTCCGTTGGACACGGTCTGGCGCTTTGGCGCGAACATGGCCACGACGCTCCACACCGATCTCGACATCACGCTCGGCGATCTGAGTCTGCCCCGCGGCGACTACACCTTGTTCATCCTCTACTCGCGGTCGGGGCCGGGGTATTCTCTGATTGTGAGCCGCGGTACGGGCCAGTGGGGAACGGATTACGACGCGGGCAAGGACTTCGGGCGCGTGGCGCTCACCAGCCGCGCGCTGGCCGAGGCCGAGCCTTCGCTCACGATCTACCTCATTCCTGACGCGCCGCAGCCGACGACCGGATACGCCGAGCTCAAAGGCGCGCTGCGCATCAAATGGGGGGCGACCGAGCTGGCGACATCCTGGCGCGTGAATCAGTGAGCGAACCAGACCTGCGGTATCCGATCGGCAAATTCACTCCGGTACCGAGTCTGAGCGCGGCAGACCGAGCCGCTTGCATCGAGCAGATCGCCGCGGCACCCGCGAACTTTCGCCGCGCGGTCGCGAATTTGAGCGACACCCAACTCGACACGCCCTACCGACCCGGCGGCTGGACCGTCCGCCAACTCGCGCATCATGTGCCCGACAGTCACATGAATGCCTACATCCGGTTCAAGCTGGGGCTCACCGAGGACGTCCCGGCGATCAAGACCTATGAGGAAAAGGACTGGGCGAAGACGCCGGAAACGCGCGCCCCAATCGGCATGTCACTCGACTTGCTGACGGCCCTACACGTGCGGTGGGTCACGCTGCTCAGGAGCATGCAGCCGGTCGATTTCGCGCGCACGATCAAGCATCCCGACTGGGGAACGCCGTCGCTCGACGCTATTCTCGCGTTGTACGCCTGGCACGGCCGGCATCACACGGCGCACGTGACTGCGCTGCGCGAACGCATGAGTTGGGCGTAGCAATGGTCGATTTTCCTGACGACGAACTCGACGAGGAATTCCCACTGGGCGACGGCACCGCCGATACGGAGGGGATCGTCATTTGCCCCTATTGCGGCGAGCCGAATGAAATCGGCATCGACGCGGGCGGCGGACCCTACCAGGACTACGTGGAGGACTGCCAGGTCTGCTGCCGCCCCTGGCGCGTGACCGTAGCGTATGACGAGGAGGGAAACGCCGAGATTTCTGCCTCGCCGCTTGACCAATAAGTCTGTGACGCAGGACGGATTAGGTCAAAGGATGGAGACCGTTTCCCGCATGCGCCGGTTAGGTTCGACGCATGGCGCAGTCAATTCTGATCGTCGACGATGATGCGGATACGCGGTCACTGGTGGGGGCCTCTCTCACCGAGCAGGGGTTCATCGTCTATGCCGCCCGCGACGGGCGCCACGCGCTCCAGATTCTCGAGCGTAGTTCACCCCCGGCTTTGATTCTACTCGATTACAACATGCCGGTCATGAACGGCAAGGAGTTTCTCGCGGTGAAGCGAAGCGACCCGCGGTGGCAGGCCATTCCCGTCGTCGTTCTGTCCGCCTGGACTCGCGAATGGACTGCTGCCCGGATGGACGTTATCGAAGTGCTTCCCAAGCCCGTGGATCTCGAGGGGCTCCTTGCCCTCGTGAAGCGGACCGTCAGCGCGCCACAGACCCCGATGGCCCCACCGGGCGTGCCTGACTCATCGGAGAGCATGCACCCGCGCTGAAACGGCGCTCGCTACTTCGCCGCGTCGTAGCGCCGTCCAACCTCCCGCCAATTCACGACGTTCCACCACGCGGTAACGTAATCCGGACGGCGATTCTGATACTTCAGGTAGTACGCGTGCTCCCAGACATCGAGCCCGAGAATCGGCGTCTTGTTCTCCATCAGGGGGCTATCCTGATTGGGCTGACCGACGATCTCGAGCTTGCCGTTCGACACCGTCAACCACGCCCAGCCACTCCCGAACTGTGACGTCGCGGCAGCACCGAGCTGCTCCTTGAACTTCGCAAAATCACCGAAGGTCCGTTTGATCGCATCCCCGAGCGCGCCGCTCGGCTCACCGCCGCCGCCCTTGCCCGCGGGCGCCATGATCGTCCAGAACAGCGAGTGATTGTGATGGCCACCGCCGTGGTTGCGAACGGCGGTGCGGATGTCTTCGGGAATCGAGCTGATTCCGCGGAGCAGGTCCTCGAGACTCTTGTTCAGGAGCTCGGGATGCTTGTTCAGCGCGTTGTTGAGATTGGTGATGTATGCCTGGTGATGCTTGTCGTGGTGAATCTGCATCGTCTGCGCGTCAATGTGGGGCTCCAACGCTCCGAAATCGTACGGCAGCTCGGGAAGTGTGTGCTTCGTGTCCCTGCCGGTAGCCGCTTGTTGTTCTTGGACCTGTGCCATTGCGGACGTTCCTGAGAAGTTTGCATCTCAAACCCCGCATTGCGCGGCCCGGTTCCCCCCATATCTTGCTCCGCGGAACGTGCCGTCCTCTCCCACTCCGGAGGCGCTCGTGGCGGAGTTGCTCCTGCGCTGGCTGCATTACCTGGGCGGAATTACGTGGATCGGCCTGCTGTATTACTTCAACTTCGTGCAGGGGCCGTTCATGGCGGAGGCGGACCCCGCCACCAAGAGCACCGCAACCCAGAAGTTGTTGCCGCGGGCGCTGCGCTGGTTCCGCGGCGGCGCCATTGTCACCTTCCTCACCGGCATCTTGATCATCGCGAAACGTTTCGGCGAGTCGCCACTCGGTGCCGCCGCCTGGTCCACCGGATGGGCGATCACGATCCTGACGGGCGCGCTGTTCGGCACGCTCATGTTTTTCAATGTCGTGCTCGTGATCTGGCCAAAGCAGCAAATCGTGATTGCGTCGGCGAAAGCAGCCGCTTCCGGTGGACAAGCCAATGCCGCGGCGCCCGTCGCCGCGCGCCGGGCCTTCCTGGCGTCGCGTACGAACGTGGTGTTCTCGATTCCGATGCTGTTCTTCATGGGGGCGGCGTCGCACTTCACACTGCCGGGGGGCGGCAATCATGCCGCGTATTGGGCGAGCGTCATCGCCGTTGCCGCACTCCTCGAGATCAACTCGCTCATCGCGACCACCGGGGCAACCACGAAGCCGATCGAGAAGATCCCCGGCGTGATTGTCACGGGCTTCGTCGTGTGGGCCATTGTGTACGCGCTCGCCCGGGCGTTCCTATCGGCCTGACGGCCTAAGCGGATGGCGTCGGTTACCCTCCGCGGGCTGAGCAAAGTCTTTGACGGCGGTGTTCAGGCGTTGCACCACCTGGATCTCGAAGTGCGGGATGGAGAGCTGCTCGTTCTGCTCGGCCCCTCCGGCTCCGGGAAGACCACCGTGTTGCGCTGCATCGCTGGCCTCGAGGAGCCCACCGCCGGCGAGGTCGTCATCGGCGAGCGCGTGGTCACTCACGACTCGCCCGCCGAGCGTGATGTCGCGATGGTATTTCAGAGCCACGCTCTGTATCCCCACCTCACGGTTCGCGAAAACATCGCCTTCCCGCTTGAAATGCGTGGTCTCGCCCACGCGCAGGCGGCGCGCCGCGTTCTCGAGACCGCGACGCGACTCGGCCTGCAAAGCGTGCTGGATCGCCTTCCCAGCCAATTGTCCGAAGGAGAACGACAGCGCGCCGCCCTCGGCCGTGCCATCGTGCGCGGCCCGCAGGTATTCCTCCTCGACGAGCCGCTGGCCCGTCTCGATGCTCCATTGCGCGTCGAGTTGCGCGCGGAGGTGTTGGCGCTGCATCGAGCGCTCGCCGCGACGATGATCTACGTCACGCACGATCAAGCGGAAGCGATGACGATGGGTCAGCGGATTGCGGTGCTGCACGAGGGACGGCTGCGCCAGGTCGGCACTCCAGAGGAGGTCTACCAGCGTCCGGCGGATATGCATGTCGCGCGCTTCTTCGGGACGCCGGGGATGAACGTCTTGCAAGGGCGCGGCCGCGCCGGAGACAAAGGAAGGGTCATCGAGGCGGGGAGTCTGGTTATTCCGGTGGAACTCTCCACGTACGACGGAGAGATGCAGTTGGGAATACGGCCCGAGTACGTCGGCCTGTGCGCAGTGGATCAAGGCGTCGGCAACGTGGACGTGCTGGTCGTCGAACCGCTCGGCAGCGAGACGCTGGTGCATCTGAACGCCGGCGGGCAGCCTCTGGTCGCGCGCCTCCCCGGATTTGCCGACGTGCGCGTCGGCACTCGAGTAGGGGTCAAGGTGGATCGGCGCCGTCTTTCCTTGTTCGATGCTGCTGGGGCACCGCTCGCGTGAGTCCGCGGGGATGGGCCGCGAGCGCTACAGCGATGGCCGCGCTCGCCGCGGCACTGACGCTGGCCGTCACGCATTGGATCGAGCTTCGGTACGAGCGAGCCTTCGCATTCCGAATCGCGCGGACGACTGCCGGGTACATCGCAGCCGTAACCCCGCCGCCGCCGCCGCCGCCGCCCGTCAGGCGTCGCGGTCGCATCCGCCGCCCACAAGCGCCGATAACACCAGTCCCGCAATCGCCTGCATCGCGCAGCTATCACCTCCCATCGCTGCTCACGCAAGCGAGGGGCTTGCGTACGCTGCCCGGCTGGACGACGGAAGTCGAAGTGTACTACGGCACCGCGCCCCTTGTAGACGCAACCGCTCCACCGCTGTCGCCTGACGACTTGCTGCTGTTGGACAGCGCCGGCGAGCGGTGGCGGGAAGGATCAGCGCTCGTTCCGCTGAAGGATCGCGGCGGCCGCGAAATCGTCGGCGCCGTCGCGGCGCGACCGCTGCGCGTGCCCACGGGCCCGCTGCCGGGCGGATTGGGGTTGGCGTTTCCCGCGGCCGTCCTGGCGGTGGCCGGGGCGGCGGGGATCGCGTTCCGCGGACGCTCCTTGCGGCGCGGCGGATATGTGGGCGCCGCCTTGTTACTCGCAGTGGCCAGCTACGTCGACGTGCGCGCTGTTGCCCGCTCGAGCACCGATCGCTGGCTCACCGATACTCGGCGCTTGCTGCAGGAGGCAGCGACGCGACTGCCGCCGCCGCGCTCGCGCGTTTCGGTGAGTGACCTCGCGGCGTTGGTACAGGACGGCGAGCTGGTGGGCGGCGAGCCGGCGGAGTCCGCTCCGTGGCGTGCGCACGTCGGCGGAGCACCGCGCGCAATCGTCGCCATACTCATTGGTTCGGGACGATGGGTCGACCTGCGTACGGTGCCTGCGGAGATCACGACGCCGCGTTGGCTGTTGTTGGTCCTGCCCAGCGCATTGGTGGGACCCTTTGGCATTCTGCTGTTGCGCTGGGCGGAGCGCACGCCGGCGCGCAAGCGACGTGAGACCGCGATCGCGTGGGGGTTTCTCGCTCCCGCGGGGCTGCACCTCCTGGTGTTCACGCTCGGACCAGCGGCATTCGCGATCTATCTGGCGCTGCCGCTCGCGAATTTCCGCGCGATCGTCCACGACCCGCTTACCTGGCTATCGATGCGCAACACTGCGCTGTATGCCTTGTACGTCCCCGTCTCGGTCGTGATCGCACTCGGCGCGGCGCTCATCGTGCACCGGTACCGCGTCGGTTGGGGCGGGCGACTGCTTCGTTCGGCGCTGCTGCTCCCGTACGTCACGTCGGTCGTCACGATTGCGCTGGTGTGGCAGTTGATCGACCAGACAGGCACGCTCGGGCTCGGGCGGTCCGGTTGGCTCAGCAGTCCAGCGACGGCTCTGCCCGCATTGATGCTCGTCGCGCTCTACGCGCAGGTGGGTGGCCAAACGCTGGTGTTCCTCGCCGGACTCGAAGGCATCCCGAGGGCTTATGTCGATGCGGCGCGCGTCGATGGCGCGAGAGCGTGGCGACGATTCTGGCGGATCACG
>Ga0137415_10005052_pt1 | contig 13048 bp, 18 predicted proteins | sample CZODoug3_1_1_16f_FD_183082 | JGI IMG/M metagenome (GOLD analysis project Ga0137415, IMG submission 183082) | Vadose zone soil fungal communities from Angelo Coast Range Reserve, California, USA - CZODoug3_1_1_16fungal (Hybrid Assembly) | ecosystem: Environmental > Terrestrial > Soil > Vadose... | reverse complement strand
TACCGGTCGCGAGCGGGCAGGTACTTCGCCGCTTCGCGGAGCGCGCGCACGTCGTCCACGCCATTGTTGGAGGCGGCATCGATCTCCTGCACGTCCACGTCGTTGCCGGCGGCGATGTCCACGCAGGGGCCGCAGACCCCGCACGGTTCCGGGGTGGGGCCCTTCTCGCAGTTCAGCGCGCGCGCGAGGATCCGGGCGGACGTCGTCTTCCCGCACCCGCGGGGCCCGGTGAACAGGAAGGCATGCGCCACCCGCCCCGTCTTCAGCGCGTTGACCAGGGTGCGGACGACGTGCTCCTGCCCGGTGAGATCGGAGAAGCGCTGTGGCCGGTACTTTCGGGCAAGGACGAGGTACGGGGTGGTCATCGGCGGCTGGCCCGGGCGTGTTCGAAGGGATTGGACGTCCCGCCTCCTCTGGGCGCTCGACCGGAGACCGGGCACACGGCTAAAGACGCTACCGTTGCTCCCTTCCGGGCCTGGCGGGTTCACGACCCGCCGTCGCCCGATCCCCGGTCCAGCGCCAGCAGAAGCGGACCGGATCGTGTACCACGAACATCCCCGATTCGGGACGACGGACCGTAGCAGTGGGCCTGGCGCCGCGCAACGCCTTCGGCGCCGCGGCTTTCTGGCTCGCCACACCTGGACGAAGTGTTCGCCGCGAAGACTCGCATGGCGCCCGCCGGGCTGGCCGGACTTCAGGCGGCCGCGCTCATGTCGTCGGCTCACTCTAGAGGGTCGTCGACAGGAGGACACTGTTTCGACTCTGCGATCGAAGTGCCTGGTTTCTTTATGGTGTCGGGGTGGGGCGCTAGATCGGCCGGCAGGAGGTCCGAAGTCTCATGAGCGCTGAGCGCCTGATCATCGTGCTGACCGGAGCCATCGGGCTGGCAGGAGCAGCTTGGAAGCTGTTCGTCGAGGTCGATGCATGGCTCCGAAACCGCCGCCACCAACCGAAGCCGCCGACGTGACCCCATGGAGTCCAGATTCAGGAGGCGGGCTAGCTAGCCCTCAGCAAGGGCCAGGATGCGAACGACGAGGAAAATTTGGCGGAGAGCGAGGGATTCGAACCCCCGATGGGCGTTAACCCACTCCTGATTTCGAATCAGGTGCCTTCAGCCGCTCGGCCAGCTCTCCAGAATCGGTCGACCGTGTAACACAACGTTGGCGGAGAGGGTGGGATTCGAACCCACGATACGTTTCCGTATACACGCTTTCCAAGCGTGCGCCTTCGGCCGCTCGGCCACCTCTCCGGACTCGCCTACTTTCTTCGCTGGCGAAAGAACTCGCGCAGGAGCGCGCCGCACTCTTCCGCGAGGACGCCGCTCGCGATCTCGACGCGGTGGTTCAGCCTGGGGTCGCGGACGACGTCGAACAGGGTATCGACCGCACCGGCCTTCGGATCCGTGACCGCATAGACCAGCCGATCGACGCGGGCATTGACGAGCGCCCCGGCACACATCGGGCAAGGCTCGAGGGTCGCGTACATCGTCGATCCGGTGAGCCGCCAGCGGCCGAGCGCCCGAGAAGCCTCCTGCAGCGCGAGGATCTCGGCGTGCGCGGTCGGATCGTGCAGCCGTTCGCGCGCGTTGCGCCCTCGTCCGGCGATGCGGCCGTCGGCCACGAGCACCGCTCCGACGGGCGCCTCTCCCTCGGCCGCGGCCAGGCGGGCCTCGGCGAGCGCTTCCGCCATGAAGGTTTCGTCCATCATTGCCAAAGAACGGGCGCGGGGGTGTAGCACTTCGCCCACCCTGTCGCAACAAGGCGCAGGGAGCCGAAGTTCGAGACCCGGGGCTCGATCGGCGGCCTCCGCTCGTGTCGCAGGTTGAATGGTTCTGGCGTTTGCACGCGCACATCTCTCGCTCGGAGCGGGGATTCGGGCTCGCATTGGCGCGCTGGTTGCTTTGATCCGGACCTGAACGACCGGAGAGGAGCAAAAGCATGACGACCATGGCTGCGACGAGCCGTGTGAAGGACCCGGAGAACGGCGCGCCGATCGTGGTTCCGGTGCGCTATGTGGCGCGCGGGCGCGTCGTCCAGAGTACCTCCCTGGAGCTGAGCAGCGAGACGGTGCGCGTGCGATCCCCGGTGCCGCCCGGCGTCGGTCTTCTGGTGGGGGTCAAGCTGTACCTGCCTCGCAACGACCATCCGCTCGCGACCGAGGCGCTGGTCAACGACGCCTCGTTCGGGGACGCTGCCTTCACCGCCGAGTTCACCGATCTCGCCGGCGAAGGTCGCGCGCAGATCGCCACGTTCCTTCAATCGGTCAGCGGGCGGCGCGCCTGCGACAGGGTCGACGTGCGCCTGCCCATCCTGCTCCGGGACGCATTCGCCGCCAGCGACGGCGTAGTGACGAACCTGAGCGCGAGCGGACTCTTCGTCGAAACCGACGCGCCGCAGGACGTGGGCTCGCGGCTGCGCGGTGAGGTCCGGCTTTCCGGCGTCAACGAGCCGCAGCAGTTCGAAGCGGAAGTGGTGCGGGTGGCCGACCGCGGAATGGGGCTGCAACTCATGGGAGGCTCGGACGAGTTCCGCATGCGCCTGACGAGCTATCTCGCCAACCACGACGCCTGATCGGCGCTCCAAGGATCAGGCCGCGACCGTTTGCTCGACCGCAGCGATCAGCCGATCCATGTTCAGCGGCTTGCGCAGGATGCTGGTGGCTCCCGGGAGATCCTCGGCTTCGTAGCCCCGGTTCGCGCTCACCACCACGACGGGGATCGTCTTCCAGTCGGGGCGGGCCTGCAGCGCGTCGAGCACGTCGAATCCGTTCAGCACCGGCATCATTAGATCGAGAAGGATCACGTCAGGTCGCAGGCCGAACTCCAGGCGGTCGAGCGCATCCCGACCGTCCGCAGCCGCGTGCACGCCGTAGCCCTCGTAGCGGAGAAACTCTCCCAGCGCGTCCCGGATGTCGGGATCGTCGTCGACGATCAGGATGTCGAGCCCCGGCTTCGGCCCCACGCCCTTCCTCTATCCCGGGACGGGGCCGCAGGTCTCCCCCGCCGGCTGCGGCCGATCCAAAATTTTACACTACGGGAAAGTACGGCCACCCCTCGCGGATGGCGGGCCCTGCAGGATTCGAACCTGCGGCCTTCGGATTCGTAGTCCGACGCTCTATCCAACTGAGCTAAGGGCCCTTCGTCCACTGTGGCGGAGAGGGAGGGATTCGAACCCTCGATACAGCTTTGGGCCGTATACTGGTTTAGCAAACCAGCGCCTTCAGCCTCTCGGCCACCTCTCCCGATCTCCTGCAACTCCGCGCATCCGCGAGCCGCCGGGCCCTTCGGAAGCGGAGCGTTCTAGATCGCGCCCTGCTGGGCGTCAAGGAGATCGGAGTTGCTTGACGCGCCCGCGCGCCGGCGGCACAAGCAGGCCACGCGCCTGTAGCTCAGCTGGATAGAGCAGCGGCCTTCGAAGCCGCGGGCCGCAGGTTCGACTCCTGCCAGGCGCGCCATCCAACTCGGCGTTCTCAGGCACTTTTGGGCACGTGTCCTCGTTGGCCACGGAGCCGGTTTTGAGCGACGTCCGCAACCTGTCCGCAAACGGCGAGCGCTCCGATGGCTGCGGCGAGCCGATCTTGCTCACCGCATCGCGCAGGTCCTCGATCGCGAGATGCGCATACGTTCCCGTTGTCGTCGTGACGGATGCGTGCCGCAGCACGCGCTGTACGCGGTGCGGGTCGACTCCTGCCCGCAGCATGAGCGTCGCTGCCGTGTGGCGAAGATCGTGGAACCGCATCTTCGACTTCAGCGGACGCGGCCACAGCTTCATGTTGCAGCGAGGGCAATGCCGGAGGGTCGCGTCGGCATGCCGCTCTACGTGCGGGGTGCCCTTCGCCTTGCAGCGGCGGCAGGTGTGGTCGTACCCAGTCACGATGCCACCCCGCGCGAGAGCTGACCTCAGCACGCGCTCTGTGTTCGCGTCCTCGCTGAGCATGCTGCCGTCGGACGCGGGAAAGACCAGGTCCGAAGATGATGCATCGATCGCTGCCTCAAGATGCGGCAGGAGAGCAGGCGCGACCGGGATGACATCGGCGTGGCCGCCCTTTGTCGTCTCGCGCGCGTACGACCGCCTGACGGTGATCGTCCTCTGGGCGAGATCCACGTCCGCCTTCCGCAGGCCGCACAGCTCGCCCTTGCGCATGCCGGTGAACACCGCGGCAGCAAAGAAGGCGCGCCACTGGTCCGGGACTTCGCCGAGAACGATGGAAACCTGCTCCGCCAACAGCGTAAGAGCGATCCTCTTCGGCACTTTCCGGGGTTCGGTGTCGACCACCGGGTTGTGACCGCCGAACAGTCCCGCCTTGCGCGCCTTCGCGAAAACAGTTCGGAGCTTCCCGCGCAAGTGGTTCACGGACCCCGACGACGAACCAGCCAACTCCATCGCGCGCAACTGCTGCTCGATCCGCGCGGTCGTCACCTGCGGCAGCGGCAGCCTGCCGAATTCGGTCTTGATGACGTGATGATTGAGCCGCGATCGCTCGCGTCGCAGGCTGGCAGGCTTGCAGCGCTCTTTCAGCCACCAGGCGCACAGCTCGGCCAGCGTCATGGTGCTGTCCGTGGGCCTCGGCTCGAGGCCGAGCAGCTGACGCTTCGCTCGTGCCTCGTACTCCTGCGCGATCTCCTTGGCGGCCGTTTTGGTGCGCGCCTTGGTAGCGAGATCGCGGAACCGACCGGTTCCATCGCGGACGTGCATGTACCAGGTCTTGCGTCCGGGCTTCTGGTAGACGGAGGCCAAGTTTCAGTCCCTCCTCGCGCGAGCATCTCGAAACGCCGCGTTCCTCACGGCTTGCCGCTTCTCGTCGTCAACGCATAGCCTCGAACGGCCACGGGACTGAACCGCAGCAACCCACCGATCCGCAATGAAGGCAACCGGCCACACTCGGCCTGGTGGTAGACCCAAGAGCGGCTCGCCCGGAGGTAGTCGGCTACTTGCGCAACGGTCCAGAGTGGCTCCGCTTGAGCGGGTGCCGACTGGCGGCGATCTCGATGCGTCCCGTCGGGACCGGAACTACGCCGCTCGGTGACATCAGGTTTCTCTCGTGCAGCTGAATCGTCCCAGGTCGGTGGCATCGGTCGTCCTTCTCTATCGGTGCTGACTCCTAGAAGGGGATGACGTCGTCGGCGCCGGCGGGAGCGTCTTCGGGCGGCGGCACTTCAACCTGCTCGGCGGGCTCGCTCGTCCGCTTCGCTGCGCCGCCAAGGAAAATCACTCGATCAGCTACGACCTCCGTGGACCAGCGCTGGACGCCCTGGCGGTCGGTCCAGGAACGGGTGCGGAGCCGCCCGCGAACGAGCACCTGACGGCCCGCGTCCAGGTGCTGAGCGCAGGCGGCAGCGGTTCGACCCCAGGTCACGATCCGGTGCCACTCCGTGCGCTCCTGCGGCTTTTCGCCTTTGGCGAGAAACGCTTCGTTGGTGGCGAGGGAGAGCAACGTGTACGCGGCATGCTTGATGGTGCTGTCGCTACTCTGCGCAGCACGAGAGCTTGGCCGGATCCTTGAAGCGTGAGATCGCCGCGATCTTCAAGGCCTCGGCCATCGTCGGGTAGACATGTAGCAGCTCGATGAAGTCGTGCAGCTTGGCGTGGAAGCGCAGTCCCATCGCGGCCTCGTGGATTACTTCTGCGGCGCTGTTCCCCACCATGGTCGCGCCGAGGACTTCCTCGGTGTCGCGGTCGGCGACGAGTTTCACAAACCCGCGCGCATCGCGAATGGCTCCGGCGCGAGGGACCTGCGTGAGCGGGACGGGCTTGCACCAGCAGCGGTGCCCGGCCGCCACCGCCTCTTTCTCAGTCATGCCGACTACGGCCACCGGCGGATCAATGAAGATCGCGCGCGGCACGACGCGGTGATCGACGCGTTTATGCTTGTCGCCCGAGAGCGCGTTGTGTGCAGCGATGCCACCGTCCTTGCTCCCCACCGGGGTGGCCATCTGGCTTCCAATGGCCCGCCCGATGACGTCACCTGCCGCGAAGATGCCGGGGACATTCGTCCGCAGGTGCTCGTCCACGCGGACCTCCCCATGCTCGCCAAGCGCGACGCCAGCGTTTTCGATGCCTATAGCGTCGCTGTTCGGGCGACGGCCGGTCGCCACCAGAAGCCGCTCGGCGCGCACTTCGCGCCGTTCGCCGGCCACCTCGACGGTGGCAGCCACGCCCGAGCCCTCTGAGTGCACCGCCCTCACGATGGCGCGCTTGAGAACGCGGATGCCCTCCTCGACCAGGGCCTCCTCGACCGTCGGCCCGACCTCGGGCTCGTACCCTTGCGCCAAGAGGCCGCTGGTCCGCTCGACGAGCGTGACCTCGGACCCGAAGCGCCGGAACATCTGTCCGAGCTCGAGCGCGATGTATCCGCCGCCGACGATGAGCAGCGAGCGTGGCAGTTCGCGCAGCTCCATCTCCTCGCCGGCCGTGAGCAGGTCGCTGGTGAGGTACGGCACTTTCTCGAGCCCGTCGATCTCAGGCAGTACGGGCCGCGAGCCGGCCGCGATGAGGATCTTGTCACCACGCAGCCGCCTGCCGCCGACTTCCACTGTGTACGGGTCGAGGAAGCGCGCGTGGCCGCGCTCGATGCCGAACTTCCCGCCGAGCAGGCTTTGATATTTCTTGTCGCGGTAGCCCTCGACGATCTCGTCCTTCTGCGCGATGAGCCGCGCGAAGTCGAGGCCGAGATCGGCGCCGCGAAGGCCGGGATAGCGCGGGTTGCGTGCGTCATGGAGAAGCCTGGCCGCCTCGATAAGGTTCTTTGAAGGCAAGCAGCCTCGGTTCACGCAGGTGCCGCCGAGCGTGCGCTCCTCGGTCATCACCGCCGTCTTGCCCAGCTCCTGGACGCGGAGCGCCGCCGCGAATGCCGTGGAGCCGGAGCCAAGAATGACGAGATCGAATCTCTCCGCAGGCGACATGGTCAAGACTCCCTCGTCAGCAGCACGTCGGACCGACGCAATCTGCAAGCTGCTTCGCAAGGTCCAGTGCGAGCGAATGGGCTTGTGCAACCGGCAGCACCCAGCCCTCCGGATGCGTGTGAAGCCACGCAGCGGCGGAATCCTCGGACACGTAGAAGTTCACCTCCCGGCAGAAAGCGTTGCGCACGTCGCGCGTTTCCTCGAAGAGGTGCAGGGAGACGACCGTGCTCGCCGGTTCCAGTTCGCTGATCCCTTCCGGACCGACGACAAGTCGCACCGGCGCGCCCGTCGCAGCGCACGGCGAAGACACGCGCGCGGTCCGGCCCAGCATCGCGGGGAAGATCAGCGTGTCGAGGGCGCACCAGGTGTAGAGCTGCTTTCCGCCGATCTCGAAGAGGTGCGCGGTGGGCCGCAGCGACAGGCCCGCGCCGACGATCTCGCCGGCGTCGTCGAGTTCCAAGGAAGGGATCTCGGCCACGAGCTCCGAGGCGTCCTTCTCGGGCAGGCCGAGCGCGCGGGCGACGGCCGCTTTCGGCACGGGCGCTCCCTCGGACAGCAGGGTGAGGATGGCCCGGAACACGGCGCTGTTGCCGGGCGCGTTCAAGGAGCTGCCGAGTTGCTGGGCCAGCCGATCCGCAGCAGACATCGATCCTCCTCCCACGCCGCGCGCTTCCGCCACTATCCGGCCCGATCCAACTGAGGCCTCTTCTTCTCGCCCGCCTGCACGGCCTCTTGTTCCTGCTTCACGGCCCGGTTCACTTCGCCCAGGCAGCAGGTCCCCGACGGGTTCCTGATTTCGCAAGAGCATTGCCCGGCGCGAACCTCGGCCTTGATGCGCGCCGGTATCGTGCAGCGACCCGTCTCGACAATCTCGCGGCGCACGTCCGCTACCGAGAACCCGAAGCAGTAGCAAACTGGAATGGGATCCTGGCGCTCCTTGAGGCCCACGCGGATCGGAATCTCGCGCTTCGTGACCGCGCGCCCGTCGTCGCCGTAGTAGACGACTTCGCAGGAAGGCGTGCCGCAGAATCGCCTTCCGACCGCCAACAACGCGAGCGCCTGCGCCGGCTTCAAGAGCGCCTGGATGGTCTTGTCGGAGACGACCCGACCAACCGTCCCGCAGGAGTCGCACGCGCTCTGGCTGACGGCGTGCTGCTTGTCCACTGCGCAGCAGTCCATGCTCATTACTCCTGCACTAGCCGAGGATGCGTTCGGCGATATATGGGAACGCCCAGAAAACGACAGCGACGACGGCCGCGATCCAGAGCAGCGCGCGGCCGACCCTATTCGCCTTCGGGTACTCGCAGCCGCACGCGTCGCCCTCGACCACCTTGGGCTGGCGGTAAGCGAGCCAGAAGCCGACTCCGAGCAGCGCGGCCGTCGCCACCGTGAATATGGGACGGTAGACCTCGAACCTGGCCAGCAGGCCGGCGCCGCCGATTCCCAACAGAGCGAGCAGCAGAGGGCCGATGCAGCAAACGGACGCCAGAAGTCCGGAAACGACCGCCCCGGCGACCGTGAGGCCGGAGAGCCTGCGAGAGCGGGCCGGGCCGGGTGGCAAGTGCTGGACCTGTTCCATGGCCCTCTTCGCTTTCACGAATCGGGCCAAGCGGATTCCCGAGTAAGAGGGGTCGCGAAGCCGACGCGGCGTCCATCCTGGAATGCGGTTAGACTTCCATTTTGGATGACGGCCGAGCGCCAGACCGACGCCGTGGAGGGCGACCTGATCGCCCGCAGCAAAGCCATGCGCAACGTGCTCGTGCTCGCCCAGCGGGTCGCGCAATCGGACGCTCCTGTGCTTCTCACGGGCGAAAGCGGGTCGGGCAAGGAGCGCGTGGCGCGCTACCTTCACGCGAACTCCCGCCGCGCGCGCGGGGAATTTGTGGCGGTGAACTGCGCGGCGCTGCCCGAACAACTCTTGGAGTCCGAGCTGTTCGGCCACGTCCGGGGCGCGTTCACAGGCGCGGACCGGGACAAGAAGGGCCTCATCGAGGCGGCCGGCGGTGGCAGCATGCTGCTCGACGAGATCGGGGAGATCCCGCTCGCTGTGCAGGTGAAGCTGTTGCGCGTGCTCCAGGACCACGAGGTCCGACGCGTCGGCGGAACTGAGAGCAAACGCATCGACGTGCGCATCATCGCGGCCACCAACCGCGACTTGGCGGAGATGGTGCGCGAGCGCGCCTTCCGCAAGGACCTCTACTTCCGGCTCAAGGTCCTCTCCGTCGAGGTGCCGTCGCTGCGCGAGCGGCGCGAGGATGTGCTCCCCCTCGCCCACGCCTTCGTGCTGCGCGGCTGCGCAACCTACCACTGCGGGCCCTGCTCGCTGTCGCCCGCCGCGCTTGACCGGCTCCTCGCCTACGACTGGCCGGGCAACGTGCGTGAGCTCGAGCACGCCATGGAGCGTGCGGTGGTGCTGGCCGAGGGCAAGCCGCGCATCGAAGCGTCGGACCTGCCGCCGGAGATCGCGGGATCGACTCCCGGTGGCGTGGAGGCAGACGGGCCGCTCGCGCTGGCCGAAGTCGAGCGCCGCCACATCCTGCGTGTGCTGGAGAAAATGGGCGGCAACCGCAAGGACACGGCGCGTGCGCTCGGCATCGGCGCGAACACGCTGTGGCGCAAGCTCACGCAGTACGAGGCAGCGGGGCGTCGCAAGCGGGAGTGAGTCTACGGTGTTCTGTCACGTTCTGGCCCGCTCGCGCCTATCCAAGGTGTCGAGCAGGAGACGCCGATGACGAGCACCGTCGCGAGAGCGATCCGATTCTGGGCTCACCCCGCAGCGATCATCGCTCTGTGGGTGGTCGTCTCCGTTTTCTCGCTCACTCAACTCGCCACGGTTCTCCCCTCGCTCGCCTCGGGTGCCGCGGTGCAGCGGTCGTTCCAGGACCGCGGCTATGACGGTGCTCCGCGAGGCTGTGTCGACGTTTGCTGAGATCAACCTCCAGAATGGAAACAAAGGCGCGTTCCAATATGGATTGGAGGCGGAGCCGAGCCACTTCGCGTCCGGTACTTCTCCCTCTGAGAACCAGCCTCCAGGCAATTGGCCCGAAACGTGAAGGCGGAACGTGTCCTGTTTTCTGGCAGCGCAATGCGGACGAAGGAGTTGAACATGAGTCAGCGCAAGTCGATCGGACTGATGGTGGGCGTGGCGTTGGCTAGCCTTTCGATCGGAGCAATCCGCGCCAGGGCTGCGCCCTCCTCCAAGAGTAGCGTCGCCAGCGCGAAGGCTCCCGGCCGGAGCAGCAAGCAGCGGGCTGCGAAGCCGCCGCAGTGTCCCCTGCGCCCCGGCCAGGACTGGCCCGAGGCAGAAGATCAGAAGGAAGCCACCCGGTACCGCCACGCGATCCTCGACGGCATCTTCTATCAATGGATCGAGTTGGGCCGCGCGCCGACGCCGGCAGAGTTCGCCCAGCGCATGAAGTTGACGCAGCTCGAAGCGGATCGGCTGCTGGACGAGATGCAGGCATGCGGCGAGTCGAACGAAAGCGGGATCCTGCGTGCACCGACGAGCGAGCTGATTGCGATCGCGTGGCCGCTCGCCAACATCCCCACCGGCATCACAGTCACGGTCGATGGGGGTAAGCCCGTCTTCGGTCGCTGCGCGATCGACGCGCTGGGCGTGTCCGAAATGCTGGGCAAGAAGACCACCGTGGTAGAGGCGCTCGCGCGTGACAACGGCGCGCCGCTGCGCGTGGTCGTGAGCGGGCAGCAGATCATCAGCGCCGAGCCGGCAGGCATCGTCATCGTCAAAGGCCGCGGTTGCGACAAGATGTCGTTCTTCTCCTCGAAGGAAGCGGGGGAGAGATGGCAGAAAGAGCACGACGGCGAGGGCACGTTGTTCTCACTCGCCAATGCGGTGAAAAACGGCGCGGAGATATTCGGCTCCTACAGCGAGGGGCTGCAGTAGAGGTCAGGCTGCCTCCGACGCATCCAACAAACTACCCAAGGAGCATTCATATGAAGAACCATGCAGTCATCCTTTTCGCCGCCGCTGCACTGGGCATCGCCGCCGTTTCGCCCGCCAGCGCCGCGGGCAAGGCGCCGCAGAGCGCAAAGACTGCTGCCGCGGACTCGAAGGTGATCATTCCGGTCGAAGGACTGAGCTGCGCGTCTTGCAGTTTCGCCGTGCGCCGCGCGCTAAAGAAGATGGACGGCGTCAAGAGCATCGTGCCCGGACCGCATGAAGACGAGGCCCTCGTCACCTACGACGCATCAAAGGTGAAGCCCGAGCAGTTCGTGGAGGCGATCAACAGCCTGGGCTTCAAGGCCGGAACGCCTGTCAAGGGGTAGCCGTGCTCCTGCTCGCCCTATCCATCGCCGCGGCGTCGCAAACGCCCGGAGGCAAGCCCGTGAGCGGTCTCGAACCTCTTTTCCAGGCGGTCATGCAATACAGGTCGGAAGCGGAAGCGGATGCCGTCGTCGCGGTCGAAGGCCGGGAAGGGGCTTACATCGGAAGCGGTGACGGCACCGTGAAGGGCGATCGGATTCGAGGAACGATCCGCTGGTCGCTCTGGTCCGGGAACTGCGTCTACCCCCTCGTGCGAAAGGGGCAGACGATCCCTGCCGGCTTGCACCTCTGCACCATGAATCCGAGCGGCTTCATCGAGACGCCGGAAGGGGCACGCATCCGCTTCGACGGCAGGGGCTACGGCCTTCGCAGCCCCGACAAGTACCGCGTCAGCGTTACGCTGGTGTTCGGAACGGAAGACGCCCGCTATGCATGGCTCGCTTCCCAGTGAAGCTCTTCGCCAGCGTGAGGCCTCGCTTCCCGTATTCGAAGCTCGAGGAAGCAAAGTTGCGCGCCGCATCGAGACCATGGGAAGCGGCGCTCTTCACGCTGCCGCCGACGAGCTTGCTGCAAAGCACCGGCGTCGCGATCGCGGACGCCGTCATGAGCAGACTGCTCGCCAAGGTCTCGATGACGCCCGCGCCGGTTCCGAAAATGAGGTGACTGCCCAGCGCAACCGTGATGCGGAGCAGCAGGCCACTGATGATCGGCCAAGCGCAGAAGGAGAGGAACTCCGAGAACCATTTAGTGCCCAGGTCGCTGACGGCCGGAATGGAGAAGACGAGTGCGAGCGGACCGAGCACGTAAAACAGTGTCATCAGTAGGATCGCGAGTCGCGCGACGAGCCAATGCACGACGAGACCGACGGCGGCGAACAGCCCAACGAGGCTGTCCATCAGAAGCCCGCCAGTGACCTTCCCGAGGAGGTCCATCGAAGCGTTGTCGGCGTCGTCGATTGCCTTGGCGGCGACCTCGGGGCTCGAGGCCTGGGCGGCACGTTCCTGCGCATCTGTCATTCGCCCGTAGGTGGACTTGAGCTGCGTCTTGAAGTCAGTGTAGAGGCGCTCGCCAACCGTGGGCGGCGTCACTTGTTGCGTGATCGCGCTCGACAGGTTGACCAGCGATCCGAAGACCTGCGTGTAGAAGGCGAGCAGGAAGAGCACGATGAAGGCACGCCATGTACAGCCCGCGTAGTCTCGAGGGGCGCCGGGACTCTTCCCGACCCACTCGACGAGATAACCGATGAGCAGGGCGAAGACGAAGTAGAGGCGCGCAATCCGCAGTCTGTCGCACGCTCCGGAAGGACCTTGAGTGTCATGACTCGACGGAAGCGGCCGCCCTGGCGGAAGTGGCCGCGCTCGTCTTCGAGCGCCTCGTGGCAGAGCTGCTCAGCCTCGGCGTACTCGCGCACGTGGTGGCCGAGTGACCTGAGCGCGCTTTCGCTCCAGATGTTGTCGCGCACGGCAACCTGCGGAGCGTCCAGCCGCTGTCGCGCGCGCGTCGGGTTGAGAAGCTGGTAGTGGAGACGCCAGAAGTCCTCGGGCGACACTTCACGCGCGCTGATGCCCATCTGTGCGAACCGGCCCGCGATCCGGTCCCGCAGCTGCGCCAGGTGCTTCAGCTCCGACCGATGACGGTCTTGCGCGATCCCCTCTGCATTGCCGAAGACGAGCTTCCCGCCGATCGCGCCGCGAGCGAGCGAAGAGAGGCTGACACCGCCCAGAGAGAAGAAGAGGAACACCCGGATGCGCCGGAGCCGCTGCTGCCGCAGCCAGTGAGCGCGCGTGCTCTTGGCGGCGTGAAACTGATCCACTTCGGCGGCGTGAAACTGATCCACCCCGAAGTCCATTAGGCAGTTTACT
>Ga0137415_10005051_pt1 | contig 13049 bp, 8 predicted proteins | sample CZODoug3_1_1_16f_FD_183082 | JGI IMG/M metagenome (GOLD analysis project Ga0137415, IMG submission 183082) | Vadose zone soil fungal communities from Angelo Coast Range Reserve, California, USA - CZODoug3_1_1_16fungal (Hybrid Assembly) | ecosystem: Environmental > Terrestrial > Soil > Vadose... | reverse complement strand
GCTGCCTAAAGGCTTCTCTCCAGTGCAGCACTTTTCCACTCTCGGACTCTTGCTCACTCAAACTTCGCAATGGAACCCCTTCAGCTATCTGAGTGGCGTCCCTTCGCGGATCTCATCAGAAGCCCGCTTGATGACCTTCTGGCCGACAGCTATTTTCCCTCGGACAGAAACGTTCTCCCCGGTAACCGGCCCTTTCCGCACATCAACCCAATGTGCTCGACCATTGACTGACACGATCACGAAAGTTTTTTCAGTTGTCGTAACGACGCTTGTGGCAGGAATAAACAGAAGATTCTCTCCAGCGCCAACGGGCCAATCAACCGTTGGGTACATGCCAGGAGCCAGACTCCCGTCTTTGTTGTACACATCGAGTTCGACCATCATTGCGCGACTCTGCTGATCGAGAGCGTTTGGAATTCGTGCGACCTTCGCCGTATAGCTTCTTCCCGGATGCGCTGGAACATGGAACACAGCCGACATCCCCTTTGAGACAGAGCCGGTATAGGTCTCAGGAACAGGAACAATCAATCTCAAATGGGCGACCTGCTGGAGCTTGAGCATCGGGGTATGGCCGCCATCAATCAGCATTCCAGGATGTACGAAACGGTCGGTAATCATTCCATCAAACGGAGCGGTCACACGGAGATAAGATTCCATCGCCTGACTCGCCTGAAGACGTTCTTTCGCGGTTTTTACTGCGGCCTTTCGACTATCCACTAATGCCTGCGCCGCATCCTTCTGCTTTTGGGCCTGCAACAGTTCATTCTCCGCCACGGCCCCCGGCGTCTTGGCTGCTTCCTGCAACTTTGCCGAGGTGCTTTCTGCGGCGGCGGCCTGAGCTTCGGCCTGCGCAACTTCGGCTTCCGCCTGATGAAGATTCGCTTCCGAAGCTGCCGTCTGGGAGTTGATTTCTGGGGCCGAAAGCTGGACGAGCAACTGTCCTTTATGAACCAGGCTGCCCCGGTCAACCAACACCTTCTCTACATACCCAGGGGAGCGGGCTTCAATGTCCGTCTGTAGAAATGGAGCAAGCTCCGCAGTCAGAGGAACCGTTCGAGCAGACGAACGGCTCTCCACCTTCACCATCTCCACATGCGCAGAACTCTGAGAGAAGGCGGGCAGGCAGCACACTAGCGGAAGAAAAAAACAGACGCGCTTATGGATGGACATAGTATCGACTCGATGGATCTTCGGGATTGAGGGAATTCGATGTGGTGGATGCTTTGCGTTGCAGCAGCGCATAGACAGCCGGGAGTACCGTGAGGGTCGTCAATGTAGAGAAGATGAGTCCGCCGATTACAACCCTGCCCAGCGGAGCCGATTGCGCGCTTCCTTCTCCAAAGCCAATCGCCATCGGAATCATGCCACAGATCATGGCAGTCGCCGTCATGAGAATCGCCCGGATGCGGCTTGTCGCTCCGGTCCGAGTCGCAGTCTCGACATCTTCATTCTCGTGTCTCGCCTGTTCCGCAAAACTGACAAGGAGAATTGAGTTTGCGACCGAAATGCCGACTGCCATGATCGCTCCCATAAAGGACTGGATGTTAAGCGTGGTTCCTGTGAAGAGCAGCATCAGAACCACGCCGCAGAGCACACCAGGAATGGTCGAGAGTATGGCGAGAGGTAGCCTAAGCGACTGGAAGTTTGCCATCAGCAGCAGGAAGATTGCGGCAATGGCGAGTAGAAGCCCAGTGCTAAGACCCGAGATGGTCTCTTCAAGAGCGGGTATCTGCCCTCGGACTGCAACAGTCGAGCCCTTTGGAGCCGCTGGGAGATTCTTCAGGGCAGACGCGATGCGCTTCTGAGCCTCACCAAGAGGCATTCCATGAAGGTTTGCCGTCACGCTGACGATCCGCTGTCCACTCAAACGTTCAATCATCTCGGGCATGGTGCCATACTCTAGCTTGGCAACCTGATCTAGCTGCGGCTGAGATTGCCCATCGCGCATAAGTGGCAAGGTAGAAAGCGCGCCGAGACCCTGCATTCGGTTTGATGGAAGTTGAACCTGAATCTGGAATGCGTTGCCTGTCCTCGGATCACGCCAGTAGTTCGGCGCTGTGAATCGAGAGGAACCTGTAGCCGGCGTCAGGGAATTCGTCACATCTGCCATCGTCAGTCCGAACTGCCCCGCATAATCGCGGTTTACCGTCACTTCGACGGTCGGATAAAGGTGAGGCTGAACGATGGAGACATCCCGCAGGAAGTCGAGCTTATGAAGCTCGGCTTCGACCTTTGCGAGATACGTATAGTCCTGTTCGATGTCGACGCCTTGTACATCAATTTGGATTGGCGTGGGCGATCCGAAGCTCATCACCTGCGAGATGATGTCCCCTGCCTCGAATGCTACTGTCAGCTTCGGCATCTCTTTGTGAAATGCGGCCCGAAGATTCTCTCGTAGTTTCTCATCGTCAGGGTGTCCAGGCCGGAGTTGCACCTGCACCAGAGCCTCTTCCGGGCCGCTGGTGAAGAGATGAATGAGATTCACCGGATAGCTTGACGGTTGAACACCGACATAATCAGACGTGATCTCGACGTTATCCTTACCCACCGTCGTTCGGATCAGATCGAGAGCCTGCATCACCATCGGCTCCGTCTCTTCGATCCTTGTCCCGATGGGTGCTTTCAAACGCATTCGCAGGACAGGTCCATTGGAGTCTGGAAATATCTCACTCCCGATGCGAGGCGCAACCAGAATAAGGATGAGTGCAGTCACCGCGAAGTAGCCCAGGATGACGGGCCAGCGACGATCCAGCACAAAGTTTAGATACCGCTCGTAGTGTGTTCTCAACCTGCCGAAACTGCCTTCTCGCTCTTCTCCCTTATGCGACTCCTTCATGATCCACGTTGCGAAGACCGGGACCAGGCTGCTCGATAAGAAGTAAGAGGCAACCATCGCAAAACCGACAGCGAGAGACAGGGGAACGAAGAGTTGCCGTCCCACTCCGTTCATGAAGAAGGATGGGACGAATACCGCCAAAACGCAGAGCATCGAGAGCAAGCGCGCCAGCACGGTGCGGCGGCAGGCTTCAAGAACAACTCTTGCCCGAGAGACACCGGGTAGGAGGTGCGTATGGATGTTTTCGACCTCGACTGTTGCCTCGTCCACGAGGACACCGACCGCCAGTGCCAGCCCTCCGAGAGTCATGATGTTGATCGTCTGGCCGGTTGCCCATAAGAGGAGTACCGCGGCAAAGAGAGCAAATGGGATATTCGCCACCACGATCAGCGCGCCACGCCAGTCTCTCAGGAACAACAGGACAACTAATCCGGTCAGAATTGCACCGAGTGCGGCCTCTCTGACGAGGCCACTAATCGCGTTCGACACGTAGCCAGACTGATCGAAGGCAAGCTGCACATCGACATCATCCGGCATGACTTTTTTGAAACTGGGGATTGCCGCTTTCACCGCCTGAATCACTGCCAGCGTAGATGCATCCGAACGCTTCGTAACCGGGATATAGACGGTGCGACGGCCATCCACATGGGCGTATGCCGTGACGATATCTGTCCCGTTCTCGATGGTTCCGATGTCGCGCAGATAGATGTTCGCGCCGGAGCGAGGATGAATCGGAGCAGCCATCAAATCGTTCAGCTCAGGCCCTAATGTCGAGTTCGTCCGCACGATGCGGTTCAGCGTTCCGTCGTAGAGATTGCCGGAGGGTGAAACGACCGTGCCGCTCGTTACTGCCGCAACCGCTTGCTCGGGTGAGACCCCATACTGCTTCAGCTTGTCTGGATCAAGTGTGACGACAATCGTGCGTTGGTTGCCTCCAAAGGGAGGAGGCGCAGAAACACCCGGAAGAGTGGCGAACAACGGGCGCACTTGGTTGAGCGCAATATTTTGCAATTCTCCCTGCGTGTGATTATTGCTCGTAAATAGGAGAAGACCAACGGCAACACTTCCAGGATCAAACCGAGTAATGAAGGGTGGCACCGTGCCGGGCGGCATGAAGGCTCGGGCGCGATTTACATAGCCTACCGTCTCCGCCATCGCCTGCTGCATGTTCGTGCCTTCACGGAAGGTCAGCTTCATCAGAGCAGCACCCTGAACGCTCTTGCTATCGACCGACTGAATACCTGTGATGTAGAGGAAGTGGTACTCGTAGTAGTAAGTAAGGAACCCTTCCATCTGCGCGGGCGTCATGCCTCCGTATGGCTGGGCGACATAGATCACGGGATTTCCCACCTCGGGAAAGATGTCCATGCGCATCCTTCCAACCGCCATGAAGAACCCGGCGATGATTGTGATCAACGCCACAATCACGGTGAGGGGACGATTCAGAACTGCGAGGACGAAACGCATATCAAATAACCACCTGAATTACTGGGCCGCCTGAAGAAAAGGTTGAAGATCGCCACGGACTGCTTGCAATTGAAGAAATGCGCGCCAGACATTCAGGCGCGCAATCGAATCGTCCATCTCTGCCTGCACCAGTAGCCGTTGTGCCTGTGCCACATCATCAATGGAGCTAAGCCCCGCCTTATAGCGCGCTGTGGCTTGAGCAAGCGCAGTTCGAGCAGAATTGGTCTGGATAGGAGTATTCTTCGCAACGCTGCGCATTGCGCGCAGAGCGGACCGTGCCTGGGCAAACTGCTCCTGAAGCTGCCGTCCTACCAAAGTCTCGCGGAATTGCTCCGACTTCAAGATGGCAGCTTGGGAGGCTTCGCGAGCGTGGATGCTGGCAAAATCGAGAAAGCCAAAAGTGACGTTCAAGCCGACTGCGTAGTTTCCGACAGTTGGAGCGAGACCATTGGCTCCGCCCAATCGCTGTCCGTTCGTCTCGGCTCCAGTACCGCGCCCGTAACCGGCTGCTTCCAGATTGAACTGAGGCATCCAGCTTCGGTCAGTAGCGCGAAGCTCAAAAGCCGATTGAGAGACGACCGCGTGTTGCTCCAACATTGCAGGAGTGCTCTCCGGATGAAATACTGCATCGTCCTCGGCTCCAGCAGGGACCTCCCCAAGAAGATGAGCAGAGTTCAGTGGTCGCGCTATGTCGTCCGGCTTCGACAGAAACTTCGTCAGAGTTGCCTGACCCATCTCAACCGCTTCCGTGGCGAGAGCCAATTGGGTATTCGCCGCCGCCTTCTCAGCTTCTATCCGCGATTCGTCAGCACCGGGGCGTAGCTCCGCAGTCGTAAGCGCATGGATGCTCTTCCGCAGGGTCTCCCAGTTGTCGACAGCGACTTGAGCGGCATTCTCGGTCTGACGCGCTGCAAGAACCGTCAGAAAAGCATCTGCGGCTGCGCCTGAGACCTCAAGCTGGCTTCTCTGCACATACACATTCGCCCGGTCGCGTGCTGCTGCCGCGGATTCCACCTTGGCGTGACGCAGGCCAAAGTCGAATGGCTGCCAATTGACTAAGAGGCCCGTAGCGCTTCCCCAAACAGAACCGCCATTGTTTGTTCCAATCACCGGCCCGGACATGCTCGGTAGGATGCTTTGGGGGAGCAGCGTACCGAAGACGTTGTTTCGTGTGGCCCTATTCACCTCTACAATCCCATCGAGGCGTGGAAGGTAGGAGGTCCTTGCCAACCGAATATTTGCCACTGCCGCGTTGAGTTCCTGCTCGGAGACATGGATCGCGGGGTAGTTCTGCTGGGCATCTTGAACAACTTGAACGATCGTCAGATCAGGGGTTACGACGGGAGTAGTTGGGACCGGCGATTGGGCCAGGACCGCAGCAGAGGCGCTGGCTACGAGGAAGCAGCCGACACCAATCCCTCGAATCCAGCGGGCATATCGAATGGATGGATTATTTGCCTTCAATCAGCTCTCCAAAAAGCTCGCGGACTCTGAGCTTTGCTGTCTTAAGCGCACGGCGACCAGGAGCCGTGATCTTGTAGAGGCGGCGGGCTGTTCTACCGGACCGCTCTTCCTCTGACTTCAGATAGCCGCGCTTCTCTAAGCCATGCAGGGTCGGATAAAGGGTTCCGGGACTAATCTTGTATCCATGCCGGGCAAGTTCTTCTGCCATTCCTGCTCCGAAGATGGCTTCATGCTCGGCGTGATGCAGGATGTGAAGACGGATCATGCCGGAGTAAAGATCGCGGTTATCCGTATCGCCATTCATTATCGAACCTCGTTATCGACATACGATACCAGATCAAACCTTAAGGCACGATTAATTCAGGTTTGGAGTCCCGGAAAGCAGAAAAGACCTGACCTTTCATGAATGGCAGCGCGTTGCCGACGATCATCCGGATAATATCCAGGCAGTGCATTGGTGGTGCAATGGAGAAAAGGGATCGAGCAGGGTTTAACTTTCCCTGCGTTACTGTGCTCTTCTTCCGAAGCATGCGTAGAAGACACATGCGATGCTTTCAACGTTGACACAGGCTGTAAATTCGTATAATCGAAGCTAGATTGGTTGATATACAGATGGCTTCCGTCGCTTCTTAGCTCTGACAAATGTCGAGGCGCGGCGTCCTGAATCTGACGGAGCTCTGCTTCCTGTTCTCGGATTTTATCTTCGACATGCTTGCGCTCAGTGATATCCATGGCGGTCCCGACTAATTCAATGAAAGCATTCGCTACTAGGTGTCCTACCAAATTCAAGACTGGGACGGAGTTAGATTTCCTGATGCAGCCTATCAACGAGGAGAACGCCACGCCATGGGCTAGGCTTTGTTCAATACACGCTTAGGGATGAAGAAGTCATCCCTCTTCAAGTTGCATTTCTTCGCAATGTATTTGCAGTAGTCAAGACGGCCGGCCTGCTGATTACGACTGTCGGAACCGAACGTGAACTTCAATCCCTGTTCTTTCGCCATGAGGATGAACTCGTCATGTGGCGTATGGGCGGCGTCATTTATTTCAACTGCTAGATTTCGCCTTTTAAGGGCGTCAATGATCGTCTTCATTCTTTCCTTAGTCCACAGCTTGTAGTAGTCACGTGCAATGCAGACCGGCAGGAATAGTGGCCATCCAAAGATGTTCAGCGGCTCCGGGTTGTTGATGACCTCCAGGTTGTGAGCCATGTAGATCTCCATGAACTTCTCTGGATCGTCAATGTAGGTATCGAAATTCCAAATGCGCAGCGTCTCCCCATACCCGTTGCCATTGGGAATAGTCTGGGGGTCCATCTCTACGTAATCCAGCAGCTTAATGGTTTCGGGCGAAAAGCTCGTGGACCAACCTGGGCTCATTGGCTGCAAACCATAGTAGACGGGATACGATTTCAGCGAATCGATGAACTGTCTCAGGCTCGCATCATCATGCACGGCGCCTCCAGGATTCACCATAATGCCAAACTGCACACCCGTCTTCTTGGCAATCTCCATCACCTGGTCGATGGTGAAAGTTGGCGTGAGGTGAACGTGGAGGTCCATCAAAGGGAACCCGTCATCTGCCGGCTCGGGGGCGAAGCCGCGGGAAAGCGGTAACGCGGCCAAAAGTCCGCTTGCAAAAGCAGCGCTTTTAAGAAAGCTTCTGCGTTCCATCTTAGTGACCTCTCAATTCTCGACTGCGATCGTCGCTGGTTAACGAATTAAACATGTCGCGCCTGCAGAGTACTCGAATCGCATGTGCGCAGACCATCCTTGCCACTGGGTCCGGTGGTTATACTCCCTGCTACTTGACGCACTGACGGCGGGTGAGCCCCGTCGTCGCAGCATAATTAGGTAGATATCCTAATCACGAATTGTTTCCTTCAGGGGAACGTTCCGTGCAGACAATTCAAAATTTCTTGCCCATCCGGGCGCGCAAAAAATCCAGAAACGCCCGCACCTTCGGCGACGAGCCCAGCCTCGTCGGATACAGCGCAAAGCCGTGCGCCCTTCAAAACACGATCTTGCCGGCGAATTGCAGTTGCCGTGACGAACCGGCATCTCCCACTCCGTTTCGCGTCTGCGTGATCTGACCGAATGTGCTTGTGCTTGCTCCGGTGGCGGAGAGATTTGGATTCCCGAAGTTCACATGGTTGAAGAGGTCAAAGGCATCTACGCGCAGGACGAGTGAGACAGACTCAAACAGCTTCGTGGTTTTCTGCAGCGAAAGATCCGTATCGGCAAAGCCTGGTCCGGTGAGAGCGTTGCGGGGAAGGTTGCCGAACCCAGAAGGTTGCGCATAGAAAGAGCATCCAGCCACGACGGTGGTGCACGCCGCGCCATTGATAAATGGAACGTTACCTGTAGCAAGGACCGCGCTTCGTCCAGTAGAGTATGGCCCAACTACTGTGGGGCGAATCGTGCCAGGGCTAGAAACGCCATTATATGTTGAGGTAGTGGTTACGTTTAAAGGATTGCCGGTCTGCAACTGAGTAATGTTGGCCAGCAGCCAGCCTTCTTTCAGGCGGTTGCCGCGGAATGGGAGATCCCACGTGCCGCTGAAGACGAAGTGGTTGCGCACATCGAAATCCGACAGTCCATAGTTGCCGTGCGGATCGAAGTTATTTTGCAGGTTGTATCCACCCTGCGAACCTAGAGAGTTTACGTCCATCGACTTCGACCAGGTATAGGTCGAGTTCACCTGCACTCCATGCGACAAGGCTTTTCTCGCCGTGATCCAGAGTGCGTTGTAGTCGGAGTATGAGCCGGAATCAATATAAGCGATGTTGCCCAGAGCCGAGCCGGGGCGAATCGTGCTTGCGGTCGAAACTATCGGGAATGGGCGCGTTTGCTTGCCGTTGGGATAGATGAATTGGTTGAGATTGCGCTGGATGCGAAGATGGCGTCCGACTGAACCGATATAGCCTATCTCCATGACCGTGCCCCAGCCGATGTCCTGCTGCAGGTTCAGATTGTAGGATTCCGTGTAGGCATTGCTGAAGAGAGGGTTAATTGCGCTTGGTGCAAGGCCGCTGGCAGATGCGCTCTGGTAGAGCGTTCCCACCGGAAGACCCGCGCCTGTCGCGGTGAGGCTCACTGGATTTGCATTTGGCGGATTGCTGGCCAGTCCAGTGATTGCGTTCGAGACCGGCTGGTCGGCAAGTAGCCCGAAACCACCGCGCAGCACTGTTTTGTTATTCCCAAAAGCATCCCAGATAAAGCCCACACGTGGCTCGTAGTTGTGGTTTTGATTGTAGGGCGCATCCACATTTTGCAACGTACTGGAAGCAGCAAGGAAGTTGAAGAAGCGGTGACCACCTTCTGCGGGCGTGCCATTCCATTCATAGCGGAAGCCGATTTCCGCGCTCAGTCGCGGCGTCAGCTTCCAGGTGTCCGACACAAAGCCAGCCGCAGATGAAATGAAGATGCGGTTGGTGACGTTGGTTGGAGTTACCGTAAAGGAATTCGCTTGGCCCGCGATGAAGTTGCTTGTCGTGGTGAAGGTGAGCGTGCCGGGAGTTTCCGCAAAATTGCTGCCGATGAAGCGGCGAAACTCGCCGCCGACTTTAATGGTGTGGTTACCAGCAATCCGGATCAGCGAATCGGACACAACGAAAGTGGTATCGAAGCGCCCCTGAGGGAATCCGGAAGGGCCGCCGAAATTGAGGCCAATGTCAGACACGGTAATCTGCGGCAGACCAATCGGAGCATCGACGCCATTCTGGATGCCATAGCTTGCGGCGTTGAGCGGTGTGTTGGGCGTGAACGAGATTGCAACGCGGTTGAAGCCAATGCGTCCTTCATTGACCGTGTTTGGCGAGAACACGTGCACTTCATTGATGGTGCCGATCTGCCTGTGCGCGGTGCGATGATCACCAAATCCAGGAATGGTATTGCCTTGCAGGTTTGGCTCTGTGCGGGCGTCCTGCTGCCACGCGTAGTAGAGGTGGAGACTGTCCGCGTCAGAAATTTTGTGGAAGAGATCGCCACTGAACTGATCGATTTTTACCGGTCCCGGCGACGACCCGGCAAAGACGCTGCCATCGCTATTGTTCCCTGCAGGGATAAAGGTCCGAAGTCCGGCGTAAGCGGATCCTGCCGGACTGCCGGCAAATGCGCTGCGCTGCGCTGGCGTCAGTACGTTGCTTCGCAACAGAATGTCTTGCGATTGACGCAGGCCTTCATAGCTCAGGAAGAAAAAGGTGTGATCTTTCCAGATTGGCCCGCTGAACGCGCCGCCGAAGTTGTTACGCCGCAGCCTATTCATCGGGTTCGGCTTGCGATTGAAGAAATTGCGCGCGTCAAAGTAGTTGTTGCGGAGATAATCGAAGCCTTCTCCGTGGAAGGCGTTCGTTCCGGATCGAGTGGCAACATTCACAATCGAGCCTGAGCTGCGACCGTATTCAGCGCTATAGGTGGAGTTGGAGATCTTGAATTCTGCAGTGGTGTTGATCGACGGCTGAAAAGTGATCTGGTTCTGCGACATATCGTTCAGGTTGACGCCGTTGATCATGAAATTGGCTGAATCCTCGCGATTGCCCGCGGTGATAAACGAGTTGGCGCCCAGGCCGCGGCTGGCGGAAGTCAGGTTGCCATTGACCGGTGGCACAACTGAGCCAGGCACGAGCTGCGTTAAGTCAAGAAAGTGGCGGCCATTGAGCGGAATCTGCTGCACTGTGACTCTATCGATGACCTGGCCAACGGTCATGGTCTGCGCGTCTACGATGGGTGCGCTGCTCTGTACCTGCACTACCTCACCCGTGGACGCGATAGCAAGCTGGATATTCACCGTCGATTTCTGGTCCACCTGCAGCACAATGCTTTTGATGACATGGCGGCTGAAGCCTGCTGCCGACGCTTCAATGCTGTAATCTCCCGGCTGAACAGAGGGGATGGTATAGCTGCCTTCCTTGTCAGAAGACACGACACGAGTAATTCCTGTGGCATTTCCATGAAGAGTAAGCTGCGCTCCGGGCACCACTGCACCGCTGGGATCGGTGACGGTGCCTGAAACAGTAGCGGTGGATTGAGCACATGCGACACGAGCGGCCGCAATGATCAGTGCTGCAGCGAATAGGGCCTTCAGAAAGTGCTTCAAAGTGAATCTCCTCTAAAACTATTTGTGTATTTACAGCCAGAACAGAAACAAGAACGCGCACTTGATCGAACGGTAATGAAATGGCAGCGCGTCACCTGAGAACTGGGACTTGGAACAAAAAAGCGCTGTCGAAGATCGTGTTATTGGGCTGTAATATATCAGATATTAAAATGCCCTTTGTCAAGAATTTGTCAGGATTTGGTAATGCAGAATCGATACCCATGACTGTGGCACCTTTTGTCGAACTGTTGCGAGAGAATAGTGAACCATCTTAAAAACAGAAAGCCCTGATCCCTGCATGACCGTTATAGAAAAACTGGCTCCACAACGAAACCTGACTGCGCTGGCATATGAAAGCATCAAGCGATACATTCTCGAAGGTGATCTTGATGAAGACTCGCGTTTGACCGAAGATTTTCTCTCCGGGCAACTTGGCATCAGCAAGTCTCCAGTGCGGGAAGCGCTGAATACATTGCAAAGCGAAGGGCTCATCCGCATTGAGCCGAGGCGCGGGGCCTATCTTCGACGCTTCACTGTTAAAGAAGTGCAGGATCTCTATGACTTGCGAGAAACGTTGGAGGCTCACGCGGTGGCATCCGCTAAAGTGACACCCGAGCTAATCGCGAAGTTGGAAGCCAGTATCGCCCGAACCAAGAAATGGCTCAAGGCAGGAGACAAGCTGCGTCATATCGAAGAAGATACCTACTTTCACAGTGCCATTGCAGAGGCCAGCGGCAATGCGGAACTTTGCCGGGTCCTGACAAATATTCAGCAGCAGATATGGCTCTTCCGTTGCAAAACGTTCAAGCTATCATCAACTACCGCTCCCGCTGCGCATCGCGCCATCCTGGATGCGTTCCGTGCAAATGACAAAAAGGCTGCCGAAGCGGCCATGCGCGACCACATCCGGCTTGTGCGCAGTCGGCTCATCCATCATTTGTCGAGCACTCAACATTCGCTTCGCTCGACGATCCAACTCTCAGAAGGGGATATGCGATGATGATTTGCAAAGGATGATCATGAAGATTCTCACTTTCGTATCTGCCCTCGTCATTTCGATTTGTCCGGCGATGTTGGCGCAACAATTTTCTTCTGTCCCAGGACAGGGGCGGTCGATGGTGGTCACGAAGTTGGGAATCGTTGCTGCTCCACAGTTTCTTGCTGCGCAGGCGGGTGCGCACATCTTGGAAGAAGGTGGCAATGCAATCGATGCGGCGATTGCAGCGAACGCTGTTATGGGGGTGGTGCAGCCATATGTCAACGGTATCGGTGGCGATTTATTTGCAGTGGTGTACGAGGCGAAGACCGGGAAGTTGTATGGCTTAAACTCCAGCGGATGGACGCCGAAGGCACTCACAATCGACTACCTGAAAGCTCATGGTGTTGACCATATCAATCCGATTGGCACCGAGACGATCGATATTCCAGGTGCGGTGGCGGGATGGGATGCGCTGCATAGCCGCTTCGGCACACTGCCCTTCAGTAAGCTACTGGCACCGGCGATTTATTACGCGGAGAACGGCATTCCACTCGCAGAGAAGAATGCGCGCTACTGGGTGAGCAATGGCCTATTGCAGCAGCCGGGGTATAAGGAGACATATCTGCCGAACGGCGTGGCGCCGAAGGTAGGTGATGAATTCAAGAATCCGGGGCTGGCAAACTCGCTGCGGCAGATAGCCAAACATGGAAGGGATGCGTACTACAACGGTCCGATGACCGAGACGATGGTGAAGTTCCTCCAGGCACATGGTGGAACGCACACGCTAGATGATTTTCGAGATTTTCAGCCGGAGTGGGTAGAACCGATTTCGACAACCTATCGCGGGTGGACGGTATATGAACTGCCGCCCAATGGGCAGGGGGTTGCCGCGCTTTCGATGCTGAACATTATGGAACAGTTTCCGATAGGTCAGTACGGGCATAACTCCGCGGATGCACTGCATGTGATGATCGAGGCAAAGAAGCTGGCGTATGCCGACATGTATAAGTATGTCGGTGATCCGCGATTTACTCCTGTTCCGGTGAAGGAGATGGTGTCAAAGAAGTTGGGGCAGAAGCGGGCGAAGCTGATCGATATGAGTAAGGCTTCGTGCGAAGTGGTTCCTTCGGAAATTGCGACGGCGCTCGACGCGCATGGCAAGACGACAATCTATCTTTCAACAATTGATAAAGATGGCAATATCGT
>Ga0137415_10005049_pt1 | contig 13049 bp, 11 predicted proteins | sample CZODoug3_1_1_16f_FD_183082 | JGI IMG/M metagenome (GOLD analysis project Ga0137415, IMG submission 183082) | Vadose zone soil fungal communities from Angelo Coast Range Reserve, California, USA - CZODoug3_1_1_16fungal (Hybrid Assembly) | ecosystem: Environmental > Terrestrial > Soil > Vadose... | reverse complement strand
GCGGGCCGGGTGGCACCACGGTAGGCGGGCCGGCGGCGGGCCGGGACTGCCCCTGTGCGAGGTCATCGCCGGTCGTGCCGGCTGCGTTGGGCCGCACCTGTGTGCCGGGTCGCGAGTGTGAGGGGCGGACCGAGCCGGACGGCAGCTGACCGTTCTGCGCCGGCAGTGCGGACTGCGCCGAACCCGACGGCGGCAGCGCGGAGTTGGTGGACAGCGTCGAACCCGACGGCGTCGAGCCGGCGGGCCGCGACCCGGCGGGGGTCGAGCCGGGCAGCCCTGAGCCGGCGGCGCCGGGAGCGACACCGGGCGCGGTCCCCGGCGCGGTGCCGCCGAGCGTGCCGGAGCTGGCCAGCCCGGGGTTGCCGGCGGCGAGCGCGGCGCCACCGGGAGCGGCCGGCTGGGCGGCACCTGGGGCGGGCGGCAGCCCTGCACCGGGCAGCCCCGAACCCGGCTGGGTGGCACCCGCGGCGGCGCCCGGCTGGTCGGCGGGCGGCAGGCCGCCACCCGGCAGGTCCGGGCCGGCGGCGAGACCGGTCGGCAGCCCGCCACCGGGCATGCCGGCCTGGGACGGCACCTGCCGCGAGGAGGGCGCCGCGACCGGTTCACCCGCCGGCGCGGGAGGTGCCGGCGGCGCAAAGGAGAGGTCGGACGAGCCGGCGGTGTTCGTCTCACCGCCGGTCTGGGTGGGCGCTGGCTGGCTCGGGCCGGACACCGCCCAGATGACCACCAGTACGAGCCCGAGAATGCTCGCGACGGCTATGGCCCGCCGCCGCCAGTACACCAGTTCCTCAGGGTCGATCATGCGGTGAACGTTAACTGGAGGTTGAGGGATCCTCCGGTAACCGAGCACGGCGCGTCACGAAGATTCTTGCGCATCCACCCGAAGGAGTCGGTCGATCCCCGGTTCTTGCGCCCGAACGATACTCAGAGTCTACTTATTGTGTGATGCGCATGTGCCTCGAGTTCTTCTGGCCGAGCCGCCGCGTCACGCATTTCGACGAGTTCTGTCGTCGCGCCGGCTGAGCTCCGCCGGCGCTGAGCCCCCGCCGCCCGACTCCCGGCGGAGTGCGCCCAGCCGATTCCCGCCGGTCGGGTCCGCCAGCCGGCCACCCGCCGGGCCCGCGACACCCGTCTGCGCGCCGCCCGGCGCCCCATTCGAGATCAAACTCAAGGAGCGCACCGTGTCCGTCACCGACCAGCTGCTCGAGAACAACGCCGCGTACTCGGCCACCTTCAGCGGCCCGCTGCCGCTGCCCCCTTCGAAGCACATCGCCGTGCTGGCCTGCATGGACGCCCGGCTCAACGTCTACGGCATCCTCGGCCTGAACGACGGCGAGGCGCACGTCATCCGCAACGCCGGCGGGGTGGTCACCGACGACGAGATCCGCTCGCTCGCGATCAGCCAGCGGCTGCTCGGTACCGAGGAGATCATCCTGATCCACCACACCGACTGCGGCATGCTGACCTTCACCGACGACGCGTTCAAGGCGTCCATCCAGGACGAGACCGGGATCAAGCCGCCGTGGTCGGCCGAGTCGTTCCCCGACCTGGACACCGATGTCCGGCAGTCCATCGCGCGGATCAAGGCCAGCCCGTTCGTGCCGAAGACGGACGCGGTGCGCGGATTCGTGTTCGACGTGGCGACCGGCAAGCTCAACGAGGTCGTCTAGAAGGGTGCTGAACAACTCCGGCCTGAGTTGTTCAGTGCGCTCCTACCCCTGCCGAAACCCGGGCCGGGAGGCGGCCGGCACACTAGCGGCGTGGCCGCCTCGCTTCCCGAACTACTGCTGCCCTGGTTCGACGCACACGCTCGCGACCTGCCGTGGCGCCGGCCGGGCACCACGCCGTGGGGTGTGCTGGTCAGCGAGTTCATGTTGCAGCAGACGCCGGTGAGCCGGGTCGCGCCGCTGTGGACGGAGTGGTTGGCGCGCTGGCCGACGCCGTCCGCGCTGGCCGCCGCGCCGCAGGCCGACGTGCTGCGCGCCTGGGGCAAGCTCGGCTATCCGCGCCGGGCGCTGCGGCTGCACGCGGCCGCCACGGCGATCGCCACCGAACACGGCGACCAGGTGCCGGCCGACCTGGACGAGCTGCTCGCGCTGCCCGGCGTCGGCGCGTACACCGCCAGGGCCGTGCTGGCTTTCGGCTACCACCGCCGCGCCCCGGTGGTGGACACGAACGTCCGCCGGGTGATCGCGCGGGTGGTGCACGGCGCCGGGGACGCCGGCCCGGCCCGGACCACCGCCGACCTGGCCGACGCCGAGGCGCTGCTGCCGGCCGGGGACGCCGAGGCGGCCAGGTTCTCCGCCGCGATGATGGAGCTGGGCGCGGTGCTCTGCATCGCCGGCAGCGCCCCCCGCTGCGGGGGCTGCCCGGCGCTGGGCGACTGCGCATGGCACTTGGCCGGGCGCCCCGCCTACGCGGGTCCGACGCGGCCGGTGCAGCGCTACGCCGGTACCGACCGCCAGGTCCGGGGGCGGCTGCTGGACGTGCTGCGCGGCGCGGCCGGGCCGGTCGAGCGGGCCGCGCTGGACCTCGTCTGGTCGGACGCCGTGCAGCGCGACCGGTGCCTGCTCTCGCTGCTGGACGACGGGCTGGTCGAGCAGCTGGACGACGTGCGGTTCGCACTACCCGGGCAGGCCTGAGCAGCCCGTCTCGTTACCCTTCGAGGCGTGTCTGAGATCGCGCCGAAGGTGCCCGAGCGGCCGTCGCTGGACGGTATGGATGCCCACTGGGCAGACCGCTGGGAGCTCGACGGCGTATACCGGTTCCGCGCGCCGGCCAGCCGGGCCGAGGTGTTCTCGATCGACACCCCGCCGCCGACGGTCAGCGGGTCACTGCACGTGGGGCACGTGTTCTCCTACACGCACACCGACATCGTGGCGCGGTTCCAGCGGATGCGCGGCAAACACGTGTTCTACCCGATGGGCTGGGACGACAACGGCCTGCCGACCGAGCGCCGGGTGCAGAACTACTTCGGGGTGCGCTGCGAGCCGTCGCTGCCGTATGACCCCGAGCTGCCCGTGCCCGAGCCGGCCAGCCCGAAGGCGCGCCCGGTCGACGTGTCCCGGCGCAACTTCGTCGAGCTGTGCGAGCGGTTGACGGGCGAGGACGAGCTGGTGTTCGAGCAGGTCTGGCGCCGGCTCGGGCTGTCCGTGGACTGGTCGATGACCTACACCACGATCGGCCGGCCGGCGCAGCGGATCTCCCAGCTGGCGTTCCTGCGGCTGCTGGTCGCCGGCGAGGCGTACCAGGCCGAGGCGCCGACCCTGTGGGATGTCGGCTTCCGCACCGCCGTCGCGCAGGCCGAGCTGGAGGACCGCGAGTTCGCCGGCGCCTGGCACCGGATCGCCTTCCACCGGCCGGGCGGCGAGCCGGTGTACATCGAGACCACCCGCCCGGAGCTGCTGCCGGCCTGTGTGGCACTGGTCGCGCACCCGGACGACGAGCGCTACCAGCCGCTGTTCGGCACTACCGTGACCACTCCGGTGTTCGGCGTCGAGGTGCCGGTGCTGGCCCACCCCGGCGCCGAGCGCGACCGGGGCGCCGGCATTGCCATGTGCTGCACCTTCGGCGACCTCACCGACGTGCAGTGGTGGCGCGAGCTGAAGCTGCCCACCCGCACGGTGATCGGCCGCGACGGCCGCATTCTGCCCGAGCCGCCGGCCGACCTGGACTCCCCCGCCGGTCGCACCGCCTACGCCGAGCTGGTCGGCGCCACCGTGCACACCGCGCGCGAGCGGGTGGTGGCGATGCTGCGCGAGTCCGGTGACCTGGACGGCGAGCCGCGCCGCACCGTGCGCCCGGTGAAGTTCTACGAGAAGGGCGACAAACCGCTGGAGATCGTGTCCAGCCGGCAGTGGTTCATCCGCTCGGTGGCGCACCAGGCCGCCCTGCTCGAGCGCGGCACCCAGCTGGACTGGCACCCGGCCTACATGCGGGCCCGCTACGAGGACTGGGTGCGCGGCCTGAACGGCGACTGGCTGGTCAGCCGACAGCGGTTCTTCGGCGTGCCGTTCCCGCTCTGGTACCCGCTGGACGCGGCCGGCGAGCCGGACTACGCCGCGCCGATCACGCCGGCCGAGGACGCGCTGCCGGTCGACCCGTCCTCGGACACCCCGCCCGGCTACCGGAAGGACCAGCGCGGCCGCCCCGGCGGCTTCGTCGGCGACCCGGACGTGATGGACACCTGGGCCACCTCGTCGCTGACGCCGCAGCTGGTCTGCGGCTGGGAGAGCGACCCGGCGCGCTACGCCCTGACCTACCCGATGGACCTGCGCCCCCAGGCCCACGACATCATCCGCACCTGGCTGTTCGCCACCGTGCTGCGCGCCGAGCTGGCCGGCGGCACGCTGCCGTGGCGGCACGCGGCGCTGTCCGGCTGGATCCTGGACCCGGACCGCAAGAAGATGAGCAAGTCCAAGGGCAACGTGGTCACGCCGATGGACCTGCTCGAGCAGTACAGCCCGGACGCGGTGCGCTACTGGGCGGCGAGCGGCCGGCCGGGCACCGACACGGCGTTCGACCAGGGCCAGATGAAGATCGGGAGACGACTCGCCACCAAGCTGCTGAACGCTTCGAAGTTCGTGCTCGGCTTCCCGGAGCCGTCGGCCGGGGCGGCGGTCACCGAGACGCTGGACCTCGCCGTGCTGGCCGCCCTGGACGAGGTCGTCGAGCAGGTCAGCACCGCGCTGGAGGCCTTCGAGTACACCGCCGCCCTGGAGCGCACGGAGCGGTTCTTCTGGATGTTCTGCGACGACTACCTGGAGCTGGTCAAGGACCGCGCCTACGGCGGCACCGGAGCCCCGCACGGGCCGCCCGGCGGCGGGTCCGGCACCCCGGCTCAGGGACCGGCGACCGAGTCCGCCCGGCTGACCCTGCGCACCGCGCTGTCCGTGCTGCAGCGGCTGCTGGCGCCGTACCTGCCGTTCGCCACCGAGGAGGCCTGGTCCTGGTGGCACGACGACTCGGTGCACACGGCGAGCTGGCCGACGCCGACCGGCACCTCGCGCGGGGCCGAAGGCGGCGGCGAACCCGGGGGCGAACCCGGGGACGAGGTGATCGCGCTGGCCAGCGGCGTGATCGGGGCGATCCGCAAGGCGAAGTCGGACGCCAAGCGGTCGATGCGCTCGCCGGTGCACACAGCGCGGGTGTTCGCGCCGGCCGAGTCGCTGGACGTGGTGCGGGCGATCAGCGCCGACCTACGCGCCGCCGGCAACGTGCAGACCCTGCTGCTGGATCCGGCCCAGGACCGGCAGCTGCGGGTCGACGTGACCCTGGCCGAGGCGTAGCGCCGTGGCCGAGGCGCTGGACTTCTTCCTGGACGAGTCCGCCGCCGCGCAGGTGATGGAGCTGCGGGCCCGGCTGGCGCTGGCCGGGGTGCCGGTACCGGCCGCCGCGCCGTGCGTCCGGTTCGCCAGGGGCGCGGCGATCCCGGCCAAGGTGCGCGGCAAGCTCGCCGAGGACCTGCGGCGGCTGGTGCTGCCCGAGGTCTGGCTGGCCATGGTCGGCACCATCCTGACCGCGGAGCCGAGGCTGGTGCTGGCCGCCGTGGTGGACACCGAGCTGCTGGCCACGCACAGCGGCGTACACGATGCGCTGGCCGGGCGGGTGCGCGAGCCGTCCTCGGCCTACCTGCCTGGCTCGTGGCTGCCGCACTGCGTGCTCACCCGGGAGCTGACCGCCGAGGCGCTGCCCGCCGCGCTGGCGGCCATGGACCCGGTGCGGCCGATCCGCGCCAAGATCAGCTCGATCGGCCTGACCGACACCCGGACCGGGCAGGTCAGCCCGATAGTTCCGTGAGGAACTCGGTGACCAGCTCGCGGTAGCGGGCCGGCGCGTCGTCGTGCAGCAGGTGGCCGGTGCCCGCGACCCGGACGTGCCGGGCGCCGGGGATCAGCTCGGCCATCGTGGCCATCTGGGCGGACGCGATCGGCGACTCCTCGGCCTCCAGCAGCAGCGCCGGACAGCGCACCCGGCGCACCGAGTCCCAGAAGTCGCGCTCGCCCCACTCGCCGGCGATCGCGGCGGCCATCGCGTGCTCGGTGAGCAGCCGGTAGCCGTCCGGCCCCTCCCGCACGCACTCGGCGAGATAGTCGCCGACGCTGGGCCGGGGCCAGCCGAACGCGTCGCGCACCGCCGCGATCGACTCGAAGGTCGGCGGCATCGCCTCGAACCAGGACACCCACGGCGCCGCGGTGAGCCCCCGGTGGTCGGGCGCCATGTCCTCCACGACGAGCGCGCTGACCAGGTCCGGGCGGGCGGCGGCCAGCTCCCAGCCGTGCAGCCCGCCCATCGAGTGGCCGATCACCACCGCAGGCGCCACGCCGAGCTGTTCCAGCACCTCAATGACGTCGGTCACAAACCGCTCGGTCGGCCACGGACCGGGGCTCGGGGTGGTCGTGTCGCCGTGCGCCCTGGCGTCGATGGCTAGCACCCGACCGTGGTCGGCCAGCCACCGGGAGGCCCGCCACCAGGTGCTGGCCCGGCCCATCAGCCCGTGCAGCAGCAAGATCGTCCGACCGGTACCGCCGTACTCGCGCACCGCGATGCACGCCCCGTCGGACACACGCACGCTGCTCCGCATGCCTGTGTCGTAGCCTAGCCACATGGCCGTGGTCAAGATCAACGCAATCGAGGTTCCCGAAGGCGCTGGACCGGAGCTGGAGCGGCGGTTCGCCAACCGACTGCACGCGGTGGACGGTCAGCCGGGCTTCATCTCGTTCGAGCTGCTCCGCCCCGTCTCCGGCGAGACCCGCTACTTCGTGCTGACCCACTGGGAGGACGAGGAGTCGTTCCAGGCCTGGCGCACCGGCCCGGCGATCGAGGCGCACGCCGGCGAGCGCGCCCGCCCGGTCGGAGAGGGTGCCGGTCACGGACACGGCCAGGGTCCGGTCTCGACGGGCGCGAGCCTGCTCGAGTTCGAGGTGGTCCAGTTCTCCGAGGCCAAGAAGTCCTCCGACTGACCTGCGCGGTTCCACGTGCTCACCACCGGAGCCCGGGTGACCAGGCTCCGGGGTTGCCAGGCTTCGGCGAGTCGGGGATTTCGTCAGCGCGAGTCGGGGAATTTGTCAGGGTGAGTCGGGGATTTCGTCAGGGCGAGTCGGGGAATTTGTCAGGGTGAGTTGTGGATTCCGTCAGCCCTGAGATCGGCCCTGAGATCGGCGCCGAGCTGGACCGGGCCGCTGAGCTGATCGCCGGTGCCGACGCGCTGCTGTACTGCGCGGGCGCCGGCATCGGGGTGGACTCTCGCCTGCCCGACTTCCGGGGCACCGAGGGGTTCTGGCGGGCGTACCCGCCGTACCGCCGCCTCGGGTTGGCCTTCGAGGAGCTGGCCGACCCGGTGCACTTTGTCGACGACCCCGAGCTCGCCTGGGGTTTCTACGGCCACCGACTCGGGCTGTACCGGCGGACCGTGCCGCACGCCGGCTTCGACGCGCTGTTGCAGTGGGCCACCGCCGAACGCCCGGCGCGGGTTTACACGTCCAATGTGGACGGCCAGTTTCAGTGCGTGGGGTTCGCCGACGACTACGTGGTGGAGTGCCACGGCTCGATCCACCACCTGCAGTGCCTCTCCGGTGGCTGCCCGGAGATCTGGCCGGCCGACGGCGTCGAGGTGCTGGTCGACGAGTCGAGCATGCGGGCGGTGCCGCCGCTGCCCAACTGCCCCCACTGCGGCGGGCTGGCCAGGCCCAACATCCTGATGTTCGGCGACGGCGACTGGCGGTCCGCGCGCACCGACGCCGTGGCCCGACGGCACGTCCAGTGGCTGCGCGGGCTGCGGGCGGACGGGGCGCGGCTGGTCGTGCTGGAGATCGGCGCCGGTACCGCCGTGCCGACCGTGCGCCGGCATGCCGAGCTGGCGGCGGCGGGCAGCGGCGCACTGATCCGGATCAACACCCGCGAGCCCGGGGTCCGGCACGGCCGGGGCGTGAGCATCGCCGCACCGGCCGGCCAGGCGCTGCCCGCGCTGGCCGGCCTGGTCCGGTAGTACGCCCGCCAGCCGGCGCGTAAGTACGCCGATCGGTCGGCGGAGGCGTCGGTCAGCCGCCGGCGGCGTCGGAGTGCACCGGCGGCTCCGTCGCGGAGTCCCGGGCACCGCGCCGCGTGATGAGTACGCCGACGACCACAACGCCGATGGCGATGATGGCCGTCATAGCCAGGTCCAGCCGCGAGCTGGGCCGGGTGGCCATGTACACGAGCATGACCGGGATGACGATCACGACGGCCCAGGTCAGGTAGGGGAACGCCCACATCCGCACCGGCATGGCGACCCCGGACCGCTCCAGCTTGCCGCGCAGCAGTAGCTGGGAGATCGCGATGGTCAGGTAGACCAGTAGCGCGATCGCACCCGAGGTGGCCAGTAGCGTCGCGAACACCTGCTCCGGGAATACGTAGTTGGCGATCACCGTGACGAACCCGACCGCGGTCGAGGCCAGCACGGCGACCCTGGGCACGCCGTTCGGGGTGGTCCGCATGACGGCGGCCGGCGCCTGGCCCCGGCGGCCGAGCGAGTAGATCATCCGGGACGCCGTGTACAGCGACGAGTTCAGGCAGCTGGCCACCGCGACGAGCACCACCACGTCCACGATGCCCTTCGCCCCGGGCACCCCGAGCACGTCGAGCGCGGACTGGTACGAGCCGGTCTTCTTCAGCGCCGGGTCGTTCCACGGCACGATCGATACCACGAGCAGGATCGAGGCCAGGTAGAAAATCGAGATCCGCCAGATCACCGAGCGGGTGGCGCGGCCGATCTTCTCTTCCGGGTGGTCGGACTCGGCGGCGGCGATGGTCACGATCTCGGTGCCCATGAAGCTGAACATGGTGGTGAGCACCGCCGCGACCACGGCGCCGAACCCGCTGGGCAGGAACCCGCCCGAGTCCACCAGGTGCGAAACGCCGCTGACCCCGCTGCCCGGCAGCAGCCCGAAGATCGCTAGCAGCCCGAGGCCGATGAACGCGATGATGGCGACGACCTTGAGCAGCGCGAACCAGAACTCGAACTCGCCGTAGTTGGCCACGCTGAACAGGTTCGTCACCGTGAGCAAGAGCGTCACGACCAGCGCCCAGGTCCACTGCGGCACGCCGGGCACCCATGCGTTCAGGATCGTCGCGGCCGCCGTGGCCTCGACGGGGATGACCAGCACCCAGAACCACCAGTACAACCAGCCGACCGTGAACCCGGCCCACGGCCCGATCGCCCGGTCGGCGTAGGTGGAGAAGGACCCGGAGTCCGGGGTTGCCGCCGCCATCTCGCCGAGCATCCGCATCACCAGCACGACGAGCAGCCCGGCGATGGCGTAGGAGATCAGCACGCCGGGCCCGGCGGTGGCGATCGCGTTGGCCGAGCCGACGAATAGGCCGGCGCCGATTACGCCGGCGATGCTGATCATGGTGACGTGCCGGTCCCGTAGGCCGGCCTTCAGCTCGGTACCCGGCTGTTCCGCCCGGTCGGTTCCGCCCGTCGCACTGGTCGCCATCAGCGTTCCCCCTGATCCCGCTAACGCCTCGGCCACCCGTCGGCCGGCATCGGGGAATCGTCACACCATCGTGGCTGAGAAACCAGAGGGTAGGTCAACTTCCGCACACACGTTTCCCGTTTGGTCGGACGGGCTCAGTCGGGCAGGGCGCCGGTGTCCGGCACCACGATGGCGAACAGGTCGGAGATCGCGGCCAGGCTCGCCGCCTGCATCGCGGAAGCCGGCACCACCGCGTCCGACCCGGTCGCCTTGACCGAGGCCGGCAACGCCCGAGTCGCGGTCGCCCCGGCCACCACGGTCGGCGCGAAGCCCAGGTTGAACGCACCTCGGGCGGTGGAGTTGACGCACATGTGGGTCATGAAGCCGGCGATGACGAGGTTCTCCGCCGAGCCGGCCCGCAGGCGTTGCTCCAGGTCGGTCGCCACGAACGAGTTCGGGTAGTTCTTCACCACCACCGACTCGCCCGCGCGCGGGGCCACCCGACTGACGATCGCCCCGCTCTCCCCCTGGATGTCGTACAGCGAGCCCGGGCCGTCGTCGTGCTGGATGTGGATGATCGGGATGCCGGCCGAGCGGGCCCGGTCCAGCAGCGCCGCCGCCTCGTCCAGCGCCGCCTCGACGCCGTCCAGCTCGAGCACGCCCCGGGTGTAGGTGTTCTGGCAGTCGATCAGGATCAGCGTCGAGTGCGCCAGGCTCGCGGGCGCGGCCGGCAGGCCGGCGAGGGTCCGCAGTGTGGTGACGTCAGCCATGAGTCCTCCAGAGTGCGGTGGGCGGCCAGCGCCGCGATCGCAGTCGCAACGCTAACCGCCCACCGGTCAACTGTTCGCGGGTTGAGTGTTCCCCGCCGAAGTGTTCTCAGCTCAAATATTCGGACACGAAATTTTCCGGCCGGAACGAACCGCCCTCCCGGGGCACCCCGGGGAGCCGTTAGCACCGGCGCGCGTCCGGTCAGCCGTTCAGCGCCGCCGACTCCTCGTCGGTGAACAGCCGGGACCTGATCAGGAACCGCACGCCCTCGGGCGCCTCCACGGAGAACCCGCTGCCGCGCCCCTGCACCACGTCCACTGTGAGGTGGGTGTGCTTCCAGTACGCGAACTGCGAGCTCGACATGTAGAAACCGATCGGCGCCAGCCCCTCGACGCTGAGGTCACCGAGGTGCACGTCGGATCCGCCGATCTTGAAATCGCCGTCCGGGTAACACATCGGCGCACTGCCGTCGCAACAGCCGCCGGACTGGTGGAACATCAGCGGGCCGTGGATCACGGTCAGCTTGACCAGCCACTCGGCGGCCGCCGGCGTGAGGGCGACCCGGGCCGTGCCCGAGTCCGGTGCATCGGGCACCGGGGACTCGGGCACTGCCGCGTCGGGCGCACTACTCATCAGAAGAAGCCCTGGGCATTCTGCGAGTAGCTGACCAGCAGGTTCTTGGTCTGCTGGTAGTGGTCGAGCATCATCTTGTGGTTCTCCCGGCCGACGCCGGACTGCTTGTAGCCGCCGAACGCGGCGTGCGCCGGGTACGCGTGGTAGTTGTTCACCCACACCCGACCGGCCTGGATGTCCCGCCCGGCCCGGTAGGCCACGTTGCCGTCGCGGGACCAGACCGCCGCGCCCAGGCCGTACAGGGTGTCGTTGGCGATCTTGATGGCGTCGTCGTAGTCGGTGAACCGGGCGACCGATACGACCGGGCCGAAGATCTCCTCCTGGAACACCCGCATCGAGTTGTTGCCCTCGAAGATCGTCGGCTGCACGTAGTAGCCGCCCGACAGCTCGCCGCCGAGGTCGGCGCGCTCGCCACCGGTAAGGATCTTCGCGCCCTCCTGACGGCCGATGTCGATGTAGGACAGGATCTTCTCGAGCTGGTCGTTCGAGGCCTGCGCACCGATCATCGTGTCGGTGTCGAGCGGGTGCCCCTGCTTGATCTGCTCGGTGCGCTTGACCGAGTCCTGCAGGAACTCCGGGTAGATCTCCTGCTGGATCAGTGCCCGGGACGGGCAGGTGCACACCTCACCCTGGTTGAGGGCGAACATCGCGAAGCCCTCGAGTGCCTTGTCGTAGAAGGCGTCGTTCTTCGCGGCGACGTCGTTGAAGAACACGTTCGGGCTCTTGCCGCCGAGCTCCAGGGTGACCGGGATCAGGTTCTCCGAGGCGTACTGCATGATCAGCCGGCCGGTCGTGGTCTCACCGGTGAATGCGATCTTGCGGATGCGCTTGTTGCTGGCCAGCGGCTTGCCGGCCTCCACGCCGAAGCCGTTGACGATGTTCAGCACGCCCGGCGGGAGCAGGTCCGCGATGACGTCCATCAGCACGTGGATCGACGCCGGGGTCTGCTCGGCGGGTTTGAGCACCACGGCGTTGCCGGCGGCCAGCGCGGGCGCCAGCTTCCAGATCGCCATCAGGATCGGGAAGTTCCACGGGATGATCTGGCCGACCACGCCGAGCGGCTCGTGGAAGTGGTACGCGACGGTGTCCTCGTCGATCTGCGAGATGTTGCCTTCCTGCGCGCGAATGGCGCCGGCGAAGTAGCGCAGATGGTCAACGGCCAGCGGGATATCGGCGGCCAGGGTCTCCCGGCAGGCCTTGCCGTTCTCCCAGCTCTCCGCGATGGCGATCTTCTCGAGGTTCGCCTCGATCCGGTCGGCCATCTTGTTCAGGATGTTGGCCCGCTCGGTGACCGAGGTCTTGCCCCAGGACGGCGCGGCTCCCCAGGCGGCGTCCAGCGCGGCCTCGACGTCTTCGGCGGTACCCCGGGCTACCTCGGTAAAGGTCTCGCCGGTGATCGGAGTCGGGTTCTCGAAGTACTGCCCCCTTGCCGGGGCCACGTAGTCGCCGCCGATGAAGTGGTCGTATCGGGGCTTGAACGACACAACGCTGTCCGGTTGCCCGGGGGCCGCGTACTTCGCCATGGTCATCCTCTCGGTCGCGTTTGATCTGAAGCCGCTGTGACGCTAGCCACGTGGGGGTTGCAGCGGCGTTGCACCGCACTCGCGGTTCCAAGGCAGCAGAAGAGCCGCGTCAGCGGACCTGACCGGGTTGCCTGAGCCACTCCGGCCGCGCAGAATGGGAGGTCGAACTCGGTCCGGCCGGACGGCCGCCGAGGAGGGACGTCACGGGATGGGCCTACCAACGACGCGGGCCACGGACCCTGTCGCGAGAGCTCGCCTGCTCGCCCGGATCCGCGAGGCCGTGCTCAGCGGAGCGCCCGCGCCGGAGCAGCCCCGCCCAGTGGTGTCCGAGTCCTGGCGCCGGTCACTTGCCGCCCGGGTCGACCCGGAGCGCGGCAGCGGGCCACCTACCGTCTACGACGCCGGCGAGATGGCCGAGATCCGCGCGGAGCATCCGCTGGCCGAGACGTTACCGCTGCTGCGCGAGACGCTGGTGGCCATCGCCGACGAAGCGATGCACATGATGATCGTGACCGACGCCCAGGGGCACATCCTCTGGCGTGAGGGTCAGAGCGACGTGCTGCGCCGCGCGGACAAGGTGGGGCTGATCGAGGGCACCCGCTGGTCCGAGGACGCCATCGGCACCAATGCCATGGGCACCGCGCTGGCCGAGGACCTCTCGGTGCAGATC
>Ga0137415_10005048_pt1 | contig 13049 bp, 13 predicted proteins | sample CZODoug3_1_1_16f_FD_183082 | JGI IMG/M metagenome (GOLD analysis project Ga0137415, IMG submission 183082) | Vadose zone soil fungal communities from Angelo Coast Range Reserve, California, USA - CZODoug3_1_1_16fungal (Hybrid Assembly) | ecosystem: Environmental > Terrestrial > Soil > Vadose... | reverse complement strand
GCGCCGAGCACGCCGAAGGGCACCCCCATGATCACCGAGATGGGGATCGACCAGCTTTCGTAGAGCGCCGCGAGGCTCAGGAACACCACCAGGATCGAAAGCGCATAGAGCAGCGGCGCCTGTCCTCCGGAGAGCTGCTGCTGCAGCGAGATGCCGGTCCATTCGTATCCGATTCCAGCGGGCAGCTTTTTCGCCAGCGCCTCCATCGAGGCCATCGCCTGCCCGGTGCTGCGGCCTGCCGCCGCCTGCCCCTGGATCTCCATCGAAGCCACGCCGTTGTAGCGCTCGAGCTTGGGCGGTCCGAAGGCCCATTGGCCGGTGGCGAAGGACGAGAAGGGCACCATGGCCCCCTTGTTGTTGCGCACATAGAGCAGGTTCAGGTCCTCCGGGTTCATGCGGTAAGGCGCATCGGCCTGCACGTACACCCGCTTGATGCGGTTGTCGGTATCGAGGAAGTTGTTGACGAAGCGCGAGCCCCAGGCGATCGAGAACGTCTGGTCGACGTCGGTGAGCGCGACGCCGAGCGCCGCCGCCTTCTCGCGGTCGACGTTGATCTTGAACGTCGGGTTGTCGTCCTGGCCGTTGGCGCGCACCTGCGCGAGGCCCGGGTCCTGCGCCGCCATCTGGAGCAGCTGGTTGCGCGCCTGCATGAGCTTGTCGTGGCCGAGGCCGCCGCGGTCCTCGAGCTGGAAGTCGAAGCCCGACGAGGTGCCCAGGCCGCGGATCGGCGGCGGATTGACCGGCGTGATGGTCGCATCCTTGTACGAGCCGAAGCGCTGCGAGATGCGGCCGGTCAGCGCCTGCACGGAAAGGTCATTCGAAGTGCGCTGGCTCCAGTCCTTGAGCTGCACGAATATCTGGCCCTGGTTCTGGCCGCGGCCGGCGAAATTGTTCCCGTTCACGATGAACGTGGCGGCGACCGTGCTGCTCTCTTCCTTGAGCAGGTAGTTGCTGACATCGTCGAGCGCGATTCCGGTGCGCTCCTGCGTTGCGCCGGGCGGCGTCTGCACCTGCACGAAAAGATATCCCTGGTCTTCGTTCGGCAGGAACGAGGTGGGCAGGTGGACGAACAGCCATCCCACGGCCGCGATCACCACCGCATAGACGGCGAGGAAGCGGCCCGTGCGCGCAACCACGCCTCGCACGCCGCCGACATACCGGTCGCGGGCGCCGTCGAAGCGGCGGTTGAACCAGCCGAAGAACCCCCTTTTTTCATCATGTTTTTTTGTACTGGGCTTGAGAATGGTGGCACACAAGGCCGGCGTCAGCGTGAGCGCGACGAACACGGAGAGCAGCATCGCCGAGACGATGGTGAGAGAGAATTCCCGGTAGATGGCGCCCACCGTGCCGCTCGAGAACGCGACCGGCACGAACACGGCGGAGATCACCATCGCCACGCCGATCAGCGCGCCGGTGATCTGCCCCATCGCCTTGCGGGTCGCTTCGAGCGGCGAGAGCCCTTCTTCTTCCATCACGCGCTCGACGTTTTCCACCACCACGATGGCGTCGTCCACCAGCAGGCCGATCGCGAGCACCAGGCCGAACATCGAAAGCGTGTTGATGGTGAACCCGAGCGCCGCCATCACGCCGAAGGTTCCCAGCAGCACGACCGGCACCGCGATCGAAGGAATGAGCGTGGCGCGGATGTTCTGCAGGAAGAGGAACATCACCAGGAACACCAACGCGATCCCTTCCAGCAGCGTCTTGACCACTTCCTGGATGGAGATCTTGATGAAAGGCGTCACGTCGTTCGGGTAGACGGCCTGCAGCCCGTGCGGAAAGTACGGCTGCAGCTGCGCTATGCGCGCGCGCACCGCGTTGGCGGTCTGGAGCGCGTTCGCCCCGGTCGCGAGCTGGATGCCGATTCCGGAGGCAGGCTGGCCGTTGTACTTGTTATCGATGTTGAAGCTTTCCGCGCCCAGGCCGACGCGCGCGACGTCGCGCAGCCTGACCTGCGAGCCGTCGGGCATGACCTTCAGCAGGATGTTGTTGAACTCCTCCGGCGTGCGCAGCAGCGTCGACTCGGTGATCGCCGCGTTGAGCTGCTGGTTCTGCACGGCGGGCGTGCCGCCGAGCTGGCCGCCGGAGATCTGCACGTTCTGCGCCTGCAGCGCTGCGGTGACGTCGAGCGGCGCAAGGGCGAAGCTGTTGAGCTTGCTCGGGTCGAGCCAGATGCGCATCGCGTACTGCGAGCCGAAGATGCTCAGGTTGCCGACGCCGTTGACCCGGCTGATCGGGTCCTGGACGTTCGACACGACGTAGTTGGCGATGTCGAACTTGTTCATGCTGTTGTCGGCCGAGACGAAGCCGATCACCATCAGGAACGCGTTGGTCGACTTGGTGACGCGGATGCCGGCCTGCTGGACCTGCGTCGGCAGGTTCGGCGTCGCGAGCTGCAGCTTGTTCTGCACCTGCACCTGCGCGATGTTCGGATCGGTGCCGGTCGTAAAGGTCAGCGTGGTGGTCGATTGCCCGGTGTCGTCGCTGATCGAGGACAGGTAGAGCAGGTTGTCAAGGCCGCTCATCTGCTGCTCGATGACCTGCACTACCGTGTCCTGCACGGTGGTCGCCGAGGCGCCCGGGTAGGTCGTGCTGATCTGCACCGTGGGCGGTGCGATCGGCGGATATTGCTCGATCGGCAGCGAGAAGATCGAAAGCGCGCCGGCCAGCATGATGAGGACCGCTATGACGATCGCGAAGATCGGGCGGTCGATGAAGAACTTGGCCACGGGCGCGCCTTCCTAGTTCGCCTGAGCGAGCGGTTTCGCGGCTGAGGCGTCGACCGTGCGCACCAGGGTTCCGGGCTGTACTTTCTGCACGCCCGATACGATGACGCGCTCGCCGTCCTTCAAGCCGCCGTCCACCACCCAGTTCGCACCCGAAGTGCGGCTGGCCTGGATGGTGCGCAGCTCGACCTTGTTGTCCGGACCCACCACGAGCGCGGTGGCCTGCCCCTGCGGGTTGTGCGTGACGCCGACCTGCGGCACGAGCATCGCGGTGTTGTCGACTCCCTGGTCGATGCGCGCGCGCACGAACATGCCGGGCAGGAGCACGTGGTCGGGATTCGGAAATACGGCGCGCACGGTGACTGAGCCCGTGCCCGGATCGACCGTGATGTCGGTGAACTGAAGCGTGCCTATGGCGGGGTACTTGGTGCCGTCTTCCAAGGTGAGCGTCACCTTGGCCTGGTCGGGTCCGTTCTCCTTCAGCTGCCCGTTTGCGACATCGCGGCGCAGCTGCAAGCCTGCAACGCTCGTCTGGGTGAGATCGACGTAGATCGGGTCGATCTGCTGCACGGTCGTGAGAAGCGTCGCGGCGCTTGCCTGCACATACGCGCCCTGGGTGACGAGCGACGGGCCGGTGCGGCCGGTGATCGGAGAGACGACCTCGGTATAGCCGAGATTGATGCGGGCCGTCTGCACGGCGGCGTTGCTCGAGGCCACGTCGGCGGCGGCCTGGGCTTGCGCGGCGATGGCGTTGTCGTACTCCTGCTTGCTCACGCCGTTGCCGCCGATGAGGATCTTGTAGCGCTCCGCCTGCGCGTTCATCGCCGCGACGTTGGCTTGCGCCTTCTGCAGCGCCGCGAGTGCGCTGTCCAGCGCGGCGCGGTACGGAGCCGGATCGATCTGGTACAGGCGCTGCCCCGCCTTCACATCGGCGCCTTCCGTGAACTCGCGCCTGAGCACGATGCCGTCGACCCGGGCGCGCACCTGCGCCACGAGGTAGGCGGATGTGCGTCCCGGAAGCTCGGTCGTAACCGGCACCGGCTCCCTGTGGACCGTCACCACCGTCACTTCCGGCGCCGTCGGCGACGGCGGCGGCGGCTTCGCCTGCACACAGCCACCGAGCACGACGAGCGCTACCGATAAAAGCGCAATCCGACGCATGAAGATCTCCTTGGTAACCGGAGCGATACTCGTCCCGCCGCGTCTCCGGGCAATTTCGCGACCTCTGCGTCCGGTTACAGATGTAAGACGCGGAGAAACCGAGGCGCAATGGGACTTCCAGACAATGGCGACGGTTCGTTACTGGAGCTGCCTTTATGATCGCCTGGACCACAGCGGCGCCCGCCGTCTCCGCGGCGTTTCTCGGCTCGCTCGTCGAGGCCGTCGAAGCGCTCACCATCGTGCTCGCGGTTGCAACCGTCCGCGGCTGGCGGCCGGCGGGCCTGGGCGCGCTCGCGGGCCTCGGTTCCCTCGCGCTGATCGTGCTCGTGCTCGGTCCCTTCCTCGATCGCGTTCCCCTGGACGTTCTTCAGCTCGTGATCGGCGTGCTGTTGCTGCTTTTCGGCATGCGCTGGCTGAGCAAGGCAATCCTGCGCGCTGCGGGGATCATCCCGCTGCACGACGAAGCTTTCGCGTTCGCGGCCGGAACGGCGGAGCTGCGCAGCCACGAGGCGCGCCTTGCCTGGCTCGCCGGACTGGCGAGCTTCAAGGCCGTGCTCCTCGAAGGCCTCGAAGTCGCGTTCATCGTCATCGCGGTCGGCGCCGGCCGCGGTCTTCTCGTGCCGGCGAGCCTGGGCGCGCTTGCGGCCTGCGCGCTCGTGGCCGCTGCCGGTTTCGTGGTGCGCCGTCCGCTCGCGCGGGTTCCCGAGAACACGCTCAAGTTCGCCGTCGGCGTCATGCTCTCGGCGTTCGGCGTGTTCTGGACGGGCGAAGGTCTCGGCGTTCCCTGGCCGGGCGAAGACCTCGCCATCGTCGGATTCGCGGCGCTGTTCCTCGTCGCGGCGCTCGCGGCAGTCGCAGTCGTGCGCCGCCCTGCGGCGGAGGCTTTGCCGTGACTCTGCTCATGAACGTCCTGCACGAGTTGTCCGGACTGTTCTTCGACGATGGCTGGCTCGCGCCGGCGATCCTCGGCGTCGCTCTGCTGGCGGCGGCGGTTGCGGCGTCCGCGCCGGGCTTGCCGCTCGCCGCTGGCGGCGTGCTGTTGTTCGGCTGCCTCGGCGTGCTCTTCGGCAACGTGGTCGCGAAGGCCCGCCGTTGACCGCAAGCGAGCACCACGCTCCTCGCTGTCGCTAGTTGCGGGCCGGCCGCGTTACGTTTGTAGCGCGCGGGCTGCCGTTCCGAAACCGCCGCGACACACCGGCACTCCATAGTGAGAACGTGGCAAGCCGATTCAAGGCCGCCGCTGACAAACCACTCAACTTTATTTTGAAAGGAATCACCATGAAGACGAAACTGCTTGTTTCAACCATTGCTGTATTGACCCTTTCCGTCGCGGCCCTGTCCGCCGGCGCCGCAACGCAGCGCACCGACCTTCTGGGCGAGCCCGCCCAGGCATCCGCGGCCGTGCGTACACTGGTCATCGACGGCAACACCAAGTATGTCAACGTGAAGCACGGCGAAGTGATACGGTTCGTGGCCAACGGACGGGAATTCGTTTGGAATTTCGACGGCCTGGCCCAGCCCCAGCCGTTCGACCTGAGCCAGATCGCTCCCGCGGGTGCTGTCGATCACAGCGTGACGGTCTATGTCGAGCTGGGAGACGAAGACGTCTCCGTCGGCTAAGGAGGACGCCATGAAACTGCTCGCTCCGACTTTGGCCGCACTGGCGCTTTCCGCCTTCAGCCTCGCCGCCACCGCCACGGTGACCGAGGCCGACGTGCTCGGTCACCCCGCGCAACTCTTGGCCGCACAGCGCACTATCGTGATCAATGCCAAGACCAAGTGGGTCAACGTAAAGCACGGCGAGGTGGTCAAGTTCGTCGCGGGTAGCCAGGAATTCACTTGGGCCTTTGACGGCATGTCTTCCTCGTTCGAACTGAACCGGGTTGCACCGGCCGGCGCTCTCGGCCGGGAGGTGACGGCCTATATCTCCCCCAACGACCAGGACATATCGTCGAACGGGTAAGCCACTCCCGGTCAACCCGGCGCCAGTCGCCGCGTTGACTTCCCTCAAAAAGGCGCTGTAGTCCGGCGCCTATTTTTTTGCCCTCGAATTCCCAATCAGCGTGCTGTTCCGGCGGCTCGGCTCGCTGGCGGGCCGGCGATCGCTTGGCATTACATCTGAAACGGTTCGCGCGGGCGTTGCAATCAACGGGTAGTCGGCATTGCTGATCATGGCGCGTCATAGGAGCGTGAATCATGGGCAGCATGCCGAAATCGCTTGACCTCAACATGCAATTCGCCGGAATCCCCGGCACCTCTCTCGAAGTTTCGCGCATCGGCATCGGCACCTGGGCCATAGGCGGCTGGATGTGGGGCGGCAGCGAAGAGAAGGAATCGATCGAGACGATCCGCGCCGCCCTGGATCAAGGCATCACCGTCGTCGATACGGCGCCGGTCTACGGATTCGGCCGCTCCGAGGAAATCGTCGGTAGGGCGCTGGCGGCGTCCGGATTGCGCTCGCGCGCGGTCATCGCCACGAAAGCCGGCCTGGACTGGCGCGACGGGAAGGTGTTCCGCAACGCCAGCCGCGAGCGGATCGCGCGCGAGGTCGAGGACTCGCTCGCGCGCCTGCGCACCCATTACATCGATATCTACCAGGTGCACTGGCCGGACCCCTTGGTGCCGATGGAGGAAACCGCCTCCGCGATGGCCGAGCTGTACAAGCAGGGAAAGATCCGCGCCATCGGGGTGAGCAATTTCTCGGTCGCGCAGATGGAAGCGTTCAGGCAGGTTGCCCCGCTGCATGTCCTGCAGTCGCCCTATAACCTTTTCGAGCGCGGCATCGAGGACGAGATTCTTCCGTATTGCCGCAGGAACAATATCGCCGTTCTGGGCTACGGCGCGCTGTGTCGCGGACTGCTCTCCGGCAGGATGCGGCGGGATACGACGTTCGGCGGTGACGACCTGCGCAAGAACGACCCGAAATTCCAGCAACCGCGCTTCGCGCAATATCTCGCCGCCGTGGAGCGGCTGGATTTGCTCGCGCAATACCGCTACGGCAAGCGCGTCATCCATCTCGCGGTGCGCTGGATGCTGGACCATGGGATCACGGTCGCGTTGTGGGGCGCGCGCCACCCCGGCCAGCTCGCGCCGGTCGCCGACGTGGGCGGCTGGTCGCTCGAGGCCGACGTCAGGGCCGAGATCGACCGCGTGCTGCGCGAGCGGATCACCGACCCGGTGGGGCCCGAGTTCATGGCTCCCCCGTCGCGCCCCGATGACTCACCTATAAAGGAGCCGACAAAATGAAAGTCACAGCGCCTCTCAGCAATGACGAGGCAACGAACTATCCAGCCCCATCAAGTAAGGCTGCGCGGGCAGCGATTGCTGCGCTGCTGCTTTGCGCTGTCTTCGGGGTGGCGCGGGCGACGCTACTCTACGAGCCGCCCGCTACCGAAGCTGCGGCAGTCCTGATCCCCACCCTCAGCGACGAGGAGCGTGAAGAGCAGGCCGCTGCCCGCGCCCTGGCCGAGCGCAGACAGAAGATGATCGACGACTGCGAGCAGAACTTCGGAACGGATTGTGAGCGCGAGGTGGATACCGAGCTGCGCGCCGAAGGGCTGCTGCAGTGGGGCGTCCGTGTGATCCGCCTCAGGCCTCCTCGTTGAAGGACGAAGCTGCAGATCATGGAAACCAACACCCCTTCTTCATCCGGGATCCTGCCGATCAAGTATGTCCCCCTGCTCGTGCCATTGCTGGCGCTGCTCCAGCTGATCGGGACGCTCATAATCCTGGTCGGCGTGCTGGGCGGATGCGCCGCGATCGAGCGGCACCCGGGTGATGCAGGCGCGCACGGGTCGTCCATCGACGTGCACCATGCAGTCCGCGATCAGCTCGCTGCCGGTTCCAATTAGATCGCTTGCCCAAGGCCGCCCGCAGATGGTCCAGGGTCCCTCCCTCCTCCTTCCTCCCTCTGGTCGGACTCCGGTGCGGGCGGCCTTTTTTTTCAAACGACGGCAGCGGCGCGTGACGGATGTAATCGTTCCGAAACAACCGCGACACACTCGCGGGCCACGCTTGCTCCGTCAACCTCGAAAGGAGCAGCCGTCATGAGCAAGTCGAGCCTCGCCCTGGTCTGCGTTGTCCTGCTCGGCTGGTCCGCGCTTGCGGGCGCCGTGGACCTCTCCAAGCCGGTGATCCTTGTCGCCAAGCCCGAGCTGCGCGACGAACTGTACGGATCGAGCATTCTCGTGGTCACGCCGCTGGGCGGCGACCAGCACGTGGGATTCATCGTCAACCGGCCCACCGGAATCACGCTCGGCAGGCTCTTTCCGGAGCGCGCCGCGTCGCAGAAAATGATCGATCCGCTCTACGTCGGCGGGCCCTACGAATCGCAGGCGATCTTCGCCCTGGTGCAGCGGCGCGACAGCCTCGGCGCCAAGTCATTCGAGGTGCTGCCGGGATTGTTCGCCGCCTACGACGCCTCCGTCGTAGACCGCGTCATCGAAACGGAGCCCGAGCACGCGAGATTCGTCGCCGGCCTGGTTGCGTGGCAGGCGGGCGAGCTGCGCAGCGAGGTCGAAAAAGGAGCCTGGTACGTGCTCGAGCCCGACGCGGCGCTCGTCATGCGCAAGCCAGAGGGACTCTGGGAAGAGCTGGTGAGCCGCTCGCAGCGGTTGGCCAACACCATATGATGGCCTCAGCAATCATTTCCTCGCCGGCCGAACCGGGCCTGTTGCCGGGCGCGCACATTCTCGCCATCGACGACGATCCGGCGATGCGCGAGCTCGTTGCCAATTATCTGAGTGGGAATGACCTGCGCGTCACCGCGGTGGCGACCGGGGCGGAGATGGCGCAGGCGCTGGCCCAGCACGCCATCGACCTGGTCGTGCTCGACCTGCGTCTTGCGGGAGAGGACGGCATGGAGCTGGCGCGCAAGCTCCGGGAGCAGGGCGCGACCCCGATCATCATCGTCACCGGCAAGCAGGACGAAGCCGACCGGGTGATGGGACTCGAGCTCGGCGCCGACGACTACGTCACCAAGCCCTTCAGCCCGCGCGAGCTCCTCGCCCGCATCCGCGCAGTGCTGCGCCGCCATCAGACCGCGCGCGCGATGCTGATGGCGCACGGCGACAAGCGGCGCGCCTATCGCTTTGCCGGCTGGGAGCTCAACCTCCGCAGCCGCCGGCTCACCTCGCCCGAGGGTCGCCGCGTCGAGCTCACCAATGGCGAGCTGAACCTGCTGCAGGCGTTTTGCGCCGCGCCGCGACAGGTGCTCACGCGCGAGCAGCTGCTCGATCTCTCGCGGTGGAATTGCGCCGAGGTCTACGATCGCGCCATCGACGTGCAGATTCTGAGGCTGCGGCGCAAGATCGAGCTGAACCCGGCGCAGCCGCAGTACATCAAGACCGAGCGCGGCGCCGGCTATGTCTTTAGCGTGCCGGTCGACGTGCTCATTTAAGAGTTCTTTACACTCCTTAGAACCGACGGAACCCAACATGAAACAGAATTTGATTGCCGCGATGCTCGCTGCATCGGCATTGGCGGTTGCCGGAGGCTGCGCGAGCATCGCCCCGCAGGATTACGGCTACAGCGAGGCGCGCAGCGTCCAAAGCGTGGCCTACGGCACCATCGAGAGCGTGCGTCCGGTGCGGCTCAACGAGGATCATGGGGGCGTGGGGACCGCGGCGGGCGCGGTGATAGGTGGCCTCGCCGGCAATGAGCTGGGCCACGGCTCCGGGCGCGCGGTGACGACCATCCTGGGCGCGATCGGCGGTGGTCTCGCCGGCAACGCGCTCGAGCGCAACGCGACCGCGCAAAGCGGCACGGAAATTGTCGTGCGCCTCGACAGCGGGGCAACCATCGCCGTGGTACAGGGCGCGTCGGAACAATTCGAGGCAGGCCAGCGCGTGCGAGTCCTCACGGGCCGCGGGGGCTCGCGCGTCGAGCACGCATAGGAGAGCTTCCATGCCCAAGTCCCCTGGCGCTCGGCGTTTACCTCATCGCCGCGGAAGTGCTGGCGAGAGTTGTCTGAGGGGCGGCATTTTTAGTGACCGATGCACAACCTTCAAAGGTAGGCATGAGCATGGAGACGGGAGACGCTGAGGTCTATGACGTGGCCGTGGTGGGCGGCGGCGCGGCGGGCGTTGCCGCGGCGATCGGCGCCGCGCAGCTCGGCGCTCGGACGCTGCTCCTCGAACAGATGGGCTTCCTCGGCGGCGCTGCGACGGCGCGTAACGTGCTGACCTATTGCGGGCTCTTCACTCTCGGCGAGACACCAAAGCAGGCCGTACGGGGTGTGGCGGACAACGTCCTGAACGGGCTGAGACGCCTTAACGCGGTGACAGGGCCCGTTCGGCATCGCGGCGTGTTTGTGGTGTTCGACCCCGAGGCCGTCAAGCTGACGCTCGACCGGCTCTGCACGGAGACTGGCGTCGACGTCTTCCTGAATAGCTTCGTGAGCGAGGCGCAGCGCGAAGGCGACGCGATCACCTCGATCATCTTCGATGACCACGGTGGTCGCCACGGCATCAGGGCCAAGGCATGGGTAGATGCGAGCGGCGACTGCGATCTCGCGACGTTCGCGGGAGCGTCGGTGCGCTACGGGAACCACGGTCATGTGAACCTGGGCACACTCGGCACGCGCTATGGTGGAATACCGGCCGGCGTCGAGATCGACGCGGAACGGTTCAAGCAGGCTGTGGCCCGCGCGCGCGCCTCCGGTCGTCCGCTGACGAAGGATGCCAGCCTGTTCGCGCGTCTGCCCATATCGGGCGACGTCTGCTGCTATCTGGCGTCGGCCGACTATGATCCCCGCGATGTGCGCAGCCTCAGCAAGGCGGAGGCCGAGGGGCGTGTCCAAGCCTATGAGTATCTCGAAATCCTACGAACAATGCCCGGATGCGAGAGGGCCTATCTCGTCTCCACCGGGCCCCAGTTCGGAACGCGGGAGTCACGCCACATCAACGCCGTCGAACAGCTCAAATGGCAGGACGTGCGCGCAGGACGCGAACGGTCCGATACCGTGGCGCTCGGTGCCTGGGGCGTCGAATGGCACGAGCGCGAGACGTTCGGGAGCACATTCGAAGCTCCGCCGGGCGGCGCCGCTTATTCGATCCCGCTCGACTGCCTCAGAAGCCGTGATACGGCCAACCTGTTCGCCGCCGGCCGCACCGCCGATGGGGATCAGCAGGCCGGCGCCAGTCTGCGCGTCATGGGCACATCCTTCGCGACGGGACAGGCAGCGGGCGTCGCGGCCGCTCTCCTCGCAAATGACGGCGCGGTCGACGTCCGGAAGGTGCAATCCGCCCTGCGCAATCAGGATGCGGTTCTCGACCCAAGAGACATGCTCGAGGTACGCGGCACATGAAGACCGTTGCAGATCAGTTCGCCGAAACCCTCGCGGCCATCGGCGTCGAGCGGATATATGGCGTGGTGGGCGACAGCCTGAACGGCATCACCGATGCCCTGCGCCGCCAGGGACGCGTCGACTGGGTGCATGTGCGCCACGAAGAGGTGGCCGCTTTCGCCGCCGGGGCCGAAGCCCACCTCACCGGGTCGCTGGCGGTTTGTGCCGGCTCCTGCGGCCCCGGCAACCTGCATCTGATCAACGGTCTCTTCGACTGTCACCGTAACCGAGTGCCCGTGCTGGCGATCGCCGCCCACATCCCGTCGCCCGAGATCGGTTCCGGCTATTTCCAGGAGACGCACCCGGAGATCCTGTTCCGCGAGTGCAGCCACCACTGCGAGCTGGTCTCCTCGCCCGCCCAGATGCCGCGCGCGCTGGAGGCGGCGATCCGTGCGGCCGTGGGCAAGCGCGGTGTGGCGGTGATCGTCATCTCCGGCGACACGTCGCTGCAGCAAGCCGTGGACGCGCCCGCCCCCAGGGTGGGCGGCTTGCTGCCGGGCCCGTCGCTGGTGCGCCCGGCCGACAGCGAGCTCGACCGCCTCGCCGCGCTGCTGAACGCAGCGTCCCGCGTGACGCTGCTCTGCGGCTCGGGTTGCGCGGGCGCACACGGCGCGCTGTTGGCGCTCGGCGCGAAGCTGAAGTCGCCCATGGTGCACGCGCTTCGAGGCAAGGAGCATGTCGAGTGGGACAACCCGTACGACGTCGGCATGACGGGCCTAATCGGCTTCGGTTCCGGCTACTACGCGATGCGCGACTGCGACGCGCTGCTCATGCTCGGCACCGACTTCCCCTACCGGCAGTTCTATCCCGAGGGCCGCGTGCGCATGGCCCAGGTCGACATCCGGCCCGAGAACCTGGGCCGCCGCGCCCCGATCGAGCTGGGCCTCGTGGGCGATGTGGCGGCGACGATCCAAGCGCTCCTGCCCCGCCTCGACGAGAAGACCGACATCGCGCATCTCGACGACGCGCGGAGTAACTATCGCGAAGCGCGCAAGGACCTCGACGATCTCGCGCACGCAAGCTCCGGAGGGCAACTGATCCACCCCCAGCAGGTGGCCCTCGCGTTGAGCGAGTTGGCAGACGACGATGCGATATTCACCTGCGACGTCGGCCTGCCGACGGTCTGGGCCGCGCGCTACCTCGCGATGAACGGAAAGCGCCGGCTCATCGGCTCGTTCTGGCACGGCTCGATGGCCAACGCGATGCCGCAGGCGATCGGAGCGCAGGCAGCCTACCCGGACCGCCAGGTCATCTCCATGTCGGGCGACGGCGGCTTCACCATGCTGATGGGCGACTTCCTCACCCTCGCCCAGGTGGGCTTGCCGGTCAAGGTGGTGGTGTTCAACAACGGCGCACTCGGCTTCATCGAGCTCGAGCAGAAGTCGACCGGGTTTCTCGATACGGGAACGGAGCTCAAGAACCCCAACTTCGCCGCGATGGCGCAAGCCGCTGGCGTGCGCGGCATCCGCCTCGAGCGCCCCGGCGAGGTCGAAGCCGGCATCACCGCGGCGCTCGCGCACGACGGGCCGGTGCTGGTGGACGCGGTCGTGAACCGCATGGAGCTAGCCATGCCACCGAAGGTCACCGCCCAGATGGCAAAAGGCTTCTCGCTCTACATGCTGAAGGCGGTGCTGGACGGGCGCGCCACCGACCTCGTCGAGCTCGGCCGCTCGAACCTGCTGCGCTGAGGGGCCGCTACCCATGAGTCCGGAGGCGCTCGCTCTGCTGCTTTCGCGGATCCTGTCGCGCAGATCCGGTCGAGCGTCTGATGATTCGCGATAATCATTGCAGGGCGCGCGCGAGGGCTTCGGCGATGT
>Ga0137415_10005047_pt1 | contig 13052 bp, 8 predicted proteins | sample CZODoug3_1_1_16f_FD_183082 | JGI IMG/M metagenome (GOLD analysis project Ga0137415, IMG submission 183082) | Vadose zone soil fungal communities from Angelo Coast Range Reserve, California, USA - CZODoug3_1_1_16fungal (Hybrid Assembly) | ecosystem: Environmental > Terrestrial > Soil > Vadose... | reverse complement strand
TCCACATCTTCGCCGGCGAGAACGTGTGCAGCCAGGCGATGACGCCGATGCAGTCGGCCGAGACCGAGGCGTCCAGGCAGGCCTGGCGGATCGACTCGGCGCTGGTCAGCACCGGCCTCCAGACGATGGCCGGCCCGATCTCGCGGGCCGCCTCCAGCGCCGCGGCGATCTGTTGCGACTGCTCGGCGACCTGGCGCAGCGTCGCCTCGCCGTACAGGTCCTGACTGCCGGTGAAGAACCAGATCTCGGACGGTCGGCTCATGACGGCTCCCAGTCGACGCAGCCCCTTGACGGGACCCGCGGTTCGCAGCAACACTCGAACTCTGTCGTGTGAACGCTAACATCGAGCTGAGCGAAGAGGACCGTTGCCAACCACGAGCTCCCGCGATCGATGCACCGTCGGCGTCGACTTCGGGACCCTGTCCGGCCGGGCGGTCGTGGTGCGAGTCCGGGACGGCGCCGAGCTGGGCACCGCGGTCCACCCGTACCGCCACGGGGTGATGGACCGAACCCTGGCCGCGACGGGGAAGCCGCTGCCTCCGGACTGGGCGCTGCAACACCCGTCGGACTACGTCGAGGTCCTCGGCCGGGCGGTGCCCGACGCGATCGCCGCGAGCGGCGTCGATCCGCAGGACGTCATCGGCATCGCCACCGATTTCACCGCCTGCACGGTCCTGCCGGTACTGGCCGATGGGACACCGCTGTGCCTGCTCGCCGAGTACGCGGGCGAGCCGCATGCCTACGTCAAGCTGTGGAAGCACCACGCGGCTCAAGCCCACGCCGATCGCATCACCGCCGCGGCTCACGCGCGGCAGGAGAAGTGGATCGGCCGCTACGGCGGGCGAATCTCCGCCGAGTGGGAGTTCGCGAAGGCACTGCAACTGCTCGAGGAGGCCCCCGCGCTGTATGCGCGGATGAGCCAGTGGGTGGAGGCGGCCGACTGGATCGTCTGGCAGTTGTGCGGTCGCTACGTGCGCAGCTCCTGCACCGCCGGGTACAAGGGCATCTACCAGGACGGCACGTACCCGTCCGAGAACTTCCTCGGCGCGCTGAATCCCGACTTCGCCGGCTTCGCTCGCGACAAGCTCGCGGACCCGACCGGCAACCTGGGCGAGGTCGCCGGGGGGCTCACGCCGCAGGCGGCCGCCTGGACCGGCCTGCCCGCCGGCATCGCGGTGGCGGTCGGCAACGTCGACGCCCACGTCACCGCGCCGGCCGCGAACGCTGTTCGTCCGGGGCAGCTGGTCGCGATCATGGGGACCTCGACGTGCCACGTGATGAACGGCGACGTGCTGGCCGAGGTGCCGGGCATGTGCGGCGTGGTCGACGGCGGCATCGTGCCGGGACTGTGGGGCTATGAGGCCGGCCAGTCCGGGGTCGGCGACATCTTCGGGTGGTACGTGGACAACGGCGTGCCGCCGTCCTACGTGGACGCGGCCGGGGGCGACGTGCACGCGTATCTCAGCACGCTCGCGGCCGGCCAGCCGGTCGGTCAGCACGGGCTGGTGGCTCTGGACTGGCTCAACGGCAACCGTTCGGTGCTCGTCGACCACGAGCTGTCCGGCGTCGTCGTCGGACTCACCCTGGACACCCGGCCCGAGGACGTCTACCGCGCGCTCGTCGAGGCAACGGCGTTCGGCACTCGCACGATCGTGGAGGCATTCGACGCGGCGGGGGTCCCGGTTCAGGAGTTCGTCGTCGCCGGCGGATTGGTCAAGAACCGATACGTGATGCAGACCTACGCCGACGTTCTGCAGCGACCGATCAGCGCCATCGCGTCCGATCAGGGGCCGGCGCTCGGTTCGGCGATCCACGCCGCGGTGGCCGCAGGCGCGTACCCCGACGTCACGGCGGCCGCGGCCGCGATGGGGCAGAAGGAAGCGGCCGCCTTCGTCCCGAACGCTGCGCACGCCTCGGCCTACAACGCCTTGTACGCCGAATACGTGCTGCTGCACGACTACTTCGGCCGCGGCGGCAACGACGTCCTGCACCGGTTGCGAGGCCTTCGCCGAGGCGCGGGCGCGGGCGCGCGGCAATGAACGCGGACCTGCGCGAGGTGCAGGCCGACGTCGCCCGGCTGCACGCGGAGCTCGTGCGCTACAACCTGGTCGCCTGGACGGCGGGAAACGTGTCGGCGCGGGTGCCCGGCCACGACCTGATGGTGATCAAGCCGAGCGGCATCGACTACGACGAGATCACCGCCGATCACATGATCGTCTGCGACCTGGACGGCACCGTGGTGCAGGGCGACCTGGCCCCGTCCAGTGACACTGCCGCGCACGCCTACGTCTACCGGCACCTGCCCACCGTCGGCGGCATCGCCCACACGCACTCGCCATACGCGTGCGCATGGGCGGCCCGGGGTGAGCCGATACCGTGCGTCCTCACCGCGATGGCCGACGAGTTCGGGGGTCCGATTCCAGTCGGCCCGTTCGCCCTCATCGGCAGCGACGACATCGGCGCCGGCATCGTCGCAACCCTGGAAGGCCATCGCTCCCCGGCAGTGCTCATGCGCAACCACGGTGTCTTCACCATCGGCGCATCAGCCCGTGCGGCCGTGAAGGCGGCAGTCATGTGCGAGGACGTCGCCCGATCCGTGCACCTGGCCCGTCAACTCGGCGAACCGATTCCCATCGCTGCGGCCGACATCGATCGGCTCTACGGCCGATACCAGACGGTCTACGGTCAGCGCTGACCCCTCTCGGGCAACGGCGCGAGGTCGGGGCGGGCCCGCATCCCGTCGATAAGTAGGGCTAGGTAGCGGCGCCACAGCTCGGGCTGGCCGAGATGCTCGGTGACGGCGCCGAGCATCAGCTGGAGGGTGGGAAAGTCCGGGGGCACGATGTCGGCGCGCAGTTTTCCCTGCTCTTTGGCCCGGGCGATGAGTTCGTCGAGCAATGGCCCGACCCGCGCGCGCATCTGCTCTCGACGTTGCGATCCCCGACCGGTGCCGAGCATGACCTCGCGCAGCCCGCGGTCCATCGCCTGCACCTCGCACACCTGCTCCAGTGCGGTGGTCAACCCGACCCACGCGTCGGGCTCGGCCAACCCCGCGCGCGTGACCCGCTCGGCGGTGTCGACGATGTCGTCGAACAGCGCGTCGACCAGCTCGTCCTTGTCGGCGAACCGCCGATAGACGGTGGCCACCCCGACCCCCGCGTGCCGGGCCACGTCGTTCAGCGTCGCGGCGGTCCCCCCGTCGCGGAACACCTCGCGCGCCGCCGCGATGATGCGAACGCGGTTGAGTTCGGCGTCCTTGCGCAGCCGGCGCGGCTCGGGTCGCTCTGCCGCCATGTACCTGACACCTCCTCGGACGAGTCCGATCATCGCGTGGCGCGGACAACCAATGACTCCGCTGTGAACCGACACTAACTGATAGCAGCATATCCGTTTAGGGGTACGGTGGCGGCGAACCGGATATGAGAAATCCATTTGCCGTTCGTCGAAGGAGTCGATCATGACCACGAGAAAGGTGGGCTCGATGCTCGCCATCACGGCGCTGCTCGGCAGCGCTCTGGCCGCGTTCGCGTCCAGTTCCAGCGCGTCCACTACGTCCAGCGCGACGACGACCGCTCTGACGTCCTGCCCCACGTCGTCGTCGACCGGGCCGGGCGGCGGTGGCCCCCCGGGCGGCGGGGCACCGAGCATCACGATGGCGAAGACGATTGCGCCGAGTGACACCAGCACGAGCACCGTCATCGACGGCGGTGGGCCGCAGATGCAGTGCGGCCAGACCGAGCTGACCAGCCACAACGACGTCGTCTACGACACGCCCACCTCGGGCGGCAAGACAGTCTCGTTGAAGATGGACATCCAGGTGCCGAAGACGTCCGGCACGAAGCCGCTCGTCGTCTACATCACCGGCGGCGGATTCGTCTCGGATGACAAGTCGGGCAACCTGGATCAGCGCACCTACGTCGCCGAGCAGGGCTACGTCGTGGCCAGCATCGAATACCGCACGGTCACCAACGGCGCGACCTACAAGGACTCGGTCGCGGACGTGAAGTCGGCGATCCGCTACCTGCGCGCGCACGCCGCCACCTACGGCATCGACCCGAGCAAGGTCGCGGTATGGGGACAGTCCGCCGGTGGCTACCTCGCCGCGATGACCGGCGTCACCAACGGCCTCGCGCAGTTCGAAGACGGCAGCAACCCCGGCCAGAGCAGCACCGTGCAGGCAGTGGTCGACGAGTTCGGACCGTCTGACATATCGAAGGTCGCGGCCGACTTCGACCCGGCGGCAAAGCAGGCGAACTACGCGGCCGGCAACTCACTCGCCAAGTTCGTCTTCGGGCCGAACACGACGCTGTCGGTCAAGGACGACCCGGCCGCGATGGCCCGGGCGAACCCACTCACCTACGCCAGAAAGTCCAGCCCGCCCTTCGTCCTGCTGCACGGCAGCGCGGACCAACTCGTCTCGCCCAGCCAGACGCTGATCCTGCAGAAGGCCTTGCGGGCCAAGGGCGTCGAGAGCACCCGATACGTCGTGCAGGGCGCCAATCACGGCGACGTGACCTTCCTCGGCGGGGCCGCGACGTCCGCCAAGCAATGGTCCTCGAAGCAGGTCATGGACGACATCGTCAGCTTCCTGGGCAACAAGCTGTACTGAGTCGTGATTACCTGATTCGTCACGGCCGTCCGCTGAAGGTGAACCAATTCAGGCGCACGTCGGCGGACGGCTTCAAGACGACGTCATGGATGCCGGAAATCCGATCAGCTATTGCCGCGACGAACGTTGCGTACGTTACGTTGCTGCCTACGGTCGGCGCCTTCACCGCGGCCAGTAGCGTGCCAGTCGCGCCGCCCGCAGCGGCGTCAGCCCACACCTCGATCGTCGCGTCGAGGACCGCGCTGCTGCCGGGTGCCAAACGCATGGCCACCTGATTCGGATTCGACGGGCCGAAGTCCACGTTCTTGAACGTCCAGGTGCTGCCGGCCGACATCGGGATCTGCATTCCGAATTCGTTACCGCCGAATCCCCACGTGCTGCCGGCATTGACGCTGCTGGACGTCGCATCATAATTCTCGGCCTGGATCATCGTGAACGCGTCTTTGGCTTCCTGGTTACTCAGGAGGATGACGCGCTTTCCAGAGATGTCGGGATTATTTTTCAGCGTCGCCGTGACGACCACCTCACCGTCGCCCACACCGGTGGCGGTCACCAAGCCAGCGGTGTCGACCGTGGCCAGCGTGGTGTGCCGCCCATGGGCGTCGGTCACCGTCCAGTCCACGTCGCCAGCGGGAATGGTCAGATAGGTGCCCGACAGGTAGTACCCGTTGACGTTCTCGCTGAAGAGCCCGGAGAACACTGCCGTCTGCTGGTTCGTGCCCTGAAAGCGCTGGATGTTGTCGTTGGGACCGAAGCCGCCGCCGGTCCGCACCAGGATGTAGTCGACGGTCATCGGCGCGCCGTTGACGAGGACCTTGTCAGCGTCGCGCTGGTTGGTGATCAGAATCTCCGTGGCGTCACGCCTACCCGCCGAGGTTGCCGACACGACCACCCAGCCGTTCCCACGGCCGGTCGCCTGGAGTACTCCGGTGTCGCGCGTGATTGTTGCCAGTCGCGTCGGAGAGCCCTGCCGGCCGGCGACCGACCACACCACCGGAGACACCGACGTGGTGGGCGTCAGATCGGCCCGCAGGGTCAGCGTGCCGCTCCTCTCGCGGATGGAATCGAGCGATTCAGCCTGCGAGATCTCGATCTTGCGGGTCGTATCGACGAACGACCCGAACTTCAGCCACTCGATCCGCGCACCCCGGTTCTCCGTCACGAGGTACACGTCATAGTTACCGCGCCGCACCGAGACGCGTTGCGAGACCTTCTGCCATTCCGGCTTCGCGTATGCGTTCTTGTACGGCTGGCCCTTGGCGTCCAACCCGTTCTGCCCCACCGGCGACCCCGGGTACGGTCGGTTCGAATAGGGCTGGCCGGTGACGGCGATCGGTCCGATGCCGAGACCCGTCGGAATACCGTTGACCGGCCGCGTGTCCGCCAGCGAGATCACCGCGATGGGTGCGGCGGATCTGACCGTCGCTGGACTCGCCCCGACCGGGACGGCATAAACCTTCATCTTGCCGGCGCGGTCCGATCCGATCTGCATGGTCAGCACTGCGGTATGGGTCGGTATCGAGACGTCCTTGAAGCTGAGCCAAGCACCGTCGCTCCGGAATTGAACGGCGGTGTTCGAATGGAGATCGGTGGACGCCGACACCAGTTCGATGTCGCTCGCGTCGGCACTGATATTGCTGTAGTCGTCGAAGTTCTCGGCCAGAACCTGTCGATTGAGATTCCTCCGTGCTGCCGGGACGCCGCCGTCCGAAGTCGTCAGCTTCAGCGTGACGACGCTGCCTGGGTCCGCCGACGACTTGGCTACCTTCACCCGGTAGCTGCCAGGTTCAACGATGTGTTTACCCGCTTCGACGTCCCACACGCTCAGTTTGTCTCGCACGTCGATGTCGAAGCGGAAACTTCGCGTCTCGCCGGGGCGGATCGCCTTGAGCCGATCAAATGCAATGAGGCGATTACTCGGCTGCACGATCCGCGACGAAACGCCCGCGAACTGGCTGTAGATCTGAACGACCTCGTCACTGGTCCGGCCACCGGTATTCGTCGCCCGTCCGGAGACCCGGAACGTCCCGTTCACGATTCGCGATACAGCCACCTGAGAGTAGGTGAACGTCGTGTAGGTGAGTCCGTATCCAAAGGCATAGAGCGGTGTGCCTTTGAAGTACTGGTAGGTTCGCTGCCCCTTGATGATGTCGTAGGTCAGCAGGCCAGCAGGAACCGTTCCGTTGAGGTTGCTGAGGTTGTCGTTCGTCGCCTCGTCGTATGCGGGCCAGCGGAAGGAAGCCGGCGGACCATCCTCGCTGGCGCCGGGCATATCCGTGACTCGCTTGTACCAGGTGCTGGTGAGCCGGCCGGCCGGAGCGTAGGCCGGTATGGAGTTATCGGCGCCGACGTAGCCCGGATAGGCGCTGTACGAACCATAGGGCGAATAGTCATCTGCAGCTGGGACCCAGTTCGCAGCAGGTATCGAATAGCCGTCGTCGAAGAGTGCGCTGACCAGTGCGCTGCCCTCCTCTTGGCCAGAGTGGCCGATCTCGACAATGGCCTTGACCCGAGGATTGCTGTGGACGCTCTCATCGATCGTCATCGGGCTGCCGGTCTTGACGACGAGGATGACGTCGCGACGCTGGGTCTTCGTGAGGTAGTTGATGTTGCGCGTCTGCTGGACACTCAGCCCGGTCTTCTCCAGATCGACGGCCTCCCTCGCGGTGAGGTGCGGTTCGTAGCCAACAACGACGATCACCGGTGCATCAGCGGGCGCGGGCGCCAGGACGCGTTCGATTGCCTCCTCGCTGGTTTGCACAGTCTGAATATCGAACGTGTACTCGTCCGGGAGCGAGTCGACGACCTTGTCATTTCCGTTCCGGTCGAAGGGGCTTGTTGTTACGTCCGGTCCGGGCACATGATTCTCGTTGCGGTAGGCGCCGACGTGCCCGACGGTGGCATCGGCCACGATTTGATTCGCCTGTACTCCGCCGGCAATCAAGCGCAGATAGCTGCCGTTGTTGACGTCTTCGTCGTCCTGGTCGTAGGCCATCGCACTTTCGCCGTAGCTGTTGTTGCCACCGTCCCCGGCGACGGGGTTGTAAATGCCGTACTTGCCGCCGTCGGTCGGGACGATCCTGAACTTCTGGTAGTTCACGTACTCTGTCCGTCCGCTGACGTAGCTGGCTTCGCCCGGAGCGGATGTGTTGTTGATCAGCGTCCCTCGATATGCAGCCGAGTTCAGCACATGTGGGACCTGGGCGAACCGATCATTGATCGGAGTGCGCACCAGTACATCCAGGCCGCCGTAGTCATACAGCTCGAAGAGCAGATCGACCTCGTTGCGCTGGACATCGTTGTCCGTGGCAGCGGACCCGGTTGCCAGCACCGGCGTGTCAGCAGCGTCGGACGTGCCCGGCTCCCGGAAGGTGGAGTTCTTGGGACTCTTGAGATACCGGCCGTTGCTCGCCTTGATGGCGACGGTATCGACGGCACGATCGAAGTAGACGTTGCCGGCCCCGAGTTTGTTCTCCAGCGCGTCCTTGATCGTGATGTCGTAGACCCAGTTACCCGTGTAGTGATCCTTCAGTACCTCTTCACCCAACGAGCCGATCACGACGGTTGCCGTCGTCGCGTTGCCGCGGAGGGGCAAGGTGTGGTTGTCGTTCTTGAGCAGGACGATCTGCTCCTGGGCCGCCTGCAGCGCGGCCTTTCGGTGTCCCGGGAGTAGAGCGGTACGCGTCACGGCGGTCTCGGCTGTGTACGGGTTTCTGATCCGCAGATGATCGAAATCGCCGAGCCGTAGGCTCAAGGCCAGATTGCGGCGCGCGTTCGCCTCGATGTCGCTTTCGGTGAGCATGCCGCGGGCGAGCGCGTCATAGACCTGCGCGACAGCGTCGCCGTAATTTCGGAAGCTCCACGACATCTGCCCGGTCTTTACGCCTTCCGCACTACCCAACGCTCGACCGTTGGGATCGTCGTCGAAGTAGCGCTGGCTGTGTACCCACATGCTCGAACCGGAGCCGAAGTCGTTGATCGTTCTGAACTCGGAGTGACCGGTACCCCCATAGTCAGGCGTCCACTCGTTGAGCAAGTCGGTGAGAAATGGACTGACCGACATGGGCTTGCCGTTGATGAGGGGGTAGGAGGTCATCAGGTTCTTGGCGTTACCCGCCGCGACCGGATACCTGAATACCCTCGTGTAGTACTCGTTGGCGACCCGGGCCGGTATCACCGAGTTGGTCCATAGCCGATTGATCTCATTGTTGTAGGCCATAAAATGTTTCAGGATGGGCAAGAACTGCTGGTAGCCGTCCTCGGTCCGTTGGTTCATCCCGCCGGTCATTGCCGTGCCGAGCGCGCCGGTGAGGTAGGCGTCCTCGCCCATGGTCTCGTAGTTGCGGCCGGCGCGAGGGTCGTGCAACAGATCCATGACCGGCGCCAGCCGGCCGATACCGCCGTTGTCGGCGATGGATTCCTTGGCGATGATGTCGCCGATGACGTAGAGCAGATCCTGATCCCAGGACTGCGAGATGCCCAGAGCACTAGGAAACACAGTGGCTTTGCCGGCGCTAACGACGCCGTGCAGTGCCTCGCCACCGGAGGACCGGCCCGCGTTGAGTCCCAGACGGGGAACGGCGGTCGAGGCGCCACTGGTGGCGATCGCGATCTTCTCCTCCAACGTCAACCGACCGAGGAGGTCGTCGAGGCGCGTCGCGGCGTCGACGGCGTCGTCGCGGAATCGGTAGTCGGGCCGGGGTAGGAAGCCGATGGTCCTGGGCGCGGCGGCGGAAACCCGGCCCGCGGCCCTCAGCCCGACAACCGTCGCGGCCGTGGTCAACCCGCCTGCGACAAGGAACGTGCGCCGGTCGATCTCGCCGCTCATTGCTCACCTCCCGTGAGGGTGCGCTTATCCAGGTGGTGACGTCCGGGCCGGCTCTATTCGAGTCGTGTCATCGACCGGGCGCCCCAAAGGAGAGCTATCGCGCGAATGCCGGCAAAGCTATGGACGCGTAATGGCTCCGTCAAGAGAGGCGTTGCCGACCCCTTGAGGCGCCTGGAGAAGGCCTCATGAGCCGGCCGAGGTCGACTCACCGATCGGTCGGACAGCCCGAACACCGACGGGATTGTCGGGCTCCGTGCTTGACAACAGGTGCGGTCGAGCGCACAGTTCCTAACCATGACCGCTTTACCTAATCGCGATAGGCGTGCCGAACGGCGTGAGGCAACGCGGCGGGAGATACTCGACGCGGCCTGGGAGATCGCCCGCAGCGACGGGCTGGCCGCACTCACCCTGCGGGCCGTCGCGGAGCGGATCGGCATGCGCTCGCCGTCGCTCTACAGCCACTTCGAATCCAAGAACGCCATCTACGACGGAATGTTCGGCCAAGCCTGGGAACAGGTTCTGGAGCTGCAGCGCGCGACCCCGCTATCTACGTCGCCCCGGAGGCGACTGCTGGCGTTGGCGGAACAGTACTTCGACTTCTCGGTCGCCGACCTCCCGCGCTATCAGCTGATGAATCAGCGGACCATCCCGGACTTCGCGCCGACCGACGAGGCGTACGCACCGTCGCTGGAATCGATGGCGCTGTTTCGCCAGGCCCTCGCCGAGATCGGCATCACCGCCCAGTCCGATATCGACCTGAACACGGGGATCGTCTCGGGGTTCATCGACCAACAGCTCGCCAACGACCCGGGCGGTGACCGCTGGCGCAGCCAACTGCCGCGGGTCATCGACATGTATGCGGACGCAGTGGGTCTGCCCGGACCGCGATTGAGGAGGACCCGATGACCATGACCGACACCGTTCAGAAGCCACGGCGTCCGGCACTGCCCCGCCCGACCGCGATGCGGCTCGCGGCCACCGAGTACCAACGCTTGCTCGACGTGCTGCGCTCGCTGGCGCCGGCCGACTGGGCCAAGGCGACAGAGTGCACCGGCTGGGACGTCCGCGCCATGGCCGCCCACGCGCTCGGGATGGTCGAGCTGGCGGCCTCGCTGCGAGAGCAGTTCAGGCAGGTCAGGACCGCCCGTCGGCGCGGTGGCGTATTCGTCGACGCCTTGACTGCGTTGCAGGTCGACGAGCGAGCCGGAATGAGCCCCGCGCAGATCATCGACCGGTTCGCGGCGCGAGCGCCGAAAGCGGCCCGGGGCCGGAGCCGCACACCGAGCCTCGCGCGCCGACGCCTGATGCCCGACCGGCAGCCCGTCGGAGGTCGGGACGAGGCCTGGACGGTTGGTTACCTCGTCGATGTCATCCTCACGCGCGATCCATGGATGCACCGCGTCGACATCGTCCGAGTGACGGGCGCGCGGCATGTACTCACGGCCGATCACGACGCGGTGCTCGTCGCCGACGTCGTGGCCGAGTGGGCGCAACGGCACGGGCAGGCCTACACGTTGCGACTGTCCGGCCCGGCGGGCGGCACCTGGACGAGCGGGGCCGGTGGTCCGCAGACCGAGATGGACGCCGTCGAGTTCTGCCGCGTGCTGTCCGGCCGCGGTGAGCCGGGCGCCGGGCTGCTCGCCACGCAAGTTCCATTCTGAGTTCCGACATACCAACGGGGGAAACATGAAGACCTACCGCGCTCATCAAGACGTCAGCGTCCTCAACGACTACCTGGAGGTGCCCGGTCTGGGGTTCCTGGCCGTCAACGCGTTCGTGCTGCACTCGGCCCAGCCGGTTGTGATAGACACCGGCCTCGGGCTACCCGACCGCACCTTCGTTGCGGATCTCGCCGAGGTCATCGATCCGTCGGACGTCCGCTGGATCTGGCTGACCCACCCCGACCGCGACCACACCGGCGGCCTGTTCGCCCTGCTCGACGCCGCACCGCAGGCGCGAGTGGTCACCACCTTCGTCGGCGCCGGCATGATGTCGACGGAATGCCCGCTGCCGATGGACCGGGTCTACCTGCTCAACCCGGGTCAGTCGCTCGACGTCGGCGACCGGAGCCTGACCGGTTTCCGCCCGCCGTTGTTCGACAACGCGGCGACCGTCGGCATCTTCGACCGGAGTACCGGGGTGTGCTTCAGCTCGGACTGCTTCGGCGCGCCGATGGCCTCCGCCGACCTCGCCACGGTCGACGACATCGCTGCCGCGCCGCCGGACGAGCTGCGCGCCGCCCAGCTGCTCTGGGCCAGCGTCGACAGCCCCTGGATACACGACGTCGACCCGGCGAAGTTCGCGGAGACCCTGACGCCGCTGCACGAGTTCGACCCGTCCTCGGTCTTCAGCACGCACCTGCCGCCCAGTCACGACGCCACGACCATGTTGCTCGCGAACATCAGCGGTGCCCCGGCCGTCGAACCGTTCGTTGGACCCGACCAGGCCGCGCTCGAGGCAATGCTGCGCGAATTCGAACCCGCGTAACTCGCCTGTGTCGGCGGGCTGATCGGCCGCGCACGGCCGCTATCGCCGAATCGAACAGCACGTCGATGCGCATGGTGGCGCCGCTTCGCGACCATTCGTTGGCCGCGGTGATTACAGCGTCACGCGGTGGGCTACCGCGCAGCGGGGTCGATACCCCGCTGCGCGGTCGACCAACGAACGATCATCCCTCGCAATACAACCGCGTGGGGCGGTGCGTACCGCATGGGGTGGTCACTCGGGCCACCGGCGGCACCGCGGTCGTCAGACGTTCCAGATCTGGAAGCTGGAGATCTGCCCGGCCGGCCAGCCGGTGTTGCCGGTGATGTTCAGCCGGAAGTAGCGCTGGGTGGTGGCAGTGACGGGAATGGTGACGGTGTTGTTGGACGCCGGGTCGAACGCGTAGCCGGCCGATGCCTTGACCGTGCTGAAGGTCGTCCCGTCGGTGCTGCCCAGGATCGACAGCGTCTCGGTGCGCGCGCCCCAGGTCGCCGGCAGTTGCAGCACGACTCGGCTGGCGCTCTGCGCGGAGCCGAGGTCGACCTGCACCCACTGCGGGAATGCGTTGTTGGCGCTCTCCCAGTAGCTGCCCTGGTTGGTGTCGGTGACGTTGCTCGACGGGTAGACGTCGGTGTGGCTGGACTCGCTGGTCGGCCTCCCGGCGGCGAGGTTTGTCGACGTCGTCCCGGCGCCGGTGCCGGTAAGTGCGACGGTCGTCGGGCTGTTCGTGGCGTTGCTGTTGACGGTGAGCGTGCCGGTGCGAGTGCCCGATGCCGTCGGCCGGAACGCGACGCTGGCGGTGCAGGACGCCCCGGCGGCGATCGAGGCGCCGCAGGTGTTCGTCTGCGTGAACTCACCGGTGACCGCGACGGAGGACACCGAGGCGGCCGCCGTCCCGGTATTGGTGATCGTCACCGTCTGCGCCGAGCTGGTGGTGTTGAGCGCCTGGCTGGCGAACGTGAGCGAGCCGGGGTTGGTGCTCAGCGTCGCCGAGTTGGCCGGGGTCCCGCCGCTCGGGTAGACCTCGAACTCGGACGCCTGTCCGGCCGGCCACCCCGAGTTGGCGGTGACGTTGATCCGCACGTACCGGGCGTCGGTCGCCGGGGTCGGGATGTTGACCACGTTGGTCGG
>Ga0137415_10005046_pt1 | contig 13056 bp, 16 predicted proteins | sample CZODoug3_1_1_16f_FD_183082 | JGI IMG/M metagenome (GOLD analysis project Ga0137415, IMG submission 183082) | Vadose zone soil fungal communities from Angelo Coast Range Reserve, California, USA - CZODoug3_1_1_16fungal (Hybrid Assembly) | ecosystem: Environmental > Terrestrial > Soil > Vadose... | reverse complement strand
ACCGACAACTTCCAGGGAGAGGGTAACGGGACGGGCTCGCGTCCGGATCGACAGGAAGCTGCGCATGCCCACCAGATCCTGGCCGACCCGTCGGCCGGCCACGTCTTCGGCGTCGACCTGGGGGCCGACAAGGTCAACGTGTGGACGCTCGACCTCGGCACCGGCAAGCTCGCCAAAAACGTCGTACCGTTTGCGCCGGTCGCGTCGGGCTCCGGCCCCCGGCACATGGCGTTTCACCAGACCCGCAACCTCGCGTACGTGCTCGACGAGCTGGCCTCGACGATCACCGCGTTCACGTACGATTCGGCTCGTGGCGCGCTGGTGTGGCTCCAGACCATCTCCACGCTGCCCGCCGACTTCGGCGGATCCAACACCACGGCGGAGATCCGGATCCATCCGGATGGTGACTTCCTGTACAACACGAATCGCGGTCACAATACCGTCACGATGTACGAGATCGACGAGGACACCGGCAAGCTGAGCGTGCTCGGCTGGGAGTCGACGCGCGGAGACTGGCCGCGCGGGATGAACATCGATCCCTCCGGCACGTTCCTGTACGCCGCCAACCAAAACTCCGACACGATCGTCGTGTTCAAGATCCAGTCGAACGGCCGGCTGAAGGCGACCGGTGAAGTGGTCCATACACCCGTCCCCGTCGACGTCGAGTTCGGCCCCGAGGCCTAGGACGCGCCCGGACGTGAAGCGCGCTCGCGTGAAGCGGCGGACCTGAAGGAGGATTTCGTGCTTGAGGCGCGCGAGCCCCTCGCCGAAAAACACAACGCCCCCGGGTGACCGAGCGTGGTCACCCCGGGGGTTGGCGTCAGAAGTGAAGACCGAGTAGCGCCGAGCAAGGGGTGTTTGTGAGACAAGGAGGCAACGATGAGCGTGCTAGCGGAAGTTCTGAAGGCGAATGCGGGTTACGCTGCGACGTTTGGCGCGAAGGGCAAGTTGACAATACCACCGGCGCGCCATTTTACGATTCTCACGTGTATGGACGCCCGTCTAGATCCTGCCAAGTACGCCGGACTCGCGGAGGGCGATGCCCACGTAATTCGAAATGCCGGAGGGCGCGCCAGCGATGACGCGCTCCGCTCCCTGGTCATCTCCTACAAGCTGCTAGGCACGAATGAGTTTTTCGTCATTCACCACACCGACTGCGGCATGCTGTTCTTCACCGACGAGGTGATGCGGAATCTCCTTGCCAGTAGCCTCGCGACGGCGGAGCTCACGCCCAACGGCTTTCGCGATGTCGGCAAAGGCCCCGGATCGACGGAGGGCGAGTTCATTGATTGGCTCACGATGAAGGATAATGCGGCTGCGGTCGTCGCCGACGTGAGGCGCATTAGGAACCACCCGTTGATTCCCAGGTCCATTCCGATCTACGGATACATTTACGACGTAAGAACTGGCAGGTTGGAGGAAGTCTCCGGAGCCTCGGCTGCGGGCAAAGCCATGCAGTAAACGACGGGAGCATCAACTATGGCGTCGTCTCCGCTTGCTCCCGCCGCGGCGTTCGCCTAGATTCCGTGTGGGAGGCAAGGAGAGGCGAATGGGGCGCCGAGCCAAGCCCGCGAAGCTGACGCCGAAGGCCACGCGACCGCTCGCCCCTACGGTGCCGACGAAGGGCGGCGCGAGGGTTCAGGAACTCGAGAAGCGCTTGGCGGAAAGCCTGGATCGCGAGACCGCGACGGCCGAAATTCTCGCACCTCGCCGATCATGTAAGTGACCTCTAAGAGCTCAAAATCACTACGCGCTCCGTGCAAGCGATCGCTTGACTAAATAGCAGGCTGAGTATTGAGCTTGACAACGCCGCTGATGACGCCCATGGTCCTCGTGACGTGGGCAGTTGCTCATCTCTTCGGATAGTCTGAACTAAGTCAGACCCTCTGAATCCTTCCTGCTTAGCTGCAAAGGGGTCCCCATGTTTGCTCGTACAGTGCGCATGCATCTGAAGCCGAACAGCGTAACGCAGTTCACCCAGACGATGGAGCAGGATGTGATTCCGCTCCTCCGGAAGCAGCCGGGATTCAAGGACGAGGTCACGTTCCTGCCCGCCGATGGCAGCAACGAAGCAGTCGCGATCAGCTTCTGGGAGAAGCGCGAGAATGCCGATGCCTACCAGCGTGGCGCCTACCCGGAAGTGCTGAAGGCGGTGGCAAAGGTCGCCGACGGCACTCCTAACGTCCAGACGTCGGAGGTCTCGAACTCGACCTGGCACAAGATCGCTGCCCGGTAGGACCTGAAGCCTGTCGCGGATAGGGGCGGACCGATCCGCCCCTACCGCCTGCTCTTGATCGTGGTGACTGGTCGGTACGCTATAGAACCCTTCGCGGTTGCCTCATGTCTCTATTTCGCCCTCACGTATCCAGTTTGCTTGATTGCCGAACTCTACGGGCGAGCATTCGAGAGCGCAGCAGGGCCCGCAGAATGAGCGCGGCGCGCGGTGCAGGGCGCGGCATGGGAGGCGCTGGGTAGTGTCTCAGTTTGCCGCCGACCGTCGCCAACGGTGGACTGCCACGAGTGACCAGATTGCTTCGACCAGTCCGAAGGGCCACGCGCCTTGAAGGAATCCGTAGACCGACGCCAGAACGCACGAGCCAGCGAAGGCCAACACAAACCAGCGACTGCGGTGCTCAAGCGCGTAACAGGCCATCATCGCCGTCACCGCGAGCAAGCCGAAGGCCGTAAGCGGATTCACGCCACGAGCTACTAGGGCGGCAGGCGGAGTGAGAACGTCAGGACCCGATCAGCGGTGACTTCTTCGCGTTCGCATCGCGTGACGACCTTGGGAAGCCATATCACCGAGCTCTCGTTACAGATCGCGATATTTGTCGGCGTCACGAAGCTGTTGCGCCTGCTCTTCCGCCTTTTTGCTGACACCGCGCTGGTCCGCCCACCGCTTCTCCTCCGCCTGAGCAGTGGCCTCGTTGGCAGCCGTGATCCACTTGTCGATGTGCCGGACCCACGACGTGACGTGCGTCTCGGCGCTCTCGAAGCCAAGTTCCGCCTCCCGGAAGGCGACACGCTGCGGATTGATGATGCCTCCCCGCTCTCCGGAATTCCGAAAGAACTGGATCCATTCGGCCGTCGGTTTGTCGTTAAGAGGGATGCTCCAGAGGAACTCGCCCCGCTTTTGTTTGGCTGGCACGGGACCGGAAAGACGCTTAATCGGCTCCATCATCAGACCCTAGACCTTTCCGCAAAATGGGGCGAACGGTTGGCCCCGAAGTCGGACCTCTCTCCTCTGTCACCGTAGCATCTGACCGCCGTCCCGTAAACCCGCGCGCGGCAGCCCGCTTCCTTGAATTCAGGCGACGTTGGCTTTTTGGCTGCTGGCACTAGGCGGCTCAGGCCCCTTCGGATAAGATCCGGTCACACGCCATGAGAGGATGGCTGATCCTGACCGTTACGTTCCTGGCCGGCGTCATCCTCGGTGTCGGTGCTGCGACCAGGGGACCGACCCTCGTGGCCCCATACCTGCCGAAGGCAATAAGCGGGCAGAGTGAACGGATCGAGGGCGAGGTCCTGCGGAAGCAGCGCGAGGCGAATCGGCTCCTGCTGAAAGTGGCCACGGCCCAGGGGTCGATGCTTGTCACCTTCACTCAGAAGGTCGCGGAGCTGGACCTGCTTCTGGAGGCTGGGGATACGGTGACACTCGTCACCACCGGCTATGCACCTTTCGTCGAAGATCCAACCATTGAACGCGTGAAGAGGCAAGGGGGAGTCGGGGCTGCCCCCTCGCCTCCACCAGCCGCGTCAAGCAGCCCGCAGGGCCCGAAGGAGAAAGCGGTTCGATGATGGAGCGCGCGTTAGACACTTATCCGATAGACGCGAGCAGCCGTGTCGTGGAACATCGCGGCGCGCTCGGTTGTGGAGTAGCCCTTCGACAGCCGTTTGAAGGTGTTGTACATCACGTTGTAGGAATAGGACACCTTGTCGACGGGGAAGTTGCTTTCGAACATGCACCGGTTGGGACCGAACTGCTCGATGCAGTAGGTCATGAAAGGGGCCATCGCCGCCGCAAGCTTGTCTGAACCGATAGGCGTGCTCCGACTGTGCCAGTCAAACCCAGTGCGGGGCATGCCGATGCCGCCGAGCTTGACGTAGACGTTGGGGCACGCGGCCACCGCAGCGATCCCGCGCCGCCAGGTGGCCAGCACCTCGTGGTCCCGGTTGGTATACGGGCCGACCCGCAGCAGGCCACCAATATGGTTCAAGATGATTGTCAGGTCCGGGACGGCCTTGGCGAAAGCCGCCAGCTCGGGCAGCTGCGGGAAGTATAGCCAGGCCTCGAAGGACAATCCCATTCGCGCCAGCACCCGCGCGCCGACGCGGAACTGGTCGCTGGCAAGTTGCCCCTCGATCTTGTGCGCGGCCGTGTTCTCCACCTCGGGATGAGGATCCCACGTCACGGAATGGCGGATACCCCGAAACCTGTTAGGGCTGGCCGCGCGCAATGCCTCCAGCACCGGTGCCACCCCTTCGCCCAGATTCAGGTTAGCGTGGCCGACGATAGCGGCAGCAGCGCGACCGGGGCCGTACAGACCGCTGGCGCTGGCCGCGGCCAGCCCCTGGACGAATTCGACTTCCCCCACGGGACGCATCTCCTCGGGGCCGTCAGCGCGGTACATCGCCCGGGCCTCGATGAACACCGTGGAACGCACGTTGTGCCCGTTGTTGATGTCGGCAGCCAGCTCATGGAGCAAATACCTCTGATAGGGTATGCGCGCGGTGCGAAAGTCCCAGAAGTGGTGATGGGGGTCGCAGATGGGCAGCTCGGGTTCCAGCGTCGGTTCCTGAGTCAACGCGAGCCAGTCATTACCTCCGAATGGCACAATCGCACCTCCGTGACAGGATAGAGGGCTTACACCTGACGGCCTGCTGAAGCTCGTGCTGCCCGCGCATCCCTGCGACTAACGAGGCACGTGGGAGCCCGGCGGCCGGCGGATGAAATAGAGGTTGCGAAGGAAGACGAGAAGGCCGAACGCCTCGCCGACGATGAAAACGGGATCCAGGCGATAGATCGCGTAGGTCAGCAGCGTCACGCCGCCCCCGACGGACAAATACCAGAAGGCGTGCGGCATGACGCTCTTCTTCAAGCGTTCCGAGGCGATCCACTGAACAAGGAAGCGCGCCGCAAACTGTGCCTGGCCCAAAAGCCCGATCCCGACCCACAGATGTTCAGACAACGACTTGGACTACTCGCGGCCCCTGCGGGAAGCACGGGGCAGGCTGACTGTGCAGCGAAGAGGGAGGTTCCCGCAGCTTAGGCTATGGTGCCGGTGCTCCATGGCCCTGAAGGTTACCACGCATGATGCAAAGGTTTAAGTGGCAGAGGGAGCGGCGGAAAAAAACCAAAGCGCGGAAGTCAGCCACAGCCCCAGAAGGATTGAGAACAAGAGGCCTCCAGCCACGGGGAGCACCCAGGGCGCGAACCTCGTCGACCGAACAATCAGCACCTTGGCAACCACAGCGCCGTAGAGGGCCGACCCGAGCAGCGAGTGAATCAAAATGCGTGGGCTGTGGGTGCCGAACCCGAGCAGGAAGACACAGTGATATGCCACCGGAAGCGTCAATAGGATGGCCGCCCGCCCCGACCAGCGATGGGCCCTGTGATAGAAGCGCCCCTTGGGCGGAATGCGGAGAAACTCGTAGATGCGTGCGGCCGTCAGTAACTGACCACATGCCAGCACCACCGCTGCCGTCACCAGCCACGCCTTCATCTGGAGGGTATCCGTGAAGAAAGGATGGAAGAAGGGAGTCGCATAGGGCTCGCGAACTGTCTGCCTGGCCGCGAGGCCGACGGTGAGCGTGATAAGCGCGAAAATCACGAGGGGAACCGCCAACCAAGCCGGACTCGCCCCGCTGGGCTCCTTGAGACTGAGCCTCTCGCTCATGCGTATCTTCCTTTGCGTCATCGCACCGTCAGCGAGCACCAGGCACAGTTCAGTGGAGGGCCTTTCACCCTCCGCAACGCGCAAGTGAATCATTAGTTCCTTCCGTTTCCTCGAAGCCGCATACCTGAGTCGGAACCAATGGTGAGGTGAGACGTTGACAGGAGTGAAGAGGCTCGACGTTGGACGTAATGAAGGAGTTCCCAGCATGAGAACGACGTCCGCCTCAGAGTAGAGGTGCTCGACACTGACGGCACCGCGGTGGAAGAGGCCCTGGGAGTGGGGGCGGCGCACCGAGTGAGTGTCCTGTCGTTTGACGTGTCAGGAAACGGTGTGTAGCTGGGGCAGCACCGCCGGTCTGCTGCGGGATAAGAGCGAAAAGAGGACGGACAAAGCAATGCAGAGAGCACTGAGGTGGATCGCGAGCGCTGTGCTATCAGCAGGTCTTGCGAGCGGCTGTGCGTCAGTTGGTGGCGCCATCGGTAGAATCGAGCCGGAGCGCCCTGTTCTCCGCGCGCCTTCGGTAGTCGACTGCGACGCCCGAGCGGAGGATGCCACTGTTTTTGAACTGCAGTGCAAGAGCAACTCGAGTGAGATGGGATGATGGTACAGGATGTCCACCGCTGAACCATCAGTTGGCGCGACCGTGGAACGAATCGTGCGCCCAAGCGTTGGCACAGGTGGGACATGCGAATGCTTCCGGGAGGTGACACCTTGCTAAAGCGCGCGGCCACGATGCTGTGCGTAGTGGTCCTGATGGGCAGTTGGGCGGTCGGGACGAGCTCGCTCTCGGCCGCCGGAGCGCCCAAGGCCTATGTGGGGCTCTTCAAGGACGATGCGGTGGCTGTCCTCGACACCGCCCAGAACAAGATCCTCGGTACTATCGCGGTCCCCAAGGGGCCACACGGGCTCGTGGTGACGCCAGACGGCCGCAAGGTCTACGTCAGCAGTGACGGCGCCTCTACGGTGAGCGTCATCGACACCGCCGCAGACGTGGTAGTCGCCAGCATCGACGTGGGCGCGAATCCCCATGGCCTCGCGGTCTCGGGCGACGGGAGCCGAGTGCTCGTCTCGGGCTGGGGCTCGAACCGCGCGCTGGTCATCGACACGGCGACGGACCGCGTGATCGGCGAGGTGCCTGTCGCCCAGCCCCACAACGGCACGCTGAGCCGGGACGGGCGCACAGCGTGGATAGCCTCGCAGCAGCAAGACGCGACGGCGCTCGTCCGCCTGGATCTCACCATATGGAAGGAAGTGGCGCGGGTATCGCTGGACAAGACGCCCCGCGGACTCGAGCTGAGCCCGGACGGCCGACGGGTCTTCTTCACCCTCGCAGGCGTCAACGCGATCCAGGTACTGGATACCGCCACCAACGGGATCGCCACACAGATCCCGGTGGGTGCCTCGCCGCACTATGCACCCTTCACACCCGACGGCCGATGGGCTCTGGCCGTGGTCCAGGGCCCGGGTGAGCTCGCCATCCTTGCCACGGCGAACAACACTCTGGCCGGCACCGTCGCCGTGGGCAAAGCGCCGCACTGGAGCATGTCGAGTGCTGATGGCCGCACGGCCTATGTGACCAACGAAGGCTCCAACAACGTCTCGGTGGTGGACTTGACGAGCCGCACGGTGACGGCCACCATCGCCGTCGGCAACGCTCCGCGCAAGATTGCGGTGCAGCCGGGCTCCGGCGCGGCAGCCACGCCCTACGCGCAGACTCGGGCCGCCGCCTCGCCGTCCGGAAAAGGTAACTCCGTCACGCTGGGCGGCGTGGCCTACGCCGACCATGGCACCAAGGACGTACGGAATCTGTCGAAGCTAGAGCTGGAGGCCGACGACTACTACTTTTCGCCGACGTTCCTTCAAGGCAAGCCGGGACAGAAGCTGACCCTGCTGGTGGAGAACGAGGCGAGCACGCTACACAACATCAGCATTCCCGCGCTCGGCGTCGACAAGGACATCCCGCCCAAGGGCAAGGTACAGGTGGACGTCGCCTTCCCGGCCTCGGGGAGGCTGGCTGTCTCCTGCAAGTTCCATGGGTCGCTCGGTATGAACGGCCAGCTGCTGACCGGCGACGTCGCGCCGAGCGGGGCCCGCTAGATTAGGATCAGGATCGCGTGGCCGCCGCGCTTGCGGCGCGAGCGCCCGGAGCAGTGCGGCCACGCGTCCTGCCTTGCCGGGTCTATTTCTTGTCGGCGGCCTTCTTCTCGGCCGGAGCCTTGGACGCCGATTTCGTTCCGTCGGATACGCGTCGAGCTGACTGACCTCCGTCGGAAGGAGCATGATGTGCGGTCCGCTCACGACCCACTGGTTGTCAGCCGTCGGTTTCGTCGCGTACGGATCGGTGTTGCTGGCGCCCTTGTCGCCCTTGAGCATGTAGGCCACGCCGACCGTCTTCGGCTTCGGCGGGTCTTTTTTGTTCATCCAGGCGTCGCCCCAGGCCTGCCACTCCTTGTCGAGGCACATCGAGTCGCCGGCGAGATCGAGCATGCACATCCACCCATTGGTGCCGGCGCGCACATCAGTGAAAACCCTCCAGCTTCAGCATCTCGTCGGCGACGAGCTGCGGGGCGACGCACACACCGGGGAGCGTCTTCACCGGTCGCTGGATCCTGAGTGTGAAGGTCTCCGGCGGCGGCTCGGCGGCGGCGGGCTCAGGACGCAGCCCGAGAAGGCTCGCGGTCCCGGCCAGGGCCAGTCCACCCACGAAGCCGCGTCGACTCGAGCTTTCGCGTCGGTCACTCATCGAGCCCCCCTGCCAGCGGAGAATGTAACGCCGAGACGCCGCTGGCTGCAGCCGTCCACCCTTGCCTGAATGGGATGAAGGACTTCACCGACTGCTGTCCGAGTTGCTCCAGCCCCGCCTACTTTGCGCGTTTCCAGACAACCGTCGCGGTTCCGCCGCCCGACGCGCCCGCGGCCGTGTACCGCAGTTGGTCACCGCTGATGGTGAACGGCCGCTTCTGTTCAGTCCCGCTCCAATTGGGGAACGTGGCGGCCTCGATCTTGAAGGTAAAGGTCTTGTCCGCCGCGTTGACGGATAAGGTGCCGAAGTGGGCGAGGCTCCCCGCGACGATCGCCTTGTTTTCCTCCGCAGTGGCTGTTGTGCGGTTGTTGGAGGCAACCTTGGGAAGATCGGCACGCGAGAAGGCGATCACATAGCGACCGTTGGCATCCACCATCAGGATGCCTTTCGGATTTGAACCGAACGTGTCGGTCTTGTTCCCGCCCTGCTCGGTTACGGCGGAGACGAGCGTCCAGGTTCCGACGAAGTCCTTGCCGGCCTGAGCGAAGGCGTCACCAGCGGCCAGGACCGCTCCAAGAAACGACAATCCTACAGTGAGGTTGCACACCCGCCTCATGGCAGTTCTCCCTTCGTTTGGGGTGTCGAGAAGATAAAGACGCTTTCTTGCCATCACCGCTGTTGCCGGCATATCTCCGTCCACTCCGGTAAAACTCTGCCTAACGGCCTGCGGTTGAGCGGCCGGCCGCACGTGCAGCCCGGCGGCGACGAACCGTTCGGCGGCCGGTTCGTTCCAACCGCGGGTTAGACGGCATGGCCGCGACGCTGGCACTAGATTTTGCGGCAGAACAAGCCATGTGGCGGGCTCGAACCTCACGCAAGAAGCGGGCCTTCTCACGCCGGCCGCAACCGAAAGGGATAAGAAGCTCGGGACCCCATGACGGACCAATCTTCGCGTCGGCCCAACGCATGCCGTCCTTTGTGTGGAAGTGGAGGAATGGAACGCGCCGTAGGTAGAAGATGCCGGGTGTCGGCTCCGCGATCCCCGGCAACTTTCGGATCTCGTCCAGTACCTTCTCAAGGCCGCGAAGATCGTTGTAGCGTGCGTGACCCATGGTGGTTGCCTGGTGCCGTCTAACGCCCACGGTCAGCGCCGGGGTGAGCAACGCGAGCCCCGGTCCGTTGCACCGTGAGGTTCGGCAGTCGTTTTGGCGTCGAGGATGTCACGAAGCATTTTGCCTTACTACGCGGGGTCGGTGGAACAACAATTCAGCCAGGTTACCCTCAACGATCCGGTTCTTTATCGTCAGTAGTTCCTCGATGTCAAGGGCGAGCCGCATCGCGGCCCCAGCGTCCATCGCCGTCCTCCGGGTGTGCCGACGATAGCCCGAGGAGCGCGCGAACGGCAAGCACGATTGTTCTGGCCGCCGAGACCGTCAGCCGGGAGAGAACGCGACCGCGACCCAACACGGGATTCAGACCGTAACCTCGAACCCGAACGCCAGTGACTTGTTTGAGTCGTACCAGAATCGAGTAGGCATTATTGTTGACAACCGCTTGGCTGCATCACACCATGCCGTACCTGGAGGTTTCTCCACTTGATGCGGTTGGAGGCGTGCATGAGGACTGGAGAGAGCGAGCCGCCGATCACCTTCGCGGGAGCACGGCTCGGGCGTTACCGCCACGTGTGCGCGTTCTTCAACACCCGGGACGAGGAGTACCGCGTCTTCCTGCCGTTCATCAAGGAAGGTCTCTCGCGCGGGGAGAAGGCTTTCCACATCGTTGACCCGACACTGCGCCGCGATCACGTCGAACGGCTGGCGGCCGCGGGTGTCGACGTCGCCGCCGTCGAAAAGAGCGGTCAGCTCGAGCTGCGCACCTGGCAGGAGGCTTATCTGCGCGAGGGTCACTTCGACCAAGCCGCCATGCTGGCCTTGATCGAGGAGGTACTCACTGACGGCAAGCGGCGCGGGTTTCCCTTGACTCGATTGGTGGCGCACATGGAATGGGCGTTGGAGGATAGACCTGGCGTGGATGACCTGGTGGAGTACGAGACGCGCCTCAACTATATCCTCCCGCAGTACCCGGATCCCGTTCTCTGAATCTACGATCTCGCCAAGTTTGGCGCAGGCGTCGTCATGGACATCCTCCGCACTCACCCCATGGCCGTGATCGCCGGCGTTTTGCGGGAGAACCCCTTCTTCGTTCCACCCGATGAATTCTTGCGTGAGCTACGCGCACGGCCCGGCAATGGACCTGGCTCCTGACCGCAACGACTCTTCCGTCGAGCCCGTGGACCATGCGCGGGCGATCGCTCGGGATACTGCGACTCTTCGCAGCCAGCTCCGCGACCTCATCGCGATTCTGGCGCTGCCCGCGCTGTGGAGCGGTCGGGACGCGGCCCACATCGCCGAGGCGCTGCTGGACGTCTTGTCGAGCATGCTGCGGCTCGATCTGGCCTACATCCGGGCGCCGGATCCGTCCGGGAGCGGCCCGTCGGAGACGGTTCGCGTGCAAGGAAGACCAGATCTCGGCGGTCGCGGCCGCGAGATTGCAAGTCGATTGGCTGAGGGGACGACGGGCATCGACGCGAACGAGACTCTCGTTCTCCCGGACCCTGCTACCCGGGAGCCCTTGCGCGCGACCCGGATCGCGCTCAAGCTGGCAGGGCACACCGGCGTGGTCGTTGCCGCGTCTCGGCGTTCGGGCTTCCCGACGTCCTTCGAGCGATTTCTTCTTGGGAGCATCATCACCGAGGCCGAGGTCGCCCTCCGCAACGCGGCGCTCATGACCGCCCTTCACCATGCTCTCCAACGCGAGCAGGTCGCGCGGGCGGATGCGGAAGCGGCGAACCGAGCCAAAGACCTCCTCAACGAGGAGCTCGAGCGCCGTGTCGTCGAGCGGACGAGACAGCTCAGCCTGATCAACCAAGAACTGAGAGGCGAGATCGCCGAGCGCAAACGGAGTGAGCAGGCGCTGCGGGAGAGTGAACAGCGCTTCCGCGATTACGCCGAGACGGCCTCGGATTGGCTCTGGGAGACTGGCCCGGACCATTTTTTCACCCGGGTCTCGGAGGAGACCACCACGCTCGGCATCGATCCCGCCAGACGGATCGGCGTGACACGGTGGGACTTCGCCACCGACGTCGAGGAGGAGCCCGAGAAGTGGCGCCTGCATGTCGCGACGCTCGAAGCACACCAGCCATTTCGCGGCTTCGTCTACAGGATCGCCGGCGCCGACGGATCGGCGGTCTACATTGCGACGAGTGGCAAGCCCGTCTTTTACGCGGACGGCCGCTTCCTCGGCTACCGCGGTGTCAGCAGCGACGTCACGGCGGCGGTTCGCGCGGAGCAGGTCGAAAAAGCGCTCCATCAAGCGCAGGCCGAGCTTGCGCGGGTCTCGCGCGTGACGACGCTGGGTGAGCTCGCCGCTTCCATCGCCCATGAGGTCAACCAACCGCTGGCGGCGATCGGTGCTGACGCCAACGCGTGCCTGAACTGGCTGGCTGCCGACAAGCCCGATCTCGACAGAGTCCGGCAGGCGCTCACCGCTATCGTGAAGGATGGCGACCGGGCGGGGGGCGTGATCACGCGGATTCGGACTCTGCTGTCAGGCGCGCCGGTCGCCCACGAGCCTTGTGACTTCACCGGTGTCATCCGCGACGTGCTGCCCCTCGTCGGGCCCGAGATCGGGCGACACGGCATCGTCCTGCAGACGTCTTTGGCACCGGACCTGCCGCAGGTCACGGGCGATCGGATCCAGCTTCAGCAGGTCCTCCTGAATTTGCTGCTGAATGCCGCCGAGGCGATGCGGGAGGTCCCGTCGCAACGGCGCCGGTTGGTCGTGCGCTCGACCGTGGAAGACCGTGACGATGGGGCGTGGGCAGTCGTCGCGGTCGAGGATGCCGGCGTCGGCTTCGGCGAGGCCGAGGCGCCGCGCCTGTTCGAGGCGTTCTACACGACGAAGCCGGGTGGGCTGGGTATGGGGCTATCGATCAGTCGCTCGATCATTGAGAGCCACAGGGGTCGGCTCTGGGCCACGGCGAACCCGGACCATGGCGCCACTTTCCATCTCGCGTTGCCGGGTATGCGATGAGCGCCTAGAACCCCACGGCGGCCCGGCACGCAAAGGAGGCGCTCGGCCGCCTTGCGATGGACCGGGCATTCAGGACCGCGGGCTCGGTGGCGGCCTACTGCGCGACGCAATTCTTCGAACGCTGTAAGCCGCCGCGGGTTCGGACACGGGTTCCCGTCGTGATCTCGCTGGCGGTGTAACTATCTCGTGGCGGCCACAGCGTAGACTTCGATCGGCGCCGCCCGGCCGCGCAACGCCTGGGGCCCGAGGCGCTCGAGGACGTACCGCTCGGTGGCCGTCAGTCGGCTCAGGGCGTCGGTCGAGACCAGGAAGCGCCGGTCGAGG
>Ga0137415_10005045_pt1 | contig 13058 bp, 10 predicted proteins | sample CZODoug3_1_1_16f_FD_183082 | JGI IMG/M metagenome (GOLD analysis project Ga0137415, IMG submission 183082) | Vadose zone soil fungal communities from Angelo Coast Range Reserve, California, USA - CZODoug3_1_1_16fungal (Hybrid Assembly) | ecosystem: Environmental > Terrestrial > Soil > Vadose... | reverse complement strand
AAGGCGTTGGCGAACGACAGCGTGTGCGGTCCGACCTCGCGCTGGTTGATCAGGCACTTCTTCGACTCGTGCACGAATTCGATCGGGTCCTCGATGGTGAGGATGTGGCCCTGCTCGTTTTCGTTGAGCTGGTTGACCATGGCGGCGAGCGTCGTGGACTTGCCCGAGCCCGTGGGCCCGGTCACCAGGACGATGCCGCGCGGCTGATCGACGATCTCGGCGAAGATCTTGGGTGTCCTCAGTTCTTCGAGCGTAAGGATCTTCGAGGGGATCGTGCGCATCACCGCCGCCGCCCCGCGGTTCTGCACGAAGGCGTTGACGCGAAAGCGCGCGAGGCCCGGTATCGCGAAGGAGAAATCGCACTCGAGATTCTCCTCGTAGTGTTTCCTTTGCCCGTCGTTCATGATGTCGTAGATCATCCCGTGCACGTCCTTGTGCTCCATCGCCGGCAGGTTGATGCGGCGGATGTCGCCGTGCACGCGGATCATGGGCGGCAGACCCGAGGACAGGTGCAGGTCGGAGGCCTTGTTCTTGACGACGAAGGCTAGGAGTTCCGAGATATCCACTATAATCCCCTTGAATGTAAGGCCCGAACCGCATCCGGAGCCGAGGCCTAAGCAAATGAAAGAGCGGGATTTTCCAGGTCCGCCGCGCCTACATCGCCGCGCTGATTATGTCCTCAATTGCCGCGAACTTGCAAGCCGTGAGACAGCGCATCGAATCGGCAACACGGGCGGCCGGCAGGCCCGCCCAATCGGTGCGATTGGTGGCGGTGAGCAAGAAGTTTCCTCCTGCGGCCGTGCGCGAGGCGGCGCAAGCGGGATTGCGCGATTTCGGCGAGAACTACGTCCAGGAGGGCGTCGAAAAGATCCGCGAGCTCTCCTCGCTCGGGCTCACGTGGCACTACATCGGGCCGATCCAGAGCAACAAGACGCGCGCGATCGCCGAGCACTTCGACTGGGTGCACTCGGTCGATCGCGAGAAAATCGCCGCGCGGCTTGCACAGGCGCGCGGCCCGGGGCAGAGCGAGCTTCAGGTCTGCATCCAGGTCAACGTGTCGGGCGAGGCGACCAAGAGCGGCGTCGATCCGGCGGAATCGGCGCAGCTCGCGAAGCAGGTGGCCGCGTTGCCGCGCCTGAAGCTGCGGGGCTTGATGGCGGTGCCCGAGCCCACGCCCGATGAAGCCCTGCAGCGCGCTCGCTTTGCGCAACTGCGCGAGCTGCGCGACCGGCTCAACCGCGACGGCTTCGCCATGGACACGCTCTCGATGGGCATGTCGGCGGACCTCGAGGCGGCGATCGCCGAGGGCGCGACCCTGGTACGCGTGGGTACGGCAATCTTTGGAGAAAGGCGAGACTAGCCTGTCATGAGAATCACCTTTATCGGCGGCGGCAATATGGCCGACGCGCTCATAGGAGGACTGCTGCGCAAGGATTTCCCGCTGCAGGACATACGCGTGGTCGAGATCAACGCCCAGGCGCGCCGCAAGCTCGTCGACAAGTACGGCGTCACCACTTTCGACAAGCCCAAGGACGCGGTGCGTTCGAACGACGTTGTGGTGTTCGCGGTGAAGCCCCAGCACCTGCGCGAAGCGGCCTCCAAGTCAGGGATCGCCGACAACTCCAATCTCGCCATCAGCATCGCCGCGGGCGTGCGCCTCGCCAATCTCTCGAAATGGCTGAAGGGGCACACGCGCCTGGTGCGCGCCATGCCCAATACGCCGGCGATGATCGGCGAAGGCGTCACCGGGCTCTATCCCTTCTCGAAGGCGGTCAACCGCGAGGACCGCGAGCAGACCGAGACCATCCTCGGCGCGGTGGGCGCCACCGTGTGGCTCACCGACGAGTCGCAGATGGACGCGGTGACGGCGATCTCCGGGAGCGGCCCGGCCTACGTGTTCTATTTCATAGAGGCGGTCGAGGATGCGGCGCGGGAACTGGGGCTCCCGGTGCAGATCGCCCACCAGCTCGTGCTGAATACTTTCACCGGGGCGGCCAAGCTCGCTTCGAGCAGTCCCGATCCGGTGGCGGTGCTGCGCGAGCGCGTGACCTCCAAGGGCGGCACGACCGAACGGGCGCTCGCGAGCATGGCCAAGGACGAGGTGAAGGAGGCGATCATCCGCGCGATCCGCGCCGCGAACGAACGCGGCAAGGAGCTGGGCGAGGAACTGGGCAAGGAATGAATCCGCGATGTTGAGCCAGATCGCCCACCTGCTGATCCAGACCGCGTTCGGTCTCCTCGTCTATACCCTGCTCTTGCGCTTTTACATGCAGGTCCTGCGGGCGCCGTTTCGCAACCCGGTGGGCCAGCTCGTCACCGCGCTCACCAACTGGATCGTGCTCCCGGCACGGCGCGTCATTCCCGGCCTCATGGGAATCGATCTTGCGACTTTCCTCCTCGCCTGGCTCGCGCAAGCGTTCATGTTGACCCTGCTCCTGTGGGTGCGCGGCGCGAACCTGGCGAGCGCCCCCGGGATCGCCACGGGCCTGCTCTTCGGATTGGCGGCGATCGGCCTGCTGCAAGCTTCCCTCTACATGCTGATCGGCGTGGTGCTGATTCAAGTCCTGTTCAGCTGGTTCAATCCCCACGTGCCGATCGCACCGGTCCTGGACGCGCTCACCCGCCCCTTCTATGCGATCTTTCGGCGCTTCATCCCTCTGATCGGCAACGTGGACCTCTCGCCGCTCTTCGTGCTGGTCGTGGCGCAAATCGCGCTGATACTGCTCGATAACCTCGCGCCGCTGGTCGCGCGGCTGGTGCAAACGCCGGTTTGATTCCCCGGAAAAATCAAGCCTCGTACACGACCTGCCCGCCGACCAACGTGTAACGCACCCGGCCCGGAAGTTCATAGCCGATAAAAGGTGTGTTCTTTCCCTGGCTCTTCAAGGAATCCGCGGTGATCTTGACGTGCGCGTTCGGGTCGAACACGCACAGGTCCGCGTCCCTGCCGACGGCGAGATCCCCTGCCGGCATGCCCAGGATCGCCGCCGGTTTGGAGGTCACCGTGGCGAGCGCCTCGGGCAGGGCGACGCGCATTTCTTCGGCCCACTTGAGCGTGAGCGGCAGCAGCAGCTCCAGGCCCGTCACTCCCGGCTCGGATTCGGCGAACGGCAGCTGCTTCGCGTCTTCGTCCACCGGCGCGTGATCCGAGCACAGCGCATCGATGGTCCCATCGGCGAGCCCCGAGCGCAGGGCATCGCGGTCGCGCAAGGACCGAAATGGCGGGATCACGTGGCAGTGGGAATCGAAGTAGCCTAGATCGATGTCCGAAAGGTGCGCGTGATGCGCGCTTATGTCGCTGCTGACGGGCAGCCCCTCTTTTTTGGCAGCGCGCACCAGCGCGACGCCTTCGGCGGTGGACAAGCGGCACAGGTGCACGCGCGTGCGCGTCGTGCGCACCAGCTGCAGTATGGTCGCGAGCGCGATCGTCTCCGCGAACGCGGGGATCCCCGCAAGCCCGAGCCGGGTGGCGACTTCGCCGTCGTGCGCGACGCCGCCGCGCGCGAGGTACCCGTCCTGCGGTCGCAGCCACACCGCGATGCCGAAGGTGCCCGCGTATTGCAGCGCGCGCCACAGGACCTGCGTGTCGGGAATCGGCGTATCGGCGTGCGAAAACGCGACGCAGCCCGCGTCGCGCAGCACCACCATTTCGGTGAGCCGCTCCCCGCCGAGCTTCCAGGTGAGCGCGCCGACCGGATACACGTGGACGAGATTGAGACTCTTGGCCCGGTGCTTGAGCATCTCCACCAGACCCGGCTCGTCGAGCGGCGGGTCGGTGTCGGGCGGGCAGGCGAGGCTCGTGATGCCGCCCGCGACCGCGGCCTGCATTTCCGACGCGAGCGTCGCCTTGTACTCGAAACCCGGTTCTCTCAAGCGCGCCGAGAGGTCGATCAGGCCCGGGCAGACCACCAGGCCATCCGCGGCTATCGTGCGCTCGGCGCGAAATCCCGCGGGGGCCTTGCCGAGTGCCGCGATTTTTCCGTCCGCTATGAAAACGTCCTGCTTCGCGTCGACCCTGTTTTTCGGATCGATCAGGCGACCGTTCTTGATGTGGACTCTGCTCACTTGTAGGGGCTTCCGTCCTTACGCGTGTAGACCCATTTGCCGTCCACCAGGTGCGCGGCGAGATCCACGTCACTGTAGCTCGCGCCGTCACCGGGCGTGCGGTCGCCGACTTCCAGATAGACGGCGGGCCTGTCGGTCTCGTTGATGAGCTGGTGTCCGTCGGCCTTGCCTGCCGGAAATCCGGCTGCCGTGCCGGACGCCAGTTTCTGCCTGCCCGCGTCGGTGACCAGCGTCACTTCGCCTTCGAGGACGTAGATGAACTCGTCCTGTTTTGAATGCCAGTGCCGCATCGAGGATTCGGCGCCGGGATCCAGGCGCGTCAGGTTGACGCCGAAGTTTTTCAAGCCTACGGCCTCGCCCAGGCGCCTGCGGTGGCGGCCGGCGACGCGGCTCTTGTAAGGCTCCGGATAGCCCGTGGCGCTCTGCTCGGGGAGGTCCTTCGGGTCAAACGCGGGCGCAATGAGTTTGGTCATGGTCAATTCCCCGCGAGGATGCTCATCACCGCCATGCGCACGGCGATGCCGAAAGTGACCTGCGGCAGGATCACCGAGTGCGGGCCGTCGGCGACCGAAGAATCGATCTCGACGCCCCGGTTCATCGGCCCCGGGTGCATGACGATGGCGTCGGGCTTGGCGCGGGCGAGCTTCTGCGGCGTCAAGCCGTAGGACTTGAAGAATTCCTGGGCCGAAGGCAGCAGCGGCCCTTTCATGCGCTCGTTTTGCAGGCGCAGCATCACCACGACATCGCACCCTGCGAGCCCCTCGAGCATGTCGTGATGCACGGAGACGCCGAGCTGCTCCACGCCTTCGGGCAGGAGCGTGCGGGGGCCGATGACGCGCACGTCGGGCGTGCCGAGCGTGGTGAGCGCATGGATCAGCGAGCGCGCCACGCGCGAGTGCAGCACGTCTCCGACGATCGCGACCGAAAGCCGGTTGAAGTCCTTCTTGTAGTGGCGGATGGTGTAGATGTCGAGCAGACCCTGGGTCGGATGCGCGTGGCGCCCGTCGCCGGCGTTGATCACGTGCACGTGGGGGGCGACGTGGCTCGCGATCAGGTGGGCGGCGCCGCTTGAGGAATGCCGCACCACGAACATGTCGGCGTACATCGCCGAAAGATTGTCGACCGTGTCGAGCAGGGTCTCGCCTTTGGTCGAGGACGACACGGTGATGTTCAGGTTGATGACGTCGGCGGACAAACGCTTCGCGGCGATCTCGAATGTGGTGCGGGTGCGCGTCGAAGGTTCGAAGAACAGGTTGAACACCGATTTGCCGCGCAGGAGCGGCACCTTCTTCACCTCGCGCTCGGTCACACCGGTGAAGGACGCGGCCGTGTCCAGGATATGCACCAGAACTTCCCGCGGCAAACCCTCGATCGTGAGGAGGTGCTGCAGCGTTCCGTCGGCGTTAAGCTGCGGGTTTCGCATCGGAGAGCCGCAGGAAGAATTTGCCGTGCTCGTCGCGCGCCAGGCGCAGGAGTTTGCCCGCCGGCACCGAAAGGGTGGCGCCCACGTACTGCGCCGCGATCGGCAGCTGCCGTTCACCGCGGTCCACCAGCGCCGCGAGCTCGATTTTTCCCGGACGCCCGTAGTCGAACAGCTCGTTCATCGCGGCGCGCACGGTGCGCCCGGTGTAGAGCACGTCGTCGACCACCACGATGTGCCGGCCGTTGACGTCGAACGGAATCTGGGAGGGCTTCACCTGATGGTGCAGTCCGGCGGCGTCGAAATCGTCGCGGTAAAACGAAATGTCGAGCGCTCCCAGGGGGGTCGCGAGCTTCAATTCCCGGTGCAAGCGCTCGGCAAGCCAGGCCCCGCCGGTGCGGATGCCGACGAGGCCCGTAGAGTCCGTGACGCCGGAGCGAAGCCTGCTCACGAGCTCCTGGCAGAGCAGCTCAGCGTCGGGGAGATTCATCGAGATAGCTTTGAAGGATGATTGTCGCAGCGAGCGTATGCGCGGCGTTCTTGTGTTTGCGTCCGCCGCGGCCCGTTTCGCGCAAATGCGCTTGCGCCGTCACCGAGGACAGGCGTTCGTCGGCGAGCGCTACCGGAAGCCGGAAGCGCCCCTCCAGCCGCCGCGCGAAGCGCCGGGCGCGTCGCGTCATGTCGTGCTCGCTGCCGTCCATCGCGAGCGGCAGCCCGACCACCAGTTCTTCGGGCCGCCATTCGCGCACGAGCGTCTCGACCTCCGCCATGCACCGGCTGCCGCTTGCCGCCTCGAACATTCCCAGGGGATTGGCGAGCCGCGTTTCGGTGTCGCCTACCGCGACGCCGATCCAGCGCGCGCCGAAATCGAAAGCGAGTATGGTGTGGCCGGAGACCTTCGACGGAGCCACGGCCGCCTTGTTCACGCGTGCCCTGCCTCCTCGGACAACGTGGCGAAGTCGATGCCGAGCAGCTTCATCGCGGCGGGCAGCCGCTCCTCGGTCGGCGTATCGAAAATGATTCCGTCCTTGGCTTCGACCGTGAGCCATGCGTTTTGCTTGATTTCGTTTTCGAGCTGTCCCGCCGCCCAGCCTGCGTAGCCGAGCGTGACGAGGAGCTTGCGCGGGCCGCCGCCCCGACCGACCGCCTCCAGAATGTCCTTGGAAGTCGTGAGGCCCATCCTGTCGCGCACCGAGAGAGTGGACTGCCATTCGCCCAGAGGCTGGTGCAGGACGAAACCGCGGTCGGTCTGCACCGGCCCGCCGAAATAGACCGGCTCGTTCACCAGGATCTGGGAAGTCAACCGCAGGCTCAGGCGGTCGAACAGGGCGCCCAAGGTCATTTCGATCGGGCGGTTGACCACCACGCCGAGCGCTCCCTGTTCGTTGTGCTCGCAGATGAAAGTCAGGGTGCGGGAGAAATACGGATCGGCCATGTTGGGCATGGCGATCAGGAAATGGTTGGTGAGATTGACCTGGGCCATGGCGGCGAGCCCGTATTGTAATCCCGCGGCGGGGTCGCGCGCGAGCTTGAGCGCAAAGCCGGATAAGCGCCCGGTTTTCAGGCGGCGGCCCGGCGCTCCTTGAGAAACCCGGAGATCTTCTCGATGAGATCGTCTTCCTGGTAGGGCTTGCCGAGGAAGTGGCTGACGCCGATCTCCTTCGCATAATTCTGGTGTTTGTCGGCCGTGCGCGAGGTGATCATGATGATCGGCACCCGGGCGAGGCGCTTGTCCGCCCTGACGTTCCGCGTGAGATCGAACCCGTCCATGCGCGGCATCTCGATGTCGACCAGCATCACATCGGGAACGAGCTCCAGCAGCTTCTCCATCGCTTCGACACCGTCGCGCGCGGTCACCACGATATAGCCGTGGCGCTCCAGCAACCTTCCGGTGACTTTGCGCACCGTGAGCGAATCGTCGACCACCATGATCGTGGGCTGCGTGGCCGCGGCCTGCGGCTTGGGCGCTTCGTGGACGATCGCCGGGCGGGCGGCGACTTCCTTCAGCGCGAGCTGCACCGGATTCAGGATGAGCACGATCTCGCCCGTGCCGAGCACCGTGGCGCCCGTGATGCCGGCGACCCGCTGCAGCTGCGGACCGATCGCCTTCACGACGATTTCCAGGTTGCTGCCGACCATTTCGTCCACGTGCAGCGCGATGGCGTTGGTGCCGCTGCGCAAGTACAGCGTCGGGGAGAAGCGCTGCTGTTCGGCAACCGCGTCGGATATCCCGAGGAGGTGCGACAGATAATGGAACGGGTAGTGCCGATCCTGCCATTCGATCTGGCGCGACGCATAGGCCGCAACCAGTTTCTCCTGCCTCAGTTGCATCACCTGCTCGACCATCACCGAGGGAATCGCGTAGCTCTTGTTGCCTGCCCGCACCAGCACGGTCTGGGTGACGGCAAGCGTGAGCGGCAGATAAATGGTGAAGCGGGTGCCCTGCCCGCGCGTGAAACGCATCTCCACCCGCCCGCCGAGCGCGGCGACTTCGCTGCGGACCACGTCCATGCCCACGCCACGCCCGGCCAACTGCGAGACCACGGCGGCGGTGGAGAATCCGGCGTGGAAAATGAAATCGGCGATTTCCGCCTCCGTGAGCGTCGTGTCCGCTCCCATGAGGCCCTTTTCGATCGCCTTCTCCCGGATGCGGTCGATGTCCAGGCCCGCGCCGTCATCCGACAGCGAGAGCTGCACTTCGTTGCCTTCCTGCTTCAGCTCGAGGCGAATTTCGCCGATTTCCGGCTTGGATGCAGCCCGGCGTTTATCCGGCGACTCGATGCCGTGCGTCACGGCGTTGCGCAGCAGATGCTCGAACGGCCCGGTGATGCGCTCAAGCACCGAGCGGTCGAGCTCTACCTGGGTGCCTTTGATGTCCAGATTGGCGCGCTTGCCGACTTCCTTCGCCGACTGGCGCACGACGCGGTAGAGCCGTTCCTGGAGGCTGCCGAAAGGCACCATGCGCACGCGCATCAGATCCTGCTGCAGGTCGCGGTTGAGCCGCGCCTGCGCGAGCAGCGCCTTCTCGGTTTCGTCCACCGCGTTGGCGAGGTTTCCGTGCACCGTCGACACGTCGCTGACGCTCTCGGCCATCAGCCGCGTCACTTCCTGGAAACGGGTGAAGCGGTCGAATTCGAGCGGGTCGAACTCGCGCATGGATTCCTTGGCGAGTTCCTGGCGCGATTGCATCTGCGACTCGGCCTGGATTTCGATCTCGCGAAGCTGTGCGCGAAGGCGCGCAACGTTGTCGGTGAGTTCCTGCATGGCGGCCTTGAGCGAGCGCATTTCGCCCTCGATCCGGCTGCGCGCGATGGCGACTTCGCCCGCCTGGTTGACCAGGCGGTCGACGACGTCCGCGCGCACCCGCAACAGCGCCTTCGGCTGCAGCTCGCGCTCTGCAAGCGGTACCGCCTTCGCCGCGGCCGCGGGTGCCCCGGCCAAGGGCGCGGGCTCGGGCGTCGCTTCCGGCTCCTCGATGGCTGCGGCCTCCAGCCCCTTGGGCGCTGCGACCGCTGCGGCCAGGTTTTCTTGCAGGACGCGGGGTTTCTGCAGCTCCTCGAACAAAAAGCCCATCCGGTCCCAGGACGTCTCCAACTCCTCGAAGAGACCCGTGGGCAGCGTCTTGACCGACATGGCGTTCTCGACGCGCGTCTCCATGTGGTGGGTGAGCTCACCCATGGCCATGGCGCCCGCCATGCGCGAGCTCCCTTTCAGGGTATGCAGCACGCGCTGCAGCGCTTGGCCGAGCGCGGCATTGCCCGGATTGTCGCGCCAGTCGCGCATGGCCGCGCCGACCGCGGGAACCAGCTCGTGGGCCTCGTCGAGGAAGATCTGCAGCAACTCCGGATCGAGGTCGTCGTCGAGGCGCCGCTGGCGGCGCTCGAGCGTGATGTCCAGATCGAGGTCCTCCAGAGGACTCTCGGCCGGCTCGTCGGGCTCGGTCACTGCGGGCTCCGCGGCGGCAACGGGTTTCGCTTCGCGCGCAGGCCCGGTGGAGGCGCGCGTCAAGCCCGCCTGCTCTTCCGGCGCCGATTCCCGCGGAGCGCCCGCCTGCTCCCCGATGTGCTCGAGGCGCGCAACCAGCGCGGGGACGGCGGGCGGTGCGCGCAATTCGACCACGCTCGCGACCATCGTCTCGAGAGTGTCGATCGCCTCCCCGACCAGCGACTGTTCCTCCTCGGAAAGCTCGCTGGTCGCGAGTTTTTGCAGCGCCTTCTCCAGCGCATAGCCGAGATCCGAGAGGGTCGAGACCTTCACCGTCCCGGAAGTGCCTGCGAGCGTATGCACCGCACGCAGCAAGGCGTCGCTCACCACGCCGTGCTGGCGCAAGGTGTCGTGCTCTTCCCTGATCGCGCTGACGTGCGCGCGCGCCTCTCCGCTGAAAATGGCGAAGAGGGTCTTGGAGACCCCATACCCGCCGATCTGGACGAGTTCCTCGCGCTCCATGGGCACATCCGGCGCCGGGACTGAAGCTGTGGCGGCCGGGATGGCTTCGGCTTCTTCCGATGCCACGGGCTCGGCTGTCGGGGCCCTGCGCGCGCTGACCGCCGCGGGCGCCTGTGCCGCCTGGGTTTCGCCGCGGCGTACGCGCTCGGCGGCCGCGACGAGGGCGTGCTCGCTGCTTGAAGCTCCGCCCGCCTTGAGGCGCTTGACGTTGTCGGAAAAGTATTCGTGCGCGAGCTCAATCAGCTGCAGCAGTTCCGGGGTTGCGGCGCGTTCTTCCTGCACCCACGCGTTCATGGTCTGCTCGACGGCCCAGGCGGCTTCGCCGAGGCGCATGAGCCCCACCATGCGTCCGCTGCCCTTCAAGGTGTGAAAGCCGCGGCGGATCGTCGTGAGCGCTTCCTTGTTCGCGTGCTGTTCGCGCACCGTGTCGAGATGTTCGCGGATCGTTGCCAGCACCTCGTCGGATTCCTCCAGATAGACCCCGAGGAGCTCGGCGTCGATCGCCTCGGCGCTTGCGTCGATAAGCTTGGCGGCTTCAGGTGACGGAGAGGGCGCTGCGGCCGACGTGATTCTCTCGATGGCTTCCTTGAGGAAAGGCGTAAGCGGCATGGTGCTCGTCTTGTCGAGCGCCTTGAGCGCGTTTCCGGCGGAAGCTTCCAGCTTCTGGTCGGCGATGAGTCCTGCGTCTTTCTGCAGGGCTGCGAGGTTTTTTTTCAGTTCGGCCCGAAGCTTGCCGTCATCGGGTTTGATCTTCCATTCCTCGTACAGGCTCGCCGTTTCGCGCTGCTGCTCGGCGACCTGCGCCTCGACGGTAGCGACCGGCTGGGCGGCGTCGGCTTCCGCTTCTCGTGCCGCCGCGATCGGCTGCATCGCGGCTTCGAAGTCGGCCTTGCCGTGGGCCAGGCCCTCGATGTAGAAACCCAGGCCCGAGAGAGTCTGGGCGATGTGCTCGAAATCCTGCGGGCTCGCGTGGTGGGCCGCGCCGGAGAAGCGGCGGATCTCCGCCGCTGCCGCAGCCAAGGAATCGCGTGCGCGCTGCTCCCCCAGCATCTCGAGTGCCCCAAGGAGCTGGTGCACGGGTTTGTCGAGCGAGGCGAGCTCATCGCGCTTCGATGAATCGCGGAAGAACGTGTCCAGTACCTGCTCGATGGTGCGCAGGTTGGCCTGCATTTCCGAGACCACCTGGCTCATGAGCAGGCGTTCCTGCGCCTTGCGCGACATCTCGTCGAGCATGGGAATTTCCGGCGCGGTGCGCCGGAGATTGCCGAGCATGCAGTCTTTCAAGCGCGAACGCAGAAGCTCCGCCTGCTGGGCAAACTCGCCGGAGAGATTCGTCAATCCGGCAAGCGCATTCTCGAGCAGCAGGAGCGCTGTTGCGACTTCGAGCGCGACCGCTTCACTCATGCTTTCGCGGTTCGCGGTGAGCCAGGTGGCGACCCCGGCGACTTCGCCGGCGAGGGCCGTGAGATCTGCGTTGCCCAGATGCGCCGCGTCGTCATTGAGCGCCGCTGCACTGTCGCGAAACGCGAGCAGCGACGGAGAATTGCCCGATGCGAACTTGTTCCAGGCATCCTTCGCATGAGCGAGGTGCTCGCGCGCTGACTTCAGCGCCGGCAGTTCCTCGACCGTGCCGCCATCGCCCTCGGCCGCAGGGATGGTCTGGCCCAGATGGTAGGCTTCCTGGACTTCGCGCACGCGCCCGCTCGCCGGTTTCGCGCGCGCCACGTAGTACAGGACCTCGCGCATCAGCCTCTCGGCGACGCTTGGCGTCCCTTCGACCAAACGCTTGATCTGTTGCTCGATGCGGTTGCACAGCTGCTTGGTGCCGGGATCCTGGGGCAGCGACTTGTGCGCGAGTGCGTCGAACAAGGCGAGTGACACCCACCAGAAAGCCCGCTGCGCGCCGGGGCCCTGTGCGGCCTCGATCGTTTCGACCGCCGCGCGCATATCCTCGGCCCCGCTCGCATCGTTCTTCAGCCACTTGAGCAGGCCGCGCTGATAGCGGCCGCGCTGTTCGCGCAGACTCTTGTCCGCATCGGCCGCCTTCAGGGGGACCGGGATCCGGTCGCGCTTGGGCGGACGGAAAGACAGATCCGGGAAGTAAAGATCGGTGGGATCGGCCCGACCGCCGCGAGCGGCGACCACGTCGCGGTACAGCGGATAGAGCCTGAGCGGCTGATTGGAGTTGCCCGCCATCAGCTGGTCGAGGTAGGTGCGAATTCCGCCTAGGGCGCGCTCGATCAGCCCGAAGATCTCGGTCTTCCTGAGCGAAGCTTCCTTTTCGATGCCGGCGAGCAGGCCTTCCAGCTCCTCGGATACGCGCGTGATGCCTTCCAGACCGACGATCGAAAGCGCGCCGTGTGCCTGGTGCAGGTGTGATTGGCTGGCCTTGAGCTGCGCACCATCCGCGCTGTCCGCGGCGAACGCGCGCAGCGCCTCTTGGGCACGCTGGATGGCGTGGTCGATCTCGCCCTTGACCCAGGAAAGCGGTCCGACGTCGAAATCGGCGCGTGCAGTCATCGCTCCCGCCCGCTCTCCCGCCTCAGGCGATCTTGAAGCCCGACACCGAACCTTTCAACTCTTTGGCGAGCTCGGCAAGCTGACCGATCGACACTGCAGTGCGTTTGGTGCCCTCGGTGGTCTGCTGAGTGATGTTGAGGATGTCTTTCATGCTGGTCGCGACGTCGTTTGCGGATTTCGCCTGCTGTTCGGTGGTCGTCGTGATGCCCTCGATCAGCTGCGCGAGCTGCTGCGACACCGTTCCGATCTCAGAAAGCGCCCGGCCTGCGGCGTCCGAGAGCTTCGCGCCCTCCACCACACCCTGGGTGCTCTTCTCCATGGCGGAGACCGCGTCCTGCGTGTCCGTCTGAATGGTCTTGACGATCGCGCCGATCTGCTTGGTCGCTTCGGCGGAGCGCTCCGCGAGGCGCTGCACTTCTTCGGCAACCACCGTGAAGCCGCGCCCGGCCTCGCCCGCGGAGGCCGCCTGGATCGCGGCGTTCAGAGCAAGGACGTTCGTCTGCTCGGTAATGTCCGAAATCAGCTCGACGATCTCGCCGATTTCCTGAGAGGATTCGCCCAGTCGCTTGATGCGCTTGGACGTCTCCTGGATCTGCTCGCGTATTTC
>Ga0137415_10005043_pt1 | contig 13059 bp, 10 predicted proteins | sample CZODoug3_1_1_16f_FD_183082 | JGI IMG/M metagenome (GOLD analysis project Ga0137415, IMG submission 183082) | Vadose zone soil fungal communities from Angelo Coast Range Reserve, California, USA - CZODoug3_1_1_16fungal (Hybrid Assembly) | ecosystem: Environmental > Terrestrial > Soil > Vadose... | reverse complement strand
GATCGAGGCGGAGGCCTGCGAGCTCGTCGCGCTCACCGCCGCCGAACACGATGCGTTCGCGGCCGCGGTGCGGCCCCTGCTCGAGGAAGCGCGGGGGACCTATGGGCGGGAATTGCTCGATCTTACCGGCGGGCGAGCGGCTTGACCGGCGGGCGGCCTCCTACTGCCGGCCGCATGACCCTATCCGAAAAGTCCGTCAACTTTTCGGGATCATGCGCTATCCCCGCCGATCGTCAGGCGCGGCGAGGATCAGCGCCCAGAACACCTTGTACTTCGATTTCGGCGCATAAGCGGTAGCGATGCCGATGCGCGTCGCGCCGTTGAGCAGCATGTTGGCGCGGTGCGGCGGGGAATCACGCCAGCCGGAGAACGCCTCCGCCAGGGTGTGGTAGCCGGCGCCGATGTTCTCCGCCGCGGTCTTGGCACGATAGCCCTGCGCCGCCAGCCGCTCGTTGAAGGCGCGAATGACGCTGTGATCGAGCTTGTCGCGGCCCGCCATGGCCTGCGCCTGCGCCTCGGCGAGCTTCATCAGCTCGGGATCGACGCTGACGGTGGCGAGACCATTGTTGCTGCGGTAGCCCGAGATCATCGAGGCGGCAGCAGCCGCATCGACCTGGACGCCAGCCTCGGCAAGGCTGCGGTAGAAGGTCGGCTCGGGCGGCATCTCACGCTCGGCCGTACAGGCGCAAAGCCAGGCCAAAACCGCAATGGCGCCGAGGCGCGCGGTTCCGCACGCCAGCTGGCGCGCAAACGAACGGCCTGATGTCATGTGACCCCCCAGTACGCCCATGCCCGCAACCGTCGCGCCACAGCGTGGCCGAAGCATGGAAATCCTTCATGCCGCGCGCGACTTAAGGCTTCGTTAACCGGCGATTAACCTCATAACAACCCCTTTGGCTCATACCGTTATCGCCCCCGACCAGATCGTCCCGCAAATGTCTGGCTCCCTGACCGAATTCTTGACTGCGCTCGATTGGACGCTCGTCGTCGTGGCAGCGGTTTGCCTCGGCGCCGCCCTCCTCGCCTGCGCCTTGTACTACCGGGCGCGCCGGGAAAATGCCCGGCTGGTGACGGCGTTGAACAACATGTCGGAAGGGCTGTGCATGTTCGACGCCTCGACGCGTCTGATCCTGTGCAACGAGCGCTACATCGAGATGTACGGGCTGACGCCGGAAGTCGCCAAGCCCGGCGCCATGCTGCGCGAATTGCTCGAGCATCGCCTGCGCGCCGGCGCGTTCGCCGGGGATCCTGATGAATACGTGGCCGATGCCTTGCGCCGCATGAAGAACGGACAGATGGTGCAGGACGTCAGGGAACGGCCCGGCGGCATCTTCATCTCCGTCTCCAGCCGGCCGATGCCGGGCGGTGGCTGGGTCGCCACCCATCAGGATGTCACGGACCGCCGGCGGCAGGACCAGCGGCGCGAAAGCCTCGCCGCGCAGGAGCAGCGGCGGGCGGCGATCGACGCAGCGATCACGGGCTTTCGCCAGCGCGTGGAAACGATGCTGAAGACCGTCAATGACAGCGCGGGCGCCATGCGCGCGACCGCGAGCACGCTGTTTGCTTCCTCGCGCACGGCGTCGCAACGCGCCGAGGGCGCCGTGCAAACGTCAAACGAGGCCTCGACCAACGTCGAGACCGCGGCCTCCGCCGCCAACGAGCTGTCGGCCTCGATCGACGAGATCAGCCGCCAGCTCGGGCAGACCAACAAGCTCGTTGGCATCGCGGCAAGCGAGGCCGGCGTCACCAATGACCAGATCGGCTCGCTCGCCGACGCTGCCCAGAAGATCGGCGACGTGGTCAAACTCATCCAGGATGTCGCCGGCCAGACCAATCTCTTGGCGCTCAATGCGACGATCGAGGCCGCCCGCGCCGGGGAGGCCGGACGCGGCTTCGCCGTGGTGGCCTCGGAGGTGAAGTCGCTCGCGGTGCAGACTGGCAAGGCCACCGAGGAAATCTCCGGGCAGATCGCCGCGGTGCAGACCTCGACCGGGGTCGCGGTGGAGGCGATCCGCCGCATCGTCGCGCGCATGCAGGAGATCAATCACCACACCGCGGCGGTCGCCGCCTCGGTGCAACAGCAGAACGCTGCCACCGGAGAGATCACGCAGAATGTGATCGGCGCCGCGCAGGGCACGAAGGACATCGTCACTGCGCTCGGCGAGGTCGTCGGCGCCGCCACCGAGACGCGCGGATCAGCCGAGACCGTGCTGGCGGCCTCGGAGGCCGTGGAGAAGGCCGCCGGTGACCTGCGCGCCGAGGTGGAAGGATTTTTGCAAAAAGTGGCGGTGTGATCTTACGAACGACGAGCCGACATCATTCGAACAGCCCTACCGCCGCATAGGCGACCGCAGCCATGAAGGCGGAAGCCGGGATCGTGATGATCCAGGCCACGACGATGTTGTTTGCCACGCTCCAACGCACCGACGAGACCCTGCGGGCGGCACCGACGCCGATGATGCAGCCGGTGATGGTGTGGGTGGTCGAGACCGGAATGCCGAGCTCGGTCGCGGCGAACAGCGTGATGGCGCCGCCGGTCTCCGCACAAAAGCCCAGAAACGGGGTGAGCCGCGTGATGCGCGATCCCATCGTGCGCACGATCCGCCAGCCGCCCACCAAGGTGCCGAGGCCCATCGCGGCATAACACGAGAACATGACCCAGAACGGCACGTGAAACTCGCCGCCGAGATAGCCTTGCGAGTAGAGCAGCACCGTGATGAGGCCCATCGTCTTCTGGGCGTCGTTGCCGCCGTGGCCGATCGAATAGAGCGCGGCGGAGACGAATTGCAGCCGGCGGAACGTGCGGTCGACGGCAAACGGGGTGGAGCGCACGAACAGCCAGGTGGCGATCAGGAAGATCAGCAAGGCAAGCACGAAACCGGCGAGCGGCGAGAGCACGATCGCGGCGCTGGTCTTGGCGAGACCGTCCCAGACGATGGCCTTGACGCCGACCTTGGCGACACCGGCGCCGACCAGCCCGCCGATCAGCGCGTGCGAGCTGCTCGAAGGAATCCCGAGCGCCCAGGTGATGATGTTCCAGGCGATCGCCCCCACCAGCGCGCCGAACACCACGTGCGGATCGACGATGTCGGCGGAAATGATCCCGGTGCCGACCGTCTGCGCCACGTGCGCGCCGAAGATCAGGAAGGCGACGAAGTTGAAAAACGCCGCCCATATGACCGCGTGCTGGGGACGCAGCACGCGCGTCGATACGATGGTCGCGATCGAGTTGGCCGCGTCGTGCAAGCCGTTGAGGAAATCGAACGCCAGCGCAATGACGATCAGCGCGATCAGGGCCGGAAGGGCGAGCGTGACCGCGTTCATATCGATGTTAAACGTTCTCGATCACGATGCCGCTGATTTCGTTGCCGACGTCATCGAAGCGATCGACCACCTTTTCCAGATGGTCGTAAATCTCGACCCCGACGAAAAACTCCATCGAATTGGACGGCCGATTGGTGCGATAGAGCTCCTGTAGGCCGACGTCGTGCAGCTCGTCGGTGCGCCCTTCGATCTGGGAAAGCTGCTCGCTGATTTCGCTGATGCGGCCGGCATTGGTGTTGATCGCGGAGAGCAGCGGCATTGCCTCCCGGACCAGGGCAGCGCAGGTCACGATCGCGTCGGCCATTTCCCTCTGCTGCGGCGTGAACGCGCGCTGATCGAACAGGATGATGGTCTTGGCGGTCTTCTGCATCTGGTCGATGGTATTGTCCATCGAGGTGATGAGGTCCTTGATGTCGCCACGGTCGAATGGAGTTATGAAGCTGCGGCGCACCGCAATGAGTACCTCGCGGGTGACGTTGTCGGCGTCCTGCTCGCGATCCATCACCTGCTTGCAATGGCGGGGAATAGCGTCGCCGCCTTCCAGCATTTCGCGCAACGCCTTGGCGCCGGCCTCGACCGCATCGGAATGGCGGGCGAAGAGATCAAAGAAGCGCTCCTCGCGCGGGAGAAGGGCGTGAAACCAGCCGAGCATTCCGAGCCCTCGCGGTCGCGAACGATTCAGCCTTCCTTCTCAAGGCGTTGTAGCAGGAGATCGTTCGGTCCGGGCAGCCCGCGACGGCATATTCACAGGATTGATACCCGGCGACGATTTTCGCTGCGGTGCGGCAGCGTCGCGCCCGTTGTGGGCAGACGGCGTTGCCGCCACGCCGTCAATGCCCGCTGCGATAGACCGGCGCGGGCTGCGAAAAGAAACTCGCCAGGAGGTGATAGCAGATGGCGTAGTTCTTCTGGTGAAACGAGGCGTGCGCGATGCCCGGCATGACCGCGAATTGCTTGTCCGGATTGGGCAGCTTCTCGAAGAACTTCAGGAGGTCCTGCATACTTGCGATGCCGTCGTATTCGCCGCGCATGATCAGGGTCGGCACCGTGATCTTCTCGGGATCGCAGACCGGCAGGTTGGCGCACATGTCGACATAAGTGCCGGTCGGCACCGAATCATCGAGGCTGAGAATGGCGTCGGCGAACGCCTCGATTACGGCGTCGTCGGCGGTGCCGGGATGGTCGCGCTCGAAGATCGAGCGTACGAACTTGCGATCGATCGGCCGGCGGTTCTTGGTGCGGAACTCGGGCAGCCGCTTGCTGCGCTCCGCCAGCGTGGGCGAGCTTTCGCCGGTCCACACCATCGCGTCGAGCGCAAGCCGCGCGACCATGTCGGGATGGCGCTGCGCGAACAACGCGGCGCGGAGCGCACCGGAGGAAATACCGTAGACCAGGAGCGGACGCTTGCCGCGCAGCTTCGCGATATAGGTCGCGGCGGCGAAGCAGTCGTCGGCGCCGTAGGCGATGGGCGCGTTGTTGTCGCGGGTCTTGGTCGAGCGGCCGTAGCCTTCCATGTCGACGCACCAGACGTCGTAACCGCGCGCGGCGAAGAAATCCATCACGGAGGAATCGGCACGACCCGGCACGTGCAGATCGAAGGTCGGTTGCGAGGCCATGGACGAGCCGTGCACGAACAGGACAGTGCCATTGGTCTTGGCCGGATCGCCGGCACACTTGTTCCAGAGGAACAGCTTTACGTCGCTGCCCTTGGCGGTCCAGTGCTCGGTGCCGGTGAGGCGGAACTGCTCGTTCATGTCTGACCTCTATGCTCTTACTTGTATGCTCTTACTTGCTCGCTTACTTATTTGCTTATTCCGGCTTGATCGCGTTGGCGTTGATCACCTTCGCCCACTTCTCGATCTCGGATTGCACATAGCCGCCGAACGCGTCGGGCTTCATCGACATCGGAATGGCGCCCTGCTGCTCCCAGACGGCTTTGACGTCGGGACGCGCCAGGATCTTGTTGATCTCGGTATTGAGGAGATCGACGATCGATTGCGGCGTTCCCGTCGGCGCCATGACGCCGACCCACATGGTCGCCTCGTAGCCGGGCACCCCGGCCTCCGCCAGCGTCGGCACGTCGGGAAGAATCGCCGAGCGCACTTTGCCGGTCGTCGCCAGTGCGCGCACGCGTCCGGACTGCACCATCTGCGCCATGGTGGTCACCGAATCGAACATCATCTCGACCTGGCCGCTGATGATGTCGTTGCGCGCGCCGGTCGAGCCCTTGTAGGGCACGTGCAGGATGTCGGTGCCGGTCAGATTCTTGAACAGCTCGCCGGCCATGTGATAGTTCGAGCCGACGCCGGACGACGCATAATTGAGCGCGCCCGGCTTTGCCTTCGCGAGCGCGATGAATTCCTTGACGGTGGTGGCGGGCACGCTCGGGTGCACGACCATGACCAGCTCGGAATTCAGCAGCGACGCCACCGGCACGAAGTCGCGCATCAGCTTGAACGGCTTGTTGGGAACGAGCGTCTCGGTGGTGGTCTGCGTCGCCGACATCATGAGCAGCGTGTAGCCGTCCGGCGGAGACTTGGCCGCCGCGTCGGTGCCGATGATGGTGCCCGCACCAGGACGATTTTCCATCACGAAGGGCTGGTGCAGCGACTTGTGCAGTTCCTCGGCAATGGCGCGGGTGAAGACATCGGTCGGACCGCCGGCGCCGAACGGCACGATCACCCTGACCGCGCGCGCGGGATAGTCCTGCGCCGCGGCCGGCAACGCCGGCGCGAGCCACACGATCAGCAAGGCGACGAGCGCGGAAACGCGCTGGAACATGGGCAGGACCGAGGTCGCGGAGGTCGACACGACGACAGGTGTACACCGCCGGAAAATTCGTGTCACCCCGGCGGCAGGAAGCGCAGCAAGGAACGTCGTGTGTCGGCGCCGGCATGGCACCACTCACGCGTATCGTTCAATGCGCGTGCGTCGCCTTGCCGATCAGCTCGGCCCAGACGCCGACAAAAGGCGCGAAGGTAAAATGCACCACGTGGTGGCCGCGCGGGATGACCACGGCGCGGAAGATCCCGTCGGCCTTGAGAATTTCGGTGTCGGCGCCATCGATGTTCGCGCGCCACCAGGGATGCCAGATGTCATTGAGCAGCAGGATGCCGCCGCCCGGCGCCTCGACCTCGACGTCAACCTCGGTATTGGCATAGCGCAGGAGCCGCGCGCTGCCGGCCATGCCGACAGCAGCACTGCGGGAAAAGCCCACCGGTGATGTCCTCAAAAGCACGGTCTCGCGCGGATCGACCGCCGGCCAGCCGCTGCGCATGAGCTCGTCGAAATCGGCGAGCCGCCAATCCGTCAGCAGCATGACGCGCGGCAGCGCGCGCGGATTTTCGTAGACATAGGCGTCCTTGGTGCGTGCGATGAACGTGAGATCGCCGCCCTTGAGCGAGGAATCGATCTGCTCGACCGGAATGCCGGTGGCGATGAAGCGCACACCGAAGAGATCGGCGAAAGTCGAATGGTACGAGGGGTAGAGTGGCGAAAACCAGCGCTGCCAGCCCTCCGCGACCGTGTCGCCCACATGCGTCGCGTCGTAGAACCAGCGAAGCCGCAATGGATTGTGCCCGAACACGTGGTCGAAGCCCTGCGCGAGCGAGAGGTTCGGCCAATGGTAGTCGATGCCGATCAGCTCGACGCGGTCGCGCCGGTCAGGCGCCGCCGCAGCGGCGAGCCGTACCTCGAGAAGCTGCACGGTCTCGTTGCCGGTGTTCTGGCGCAGCGCCTCGAAACGCTCCCGCGGCAGCGCCGTCGAGACATGCGGGGCATTGTTCCAACGCAAGTCGACCGCCATGAACGCGGCGATGAGAACGACCGTCGCCAGCGGCCAGCGGCGATCCCAGCGCCGCGCCAGCACCAGCGCGGCGATCGCAGCAGCCGTGAAAAGGATAGCGGTTGCGACCGGGATCAACACCAGGCGCCAGCCCACCACCGACTGCGCGAGAGCGAACGCGCCCGCGACGAGCGCGACCGGGATCGCGATCTCGAGCAGGCGCTGCCGGCGGCTTGCCCGCGGCACCGTGCCGGCGAGCCAACGATGCACGACATAGCCAGCGATGAACGCGACGAGCGCGACCAGGACGAAATTGGCGTCGGCTGGCCGGCGGTAGAGATCCACGGCGGGCAAGACGTCGTACATCAGGCGGAAGGCCGGCGTGTAGCCGCCGAGATCATAGAGCAGCACCAGCGCCGTCGCGATGGTGAAGAACCTGATCTCGCGCGCGAAGGCGAGGCCGCGAACGAGGCCGAACGACAGCACCACAGCGCAGGTCAGCGCCCCGGCATAGAGGAGGCCCATGTTCTGCGAGAGGTAGAGCCCGGGTGATCCCCAGGCGGCATCCCAGATGAGGCTCTGCGGCGCCCAGTATTCGACCTTCGGATCCATGGCGCCGAAGAGATCGGCGAAGGCGAACTGCAGGAGATGCACCGGGTGGATCGAGCCTGCCACGGCCGAAAGATAGTCGACTTCGGGCCTGTTCGACCGCGCAGCCAAAAGCAAGGACATGATGACCGGCACGGCGGCGACCACCGTGGCGCTCATGCCGGCCGCAGCGAGCGGCTTGATGCTTGCGCGCAGTCGCGCCAGCGGTGCGTCGCCCATCAGCAAATAGGCCAGCACGAAGCCCGCGATCACGTAGAGCGAGAGCAGCGCGACCTGATCGCGCCCGATCGCCAACAATCCGCCGAGCACGCCGGCCGCAAGACCCGCTCGCCACGACGCGCGCTCCAGCGCGCGCGCAACAAGCCACAACGTCAGCGGCAGATAGACGAGGCTGATGACCTGGCCGGTATGCTGGAGCCGCGCATTGGCGGCGCCGCCAAGCGCTAATGCCGTCGCCGCAACGATCGCGCCCGCGGGATGCCAGCCGCGGTCGCGAAAGAACAGGATGACCCCGACGCCGCCGAGGAACAGATAGGCGAAGGACACGGCATCGAAAGCGCGCAGGCTGATCGCGGAACGCGATGCCGCCAGAAGCACGTGGAGCGGAGAGAACAACAGCGATTGCGGATCGGAAATCTGCGGCCAGCCGGCAAAAACGTTCGGCGTCCACCACGGCCATTCGCCGCGCGCCACGGAGCTCGCCAGGAACTGCATCTGTGGAAAGAACTGCGACTTTGCATCCCATGGAATGGTGACTGTCCCCGAGAGCCACGGCCAGGTCGGCAGCAGGAACGCGAGCGCAAAGACCACGATGGTCACAGGCAGCGACACGCGGGCCGCGGCGACAGCGGCGCACCACGATGCCAGGCGCTCCGCGATCGGCATTCGTGCCGGCGCGCGGGCCAATCCCTGGCGCGACCGCCACGTGAACTCGCCGCCCGCCGGCAGCGGCGGGTCGTCCCTCCGGCTCATTTGCTTCCCCGGCTTTTGCTGCACGCCGCCTTTTGACGGTCGCCTTCCGCAGCACTTGGGCGCGGTGGCAACATACCCGTTCCCACCGCGCGCCCGTACTCGCGAAGATGTCGCACCGGTACACAACGCGTCCGTGACGAGATCGGTCCAGATGGCGACAAGGTTGGCGCGATTGCGCTGACGCAGCCGTGCCTTATGATGCGCTGCAACGAAGTGGAGCAACTGTCCCTATGACCGCACCCATGCTGCCGCGGGAACGCTGTGACTTTTCGGCCATCGTCGACCGGCCGCCGCTCAGGCTGCCGGGCGATGCGCGGCTCGTGTTCTGGACCATCGTCAACTACGAGGTCTGGGACATCGGACGGCCGATGCCGCGACAGGTGCTGCCGGCGCCGACCGGCGTGCCGCTGCTTCCCGATGTGCCGCACTGGAGCTGGCACGAATACGGCATGCGCGTGGGCGCCTGGCGCTTCTTCGAGCTGTACGAGCGGCTGGGAATCAAGCCGACGCTCGCCATCAACGCGCGCACCTGCGAGGACTACGCGCGCGTCGCCGAGGAAGCAAAGCGTCTCGGCTGGGAGTTCATGGGGCACGCCTACGACCAGATGCCGATCCACAAGGTCGAGGATCAGGCGGCGATGATCACGCGTTCGATGGACATTCTCGAACGTTTCACCGGCAAGCGTCCGGTCGGCTGGTTGGGACCGGGCCTCACGCAGACCCTGGAAACGCCGGAGATCCTGGTCGATGCCGGCGTGAAATATATCGGCGACTGGGTCTACGACGACGAGCCGACGGTGATCCGCACCGCCAAGGGCCCGCTCGTGACCCTGCCCTACACGGTCGAGATCAACGACATCACGATGATGATCGTCCAGCACCACGAGAGCGACTATCTCGCGCGGCGCGCGATCGATCAGTTCGACCGGTTCTACGCCGAGGGCAAGCAACGCCCCAAGATCATGGCGCTCGCCATCCATCCCTATATCAGCGGCCAGCCCCACCGCATCAAATACCTCGAAGCCATCTACGAGCACGTGCGGCGTTTCGCCGGCGTGCTGCATTGGAACGGCGCCGAGATTCTGGACTGGTACCTGGCGGCAACCAAGGGCGCAAAGACCGGCGCGGCCGCCTAGCATGAAGTCGCTTTTTGGCGCTCGCTCTGCTCCTCGGTTGCACGACCCGTACGAGCAACCGCGAACCGCTGCCGGGCCCGCGACAGCGCCCGTGCCGTCATCGGCGCGGGCCGAGAAACCCGTTTCAAGTCAATAATTTGTAATCTTCCTCCGGGGCCGCTTAATCCCCAGCGGATTTCCTTTCCTTTATTTAAGTGGTCGCACCGGAGCGGGCTGATAGCATATGGTCAAAGGGTGGTTAACGGGTGGCCGGGGAAGGCGCGCGCCGCTGTTTTGGCGCTAGCACCCCATTTCATGGGCGTCGGTAGCGTTTGAAAATCGGTGTCATGTTCGACCGGTCACTCACGCGTGCTCTGGTGAAGGGGGCCGGAAGCCTTCGCCTCTTCTTTGTCGCCTTTTCAGGATTATGTCTCGTGCAAATGCTGTCCGGATGCAATTTCAGCTCCGAGCGGCCGGACCTCGCCCTCGACGTTCCGCCCGCATATCGTGCCGGGCATGGCGATTCCGCGCCGCCTGCGCTCGATTGGTGGCGCGGTTTTCGTTCGCCCGAGCTGACCAAGCTGATCGAAGAGGCACAGACCCGCAATCTCGACATCGCCGTGTCCATCGCGCTCATCATCCAGGCCGACGCCCAGAGCAAGGTGACGAGTTCGGCCCTGATGCCGAACGTCGCGTTCAATGGCAGCGCCACCCGCTCGCGCCCGTCGCAGACCACCGGTCCCGGCGGCAGCGGCGGCAACGGACCGGCCGAGAGCGATCTGTTCACCACGGTCCTCAATGCCAGCTACGAGATCGATTTCTGGGGCAAGAACCGCTCCGCCTCGCGCGCCACCCAGGAAACCGCGGTGGCGAGTCGCTTCAACAAGGAAGTGGTCGTGCTCTCGACGGTGGCGAGCGTCGCCACTGCCTATTTCCAGGTGCTGGCCTCGCAGGACCAGCTGCGCGTGCTGCAGCGGAACCTGGAGGCGTCTGACCGTATCCTGACCCTGATCAAGCAGCGCTCGGCCGCCGGCACCGCGTCCGCGCTCGACGTCGCCCAGCAAGAGAGCCTGGTGTTGCAGGTGCGGGCGTCGATCCCGCCCGTCGACCAGACGCTGCGCCAGAACATCGCCGTGCTCGCCCTGCTGATCGCCCGTACGCCGGGCGATGTCGTGGTGCGGGGCGGCAGCCTCGACCGTCTGGGCATCCCGCGCGTGACGCCGGGCTTGCCGTCGGAGCTTCTGCTGCAGCGTCCCGATATTCGCGCGGCGGAAGCCAACCTCGCTTCGACTTCGGCGAGCGTCGAATCCGCGCGCGCCGCATTTTTCCCGAGCATCACGCTGACCGGTCAAGGCGGCTATTCGAGCTCGGTGCTGAAGCTCCTGTTCACGCCGCAATCCGCGCTCTATCAGATCGCCACGAATCTGACCCAACCGGTCTTCGACGGCTTCCAACTGGAGGGGCAGTTGGAGCTGGCGAAGGGCCTGCAACTGGCCAACCTGGAGACCTATCGCAAATCCGTGCTGTCGGCCTTCACCGATGTCGAAAAGGCGCTCATCGCCGTCGCCGACACGACCGAGCAGGAGCGCCTGCAGCGGCTGGTGGTGAAGAGCTCGCGCACCGCCTTCGAGCTCTCGGAAACGCGGCTGCGCGAGGGCACCATTGACCTCGTCACCCTGTTGCAGACCGAGCAGACCTTGTTCACGGCCGAGAGCAATCTCGTGATCATACGTCTTGCACGCTTTCAGGCGGTGTTGACTCTCTTTCAGGCGCTCGGCGGCGGCTGGCAGCCGCTGAGCACGGGGGCCAATGCCAACGTGATGCAATGACGGCGAAACGACGAATTACCGTCTTCCTGGTCGTGTGCCTCGTCATCGCCGGGGTTGTCGCGGTCTACTACATGCCGCAATGGCATCCGCAGCAGCAGACCCAGGCGAGCGGGAAAGGCGGCGGCAGGGGCGGCGGCGGCGCCACGAACGATCCGGTGCCGGTGCTCGCGATCGCCGCCAAGACCGCCGACGTGCCGGTCTATCTCGACGGCGTCGGCACCGCCAAGGCGCTCAACACCGTGACCGTGCGCTCCCAGGTCGACGGTCAGCTCATCAATGTCTCGTTCACGGAAGGGCAGGACGTTCCCAAGGGATACGTGCTCGCCAAGATCGACCCCGTCACCTACCAAGCCGCATACGACCAGACGGTTGCGACGAAAGCGAAAGACGAGGCGCAGCTCGCCAACGCCAAGCTCGACCTCGATCGCTATACCAGGCTCGCGGCCACCAACGCCGTCAACAAGCAGCAGCTCGATACCCAGAAGGCGCTGGTCGACCAGCTCGCGGCCCAGGTCAGGCTCGACCAGGCGGCGATCGACAATGCGCGCGCGATCCTCTCCTATACCAGCGTCACTGCGCCAATCGCCGGCCGCACCGGTATCCGCCAGGTCGACCAAGGCAACATCATCAAGGCAGCCGACACCACCGGCATCGTGATCCTCACGCAGCTGCAGCCGATTTCCGTCTTCTTCAGCCTGCCGCAGCAAAACCTCCCGGATCTGACCAAGGGCATGGCCGAAGGCCCGTTGCCCGTCGACGCGCTCGCGCCCGACGGCAAGACGCCGCTCGACAAGGGCAAGGTGATGGTGATCGACAACCAGGTCGATCAGACCACCGGCACGGTGAAACTGAAGGCCGAGTTTCCCAATCTCAAGATGCAGCTCTGGCCCGGCCAATTCGTCAACGTGCGGGTGCTGATCGACACGCTGCACCAGGTGGTGGTGGTGCCGACCGCCGCGATCCAGCGTGGGCCGAACGGGACGTTCGTCTACGTGCTCAAGGACGACAACACGGTCTCGATGCGGCCGGTGACGCTGACCCAGCAGGACGACGTGCAGGCCGTGGTCGCGACCGGTCTGAAGACGGACGAGCGCGTCGTCACCACCGGCTTTGCCCGCCTCACCGACGGGACGCAAGTGACGGCCTCCGGCGCCGAGGAGGCCGGGCAAGTCTCGCCGGACGGACAGCGCAAGGATGGAACCCGCGGCAAACGCGGATCTGACAGGGGCAAGCGGGATCAGGGTACGGGTGGACGGCCGGCCAGCAATCCATGAGCGTATCCTCACCCTTCATCCAGCGCCCGATCGCGACGTCGCTGCTCGGGGTCGCAGTCATGCTGGGCGGCATGCTCGGCTACATGCTGCTGCCGATCGCCTCGCTGCCGCAGGTCGATTTCCCTACCATCCAGGTGACGACGCAGCTTCCG
>Ga0137415_10005042_pt1 | contig 13059 bp, 12 predicted proteins | sample CZODoug3_1_1_16f_FD_183082 | JGI IMG/M metagenome (GOLD analysis project Ga0137415, IMG submission 183082) | Vadose zone soil fungal communities from Angelo Coast Range Reserve, California, USA - CZODoug3_1_1_16fungal (Hybrid Assembly) | ecosystem: Environmental > Terrestrial > Soil > Vadose... | reverse complement strand
ACGGAGCGGCCGAGCGTAATAACGCCGAAGGCATGCCGCGGGGTACGTCCCACTCAAAACGGACGTGTCCGTCGCGGTGACGCCCAGACCTGAACCGTTTCTCGCATGCTCCAGCAACGCGCCGAGGAACGGAGTGGGCGGGCCGAAGGGATCGATGTCGACGAAATCGTATCGGTTCGCGACCAGGAGAGGGACCAGGTCCCCCCTCACCACGTGCCCGCGAATCCGGTTCCGCCGAAGGTTCTCACGAATCAGATTCGCGGCGAGGACCGATCGGTCATTGTATGTGACGTCGGGAAGGCCTGCCTCGAGCTGCATCCGGATGCCCCAAGCTCCGCAGGCGGCAAGACCGTCGAGGACGGAATGCAGGCGACGCGGCCAGTTCGCGAGGACGATCGCGGCCAGGTCGCGGTTCACGGTCATCGTCGGATTGTAGAAGGGCCACGGTCCCGCGGTTCCCGGACCTTTCCGACGCGGGACATCGGACACGAGCAATCGGGCGGCGCCTTCGTTCACCTCTTGGACGGGGAACGGCCAATCCACGATCGCGGCGATGCGCGCGAGGCAGATATCCCTTCTTCCTCAGAGGACCTCGCCCTTCATGAGTTTCACGATCTTGTAGGGCAAGAGGTTGCGATTCACCATCGTCACTTCGAGGATACGGACATCGTCCCGTCGACGGATATCCTGGAGAAGGGGATTGCGGGATTTCTTATGAAGGGTCAGGAGAAGGGGCTTGTCCGCGTCCAACGCGTCCTTCACCGCCGCGACGAAGTTCGGCGACTCGACCTCCATCTTCCCGACTTCGTCGATCACGATGACATCCGCGTCGGCGGTCGCGGACCGCAAGGCGTTCACGCCGACCTCCTCGAGGGCGCTGATGTCGACGCCGTAGCGGCCGACCATCGTCTTCGACTCGATCTCGCGGGAAGCGAAGACGCGCTTCTCCTTGGAGGCCCAGTCCATCACATAGAAGCCTTCCCGTCGATTCCGCTTCACGATCGGCTCCGTGATCATGCCGCCGACCTTGAGGCCGTCCCCCTCGAGCATCTCGATGACCTTGAGAAGGCAGTACGTCTTGCCGGCACCGGGGAGCCCCGTAATCCCGATTTTGAGCGACTCACCCATGCCACTCACGCGGCGCCATAAATATGCGTTGCTCTATAAAAACACTCTTCGTATCCGCCGATACACCAGGCCCCCGAAAGGACGACCCTTCCGCGCCTCGCGCCCGCAACAAAGACCATAAAGCGACAGGACTCTGAGGCTTCGGTTCCCCCTTGAAGCTGGTGCTCTTGGTTGTCGGAATCGTCGTGCTGATTGTCGGCCTTCTCGGGGCCCTCTACGGCGTCGTGGCCGGGAGCACGGCTCAGACGGAGTACAACTTCTTCTGCCCGGGAGGACAGATGCCGCCGCAGTTCTGCTCGAGCCTTCTCTCGAGCATTTCGACCTACCAAGCGCTCACCGTCGGAATGGCCATCTTCGCCGTCGTCGGACTTGTCATCACGATCGCGGCCCTCGCCATGAAGGGGCCCCTCCTCGTTGTCGCCCCCACGTTCGCCCCGATGTACCCTCCTCCTATGCCTCCGGTCGGAGCCGCCGGTTCGCGAACCTGTCCGAAGTGCGGACGAACGAACCTCCTAACCGACCGGTTCTGCTCCGCCTGTGGAACCCCGTTATCGTGAACCTTGGATCAGACCCCGATCACCTGTCAATGAGACCTATCCCGGTTGCGGGGGCGCGACCGCCGGAGTCGGCAAGGGACTCCGAAGCGGCACGCGCTCTTCCTTCCGGCGGACCTTTCGGACCATCAACATCGGGATGTCCGTCCGCCGGGCGATTTGGTCTTGCATCGGGCCGAACGCGAATTGCGTGAGGCGCCACTCCGAGGAGGCCCCCAGGACGACCAGGTCGTATCCCTTCGCCTCCTCCACGACCATGTCCACGATGTTCCGGATTTTGACGAATTTTTCCTCGAACGGCACGCCGTGCGTGCGACACATCTCGGCGAGCCGAGCGCTGTACCCGCGTTCTTTCTCCAGTTCCAGGTCCGTCTGGACGACGCTCAGGATCGTGATCTTGGCGCGGTGCTTCTTCGCCAATAGGATCGCGTATCCGGTCGCGTACGACACGTGCCATTCCGGCGCGTTCAGGATGAGGATCCGCTCGAGTTTCGGCTTCATGCCCGCCGACTTGAAAACGACGACGTCGCACGGCGCCTCCTGAACGAAGCGGTCCACATTGGCCCCCAGGATCCGGCCCTTGCGCCAACCGCCCTTCCAGCCGAGGATCAGGAGGTCCGTGTCGCCTTCCCGGATGTTGTCGATGATCGCATCGAAGACCTTGTGGCTCACCTCGACCCGCGCGGTCGCGTACGCGCCGAGTTCCTCCGCGCGACGCCGCAGCTTCCCCAGTTGCCAGCGCACCTCGCCGACGTAGGACCGGTCGATCGCGTCGATCGGGAGCGCGGCCGGCACCTCAATCACATGGAGGAGCGTGAGCTCCGCGTCCTCGACCTGGGCCACCAGGGCGCCGAAGTCGACCAGCTCCACGCGATCGAAGTCCGCGATGGGAAGGAGGATGTGGTACCGTCGCCGATGGATCGGTAGGATCGACTCCACGACCTTCGTCACGCCAACGACGATCTCTTTCTTCTCGTGGAGGTAGTGCACCAGGAGGCCGATCCCGATCCATCCGAGCGCGATGACCCACGCGAGCGGCTCGATGGTCCAGAGGCTGAGGGCGATCACGAACTTCGTCGCGATGCCGAGCATCGGGATGATCGGGAACAGGGGCATCACGTAATACCGTTTCACGTCGGGCATCGTCCTGCGGAGGACGATCGCGGCGTAATTGACCATCAGGAACAGGAGCAGGAACATGATGTCCGCGCTCGCGGCGACCGTGTTGATGTCCAGCGTGAGCGTGATCAGGACGATGATGAGGCCGGAGACCGCGATCGAGATGTGGGGCGTGCGCTTGCGCGCATGGAGCCGGCCGAGGACGCGCGGTAGGCCGCCGTCCCGGCCCATGGCGAAGGCGACACGGCTCGACGAGAAGATGAGGGAGTTCAGGGCGGCCAGGGCGCCGAGGGCCACGCCGAACACGATGATCTGGAGGCCGTACGGCATCACCCGGGCCGCAATCTCCGCGATCGCGTTGTTGTTCCCGCTCACGCCTCCGGGGGCGCCCTGCAACAGGAGGCACGACGCGCTCGGTCCGGCGACGCAATTCCCGGAGGTCCCGATCGCGACGAACGCGACGAGGATGAAGATCAACGTCGAGAAGCCAATCACGAGGAAGTGGGCGCGGGGGATGTTCTTCTCCGGGTTCCGCGCCTCCTCGCCGGTCTGCGCGATGATCTCGTACCCTTCGAACACGATGAACGTGAAACCCATCGCGCCGAGGAGAGAGAGGAATTGTACGCCCGCCGTGTTCCCGCGGAAGAAGGGCTGGAAGTTCTGCGGGGGGATGCCCGTGTTCGAAAGGTGGAGCAGCCCGGCGATGATGAACGTGACGACGACCGCGACCAAGACAATCGTCACGGCGGTCTCCGATCGGCCCGTGAGTTTCGTGCCGCGGTAGTTCAAGGCGATGAACATGCCGGCCGCGACGACGGCGAACAGCTTGGTGAGCGCGCCCTCGTCGAACCCGATGAGCGCCAGGGACTGCACGTTCAGGAGCGTCTTCAGCGCGACGACGATCCCGAGGCCGAACCCATAGATGTAGAACGAGGCGACGATGCAATGGCCGAACCACGACATCCAGCCACCAAGGAATCCCCAAGGGTCGCGCATGGAACGGCGGATCCAGAGGTACCCGCCACCCGTTTCGGGGAACGCGGAGCCGAGTTCCATGTAGGCCATCGCGGTGAACATCGTCACGACGAAATTCAGGCCGAACGCCAGGATGAGCGACGGCCCGGTGATCGCGAAGCCCGGCCCGACCAGAAGGAAGATCGTGGTCCCGATCGTGGGACCGAGGCCGATCATCGTAATGTCCAGGAGGCCGAGGTCACGGCGGAACTTGACCTCGACTTCCCGGGCTTGTGCCATCCGGTCCGCGCAGACAGGGGCTTCCTTATTAGTCCTTGGTCGGGGCGCATTAGGATTTCATATACATTGATCTACGTCCGCGAGGTCCGAGCACTCTCGGCCTCCTCCGACGAGTTAGACGATCGAGAGCGCCTCAAGGATCAGGAGGACCCCAGCGATGAGAAACAGGGCCGTTGACGCGCCCTCCACCCAACGAGCCGCCAGAGCCTTCGTAAGGCCCACGCCGATGAAGACGCTCGTCACGGCAATCAGGGATTCTGCGAGGCTCGCTCCCGCGAACACGGAGAACGGCGCCGCGGCCGTCGCCGCGAGGACAATGACGGCAATCTGCGTCTTGTCTCCGAATTCAGCCAGGAAAAGAAAACCGGCCGTCAGCCAAAACGGGTGACGGGCCACCGTGGGGATTTCTTCCTCGACGGGCCGATCCCGTCGGCGCCACCCTTGAATCACGGACCAAATCCCGAGACCGATGAACAGGACCCCACCGGCGATCTGAATCAGCTGGAGCCCACCGCCCAGGGTCGCGGCCAGCGCAGCGCCGATCGTGGTGCCGATGGCCGTGGCGGCGGTCAGGCCCAGAATCGCCCCCGGCAGGACCTTCGCCCATGGATGGCGGGTCGCGAGGCTGATCGTCACCAGTTGGGTCTTGTCCCCGATTTCCAGAAGAGCCACGAGACCCAAGGCCGACAGGAAGACCAGAAGGCTCTCCACGGACCGCGGCGAGCGACCGCAGAGATATCATGCTTTGGATGGACGGTTCTCCGGGGGACGAACCTATCGAATTTCTTTCAGATACATGAGCGGATAGTCGAGTTTCGGCACGTAGCGAAGCATGCCGACCGCCTTCGATCGGCCGACGCGAACCGTCACTTCGACGTGCAACAGGTCCTCGGTGAGAATTCCGTAACGATAGGGGCCGCGCAGTCGGAGCCGCCTCCGGTCAATGCGCACCGTCACATCCTCGACGAGCGGTTGCACCCGCGCCGCCGCTTCGATCGCTCGCTCGAGGGAGGTCACGTTCTTCCGGGTGAGCGGTACGCCGATGTACTGATGGAGGATGGAACCCAGTTTGATGCCGGCTTCGAAGGCGGCGCGGTCTCGATCGGTTCCGGCAAAATAGCGGACGGTGGGATCTCGAGCCATGATGTCCCTGAAAGCCGAATCGCGAGACGCGGATAAGTGCAATGCCCGTTGGAAGCTCCTCCGGGGACCTCCGCTCGAGGTCATTCTCGGTCCTGAAACCGTTGCGGCAAAGTCTTAATGCGAGGGTCCGTGTGAACGGAGATTCCCCATGGCAAGAAAACCCATCATTGCGGTTATTGGAGGCGGGAGCACGGCCTCCCGGGAGGGGATCGCCCTCGCAGAGGAGGTCGGGTTCCTCATTGCTCGAGCGGATGCCATCCTGGTGTGCGGGGGACTGAACGGGGTCATGGAGGCATCTGCGAAGGGCGCGAAACGGGGCGGTGGATTTACAGTCGGCATCCTTCCCACCGGGAACAAGGCGGATGCGAACGTGTACATCGACCTGCCGATCGCCACGGCGATGAGCACGGCAAGAAACCTCGTCATCGTCCGGACGGCCGATGCGATCGTCGCGGTGAATGGATCGTACGGCACTCTGAGCGAAATGGCTCACGCCTTCGACCTCGGCAAGACGGTCTTCGCCCTCCGCACGTGGCCGATGGACAAGGCGGGCGTCGAGTCGTCCCTCTTCGTTCCTGTCGGCACGCCGCGGGAAGCCGTGGAGCACGCCCTCGCGTACGCAACGAAGGCGATGGACGCCGAGAGGCCCGGGCCAGGCCTCGTCAAGTAGACCCGATTTCCCTGGAGTGGCGAGTCGGTTATTCGCCACCTCCGCAGGCTTAAGAGTCGACGCCGATATTCTCGACCGTGCGATCCTCCGTGACGCTCGCGGAGTTCGAACGATCCGGGCTTCCACCGGACGTCGCTCGCGCCGTTGTTCGACGTGTGAACGGCATTCTCCAACATGGCAAGGACCGGAAGGATCCGGACGCGCAAATCCGGCTCTGGCTCGAATTTCGTGATCTCGTCGATGCGGACCCGAATCTGAAAGGTGTGTTCGACGTCCATGCGATCCTCTACGGGCTCGCCTACGAAGGTCGACGTGCCACAGACGGACCGGGGCCGGCATGGGTCCCGTCCCCAGAAGAGATGCACCGTTCGAACCTAGGATCAATGATGCGCGAGCGACGGGTCGAATCGTATGCGGAACTTCATCGATGGTCCATCGAGCATCGTCAGGAGTTCTGGTCGGTCATCATCGAGCGCCTGGGGCTCGTGTTCCGAAAAAAGCCTAAACGAATCCTCGAGCCGAACGCCGATCCGACGCACCCAGATTGGCTGCCCGGAGCTAGGCTAAACATCGCTGAGAGCGCTTTCCGAGCCGAACCGGACAAGACCGCCATCCTGTACGCGTCCGAGGCTGCACCAGAACTTCGTGGGATCACCTACGGGGAGCTGCATCGCCTTGCCGCACGGGTGGCGAACGGACTCAAGGCCCTCGGCACGAAGTCGGGCGACCGCGTTGCGCTGTACATGCCCATGACCCCGGAGTCCGTGGCGATCTACCTCGGGGTCATCCTTGCAGGATCCTGCGTGGTCGGAATCGCGGACGCTTCGGCTCCCGCTGACTTCGCGAAACGATGTGACATCGCGGGAGCGAACCTGGTCTTCACCGTCGAGGGCTACCTCCGCGACGGGAAGGAACAACCGGTCTACGCGAAGGTGACCGCGGCCCACGGACCACGGGCCGTCGTCCTCGGGAGGGACGACGCGAGTCAGGCCCGCACGACCAGGCCGAAGGACCTCACGTGGACGGATTTCCTGAGTGAAAAGGACACATTCGATGCGTTGCCCTGCCGGCCTTCTGATCCGTCGAACATCTTGTTCTCGTCGGGGACGACCAAGGATCCGAAGGCGATCCCGTGGACCCACACGACGCCGATCAAGGCGGTCGCCGACGCCTACCTACACCACGACGTAGGCCCGGCGGATGTCCTGGCTTGGCCCACCAGTTTCGGATGGATGATGGGGCCCTGGCTCACGTACGCGAGCCTGGTGAACGGGGCCACGATGGCCCTGTACGTCGGCGGCACGACGCGCCGGGCATTCGGCGAGTTCGTGTCCCAGGCGGGCGTCACGATGCTCGGCGTGGTCCCGAAACTGGTCCGTGCGTGGAAACATGAGGGGACCATGGATGGACTGGACTGGAGCCGGATCCGGCGATTCAGTTCCACGGCGGAACCTTCGACCCCGAACGAGATGCTCTACCTGATGTCTCTGGCCGGATACAAGCCGGTCATCGAGTACTGCGGCGGCACGGAAATCGGAGGGGGCTACATCACCGGGACCATGGTCCAGCCGTGTGCACCGTCCGCCTTCACCAGCGCGTCGATGGGCCTCGACTTTGTCATCCTGGAGGACGGCCGGCCCTCGGATCGCGGCGAGTTGTTCCTCATCCCTCCGTCGATTGGACTGTCGAACGACTTGCTCAACTACGACCACTTCGAAGAATACTTCCGGGGAGTCCCGTCCGGTCCGAACGGCGAGGTCCTGCGCCGCCACGGGGATCGGGTCGAGCGCCTCGGAGGCGGATTCTACCGCCACCACGGTCGGATCGACGACATGATCAATCTCAATGGCGTCAAGACGAGCGCCGAGGAAATTCGCAGCGTGATCGGCAACGACCTCGTGGCCGACGCGAAGCCGATCGCGGTCGACACGGACGGGTCGGGACAACACCGGCTGGTCGTGTACGCGGTCCCACGCGACCTGAGGTTCCTAGAGTCCCACGGCCTGCCCGAACGACTGAGAACGCAATTCCAACGGGACATCAAGGAAAGGCTGAACCCACTTCTGGCTCACGTTGAAGAGGTCGTCCTGGTCTCGGAGCTCCCGCAGGCGGGACCGGGGAAAACGAAGACGATGCAGGAACTTCGACGGGATTACGAAGCCCGCGGCAAGAAGATCGAGCGCCGTCGAGAGGGTCGTTGAACGTCCCCTAGTCAGCGGCCGCCCCGGATGCCGGGCTGGGTTCCGGAGTCGCCGGCCGCGGCCGCAAGGGTGACTCAAGGACGCGATTGATCGTCACCTGGGCGATCGTCCCGTAGTACTTCGACACATGCTCGAGTGGACGGAGGATGATCCCCAGTAGCCTGGACGGAGGCTTCGCGGCGCTGGCCCGCTCACGTGCGGGCGGCAACCCAAGTTGCCGCAGGTCTCGAACGAGCGCCATCTGAAGGTCGAGGGCTTCGTTCGCTTTCTTGAGGTCCGAGGCGAAAAATGACGTCATCGTGAGTTCGATGATTTTTTCGAGGCGAGTCTTGAGCCCGCTGACGGTCTTCACCAAGTCCTTCGACGGAGGTCGACCGGATCGCGTGGCTGGACCGATCTCAGCCGCCATTTCCTCCCAGAGATCCCCGACGTTCTCGAGGGTCGCCGCAATGAGTCGATCCCCAAGGAGATGCCGCGGTTCTGTGACCCCAATCTTTGCCGCGACAGATCGGTTCGATGCCGCAAGGAGGAGCTGCCGGACGACGAGCCAGTAGAGACGGTCCACTTCAATCTCCATGCGAGCGACCTCCTCGATGCGGCCGACCGCCTCCCCCGCGAGCACACCGAGGGCAAGTTTCTCCATCCGCGACGTGAGGTAATGGAGTCGACGCAAGAGCCCGTCGATCGGAAAGCGAGTGGGCTCCACGAAGTTCTCGATCGTCACGAACCGCGGGCCCTGGTTCACGATCGTCAGCCCCGTGAGGCCGCGGACCGCCTCGTGAATTTCCTGGAGCTGACCGGGAGAAATTTCCTCGCGGCTGCGCACCTTGATCGTGTTGCAGCCGACGATGTAGTCGCCCGTGATCAGCCGCGTCAATGACTCGGGGCCGTTCCAACTGTCGGCATCGATCGTCGCCTCCGCCGCGGTCGGATACTCCTCGAACGGGCCTACCCGCACGCGGAGCGTGCCGTCGTCCTCGATCGACATGTTCACGACCGATCCAGGCAGAATCCCGCTCGATTCCGCCCACGCCTTCGGAAGGGAAACGCCGAGACTCGAATAGCCGAGCTTCTGTACCTTCCGACTCTCCAGTTCCATGTTAGCAATATGTATCGTTCGCGGTAGATAAGTACGTCGTATGTACGATATGCCACGGGCACCTACTTGGACCCGATCATGTATCTCGGAGGGACCTCTTCGGCCCCAGAGGATGAACCTCCCTCGCCTTTCTCCGATCCCGCCCAAAGCCTCATGAGCTTGCCCGGAATGCGAACGTGCAAATGGACCGAGAGGTCGATGTGTTGGTCATCGGCGCCGGACCGACAGGGAGTACGGCCGCGAAGTACGCGGCGCGCGGAGGCGCGGATGTCCTCATGGTCGAGAAACGCTCCGAAATCGGGACGCCCGTACGGTGTGGGGAAGGCGTCGCGAAGCGGTGGCTGGACGAAATCGGCCTCACGCCGTCCGGGGAGTTCATCTGTCACGAGGTCGACGGCGCCCGGGTGATCGCACCGGACGGGACCGCGCTCGTCGTCGACGAGACCCGTGCGGGGAATGAGTGCGGTTACGTCCTCGAGCGCGACTTGTTCGACCGCTACCTCGCGAAGGAGGCCGCGAAGGCCGGAGCGGAGATCCTGATCAAAACGAGCGCTGTCACGCTCTTGCGAGACGACGGACAGGTCATCGGGGCTCGGTGCGAACACATGGCCGAGTCCTTCGACGTGCGCGCGAAGGTCGTCGTCGGGGCGGACGGTTTCGAGAGCCAGGTCGGACGCTGGGCGGGACTCGAGACACACCTCCGCACGCGAGACATCGATGCGTGCCTCCAGTACACGATGGTCGGCGTCGCGGGAGATCCTCGCTACAACGACGTATACCTGGGAAGTTGCGCGCCTGGCGGCTATGCGTGGGTCTTCTGGAAACAGCCCGATGTGGCAAACGTCGGGATCGGAGTGAATCTCTCGAAGATCCGGGACCGCGCGGAGGCGAAGCGGTACCTGGACGCACTCATCTCTCGGACGCCCTCGTTGGCGAAGGGCGAGATCATCGAGGAAGTGGCGGGAGCCGTCAGCGTCTCCATGCCGTTGGAGAAGACGATTGCTCCGGGTGTGATCCTGGCGGGGGACGCGGCGCGGTTGATCGATCCTCTCACCGGTGGAGGCATCCTGAACGGCTGTCTCTCCGGCAAGTACGCAGGGGAGGTCGCGGCGGACGCCGTCTCCGCGGGAAAGGCCACCGAGGAAGCTCTGTCCGCCTATGAGATGCGGTGGAGAACCCGGCTCGAGGAAGAACTCGCCCGGCACTATCTCATCAAAGAGCGCCTGATCCGACTCGACGACGAGACGGTCAACCGGGCCGTGCACGCCATTCTGGAAGCAAAGGTGGAACGGATCACTGCGGCCACGGTCCTCCAAGCGATCCGCCAACACGAACCTGGATTGCTAGCCCTCTTCGAAGGATTCCTTTGAGCCTTCGGCCTCAGTCTTTCTGGAGGTCCTCGCCGCCTTCGAAGACCTGCTGGACCTGGTTGTAGATCTCGTCGAAGCCAAACGTGATCTCGGACGACACGGGATGGACGCGGCGGTACACGCCGATCGACTCCATGCTCTTCAGGAACTCGACGTCCAAAAGAGTCTTCGGAGTCGCGCCATCCACGAACAATCCCTCGTACAAGGCGAAGGGATCCAGGGACCATTTCACGATTCGCTCCAGTTCCTCTTCCGACAGCAGGTCCGACTTGCTGAGGACGTTGATGAAAGGCAAGCCGTGCCGGAACTGGACCGTCGCGCTCAATAGGACGGAGGATACGAAGCCCGAAGCCGTTTTGACGAGCGCCGGGTCGTTCAGATACACCAGGGCCGAGTCGTCGCGACCAAAGGCATCGATTAGGACCGGTCCGGAAGCACGGAACGTGAACAGCTCGATCTGACCCGGCGTGTCGATCAGGATGTAGCTTGTCTCGAACGTCTCGAGGACCTCGGCAAGCTCCCGGGCGTTCATCGCGATCATGTCCGCGGCCGCCACCTGGGCGCCGTTCGGACCGAGGTCTTGTTCCTCCATGATCTCCGAGAGGTTCACGTAGTCCCGGACGTCGAGGTCGGGCGAGTACTGGAGGGACTCGGCGCCGGGGTCCAAGTTCACCGTGACGCAGTCGAGGCCCTGCGAGTTCATCCACAGCTGGAAGGCGTACACCATCGTCGACTTGCCCGAACCGGCCGTCCCGAGGAAGTACAGGTTGCGAGCCATGGATGCCTCGCGTACGGACCAGGTGCAGATGAAGTTCGCGGTCGCGGTGGACCCGCGGACGCTGCCCCACTCCCTCCATAAAATCATTTGTGGTGGCCGACGCACGAAGGTTGAAACAGCCCCGCGAACTTGCGGGGGCCATGACCACCGAGCGGAAGTTCAGTCGATTCAATCCCGTGGCTCGAGCGATGACCACGCATGAGATCCCGGAAAGTGGATTCTGCCTTTCGGCGTTCCTCGTCATCGGCGAGTCCGGACACCCCGAAAACATCCTCATGGGACACCTGGACCCGTCGGCCCCTTGGGATCACGTGGGAGCCCTGGATCCGGAGCGAGCGGAGGCGAACAGCAAGGGATGGATGCTCCCCTCCTCGCACCTGATGATCGGCGAGTCGCCTCAGGCCGCCGCAGAACGGATTCTGAAAGAGCAGCTCGGCCTGCCCTCGTCGCCCCTCAAGGGCCCTTTCGTGTTCTCGGAGGTCTACGGCCCGAAGAATCACTGGGACCTCGAGTTCATCTTCATCGGGGAACGAGATCAAGTCGGACAGCATCCCGTCTGGAAGGAGCTGACGTTCGTCGACGTGAACGCAACCCCTCGCGAGGAAATCGCCCGATACCACGAGGACATCCTCGCCCACGTGGGGCGCTGGAATCCCGCAAGGGGTTGACAAGAACTTTTTCCAGTGGACTCGGATACCAATCTGCGTGTCGTTCCGCCTCGAGTCCGAGCTAGCCCGGCCCATCACGGCTTGGCTCGAAGAAGCGGGCTTTCGCGTCCGAATGGAGGTGCCGATCCTCGGACGCCGTGCCGATCTCCTCGGCCTGCGTCCCGGGAGCGTGATGGCGATCGAGGCGAAAATGAGCAGATGGGCTCAAGCTCTTCGACAAGCGATGGCCTACCAGCTCGGCGCAGATCAATCGTGGGTGGCCATGCCCCTTGCCGCCGCCTCGCGCGCGTACAGGCAACGTTGGCATTTCGAAGCAGAAAACGTGGGTCTCCTGGCCATTGATGACCGAGGCCGCGTCCGCACCGCGATTTCTGCGGGGCCTTCACCCCGGTTGCTTCCGTTCCTAAGAGACAAAATCCTCCAAGAGACAGTCCCGGAGAATCTCACGAAGAATGAGGACGACATCAGATCCGAGTTCGACCGTGATCAGGTCGGCCGCTTCCTTCCCCTCGGGACGACGAACGAGACCGCGGCGATTCCAATGCTCCGTGTCGAGAGGCCGGTCATGACGCGAACGACCTTCGTGAGAGATTGAAGTCGGTCAAACGCCTCGGAGGCCATTCCCGGGGGCTCAGCTTCGGACTTGGGGGACCTCATATGTGTACTCGCCTTTCTGCATGTCCATCAGCTGTCCCTGGCGGGCGCTGACGAGGCGGCCCTTCTTCGTCCGCACCCATCCGATCCGTTCTGCTTTGATCTTCGCGCTGAGCTTTAGGAACCCATCAATCAGGGCTTCCGGGCGGACCGGACAGCCGGGGATGAAGATGTCCGTGGGGACGAATGTGTACGCCCCCTTGACCACCGAGTACGAGTCGTAATAGGGGCCGCCACAAATCGTGCACTCGCCCATGGCGATGACCCACTTGGGTTCCGCCATCTGCTCGTACAGGCGGCGCACCACGGGACGGAGCTTCAAGGAGATCGGACCGTTCAAGAGGAGCACGTCGCACTGCCGCGGGGAAGACCGGTAAATGACGCCGAACCGCTCGACGTCGTACCGCGGATCCGAGGTCGC
>Ga0137415_10005041_pt1 | contig 13059 bp, 12 predicted proteins | sample CZODoug3_1_1_16f_FD_183082 | JGI IMG/M metagenome (GOLD analysis project Ga0137415, IMG submission 183082) | Vadose zone soil fungal communities from Angelo Coast Range Reserve, California, USA - CZODoug3_1_1_16fungal (Hybrid Assembly) | ecosystem: Environmental > Terrestrial > Soil > Vadose... | reverse complement strand
GGTTGCGGCCCGGCGGGCTTGTATCTGGCATTGGAAACACAGAAGAGAGGATGGCACGAAAGTACACTACGTGTCAATTACTTTGTGTATATCATTCGAATGAGGCGGGAAGGTATTGAAAAGGCCGGCGTTGCGGGGTTGATGTGGGGGAGCTCAAGGGCTGGGGATGGGGGCAGGAAGCGGAAAATCTTGAGAAGGCAGCATGCAGAGAAATTCAAACGGCCCGGGTACAAAATCGCACAGCACACCGGGCGAGAAGATTCCATGCTTTGCTCGCGGATTGGTACACTAATTCTATTCTGGGTCGCGGAGGCTCCCCAGCGTCCAACCGGCGACGTGCCTGCAATTGAAATGAAGTCTTTGGAAGATGGGAGCCGAAGCATGGACTGCCGAACCAGTCGAAAATTCAAGCCTAACTTGCCGATGTGCTTTCTTGTGTGTTTGAGCGGCGGACTCTTGTGCTTGCCGCTTCGTGCGCAGGAACCGCAAGCAACTCAAGAAGCGCAACAAACAACTCCCGCTGAAGCACCGAAACCAGACATGCCAACGGTCAAAGACCGCGAGGTCTCCTGGCGCACGCTTCCGCGAAATTTCCTCCAGGATCAGAAAGAGATCTGGCTCTTCCCCACGCAACTTGCCAAGGGGCGCCACTGGCTGCCGACAGTTGGAGTCGTTGGGGCCACGGCGATCTTGATCGCCGCTGATCCGCACGACACGCCGTACTTCCGGCATACCGGAAGCTTCGAAGGATTCAACGACGTTTTCTCCGGCCGAATCACCGGAGCAGGAATTGCGCTGGTTCCGGTGGCATTCCTGGTTGGAGGACACTTCCGAAAGGATTCCTATGCGGAGAAGACGGCGTTACTTGCCGGCGAGGCCTACGCAAACGGCGCGGTGATGGAGATCGCGCTCAAGATGGCAACGCGGCGGCTGCGGCCTTCGGACATTCCGCCGGGTGGAAGTTTCTCCGACACGTTTTTTGAAAGCCACAGATCTGCAACTGGTGTCAGCACGAGTTTTCCGTCCGGTCATACAACAGCGGCGTTTGCCGTTGCGACAGTGTTCGCGCACCGTTACCGCCAGCATCGCTGGGTGCCCTGGGTGGCTTACGGCGCGGCCGCTGCGGTGGGGTTTTCGCGGGTCACGTTGCAATCGCACTTCCCATCGGACGTGTTTCTGGGAGCGGCGCTGGGCTATTCGATCAGCAGGTTTGTGGTGTTGAGGCCGCGCTAGGCGCGGCCGGACGAGCGGCGGGCTATTCGGAGTCCTCCGGTATTTCGAGGCCGCCGCGCGCGAGCAGTCTCTTCAGAGCTTCTTCCCCGCCGGCTCCCCGCTGAGTGCCGGCAATATATCCTTCGCGGTCAATCACGACATAGATGGGATAGACCGTTGCTGCATACATGGCGGCGAGATTGGTGTCTTCCATGTAGACGATCTTGCAAGTGCGCGGATGCTGTTCGAGATACTTTTTGACGGTTTTCTTGGATTCACCGACATCAATGGCCAGAAGGAGCAATCCTTTGCCGGCGAAATCATGACCGATCTTGTCCACGAAGTCGGCTTCGTCGGCGCAGTAGCCGCACCAAGTGGTCCAGAATTCCAGCAGAACGACTTTCCCTTTGATCGAGTCATTGGTGAATTTTTCGCCGGTGGTCGTGGTGGCGCTGAATCGGTAGGCGGGTTCTTTATCTTTGGGACCGGCCACCAGGCCAACAGCAGCGAGGAGTAAAGCGCAGGCGAATGCTCCCCGCAAGAGAATGGCTCGGGCTGGCATGGAAGGAATGTAGCACAAAAAGAAGAGGTTGGAGGAAAAACAGAGTGGGTGCGAGGCAGAAATTAGAAATAGGAAGCTAGAAAATGGAAATCGAAAATTGAGAAAAAAACGAAAAGAATGCTGGGGCTCTCAAACCATCAAGTCGACGTAGTTGCCACGGGAAAAATGAAGCGCCGGACGAGCACAGGAGGTGAACGGGTCTGAAGACCCCCCTACAGCGGGTGTTGGCGAGGAGGAAATGGCGAGATGGGAACACGGGAACGGACGGTGGAGTCCAAATAGACTAAGGAAACATGCCGCCGAAAACACTGGCGAAGGCGGGGCTCGTCGCGCTGGCACTGGCACTCCTATGGCCATGGAGTTTCGCGTATTGGCTGAAGACTCGAACGTTTGAGGCGGTGGACAAACCCGTTTTGCTGGAAGCGGGAAAAGTCCAGAGAGAAGATTTCCAGCTCAACCTGGGCGAAGACTACAGCGTTCGAATCGAGCTGGACGACAGCGCGGATGATTGGAATGAGGGCAAGTGCGCGTTCCGGTGGTGGACCGATGTAGATTGGAGGGTGTACCGGCTAAGCGGCGGGACGATTAAGATCGGGGAGCTTTGGGCAAGTTCGGCAGAGATACTGAAGAGTGGTGGCATCCCCGATGGATTCCACGGAAAGCCGGGGAAATACCAGCTCGAATGGAGCGTGCCGGGTGCGTCGGCCTGCCTGAATGCGCGGCATCCGCGGGTGCATGTCTATGCTTCTTCGTCGGAGTATGAACAATTCGGTGCGTATACCCTGTTCGTTTGTATTTTGCTCGCGGGAACAGGGATTCTCCTGATTTTGCGCACACTGGGTACCTGGATATTCGGCTATTTTTTCGACAAACGGCCGCCAAGAATGTTTCCAGAGATGGTGATGCGAAATGTGATTCCTTGGAAACAACATCAGCCGATAAAGCTGATTTGCGACATATCGAATTTCAGAGTGGTTTGTGTCGGCGTTCTATTCGTGCTCTTACTCTTTTCCCTGGTATTGGCACCACTGACGCCGAAAGGCTTGCTGGTAGATTTTCGGGAGCAGAAAGCGGCGGGGGTGGAGAAAAGCCCGTGGGCAGAGACGACCAGCGTGTATGTGGACGGCCGGAAAGGATTCTTGGTAAACGGGCAGCCGGTGAAGCGAGAGGAATTGGAAGCAAAGTTGAAGGAAGAGCTGAGCCGGCAAATGGTTTGGACGGTGTACTTCGAGGCCGACTACGATTGCCTGTTCATGGATGCAACAAGCGCGATCGACACGATTCAAGGGCTGGGAGCTAAGGTGATTTGGATCACACCCAAGATGCGAGAAGAATGGAAGCAGAAGAGCACTCCTTGATGCCAGACTTGGCCGTTGGGGACCTCCGTCAATGAAAAAATCCATCATCCTAGGAATGCCGAGGCTGCGGCTTCGCCTGAAAAGCGCGCGAGTAGTATTCGGGGCAGGTGTGTGCTAAAGAAGGCCCGCAAAGACAGGAGGGCTTATGCGCGGAAAAATGAAACTCGGGCTCATCCTACTGTTAGCGGTGTTTGTTGTCCCGGCATTTGGGCAGGGACAAACGCCAGATAAGACGATCGCGGTGTTTGGGCAGACGATTCACTACTGGGATGTTGGCGTGGGGCCGGTGGTAGTGCTGGTGCACGGGCTGGGAAGCAAGAAGGAAGATTGGCTGCCGGTGATCGGGCCGCTCTCGCAGAAATACAGATTGCTGGTGCCGGACCAGATCGGTTTCGGGCGGTCAGACAAGCCGCTGCTCGATTACAGCGTCCAGACATACGTGGATTTCCTGAATGAATTGTTGCGGGAATTGAGAGTGGAGAAGGCAAGTTTGGTTGGCGAATCGCTGGGGGGATGGATTTGCGGGCTGTACGCGGCGGAGATTACAGGTGGTGCGCACCTGATCTCGGTGGAGAAATTGGTGCTGGTGGATGCGGCGGGACTCAAACAGGAACGGCCGATACCGGATCTCAATCCGAGTTCTCTGGCGGGAATGCGAGCGTTGATGCAGGCGGTGTTCTACGACACGAGCTGGCTGAACGAGGACGCGCTGCGGAAGATTTTCGCGGATAAACTCGCCACACACGACAGTTACACGGTTCATAGCCTGGTCAACAATCCTGCGCTGGCATCGCAACGAATGGACAGTCAACTGGCGAATATTAAAGTGCCGACGCTGGTGCTGTGGGGAAAGCAGGACAGCTTGCTGCCGATCGCGGCGGGGGAGCGCTACGCGGCGGGAATTCCCGGAGCAAAGCTCGTAAGTTTTGACAAATGCGGGCATGTGCCGTCAACGGAGAAGACCGAGGAGTTTCTCGCCGCGGTGAACGGGTTCCTGGGAAGCGGCGCGTCAGCAACGCCCTGAGCGAAGCGAACTGCAGCCCCGGGAGATTTCTTGCGCTCAGGATTTTGAGAGCGCGCGATCGAGGGAGAGAGCGCCAGAGCCTTTGACCATAAGGACCAAGGCAATGGCGATGGCAAGCAGATGATACTCGTACCCTTCGCCTTTTTTCACGCCGGACCAGTTGATAAAAAATCCGAGCTTGAAATGCACCATCCAGACGGCCACCAGCATGTTGCAAAGAATGCCAAAGGCGGCGACGCGCCCGAGGAGCCCGAGCACTAACCCAATGCCGCCGAGGAATTCGGCGCAGATGGCCAAGAAGGCCAACGGCGCCGGGATATGCATCTGCTGGGTGAAGAAGACCATGGTGCCGCTGAAGCCGTAGCCGCCGAACCAGCCGAGAGCCTTCTGCGCGCCGTGCGCAAAAAAGACCCCGCCAAGGATGAGCCGAAGGATGGCCAAAGTGAAATCGTCGGTGGTGTTGATGAGTTTGCGAAACATGGGTCGGCCCTCCTGTTCCTGGATGGAAAGATGGGTTCGAGGGAAGGAGGATAGTACAACTTTTTCGCGAAATAGCACGCGCAAAACGAGGGGCAGCAGGAATGCAAGGAACGCAATATTGGCCCAGGTAACGAGAAGGAGGCGGTTGCCAGGGGATGGACTGAAATCGGTGTAAAACGTCGTACCATTGTGGTAATGGGAATCCTTCCGGAGGGCGCCATCGAATACCAAGAGAAACGCCGTTCGCCGAGGTACTCGTTCATCGCGAGTGCCGAGCTGATCGAAGAGAGAGCCGACGTGCGCATTGCCTCGCGGGTGAGCGAGCTGAGCCGGTTTGGCTGCTATCTGGACATGATGAATCCCTTTCCGACAGGGACGATGGTGCTGGTGAAGATTGCCGCGGGAGATGCCTTGTTCGAAGCCAAAGGGAAGATCGTCTATTCGCACCCGAATATGGGAGCGGGAGTGGGGTTTCTTGAAGTCGCGCCGGCGTCGCAAGAGGCGCTGGGACGATGGCTGGATGAAGCGGAGAAGGAACACAAGAGACAGTCGGATTAGTTTGAGAAGGAACTAGCGCGCTTTGGACCGCGGAAAAATGCAGCCGCGGCAATCCACTTAAGAATTCAGAACAAATCAGGATGGCAGTGGGATACCGCTCGCTTGCAAGCGGTAGCGGCCGCTGTGTCTGACCGAGAATTCCGGCTGCGCAGAAAACTAAATTGAATTGCGCTTCAATTCTGACATGAGGTAATCGCAAGAGCGGACGGCGAGAGACATGATGGTCAGCGTCGGATTTTGGCACGGATTGGAAGTGAAGCCGGAAGCGTCCATGACGAAAAGATTCTTGACGTCGTGGCTCTGCTGGAACTGGTTGAGGACGGATTTTTTCGGGTCGGAGCCCATGCGCGCGATGCCGGCCTCATGAAGCGCCCAGCGCGGAGCGGAGGGATGGGCGTAGGTGCGGATGTTTTTTGCGCCGGCGGCTTCCAGCATTTCACCGGCGGAGTCGCCCATGTCCTGGATCATGGCGCGTTCGTTTTCGCCGTCGGACATGTGGATTTTGAGGACGGGAATTCCGTAAGTATCTTTGACGCTGGGGTCAAGTTCAACGAAATTGTCCCAGCGCGGGAGGACTTCGCCGAAGCCGGTGATGCCGATGCTGGTGCGGGGCTCGAGAAGAGCTTTTTTGTAGGCTTCGCCGAAGCCGGGCGCCTTCCAGTTGAATTCCGTCGATGACTCGCCCTCGTAGCCAAAGCCGCGCAGGAATTTTTTGTAGGGCGGAGCGTTCTGCAAGTTGCGGAAACGCGCGATATAGATGCCCAGCGGCTTAACGGGCCCGCCGAGAGAAGGTCTTGCGCCAAATGCTGGAAATTCGCCGCTGCCGCCGCCACTGCGGACGTGCGCGGTGAGGTAGTGGCCGAGCACGCCGCTGGAATTGGCAAGGCCATTCGAATACTGGGGCGTAGCGGAATTGAGCAGGATGCGGACTGATTCCTGCGATTGGGCGCAGAGAATGACGGTGCGGGCGTAGATTTCACGTGCCTGGCGGGTGTTGCGGTCGATGTAGAGAATGCCGCGGGGGCGGTTGCGGCCAGGGTCCATGAGGACTTTGTAGACCATAGCATTCGAAATGAGCGTGCAGTTTCCGGTGTTGAGGGCGTCGGCGACGGTGGTGAAGGCGGAGTTGAAATAGGAGTGCGTCATGCATCCGCGCTCGCAAGGTCCGCAGTAATGGCATGGGCCGCGGCCGTTGATGGGCTTGGTAAGATTGGCGGAGCGCGCGGGCATGACGGTGCGGCCGAGCTTTTCCTTGAGGCGATTGCGGAAGAGAGTTTCCTGACAAGTGAGCGGAACGGGCGGCTGGAATTGGCCGTCAGGGAGATGCTCGAGGCCTTCGGCGGAGCCGGTGATGCCGACGTATTTTTCGACGAGATCGTAGTACGGCTCGATATCTTTATAACCAAGCGGCCAGTTTTCTCCGTAACCATCGAACGAGGCGGCTTTGAAATCCCAATCGCTGAAGCGCAGGCTGACGCGGCCCCAGACGTTGGTTCGGCCGCCGGTCATGCGCAGGCGGCCCATCCAGTCAAAGGGCTTGCCGGCGGGCGTTGTATAAGGCTCTTCCAGATCGTTGACGAACCAGTTGAACGTATATTCGTTGCAAACGCCGAATTTGACTTGGATAGGGCGGGTCTTGCGGACGATTTCAGGCGCGCGGTTGCGGTACTTGAGCTCGAACTCGGGCTTGTGTTCGGTGAAATTCTTGTCGGACTGCGGGCGGCCGGCTTCCAGCAGCGCGACCTTCAGGCCGGCTTCCGCAAGGCGCTTGCAGGCCCAGCCTCCGGAAGCGCCGGAGCCGACGACGATAACATCATAAGAATGGTTCTTTTGTTGAGGCATAAGATGAAAATCCGGAGCGAATGCTAGCAACTGCGCGATGGCAGGTCAATCGAGGAAGCGAGAAGGATTCGTGTTGTTCTTGTGAACGATTATTGGTGGGTGATACCATCGGCGCGAAATCGGAAGGCTGGGGAAATTGCGATGGGAACAAAGAGCATATTATCGGTGATCAGCGAAGGGGCCGGGATCGGCGGGCAGCTTACGCGGCGGGAGATGGTGCGGCGGCTGCTCGCGGCAGCGGGCGCCGGAACAGCCTGGCCGCTGGTGGCGGCTTCACATCCGATTCATGAACTTTTGAGAAATGAGGCGGTTCTCGACGAAGTGGAAAAACTGGGAGCTGCGGATTGGAGGCCGCTGGTTCTGAACGCGCAACAAGATGAAACTTTGTCAGCGCTGGCTGAGAGAATTGTGCCGGGTTCGACGAAGGCGCAAGTGAACCGGTTTATCGATCTGCTGTTGAGCGTGGATACTGCCGAGCATAGGCAGAAATTCGCGGAATCCCTCGCGGCGTTCGAGGCTGAGTCGCAGAAACGATTCGGAAAGAGATTCCCTTCCCTGGATGCCGGCCAGCAAGACATGCTTCTGACAGATGCGTCGGCGCATGCGTCGAAAGAAGATTCGTCAGGCAGCGCTGGAAGAGAAAATCGTGGCCTGCACAAGGACTTCGAAAACTTGAAGGGGTGGATCAGCGGAGCGTATTATTCGTCGGAAATGGGAATGAGAGAACTGGGATGGACACCGGATCGGGTGTTTGCAAGTTTTCCCGCTTGCGAGCATCCTGAGGGGCACTTTTGAGGAGGATTTCATGAACGAGTCTTCAAGCCGGAGAGAGTTCCTTCGCACGGCGACCTTGACGGGCGCAGGACTGGCGCTTTCGGGCCCGCTGCTCGGGGCGTCGAATAAGTCGGTGCTGGTGTTCACAAAATCGTCCGGATTCGAACATGCGGTGGTGAAAAGAGTGGACGGGAAACCGAGCATCATGGACGACGCCGTGACCGAGATGGGGAACAAGCATGGATTCAAAGTCGGCGTGACGAAGGACGGGCGCATTTTCGATTCGAAAGAGTTTCACTCCTATGCGAGCATGGTGTTTTTCACGACGGGCGATCTCACGACTTTGGGAACGGACGGCAAGCCAGCAATGTCACCGGGTGGCAAACAGGCCCTGCTGGACGCGATAAGGAATGGAATGGGATTTGTGGGCGTGCACGCGGCGAGCGACACTTTTCATACGCCGCCGGATACCCCTGACCTTGCGAATCGATATATCGCCCATGGAGAGCAGCAAGATCCTTACCTGAAGATGGTCGGCGCCGAGTTCATCATACACGGACGTGAGCCGCGGCTGCAGGACGCGAATTTGATCGTGAATGACCCGAAATTTCCTGGGCTGGAAGGCCTGACATCACCGGTAAGCTTCAACGAAGAGTGGTATTCGTTGAAGGATTTCACGCCTGATCTCCACGTGATCCTCACTCTGGACACGCATGGCATGAAGGGCGAGTGCTACCAGCGCGCGCCATATCCGGTGATGTGGGCGCGGATGCACGGGAAAGGCCGTGTGTTCTTTACGGCGATGGGCGATCGGCCGGAGAATTGGAAGAATGAGTTTTTCCTGAATTCGCTCGCCGGTGGAATTCGCTGGAGTATCGGAGATGCCAGCGCTCAAGTGGATGTGAATTTGAAGCAGGCTGCGCCGGGGTATGCGGAGATTCCTCCAAAGTTTCCCGAAAAAAAGTAAATATTTCCCAACCTCACGCTCACTGAATGCGAATGATTGACGCTGGGCCGATCACATAGGGATGGGCTGGTTGATCCTCGGCTTGACGTACCAACAGGGCGAATAACCGCTGTGCGGGAAGAGCGAGTGGACACAGGTAATGGTCTGCTCGGGATTCTGGGCGTCCACTTCATATTCGGTCTTGCCACTCTTTTCGGGGATGGCGAGCACGCGCAGGGCGGTAAGGGACTCAAGTGGATCGGCTGGCTTTGGGTGGAGCGTGCGGAAACGAAAGTAAAGATAGTCGGAGACGTACACAATTGCCAGGCAACCGGCGGCGCACAGAATAAGACGCTTGAAAATGAATCGAAAAGAAGTCATGTGTGATGCTGTCCACTGTAACGCAGACGGGTCAATACGGCGATGCCGCGAGCGCTTGCGCGTCTGACAAGGGCAGGCGTGGGATACAATGCTGCTGGCGTTGTATAGCAAGATCGCCCGAGCGGCGGGAGTCCGATAGGAGTGCCGCTCCTCGAGGGGGATGCGTGAACGCAATTCGCCGCAGCATGGGAATCGTGGTGGGATTAATGTTTCTGTGGATGGCCGGGACATTGAGAAGCGAAGATACAAAGAGTCTGGACGCCCGCCGGCAGGAATTGAAGAAACTCGTTGCCGAAGAATGGGAATACGTAATGCGTGAATACCCGGAGTTCGCCACTATTGTGGGCGACTACCGGTATAACGACCGCTGGAGTGATGGTTCCCTCGCGCATGTAGAACAGACGAAGAAGGACGAACAAAAGTGGCTGGCCCGATTCGAGGCGATCGACACAACGGGTTTTCCGGAGCAGGAAAGACTCGACCAGCAGCTGATGGTCCGAAATCTGAAAGCGCAGATCGAAAGCATCGAACTGAAGCTCTATGAGATGCCCGTCGACCAGTTCTACGGCGCACATCTGCAATTGGCGCAGTTTGTGGCGAGTATCCCCTTCCACACCACCAGGCAATACGAGGATTACCTGACGCGTCTCCACCAGATTCCTGGATTGATGACGGAGCTCGTCGAAATTCTGAAGCAGGGCACAAAAGACAAGTTGCTGCCGCCAAAGTTCTTGTTGGAGAAAACGGTGGAGCAGTGCAAGTCGATCGCGGGGCCTGCCGGAGAGTCGAACGCGTTCGGACAACCAGTAATTCATTTTCCGGACGCGGTCCCTGAAACAGACCGCAAGCGGCTGCATGACGCGATCGTTGCCGCGGTGGATACGGAAGTGCGGCCCGCCTACACCAGGCTGGCGAACTTCATCGCCGCCGAGTACGCGCCGAAAGGCCGGACCGACCCCGGAATGTGGGCGCTTCCAAACGGAGAGGCGCTCTACCGCTTTCGAATCCGTCAGCAGACGACCACCAATATGGATCCGGAAGCGATCCATCAGCTGGGATTGTCAGAAGTGGCGCGGATCGAAGCCGATGAACTGGTCATCGCAAAAAAGCTTGGCTTTGATGATTTGAAAAAGTTTCGGGCGTCGCTGAAGACGAATCCCAAACTGATTCCGGTGTCGCGGCAGCAGATAATAGACACCTACCGCCGCTATATCGATCAAATGCAGGTCCAACTCCCCAAGCTATTCGGATTGTTGCCAAAGACCGCCGTGGAAGTGCGCCCGACGCAGGAATTCCGGGAGAAGGAGGCGTCTTCCGCCGAGTACAACCAAGGCACGCCGGATGGATCGCGGCCGGGAATCATCTATGTAAACACCGGCGACTATCAAAACCGCTCGCTGCTCAGCGTGGAATCGACGGCCTACCACGAAGGTGTGCCCGGGCATCACATGCAGATCTCAATCGCGCAGACGCTGCCGGAGCTGCCGCCGTTCCGGCAACAGGGAGGATATGTAGCGTATGAAGAGGGATGGGCACTGTATTCGGAACGGCTGGGAAAAGACATTGGGTTTTATCAGGATCCCTATTCAGATTTTGGGCGGCTTTCAGATGAGATGCTGCGCGCGGTACGGCTCGTCACGGATACAGGCGTGCATTATAAGCATTGGACGCGCCAACAGATGGTGGACTTTTTTCACGAGCACTCCACGGAAGATGAACCGGACGTGCAGTCGGAAACCGACCGCTACATCGCGATTCCCGCGCAGGCTCTGGCTTACAAACTAGGGCAATTGGAAATCCTCAAGCTGCGCCAGCGTGCGCAGACGGAGCTCGGGGATAAGTATGATATCCGGGCGTTCCATGATGAGATTCTGAACGGGGGCGCGCTTCCCCTCGACGTGCTGGAAGCCCGGGTCACCATGTGGATCGCCGCGCAGAAAGGGGGCAAGGCGGACGCGACAAAATGAGTTGAAAGTATCCCGCTGGCAGGCTATACCAGGCACGATTCGTTTGGTGGAGCCGATTGGATTGTCTCTCGGCTCTTCAGAAAACCGAAGAAAAACCGTAAAGTTCTCCAGTTAATTGCCACTTTGATTTCCCCAATGTCCCTTAGAAGTCCTCAGAGGTTCATTGACACCCGTATAATGCCCTATTCTGGCGACACAGGCTCGCCAGGTCGTAGGCCAGCACGCTCAGGCAGTGCCCCCCTCGTTAAACCGGAACCCATGACAGCTCAGCCACGTCATTTTATTCTTCGTCATTTTATTCATCTTCTTCATCTGCTTCATCGGGTGCTTGCCCTGTTTGATCCACGGCTTCGCTGAGCACCGCTCGCTGTAAAGATGTTGTAAAGACACACCACGACGCCGCTCTTATTTGAGGCAACGCAAGAAACATTTTGCGGTAAGCATTGTAAGTTTCATCAGAAGCCCCCTGCGGGTTTCTCGACCGTCTCGTCGAAGTGTTGCGATAGCTTGTGCAGAATTACTGGGAAGGCAAATGAAACGACCAAACAGAACTCTCAAGCTGCGCGTCGGGGGCGTCCTGTTCCTCCTTTCAGGACTGATTGTCGCTCCCCAAGCGGTATTTGGCGGGCAACGGCCTCAAGAGGCCCCCAGCGCTGCCACTGCGTCAAATCAGGACAAGCCAGCCGACGCGACGGCCGATGCCTCCTCATCTACGGAGGCAGAAACCTGCCAAACTTGTCACAAGGACATCACCACCAGCTTCGAGAAATCGCCGCACTGGAAGACCATGAATGACACGCGCGGCGGGCATTCGAAACAAGGTTGCGAGGCATGCCACGGCCCGGGCGGAGATCACGCAGATGATCCAAGTAAGCCAGTGTTCGATTTTAAGACGGCAAAACCAGAAACCATTACGGACCGTTGCCTCAGCTGCCACGCCTCAGGATCGGAGCACATGAGTGCTTCGAATTCATTCCACCGGCAAAACGACGTTAGCTGTACCTCCTGCCACTCGATGCACCATGCGAAGACAAGGGAACACATGCTGGTCAAGGCTGAGCCCGAGCTTTGCTATTCCTGCCACTTGCAACAGAGAGCTCAGTTCAATATGCCGTTTCGCCATCGCGTAAACGAGGGGCTGATCCAGTGCACCGATTGCCACAACCAACACGGTACGGGCGGCGTCCTGGAAGGGGACCATCTGGTCCGGCAAGTGCGGACCTCAGCCTCTGGAGACATGGTTTGCTTTAAGTGCCACGCGGACAAGCAGGGACCCTTCGTGTTTGAGCACGCGGCCGCGAGGTTAGAGGGATGCGGCTCATGCCACATCGCACACGGGGGAGCAAATGCGCACATGCTGAAGTACAGCAACGTCAACCTGCTGTGTCTGCAATGCCACACCAATTCACCTGGCATTCACGCGACGGTGATGGACGCGAACCAATCTCACTACGAACAAGCCTGCCTCAATTGCCACGTGAAAATCCACGGATCGAACTTCAATGGTTTGCTGAATAGATGAACTTGATGGAGACGCATTTTGTGGTGGAGAAGAAATCGTGAGTAACACCAAAGCCTGGCAGAAAGTGCAATTCATATACGGTAGGGAGAACAGCCATGAATAGTCGCGCGGGAATCAGACCGTTCGGTTTGCTATTAGCGGCCGCTTTGTTTCTTTTCTCGCCTCTTTCCCGTGCGCAGGAAGATCCCGATGAGGAAACCAAAGGCGTCGAATCCGGCAATTATAATACGGAGCAAAGCGCTGAGACAGGCTATCGGGCGACGTGGATTGACGGGAACCAAGGTAATTATGGAACCTTCGTAAATCTCAATTCCGGGCTGCGATTGTTCGATTACACGCTGAGTTCGAGGTCGCTCAACCACCATGGAACTCTCTTCGATGGCCTTTACTTCAGCAACTTCGGTTACGGCGGCGATCCGAACAACGTCTCGCG
>Ga0137415_10005040_pt1 | contig 13060 bp, 11 predicted proteins | sample CZODoug3_1_1_16f_FD_183082 | JGI IMG/M metagenome (GOLD analysis project Ga0137415, IMG submission 183082) | Vadose zone soil fungal communities from Angelo Coast Range Reserve, California, USA - CZODoug3_1_1_16fungal (Hybrid Assembly) | ecosystem: Environmental > Terrestrial > Soil > Vadose... | reverse complement strand
CTCGATCGCCGCCAGTTCCTGGCCGCCACCGGCGCCGTGGCGGGCGCGCTGTCGCCCGCGCTTGCGTTCGCCCAGCGCGTATCCGATCTCCCCGATCCGAGCGCGTCTCTGTACCCGGTGAAACAGAACCCGAAATTCGTGCTCGATCGGCCCGTCACCGCCGAGGCGATCAACATCACCTACAACAACTATTACGAATTCGGATCCGCCAAGACGATCTCGCGCGCCGCGCAGGCGCTCAAGCTTCGCCCCTGGACGGTCAAGATCGACGGCATGGTGGAGAAGCCGCAGGAGATCGGCATCGACGACCTGCTCGCCAGGATGCCGCTGGAAGAGCGGCTTTACCGCCATCGTTGCGTCGAGGCCTGGTCGATGGCGATTCCGTGGTCGGGTTTTCCGCTCGCCAAGCTGGTCGAGCTCGCGAAGCCGCTCGGATCGGCGACCTATCTGCGCATGGAGACCTTCCTCGACTCCTCGGTCGCATCCGGCCAGCGCGCCACCTGGTATCCGTGGCCCTATGTCGAGGGCCTGACGATGGCCGAGGCCACCAACGAGCTCGCCTTCCTGGTCACCGGCGCCTATGGCAAGCCGGTGTCCAAGCAGCAGGGCGCGCCGCTGCGCCTCGCGGTGCCGTGGAAATACGGATTCAAGTCGATCAAATCGATCACGCGCTTCAGCTTCACCGACCGGCGGCCGAAGAGCTTTTGGGAAGCGCTGGCGCCGGCCGAATATGGTTTCTGGGCCAATATCAATCCGGCGGTGCCGCATCCGCGCTGGAGCCAGGCGAGCGAGGAAGTCATCGGCACCGGCGAGCGGCGGCCGACGCTGCTGTTCAACGGCTACGGCGACTATGTGGCGGGCATGTACGCGGGATTCGAGAGCGAGCCTTTGTGGGGCTGACATTCGCTGTCATTGCGAGCGAAGCGAAGCAATCTCGCACCGCGGACGTCTGCCTATCTGGCCGAGATTGCTTCGTCGCGCATTCGCGCTCCTCGCAATGACACGCGAATAAAAAAAACGCCGGGCAATTGGCCCGGCGCTAGTTTCACCTTCCAGAGAGGAACAGCTGAGGCGACCGATTGCGACCTGGGAGGATGCAGCAACCAATTGCCTACAGCTCGAAGCCAATATGTCGACCCGCGCGTTGTCGCGCAACGCGATGACCCGCATGACAGCCATGTGGCACCCGCAAGTCATTGTGCCGCCGAGCGAAGCCGCGACGCCGCGTCTCGCGGCGATTCGCCTCAGTAGCTCCAGCGCTGCGCCTTGCTCACCAGGAAGTCGCGGAACGCCTGCACGCGCGCGACCGACTTGAGCTCTTCCGGATAGACGAAATAGGCGTCGAGCGCGATCGGATCGGCCTCGCTGAACAGCTGCACGAGCCCGCCATTCTCCTCGACCAGATAATCCGGCAGCATCGCGATGCCCAATCCGCGCTGGCAGGCGCGCAGGATGCCGAGCACGTTGTTGATGGTGATGTGCGGGGCGCGCGGCCCCTTGCTGTCGCGACCGACCTCGACCAGCCAGCGCGTCGGCTGCAGATAGGCCGGCACGTGGCCGCCGAGCAGCAGCACGCGGTGGGTGTCGAGATCCTCGATGGTGCGCGGCGTGCCGAAGCGCTTGAGATATTCGGGCGACGCATAGGCGTGGAAGCGCACGGAAAACAGCTTGCGCTGGATCAGGTCCGGTTGGGTCGGCTGGCGCAGGCGGATCGCCACGTCGGCCTCGCGCATCGCGAGGTCGAGCTCCTCATCGGTGGTGATCAGCAGAATGCGGATATCGGGATAGAGGTCGACGAATTCGCCGAGGCGCGGGGTGAGCCAGTGCACCCCGATGCCGACCGTGGTGGTCACCTTGAGGTCGCCATGCGGCCGCTCGCGGCTGTCGGTCAGCTTGGCGCGCGCCGCTTCGAGCTTCATGAAAACTTCGTGGGCGGTGCGGTAGAGCAATTCGCCCTGCTCGGTCAGGATCAGCCCGCGCGCATGGCGGTGGAACAGCGCGACCGAGAGCTCCTGCTCGAGCGCGCTCACCTGCCGCGAGACGGCCGATTGCGACAGCCCGAGCTGCTCGCCCGCGTGCGTGAAACTGCCGGCCTCGGCGGCGGCATGAAAAACCTTCAGCTTGTCCCAGTCCATGATTCAAAACCTTTTGGTATGCCCCGGGCGGGGGGGAAATCGATTCATTCGGCCGCGGTGCGCTGCTCTACCTCGCCATGCCCGGCGAGGAAGCGTTCCGCTTCCAGGGCCGCCATGCAGCCCAGGCCGGCCGCGGTCACCGCCTGGCGATAGACATCGTCGGTGACGTCGCCGGCCGCGAACACGCCCGGCACCGAGGTCGCGGTCGAGAAGGGTGCGGTCTTGACGTAGCCCGAGGGCTTGAGCTCGAGCTTGTCGGCGACGAGCTCGGTCGCGGGCGAGTGCCCGATCGCGATGAAGACGCCGTCGGTGGGCAGGTGGGTGACCGCGCCGGTGTCGACGTTTTCCAACGCGACGCCCGTCACCCTGAGCGGATTTTCATCGCCCAGCACGTCGTGCAGGACCGAGTCCCAGATCACCGAGATCTTCGGATTCTTGAACAATCGCTCCTGCAGGATCTTTTCGGCGCGGAAATGATTGCGCCGGTGCACGACCGTCACCTGGGCGGCGAAATTGGTGAGAAACAGCGCCTCCTCGACCGCGGTATTGCCGCCGCCGATGACGACGACATTCTTGCCGCGATAGAAAAATCCGTCGCAGGTGGCGCAGGCCGAGACGCCGTAGCCCTTGAATTTCTGCTCGGACGGCAAGTCGAGCCAGCGCGCCTGCGCCCCGGTGGCGAGGATCAGGCTGTCGGCCAGATAGACGTCGCCGGAATCGCAGACCAGCCGGAAGGGCCGCCGCGCGAGGTCGACGGAGTTCACATGATCGGTGATGATGCGGGTGCCGACATGGACCGCCTGCTTCTCCATCTGCTCCATCAGCCAGGGGCCCTGGATGACGTCGGCGAAGCCCGGATAGTTCTCGACGTCGGTCGTGATGGTGAGCTGGCCGCCGGGCTGGACGCCCTGGATCAGGACCGGCTCCAGCATCGCGCGGGCCGCATAGATCGCGGCCGTATAGCCGGCCGGTCCGGAACCGATGATGACGACCTTGGCCTGGGTAGTCTTGGGCATTTCCACGTCCTGATGCGGGGAGAACCGCGTGCCGCCCTGTCGTTGGCCGGCGGGCGCGAATTCGGGAACCAATGTAAGCCATCCGAGAAGCTATGCAATAGATGCAACCCTGCAGGCTCACAGCTTCGTGTGGCGACGGGCTGATCCCGCAGATTTCATGGCTCCGCCGCGCAATAATGTTTCGCGGCGGGCCGGTTCCCGGCTACATAACGGGGGATTCGCGCAGATTTTCTGAGGGGCGACAATGCGTCGCCCTCGCCGCCTGGAGGTTTTCCGTGACGACCCGCCTCGACGCCATCGACCGCAACATCCTGAGGGAGCTCCAGGACAACGGCAGAATCACCAATGTGGAACTCGCCCGCCGGGTCGGCATCTCGGCACCGCCCTGCCTGCGGCGGGTGCGCGCCCTCGAGGAGGCCGGCTACATCAAGGGTTACCGCGCGCTGCTCGACGAGAAGCTGCTCGGCTACGAGGTCACGGTCTTCGCCATGGTGCATCTCTCCAGCCAGGCGGAGGCCGATCTGGCCGAATTCGAGCGCTTCGTGCGCGCCCAGCCCCTGGTGCGCGAATGCTGGATGCTGTCGGGCGAGATCGATTTCATTCTCAAATGCGTGGCGCCCGATCTCAAGACCTTCCAGGCCTTCGTGACCGAGCTCACCGCCGCGCCGCATGTGCGCAACGTCAAGACGTCGCTCACGCTGCGCAACTCCAAGGATGCCGCCATGGTGCCGATGGAGATGATGCGCGTCTCGCCGTGACGTGCGTGGGCTATCGCCCATCTGGCATTTCTCCTGGGTCAATTGAATCATCGGCCCTCTCTGGCGCATGATACTGGACAGATGCCGAGCATCGCTCGGTGTCCGCAGATCAAAAAAAGGACCGGTCGCGTGCCGGCCCAGTCGGGAGGGACGAATGTGCGAGCTCTGCAGACGTAGTTTCATGCGTGGCGCGGGCGCGCTCGGCGCGGCCGTCGCGAGCGGCCTGTTCTCGTCGCCGCTGATGGCGCAGACGGGCGGCGGCGCCGCGCGGCTGCCGGCACGCGGCGAGTTCACCATCGCCAACGCCTATGTGATGACGATGGACGGCGCGCTCGGCGATATCGCGGACGGCGCCGTGCATGTGAAGGACGGCGCCATCGTGGCGGTCGGCAAGGACGTCCAGGGCGGCGGGGAGAAGATCGACGGCACCGGCATGATCGTGATGCCGGGCCTGGTCGAGACCCACTGGCACATGTGGAACACGCTCTACCGCAGCTTCGCCGGCGACAAGCCGGAGGAGGGCTATTTCCCGACCGTGGCGCGCTTCGGCCAGCAGATGACCCCGGACGATATCTTCCAGAGCACCCGGCTGTCCGCCGCCGAGGCGATCAACTCCGGCACGACCTTCGTGCATTCCTGGTGCCACAATGTGCGCAGCAAGGCGCATGCCGAGGCCGATATCCGGGCGCTCGCCGAGCTCGGCATCCGCGCCCGCCATTCCTGCGGCTGGCCGCAAGGCATGCCGGACACCCAATCGGCCGACCAGGGGCCGGTCGAATCCTTCGCCAAGGACTGGAAGAGCTGGTCGAACGACGGCCTGATCGGGCTCGGCGTGGCCTGGCGCGGCCAGTTCCGCGCCGGCCCGATCAAGCCGGAGGTTTACCAGCCGGAATTCGACAATGCCCGCACGCTCGGGCTGCCGATCACCGTGCATGTCGCCAGCGCCCGCAAGGCGGCGAACCAGATCGAGCCGCTCTACAAGGCCAAGCTCATGGGCAAGGACGTTCAGCTCATCCATACGCTGTCGGCCTCGCCGGCGGAGCTCGACATGATCAAGGAGTCGGGAAGCTCGGTCTCGGTATCGCCCGGCTCGGAGCTGCGCATCGGCTACGGCTATCCGCAGATCAGCGAGATGCTGGCCAAGGGAATCCCGCTCGGCATCTCGATCGACACCTCGGCGCTGACCGGCAGCTCCAATCTGTTCGCCGTGCTCAAGCTCGCGCGCGACTCCGAAAACGCCAGGGCGGAGAGCGAGACCAAGATGTCGGCCCGCAAGGCGCTCGAGCTCGGGACCATCGGGGGCGCGCAGTCGATGGGGATCGACGACAAGGTGGGCTCGCTCAAGCCCGGCAAGCGCGCCGACCTGATCGCGATCAACACCAACGCCCTCAACATGGCGGTGGTGACCGATCCGGCGCATCTCGTGCTCGAAGCCACCGGGCCGGAGAATGTCGACACCGTGGTGGTCGACGGCCGCATCCTCAAGCGCGCCGGCAAGCTCGCGGCGGTCGATACGCCGAAAGTGATCGCCGAGGCGCGCGCGGCGCTCGCGGGTGTCCGCGAGCGCACGAAATGGCGGTGAGGGGAATTAAGGGCAAGTAGGGACTGGCGAGTGATCAGTCTCTCGTCATTGCGAGGCGCGCGTAGCGCGCCGAAGCAATCTCGCGGCAGAGATTGCTTCGCTTCCGCCTTCGCGCGCTCCGCGCTTCGGCGGACTTGAACCCGCCGTAGCTCGCGAAGCAAGCGTAGGCGGGTCGCTCGCAATGACATTTTTGTTTCAGCGCCACTCGACCTTCATGATCTCATAGGCCTTGGCGCCGCCCGGCGTCACGACCTCGACCTGGGTGCCCTTGGTCTTGCCCACCAGCGCGCGGGCGAGCGGCGACGTGATCGAGATCTTGCCTTTCTTGGCGTCGGCCTCCGGCTCGCCGACGATCTGCCATACCGATTTCTTGTCGGTGTCCTCGTCGACCAGGGTCACGGTCGCGCCGAATTTGATGGTCTCGCCGGACAGCTTCGAGACGTCGATGATCTCGGCGCGCGCGAGCTTGTCCTCGATCTCGGCGATGCGGCCCTCGTTGAGCGACTGCATCTCCTTGGCGGCATGATATTCGGCATTCTCCGACAGGTCGCCGTGCGAACGCGCGTCGGTGATCTGCTGGATGATGCGCGGCCGCTCCACCTGCTGGCAGTGCTTGAGTTCCTGCTCGAGCGCGGCGTGGCCCGCCGCTGTCATTGGGATCTTGTCCATCGGTCCTTAATCCTCCGCAGAGAATAAAGTTCCGACCGCGAACCGGGCTTCCCCGCGTCGCGATCGCATTTCTCTCTGCCAACTCCTGCCGTCAGCTTCGCGCCGGTCAGCGGTCAGCCCTTACCCGCGAAATAGCTCTGCAACGTGCGCACCTCGAGGTCGCCCCCGAGATAGGCTTTGATGCCCTGCGCCGCCGCGACGGCTCCGGAAAGAGTGGTGTAGTACGGGACTTTATGCAAGAGGGCCGCGCGCCGCAGCGAGCGGCTGTCGGCCAGCGCGGTGGCCCCCTCGGTGGTATTGAAAACCAGCTGGATATCGCCGTTTTTGATGGCATCGACGATGTGGGGGCGGCCCTCCGCCACCTTGTTGATCTTGTCGGCCGGGACCCCGTTTTCGGCGAGATAGCGCTGGGTCCCGGAGGTGGCGATCACCTTGAAACCGAGGTCGGCCAGGAGCTTTGCGGCCGGGATGATGCGCGCCTTGTCGACGTCCTTGACCGAGATGAACACCGTCCCGGCGCGCGGCAGCCGCGAGCCGCCGCCGATCTGGCTTTTTGCGAAGGCGATCTCGAAGGAGTGGTCGAGCCCGATGACCTCGCCGGTCGAGCGCATCTCGGGACCCAGCACGGTGTCGACGCCGGGAAAGCGCGCGAACGGGAAAACCGCTTCCTTGACGCCCACGTGGTGCAGGGCGAACGGCTTGAGGCCGAAGCTCGCGAGCGGCTCGCCCGCCATCACGCGCGCCGCGATCTTGGCGACCGGAATCCCGATCACCTTGGCGACGAACGGCACCGTGCGGGACGCGCGCGGATTGACCTCCAGCACATAGATCTCGCCGTCCTTGATGGCATATTGCACGTTCATCAGCCCGCCCACCTCGAGGGCGAGCGCAAGCGCGCGCGTCTGGCGCTCGAGCTCCGCGATGGTGGCCGCGGACAATGAATGCGGCGGCAGCGCGCAGGCGGAGTCGCCGGAATGAATGCCGGCCTCCTCGATGTGCTCCATGATCCCGGCAATGAAGGTGTCCTTGCCGTCGGCGATGCAGTCGACGTCGACCTCGATCGCGTCCGACAGATAGCGGTCGATGAGGAGCGGCCGCTTGTCGGACACGGCGAGCTCGGACGGCCGGTCGATGTCGGCGGCCAGCCGCACCACGTAGCGGTCGAGGTGGACGGCGTCGTGCACGATCTCCATGCCGCGGCCGCCGAGCACGTAGGAGGGCCGGATCATGACCGGAAAACCGATCCCTTCCGCAATGGCGCGGGCCTTTTTCGGGCTGGTCGCGATCCCGCTCTTGGGCTGGCGCAACTGCAGCTTCTCGATCAGTTTCTTGAACTGGTCGCGATCCTCGGCGAGGTCGATCGCGTCGGGCGAGGTGCCGAGGATCGGCACCTTGGCGTCTTCCAGGGACTTGGCGAGCTTGAGCGGCGTCTGGCCGCCGAACTGCACGATGACGCCATGCAGCGTCCCGCTCTGGCGCTCGGTCTCGATGATCTCCAGCACGTCCTCGGCGGTGAGCGGCTCGAAGTAGAGCCGGTCCGAGGTGTCGTAGTCGGTCGACACCGTTTCGGGATTGCAGTTGATCATGATGGTCTCGTAGCCCGCCTCTTTCAGGGCGAAGGCCGCATGACAGCAGCAATAGTCGAATTCGATGCCCTGGCCGATGCGGTTCGGGCCGCCGCCCAGGATGATGACCTTCCTGGCATCCGACGGCGCGGCCTCGTCGGCCGCCTTGCCGGCGAAGGGCGTCTCGTAGGTCGAGTACATATAGGCGGTGGGCGAGGCGAACTCCGCCGCGCAGGTGTCGATGCGCTTGAACACCGGACGCACGCCGAGCGCGCGCCGGCGCGCCGTCACCTCGTCGGGCTCGAGCCCGGTGAGCTTGGCGAGCCTGGCGTCCGAAAAGCCCATGCCCTTGAGGCGCCGCAGCGCGCCGGGCGTGGTCGGCAGGCCCTTCTGCCTGATCTCCGCTTCGGCATCGACGATGCCGCGGATCTCGGCCAGGAACCATGGATCGATCTTGCAGCTCGCATGGATCTGGTCGTCGCTCACGCCGAGCCGCATCGCCTGTGCGACGTTGAGAATGCGGTCGGGCGTCGGCGTGCCGAGCGAAGCGCGGATCGCGTTCTTGTCGTCGCCCTGGCCGAGCCCCTCGATCGTGATCTCGTCGAGCCCGCTCAGGCCGGTCTCGAGCGAGCGCAGCGCCTTCTGCAGCGACTCCTGGAAGGTGCGGCCGATCGCCATCGCCTCGCCGACCGACTTCATCGAGGTGGTGAGCACGGGCTCGGCGCCGGGGAATTTCTCGAAGGCGAAGCGCGGGATCTTGGTGACGACGTAATCGATGGTCGGCTCGAACGAGGCGGGCGTCGCGCCGCCCGTGATGTCGTTGGCGATCTCGTCGAGGGTGTAGCCGACCGCGAGCTTGGCGGCGACCTTGGCGATCGGAAAGCCGGTCGCCTTCGAGGCCAGCGCGGAGGAGCGCGACACCCGCGGGTTCATCTCGATCACGACCATGCGCCCGTCAGCCGGGTTGACGCCGAACTGCACGTTGGAGCCGCCGGTCTCCACCCCGATCTCGCGCAACACCGCGATCGAGGCGTCGCGCATGATCTGGTATTCCTTGTCGGTCAAGGTCAGCGCCGGCGCCACCGTGATGGAATCGCCGGTGTGCACGCCCATCGGATCGAGGTTCTCGATCGAGCAGATGATGATGCAATTGTCCTTCTTGTCGCGCACCACCTCCATCTCGAACTCTTTCCACCCCAAGACCGATTCCTCGATCAGGACTTCGTCGGTGGGAGAGGCGTCGATGCCGCGTTCGACGATCTCGATGAATTCATGTTTGGTGTAGGCGATGCCGCCGCCGGTGCCGCCCATGGTGAAGGAGGGGCGGATGATCGCGGGCAGGCCGATGTCGTCGAGCGCGCGCAGCGCGTCGGGCAGGTTCTTGGTCTGGATCGAGCGCGGCGTCTCCAGCCCGATTCGGGTCATGGCCTCGCGGAAACGGCCGCGGTCTTCGGCCTTGTCGATGGCGTCGGCGGTGGCGCCGATCATCTCGATGTCGAATTTGGCCAGCGTGCCCTGCTTGCGCAGCGACAGCGCGCAGTTCAGCGCGGTCTGGCCGCCCATGGTCGGCAGCAGCGCGAAGCCGCCGGGAATGACGTGGCGTTCCTTCTCGATGATTTTGGCGACGATCTCGGGCGTGATCGGCTCGATGTAGGTCGCATCCGCCAGCTCCGGGTCGGTCATGATCGTCGCCGGATTGGAATTGACGAGGACGATCCGATACCCCTCTTCCTTCAGCGTCTTCACCGCCTGCGTGCCCGAATAGTCGAATTCGCAGGCCTGGCCGATCACGATGGGGCCGGCGCCGATGATCAGGATGGTGGAGATGTCGGTTCTTTTGGGCATCAGGTCTCGCGGACTAGAATTCTGGGCACAAAAAAAGGGCGCGCTTACCGCGCGTCCCTTGAACCAAGAGCGCGATCAGCAAAAGTGGCAGCCGGTTTTGCGTCCGATCGCGCTCTCGAATCAACGAGAGCGCATGATCTTTACGCCAAACCGCCTACACTTTGGCGGATCATGCGCTTGCGGGAGGTCGCCCTCGCGCGCGGGTGGTCTTTAGACCAGATTCCGCAGCCGCGAAACCCCGAAAAGGGCCCCATCAACCGGCAATTTCGGATAGTTTTGGCCGTTCCTGTTCTGTAGGCCTTCGTACCAATCGGCTTGCCGAGCCGAAGCGGCCGAGCCGAAGCGGCAAAACCGCCAAGGGCTGGAGGCCCGGCCTGGATTTGAACCAGGATAAAGAACGATGCACCGTTCTCGCGTGGACACTTCCGCCACCGGGCCGTTCTGATCATTGCCGATCACGCGGGCGTGAGCCACGTTTACCCTTCATTAACCTTACCGGGCCGGTCAAGTTAGAACGCCTGGCGCGCCACGAAGGTCATACGCCACGGATTGTGCCCGATATTGGTGGCCGCGCGCGAGGCGGTGAAGCCGGCAGCGGCGAGTTTGTTGACCATTTCGTCTTCGCCGTAACGCTGCAGCCCGACCCGGGTGCGCAATTGCCGGTAGTCCGACAGCGCGGTGCTGGCCAGACCGTATAACGCGTCTTTCAGAAAGCCGTGGGTCGCCGCGAACTTCACCAGCGCCAGCACATCCCGCCCCATACCGATCTCGGGCCGCAGGATATCGCCGAGCACGAGGCGGCCGGACGGCTTCAGCAGCCGGCGAATGATGGCGAACGCGGAATCCAGTTCATCCGGCGTCATATATTGCGCGACCGAATTCATCACGGCGAGGTCGATCGATTTCTCTTCCATCTTGCGCAGGTCATCCAGCGAGCGCACGCGGATCGCGGTGTTCGGCGCAAAGCGCGCGATCAGCCGGCCGCGCACGCCCGGTGCGGGCTCGGCGAGATAGAGTTTTGCGCAGGCCTCCGCCACTTGTGCCGCCGACAGCGCCTCGCCGCAGGCATAGTCCAGCACCACGGCGTCGGGCGAGGAGATGTAGCCGATGATATCCCGCGCGATCAGCTTGAAATGCAGGTCGCGATGCAGCTTGCTCGCATAGATCGTATGCGTGGAATCGTAATAATCGATCCATTCGTCCATGCGGCTAAAGTCCGGCAAAACAGGGGTTCCGGGGGCAAGGAACCGGTGAGGAGGGTGATGCGTTAGGATGTTCGGCGGCGAATGTCCAACGCCGCCGATATCAGGGTTTCCTAACAGGAAGGTCCAACGTGAGCAAAGCCAAGCCCGACAAAGTTTCCCCCGATCTCGATACCCCGACCGACCTGCCGCAGGCGGCGATCGACAAGATTTCGGCGTCGCTCAACACGCTGCTGGCCGACGCCTTCGCACTTTATCTGAAGACCAAGAATTTCCATTGGCACGTCAGCGGCCGGCATTTCCACGACTATCATCTGATGCTGGACGAGCAGTCGGACGCGATCTTCGCCACCACCGACCAGCTCGCCGAACGGGTGCGCAAGCTCGGCGGCAATACGCTGCGCTCGATCGGCGAGATCAGCAAGCTGCAGACCATCCAGGACAATAACGAGGCCTTTGTCCCGCCGCGCGAGATGCTGCGCGAGCTGATGGAAGACAACAAGCACATGGCGGCCGCGCTGCGCAAAGCCCACAAGCTCGCCGACGATCACGAGGATTCCGGCACCGCGGGCCTGTTGGAAAGCTTCATCGACGAGACCGAGCGCCGCACCTGGTTTCTGTTCGAAGCCAGCCGCCAGGAAGGCAGCAACGCGGCGTAGGCGACGGGGCGTGGTTGCGTCGGGTGGGCAAACGCGCGTCGCGCCGTGCCCACCGTGACCTTGCGCGCCTTTAGCCACACCGTCATTGCGAGCGCAGCGAAGCAATCCATGCTTTCTTTCCGCGGAGAAATGGATTGCTTCGCTGCGCTCGCAATGACGACAAGGGCGAAGCTATCGCTTCCACAGCCTCACCAGCGGCCCATCCACGCCCATCACCGGATCGGTCTTGGGCACCTTCACGTCCGGGATCGTCTTCAGCGCGTTGGCGTGATTTTCCGGCGTCGGCCGCGTGATCTGCATCGGCGGTCCCGGCGGATAGGCGCCGACCACGCAAAAGTCTCCGCTGGCCGAGATCAATTGGTGCCCGGTGCCCGCGGGCAGGATCGCGACGTCGCCGGCCGCAATCTCGAACTCCCTGCCGCGATCGCCGCCGAACCGCACCCGCGCCCGGCCACGGGCAACGCCGAGCGCTTCATGCACGGTTGCGTGGTAATGCAGATAATCGTAGACGCCGTTGCGCCACATCGCGCCCCAGCCATTGCCGCCGAACAATGCCTCGATGGTGTTTTCGGGATGGTCGTTGTTGACGTCGACCGCGCCCTGGTAGACCAGAAATGGCAGCGAATTGTTGGGGACGAGCCCGTCGTCTTCGAATACGATCGCGAGCGGTTCGATATCAGCGCTGACGACGGACATGGCGTTTCCTCCGCGCAAAAACATACGCGGGGATCAAACCGCTGTCAGCTTCTCACGTTCCCTTCGGAATCTCGAAAACCAGACAAGTGGTGGTGGCGTGCGCCAGCAGCCGGCCCTTGGCGTCGGTGATGCGCGCTTCGGCGGTGGCGGCGCGGCGGCCGACATTGAGCGTGCGGCCTTCGGTACGCACCACCCCGGTATCCTTGCTCATGCCGCGGATGAAGGAGATCTTGAATTCGAGCGTGGTGTAGCCGGTGCCGGCGGGCAGCGTCGAGTGCACCGCGAGCCCCATCGCCGAATCCAGCAACGTTGCGGCGTAGCCGCCATGCACCGAGCCGATCGGGTTGTAATGGCGAAAGCCAGGGATGCTGTGAAAGGCCACGACACCTGGCTCGGCGGTAGAATCGAAGGGCTCGACGGTCTGCATGATCGGCGGCGCCGGCAATTGGCCCGCAAACATCGCGCGGACGAAATCGACGCCGGCCATCGAGGCCACGACCTCGGTCGGCGTCACGCCGTACTCGATCTTGGGGGCGGGTTGGTCGTCCATGGGGGCTAGTTCCAGTTTACGATGATGCTCATCATACTAATTGCTCTGCGCATGCACCAGCGTTCTTGCGTGCCGTATCCTGGCGCCCGACGGCCTCTGTCGCTGAAACGCTACGCCCGCTTGTTCGCCCGCATCAGATCGGTGAACCGCCTGAACAGATAATGCGAATCCCGCGGGCCGGGGGAGGCCTCGGGGTGATACTGCACCGAGAACACCGGCTTGCCTTCGAGCTGGATGCCGCAATTGGAGCCGTCGAACAGCGAGATATGGGTCTGCGTCGCGCCTTTCGGCAGCGTCGCCTGATCGACCGCAAAGCCGTGGTTCATCGAGGTGATCTCGACCTTGCCGGTGGTCTCGTCCTTGACCGGATGATTGGCGCCGTG